>Ga0206679_10000006_pt1 | contig 169491 bp, 141 predicted proteins | sample M110012015metaG_FD_155464 | JGI IMG/M metagenome (GOLD analysis project Ga0206679, IMG submission 155464) | Ammonia-oxidizing marine archaeal communities from Monterey Bay, California, United States - M1 100m 12015 | ecosystem: Environmental > Aquatic > Marine > Intertidal zone | place: USA...
GATTCCCCCCCCTTATAGATCACTGGGTAAGCGATTATTTGAGGCAATAGAGGCACCGCTTTTCCGATACTGAGCCTTCCTCTCTTCACTGAATTGATCAATCTCTTCCTTTGGAACCCCGAATGAGATGCCACGCTCCACTCCAGGTCTTGCACGCACCCGTTTCACCCATTCCAGCACACGAGGCTTGCCGGTAATATCGACCTTCGCCCATTTCCATGAGCGTATCCAACACCAGATCGAAATATCGGCAATAGTAAAATCATCACCACAGACATAATCATGGAACTCAAGCTGTCGGTCCAGCACCGCGACCAACCTCAGCGCCTCGGTACCGAATCTCTGGATCGGGTGCTTCTTCTGCTCATCCGTCGCGTCAGCGATGTACCGGGTATAACTCAACTTATTGCCAAAAATAGGACCGATATTAGCAGCCTGCCAATACAACCATTGAATCACCTGCCATCGATCTTCCCCTTGCGGAAATAAAGTGGTTGGGAAGGTCTCTCCCAAATACTGCAGGATAGCGCAGCTTTCCATAAGCGCTTTGCCGTCGTGCACCATGGCTGGGATCTTCTGGTTTGGACATATATCAGTAAATTCTTTCGAAAACTGACCGCCTTTAGATAAATCGATGCTGTGTAATTGATATTCAGGCAAATCCACACCGGCTTGTATGAGTTCCTCTATCATGATTGAAATTTTCCAGCCATTTGGTGTTGCAGCCGAATAAAAATCGAGACTCATCATGAATTCCTAAGATCAAGTAACTCAAATCTTACCTCGATTGCCTTCGAATCCCCAACCAAGGTTTAGTGCTGAATTGTATTTTCCGGTTTGTACTAGTCACTAACGGCTTTATTTAATTGCGAACCTAAGTCACGGCACCTTCCGGAAAAATCTTCCACTCAATCATTGAATCACTAAACTTAAATTAGCAATCAACAAGGCTGGTTTCAGTGCTGCTCCTAAGACTGTCTGGAAAACGCCATGTCGATTCCGACCCTTTTAACTATTGCCTGCTGCCTATAAAATCTCAGCAATAGCCAGCCCGAAACTGCCTATAGGCTCCTAGCAAGCCCTAGGGTCCAGTGTCGAGTAAGAACCCAGAAGACCACCCCATTTAATAGCTAAGCTGCACTTAGATGGTTATGCGACTGGTCAATCCAGGCAAACTTATCGTTGAATTCAGGCATACTTAGCAATTTAAGAGCCTGTCAATACCAATCAGGCTATACTCAGACCAATAATGTCTTCAATTTAGGGATAGAGGAAAACACAGGCCATGGTAGAAGCCCAATATAGAGGAACAACAGCAGAACAACTGACCACTACAATTGGCCAGCACCTTGATGCTGTAGCAATAAGAAACCCGAGTCATCCTGCACTCATAGTACCGCATCAAAATATTCGCTGGAGTTACGAGGAATTCGTAAACGAAGTAGACCGGTTTGCCAAAGGGTTGCTGTCTCTGGGCATTAATCCGGGTGACCGTGTCGGCATCTGGTCTCCCAATCGTTATGAATGGGTACTGACCCAATTTGCGACGGCAAAAATTGGTGCCATCATGGTTTGTATCAATCCAGCTTATCGGTTGTACGAACTCGAATATGCATTAAATAAGGTCAATTGCAGGGCCATTGTCAGCGCCGAAAGTTTCAAGACCAGTTACTACCTTAAAATGCTGCAAGAGTTGGCACCAGAACTCAGCCACTGCAGGCCCGGACAACTAAAGTCAGAAAAATTACCCCACCTTGAGATCGTTATCCGCATGGGTGATGAACTGTCAGACGGAATGTTTAACTTCGGTGCCGTATGTAACCAGGGCGGAGACAGGGAATCTGATAGATTAAAGGTACTCGCCGAAACGCTACAGCCGGGTGATAACATCAATATCCAGTTCACCAGTGGCACAACTGGAATGCCGAAGGGCGCTACCTTATCCCACACCAATATTCTCAACAATGCTTACCATGCTGGTAATACCATGCACATGGCTGCCGACGACATTCTCTGTATACCAGTGCCCATGTATCATTGCTTCGGCATGGTACTAGGTACCCTGTTATGCGTCGCCCAGGGCGCGACCATGGTCCTGCCCTGTGAAGTTTTTGATCCCGAGCCTGTATTACGGGCAGTACAGGATGAAAAGTGTACGGCCCTGCATGGCGTGCCTACCATGTTTATCGCCGAACTAGATTTACCTTCGTTTAAGGAGTTCGATGTGAGTACGCTTCGAACAGGGATTATCGCTGGGTCCACCTGCCCAATTGAACTAATGAAGCGATTAATCAACGATATGGACCTCACTGAGATCGTCATAGGCTACGGCCAGACAGAGTGTAGTCCCCTTAATTCAATGACGACAATAGAAGATACCTTTGAACACAGGGTGACCACAGTAGGCAGGCCTCACACTAATTGGGAAATGAAAATAATCCGGGAAGATGGTTCAACTTGTGGAGTGGGCGAGACAGGAGAGGTGTGTTCGCGCGGCTATGGTGTCATGCATGGCTACTGGGGTGACGAGGAGAAAACAGCCGATACAATTGATGCTCAGGGCTGGCTGCACTCAGGCGATCTAGGCGAAATGGACGAAGCAGGTTTTGTAAAAATAACAGGCCGAATCAAAGATATGATTATCCGTGGTGGAGAAAATATCTATCCAAGGGAAATAGAAGAGTTCCTTTATACTCATACAGAAATCCAGGAAGTTCAGGTGTTCGGGCTTCCTGATGAAAAATATGGTGAACAGGTCGCAGCCTGGATTCAATTAAAAGAAGGCTCGAACCTTTCTGACATGGATATCCGGGAATTCTGTGCAGGCCAGATCACTCATTTCAAGGTGCCAAAGCATATTAAATTAGTGAATGACTTCCCCATGACGGTAACCGGGAAAATGCAAAAATTTGTCATGCGGGATGCTTTCGCTGAGGAACTCGGGCTTTCCTAAGACTTGATTACGGGGTGCTGAGTCGGACCATACTACCCGTCTGCAAGCTTTAAAGCACCCGAGCGACAGGGCGGGCAAGCTAACAGCTCAATCTGTCAGTCACAATGGGCAGCCTAGTCCTCCATAATGCCACCCAGGCGCTCTGATGCTTCAGCGAATTCAGACATGAATTCGAAAACGACGGTACGCGCACTGACGGGTGTATTCATCAAGCCGACCCCCTGGCCAACCCAATAGGTAGCCAGTTTTTTCGCTCCCGGATCACCGGCCTCTGCTAATCTGTCAATTCTAGCCAGCGCAGGACCACTGACAAGGCCCTGCAGCGGCATAGGTAACGGCTCGGGTGCGCCTTCTAATTGCCATGCATCTGTCCAGGGTGAGCGCAGCTGCCGGGTATATTTACCAGTTCGGCTTCGTGATCGAACGGTTTGCCGAGAATTGGCAGAAAGAAATTTCTCCTTGATCACCGGCGCAGTTTCTGCTTCAGCGGTGGTCAGCCAGACTGACCCTGTCCAGGCACCTTCAGCACCCATCGCCATGCAAGCTGCCATCTGTTTACCGGTCACTATACCGCCCGCTGCCAGAACAGGAATATTGCGATCGTATTCCCTCAGCGACTCCAGCACTTCAGGAACCAGTACTAAAGTTGATACCTCTCCACAGTGGCCGCCCGCTTCAGTGCCCGCAACAATTAAAATATCGACTCCAGCGTCTGCATGCTTAATCGCGTGTTCTCTGGCACCGGTGAGCGCGCCCACGACCACACCATGCTCTCTGGCACGATCGAGCATGGATTGAGGTGGCACTCCCAGAGCGTTGACAATCATCTTGATGGGATGTGAGAAAGCAACATCCATAGTGGCAGCAACTCCTTCCTCACGCATGTTATTGCCGAAATCCTGGTCTACCTGGTGATCCCACAGACCAGCTGTATCGATACCATTACTGGCGAGTATTTGCTCAACGTGTCGCCTGTGTTCCGGAGGTACGCGAGCCTCAATCTCTTCAGCAGTGAATTCCCCTTTCTTATCGCTCATACTGGTTGGAACAATCAGGTCGATACCATAAGGTTTACCGTTGATATGTTCGTCGATCCAGTCAAGTTCTATCGCCAAAGATTCAGCAGTGTGGCCAACTGCACCCAGTACCCCAAAACCACCTGCTTTGCTGACTTCGACGACAACATCACGACAATGACTGAAAGCACACAATGGAAATTCAACACCCAGCATCTCACATACTTCTGATTTCATTATTTTCTTCCTCATCACTAAAACAGGGATAATCGCCCGAACCTGGCAGAATATGCAACTGAGCAGACAAATCTGCCGGTGCTATCAGCCAACTATGAATATTAAAGAACTCATTAATAGCGTCTTTAATGGTTTATATGCCTTTTAACAGCACCGGCCAATCCACCATAACAAACAGGGTAATGTCGCTAGGAATCGTCCTGATTAGCCTTACCGGATGCCGCCATTATCTGGGCAATCAAGTCTTCTCGAACCGTTGCTGCATGTTGCTCGATCGCCGCGCATTCCGCTGGACTTAAACCTAAGCGACCAAGCACTTCACTATTAGCCTCTCCTAACACTGGCGGATCACCTTTAACGCTGCCCGGTGTTTCACTAAGCGACACCAGATTACCCACGGTTTTTCTTTTCCCTAGTCCGGGGATCTCTACCTCAGTGACATATTGATTAACAACACACTGCTCATCTGATAACACCTCCCCCCAGTCTCTGGCCCGCTCCCAAATGATTTCTGGCTGCGTATACAGGAAATCTTCCCATTGCTGGGTTGTTTTGGCAGCGAAAATATCTGTTAAGCGATCTCGCACCTGCTTCGAGTCTTCCTCGGTCAAGCCTTCGCCAAGGCGTTGCCCGGGGGTCTGGAACCTAGGGTCGATGGCCAGGTCAAAAGCTTCTGAGAAAATACAAAAAGCATCCCAGGCCTCGTAAGCCATGGTTTGAGCTATCATGATCGCACCATTATCTTTGGTACGATATACGCCATAAGGGCCTCTTATATTAGGATGATGGTTACCATCTCGGGTTAAGGTTGCACCGGTCATACTGACATGGGTCAACTCCCATTGCTGTAACCAGAGCGTTGCGCCAAGTGCACTGGTCTGAACCCGCTGGCCAACCTGATATCTCTGCCTGGCAAGTAAAGCCGTAACAACCCCCAGGGCAAGTTGCATGGCCCCGCTGGTATCAACAATAACCGCGCCTACCAGGCTCGGATCCCGATCAGGGTATCCCGTATGGTGCACCAGTCCTCCTCGAGTGGCGGCAACGCCATCAAGCATAGCCTTATCGCGATCCGGCCCTGCTGGCCCAAAGCCATTCACCGAGGCATAGATCAGGTTTGGGTATCGAGCATGCAGTTCATCATAGGAAAGGCCCATCTTGAGCAGTGCAGGTTCACGATAATTAGTCAAAAAAACATCTGCCCCAGCCAGCAAAAGATGCAATGCCTGCAGGCCAGAGTCAGTTGTTACATCAAGGCACACAGATCGCTTACCACGATTGACTGCCACATATTGAGGGCCAATCGTGCCCTCAGGCATCTCATTCTGGCGACCCCGGCCATATCGACTAGCGTCTCCCATAGGCGGTTCGACCTTGATCACCTCCGCACCCATGTCACGAAGATACAGCGCTGCTGCCGGGCCCTGCACAGCAACAGTCATTTCTATCACAGTAAATCCTTCTAGCGGCTCGGGCATCCAGTCTCCTTATTGGCACTGACTTATTAGCACTGACTCATTAGCGCTGTTGTGACTAAGCACCATGAATTCCTAATAATGACACAGATAATTACTTTTGCTGCAAGATAATCGGTCCCGGGTTTTTCAAAACCTTCTCTTCAAAGCGGTTTAAACTTATAACCGTTTTCTCCAAAGACCATCAACCCTGCCACTGTAGTAAGCCCTTCGCCTGGCGCGACTCCACCACCCCGGAACGCCGGCAACCGGAATCTGAACTGCAGATGAAATCCAGCTCGGATAGGCTGAACAGTCTCAGCAATAACCAAGCGAACAGGCCACCCTTAATTTGAAATAACATGGAAGATCCCAACCAGCCAGGACTGGTTTTGGTTTTGGTTTTGGTTTTGGTTTTGCAATTGCAATTGAACGGGAAGGCTATGAAAGCCCGGCTGGGGTTCTCGACAGATCAGGGTTATCTCATAACTTTGATGCAGGTCCGGCAAATGTTTTAAGCAACTGGTACCAGCCTGAACCCTTTATTTTAATCGGCAACCGACCCAGTTTTTGCATTGTTTGGGTATGATGCTGACGACCTTCCCAAGCCTTTGGATCAGCCTGCCACTGATTAAGCACTTGCTCAGCCTCGTCATAACTTTCTGCTTCAACTTCGTAGACAGAAAGATATTCCGACACCGTCTCACCATCAAGATGAGGGCCAGACAGCTGGTAAACACTGCCTTTAATGAACCCGGGGCATTGACTGGTGTCTTCAATATGCTGGTCAATGAACCATTCATCAAAAACAGCCTGATCGCCATCACTTATTGGCTCACAAAGTCCTATCAATACATAGCGAGGCATTATCCAAGACCTTGTTTTCAGGATTAATCGCGACCAGCCAACCTTGATGGCGCAAGCTGCCCGGCCGGGTCAGGATTGTTCCCAACCCACACACACATTTGTGGGTCAGCCTCTCTTATATTACCGGAGAGATACTGGCCTTGAGTATTAAAAAGACCCACGCTGTTACCATTGCTCAACCGGATGTTTCCATCTTGATCGAGCTCGTACAACGTTTCTGGATCAAAAGGGTGAGTTATAGAAGCCATTATTCACCCACCCATTCAGTCAGTTTAGTATGCAGCCAGCGTACTTTGCCTTCCTGGTAACCCGACAGGGTTATTCCCGATCTATAGGTGGACTCTAAGCCCATCTGGACCTTAGGCATATTAAAAGCATCCTGGTCAAACACCTTGCCCAGGAAGCCCAGCGCACTGGACCATTTCTCGTCTTCTTTCAACCAATGAATTTTCGCTGCTGGAGGACGCTCACCTTGAAATGGCGCCAGTTGAAGGCATTCCATAATTGCACTGCGATGGTCATTACCATTAGGGCGAAATCGATAGACGATTTTATTGAATGCACCCCAAGGATGAAAATTAGGGAACAGGGTGTAGTCAATACTGTCGACTATTTCTGCATCGCAGTACTCATCAACCTTGCTCCCGGCATCGGCGCGCAGGCCCTCCCGACTGATGCTAGCCATAAATGCCCTGATGTTCATGCCCTCCGGAATCTCCGGAACTGCAGCATCATGAGGCAGATCCATCATGGCTCGAAGCATTCCCTCGGGTTCAATTTCGTAATCCAACAAAGGGCTGGGTGTAATACCAGGGGTAATTACCCGGGAACAGTTATCCCAAATATCAACCTGGCTGTTGACATCACCAATACCTCTTAATATCTGCGGATGCGTCGCATTGACATGATAGGCCTCACAAAATGCTTCCTGGGCAATTTTCCAGTTGCAGGGCATTATCTTCGCTACATGCGCCTGCTTGTAAAGCGCTCCCAGATCCCAACGTTCGAACTGAGATTTCATATCCTTGATGTGTTCCTCAAAGGGAGCACAATCCTGGTCTGGATTCATAAACACAAATCCAGACCAAGTCGCCGTAGGCAACTCTGGAAGTGAGAATTCATCTTTATTGACATGGGCAAAATCCCAGTCAGCCGGGATATCCTTGAGCTGGCCATCAAGATGCCAACAGAAACCATGAAAAGCGCAGCGGATCTCAGAGGCATAGCCATCAAATTCCTTCAGCATCCGGCCTCGATGGAGGCAGGCATTAGGATAAGCTTTTATTTCCCCGGAATCTGAGCGAACAATTAGAAACGACATACCAGCAATATCGTACCGAATATGATCTCCAGGCTCCGGAATGTCTTCTTCTCGGCAGACAAACTGCCAGACTTTTTTCCAGAGATGCTCAACTTCTTTATCATGCCAGGCTTTGGTGGTGTAACGTTCAACCGAAAAATCAGCACTTCCCATATCCTTGGGAGACTCCAATCTCAGCACTTCAGGGACCTCGTGGGAATCTGCATCGAGTAGTTCCTGATAAGTCACACCAGGAGACCGCGGCATCGTTACCGGATCAAGGTCTTTATACATTCCACGCTCTTGGTTACTCATTTAAATCTCATTTTCACTTTCATAGGATGTGTTTATAGGGTAGAGGTTATATCAGTCCTTAACCAGATTTCCAATAGTAGTTTCGTTATGCCCACCTGAACTACTTAATTCACGCTGCGATCCTCTAAGTTTTCACATCAAATTCAATATGCAGTTCCTTTAAGGCACGCAACGAATAATTCGGGGCTACTTCAAAATTGTTTTCGCCTTCGATAAATCGCATCTCCTCAACACGTGAACAAAGCGCGTGAAAAGCCCAGTAAAGCTCTCGCCTGGCTAGAGGTGCGCCAAGGCAGTGATGTACACCGGAACCAAAGCCCAGATGCCGACCCGGCTTTTCACGCTCCAGATTGATTTCTGTCGGGCATTCGAAAGCTCTTTCATCCCTGTTTGCAGCAGCATAACGGATATTGATCATGGCGCCTTTCGGTATCGTGATGCCGTGTAGTTGGATATCAGTAGTGGCTAGCCGAAATAACCCCTGCACTGGACCTTCCAAACGAACGACTTCTTCACAAAATACTCGCAGATATTGGTCTGGGTCCGACTTCAATTGCTGCCACACAAGAGGGTTTTCTATCAATAGCTTCATGCCGTAGGCAATCGCATTAGTGGTTGTTTCCGACCCGCCTACAAAGGTATCGGCCATGGTTTCAGCGTGCAGTTCATTGTCTGTTAAAGGTCTACCCCATTCCGGGATAACCTGGTTGACCAGGTCCGATAATAGCGTTTCATCCGGCTGTTTTCGTAATCGTTCGAATATGGCCTGAAAGTAATGCTGAGCCTGGATTTCCATTTCTACAGACCACTGCTCTTCAGCTTCTGTCTGCATCATCCCCAGGCGTTGCACCCAGGCATCAGTCCAAAGTTTGATCTGCCATATATCCTGCTCGGGTACACCCATCTGTTGACCGATGACTATCAGTGGTAACGGCACTGCATATTGCTTTACCCAGTCACATCGGCCATCAGCAACAAAAGCGTCGATCAATCGGTATGCCGTATCCCGAACAAAGGGGTCCATCGCCTGAATTCTTTTAGGCCGAAAAGCATCATTAAATATTGCCCGGAGTTGTTTATGATTGGGATCATCGCGTCCGGCAAGCGTCGCACCTGGAACCCAGCCCTTCTCCTTGTATAACCGAACCATTTTCGTTGCTCGCTCGGAATCCATACGCTCTCGGCTACTTCCACCCCCAGACCTCATGTCGTTGGAGTAGCGCTTTGGGTCAAGCAGAACTTCCCGAAGATCCTCGAATCGGGACACCACGTAAAACCCAGTGATTGGATCGATCCAGACAGGCGCATCATCTCGCAGCATTTTGTAGGCGTGATAAGGGCAGTTCTGGAGCCTGCTATCGAGAAAATTAATCTCTCCTATATATTCCGGGACGATCGGTTGATAAGGGATTTTATTCATACCTTCACGAATACCTCTACGCCTACCACACCGTTTAATCCTAGCATCTGCAATAACCCGGCCAGCAACCTAGCCGAGATTACGACGGAAAAGATCATGCACCCGCTCCCAGTGTTTTTCCGAAGCTCGGCGATGATATCGTTCACCTCCCGGCGGGGCAAAGCCATGTAATGCGCCTTCCATGAATTCGATCCGATAGTTAACGCCCTGATCAGCCAGTGCTTTGTCCATTATCACCAACTCTTCTTCAGTCGCTGTGGGGTCATCGTCGGCCCAGCCAAAATAAATCTCTCCCTTGATCTGGTCAATTTCTCTATGGGGAGAATCATCCTTATCTGAAACAAGCCAGGCTCCATGTATCGAAGCAGCCGCAGCGACCTTTTCTGGCAAGTATTGCAGAAGGCCCATGACTAATGGACCACTCATGCAGAAGCCAACCGCGCCAATCATTCCACTGGAATCAGCCTTGGCATTCCCGGCAGCAAATTCGAGCATGGCCTGAGTATCAATCAATATGCCTTGCCGATTAACGTTCATCATATATTCGCGACGGACATGCATGTCCTCATCGCTCAACCCGAACTCTCTGTAAGGAGTGTTCCTGTAATAAAGAAACGGTAGAAGAACATAGTAACCGGCACTGGCTAACCTGGATGCCATATCTTTCAGAGCAGGACGAATGCTCGGTGCATCCATCAGATATAGCACGACCGGATAAGGACCTCCTGTTTCCGGGTGAAACTCGAAAGTGGTCATACTGCCGTCTGGAGTTTCAATTTCAACTTGTCGTTCGATCATTATTCACCTCTGTCTGACTGTCCAATCAGATAATAATAGAGCTAGTACTTTTAGGTATCAATGATGGAATGAATTCACCTCCCGTATTTAAATTCAGGTAAATCAAATTCATAATCCGACATTCGCAACGCACCAACTGACCCGGTGCCAGGTTCCGATTATTCTCAAGGTGCAGCCAGGATTGCTTCTTTTTCGACCCTGCTCTGTCACCGCCTGGTCCTGGCCAATTATTCTATAATGAGGTCTGCCGGGTTAAGTTGATTGACAAATGGCTTAACTGAAGTTAATGCTGGATTAGCAAATAAAAGGGTCCTCAACTTGAAGCAAGCAATGAAAGGTGCACTGTCACATATTCGAATCTGTGATTTCACTGGACAATTAGCGGGTGCCGGTGCAACTAAGTGGCTAGCGGCATTCGGCGCTGAAGTCATAAGAATAGAAGACCCTGTCAAGGAAGGTCGCTGGGATATTTTAAGGGCTACCGCGCCCTTCATCGATGAAAGAAGAGGGGTTAATTTTGGTGGTGGTTTTAATAATCACAACACGGATAAGAAAGGTATTACCCTGAATCTTCGAACCGACAAGGGCAAACAACTCCTAACCGAGATCATCCAAAAATCCGATGCGGTCACAGAGAATTTTGCCGCCGGCGTACTCGACAAGTGGGGCTTTAGCTACGAGGAGTTGAAGCGAATCAAACCTGACATCATCTATGTATCAAACTGCGGTTTTGGCCACAAGGGACCATACAGTCAATTCAAAACCTGGGGACCCATTGTCCAGGCAATATCTGGATTGACCTTTTCCTCTGCATTACCCGGTCAGCCCCCAGCCGGATGGGGTTACTCCTATATGGACCATACCGGCGGATATTATATGGCCATGGCGATTATGCTGGCCCTGCTCGAGCGCGATAAAAGCGGACGCGGCCAGTGGGTTGATCTTGCCTGCACAGAGGCTGGCCTGAGCCTGAATGGCCCGGCTCTGCTCGATTGGACCGTGAATCAAAGACCCATGCGACAACCTAGTGGCTTTAATTCCAATCGTAGTCAATTCGTGCCGATGGCTCCACACGGTATTTACCCCTGTTCCGGCGAAGATGAATGGATAGCGATCGCTTGCAGGAACGATTCCGAATGGCTCAAGCTGCGCAAATTAGTAGAAGATAACCCTCAGGGTCAGGTCGAAATACCCTGGGGGCGCCAATTCGATCTCTTACAAGATCGACTTGATCGTCAGGATGAACTGGACCAGACACTCGGCAGTTGGACAATTAAGCAAGACAAGTTCCATTTACAGGCCTGCCTGCGGCAGGCTCGGATCCCGGGTGGCGCTGTACAAAAACCAGGGGAACGAATTGATGAGGACCCAACTACTGATGGCTTCAACTTATGGCCAACGATCCAGCATTCAAAAATGGGCCAGGTTCGTGTCGATGGCCTGCCGGCACGCTTTTCTGAAACGCCATGGAAAATGACCCATGGTGGCCCCTGCCTGGGCGAACACACCGACGAAATACTAACGCAACTTCTTGGCAAGGGCTCTGATGAAGTAGAACAACTACGCGAGGAGGGCGTCATATGAGTGCTCTAAATGGTGTTCGCGTGATTGAACTGGCAAATGAAACTAATGCTTTTGCAGGTAAATTATTAGGCGATATGGGTGCTGATGTTATTCTTATTGAACCCGTTAACGGTGAACCGAGTCGAACTTACCCTCCCTTTGTAGACGATCAACCCGGGGATAATCGCAGTCTCTACTTCATGCACTACAACACGAGCAAACGAAGTGTGGTTCTGGACCTTGAAACACAAGCCGGACAAGACGCCTTCAAACAACTGATCTATAGCAGCGATATTCTGCTCGAGTCTGAACCAGTCAATCGCCTGGATAGCCTTGGCCTGGATTATAAGGATCTGGTAAAACTACAACCGAAGCTCATTCATGCCGCTTTAACGCCCTACGGACGCGACCAGGCACTCAGCGATCTACCGGTAACAGACTTAACACTAATGGCATCGAGCGGTCCACCCTGGAGCTGCGGTTACGATGACCACAGTCTCCCGCCGGTGCGGGGCTGGGGCCAACAGGCCTACCATACGGGCTGTCACTATGCCTTTATGTCCATCCTGACCGCGTTACTGTACCGAAATGCCTCCGGGCAAGGTCAGTTCATCGATATATCCATTAGCGCAGCCCTGAATGTCACCACCGAGGCCTCAAGCTATTCCTGGCTAGTCAATGGAACAACGGTACAACGTCAAACTGGCCGTCATGCCGCCACCAAACCAACAGCGGAAAGCCAGGTCAAATGTGCTGATGGTCGCTATGTTAATACCGGCGTACCGCCTAGATTTCCTGAAGAATTCGGTAGATTGCTAACCTGGCTTAAAGAAACCGGTTTGGCTGAGGACTTCCCCGAAGCCGTCTTCCTCGATATGGGCGCAAATTGGCAGGGCCCATTTGACCTGTCCCTGATAGGAGAAGATGAAACTATCACGGCTATATTTATGGCAGGTCGAGATGCACTAATCAAGATTGCTCAATCCATCAGCGCTTATGATTTTTTCATTGGCTGCCAGAATTCCGGCTTATCGGTTGGTATTGTCTACGCCCCAGAAGAGGCGTTTGAAGACGAACACTTCCAGGCTCGTGGCTTCCCTGTTGAGGTTCAACATGATGATTTAGAGCGCACCATCACCTATCCTGGTGCACCCTATCAATTACCCGCCAGCCCCTGGTCGATCAGCCGACGAGCGCCGCACCTCGGAGAACACACCACAGAAATTCTGACTGGTCTAGCCACTGAAAATGACTATCACAGATAAGCCAGCTAACAACGCTGGCACGGGATTGCGGACAGAATGTTTTGTCCTGCAAAACAATTTCAGCAACAGCGAAAAAGCCTGGATCAGGTCAACACAGGCTAATAGGAAATGTTGCCAATAGAGGCGCATCAATCGACAAACAAACTCGAGTCCTGCACTTCAAAAGAAAATTGACCGACTCAAGAAAACCATGATTTGATGACGCGCCTTAGCAATTTGCCGGCTTCATTGTATGGAAGTTCCTGACTAAACTGAATCACCTCAGGTAGTCGCGACGAACGCAATTTTGACCTGATCAGGTTTCTTATATCTTCCTCCGTCAGTTCAGTACCAGGTTTGAGGACCACTGCCAGAGCAATCGCCTCACCCCATTGTTCTGAAGGTACTGCCACCGCAGCAACGTCACTAATCGAACCATGTTGGTACAAAACGTCTTCAATCTCAGCAGGCGAGATGTTCTCTCCACCTCTGACAATGACGTCATCGGCGCGCCCGGAAAGATAAAGATAACCGTACTCATCGATATAGCCAGCATCACGAGTGGGAAACCAGCCATCTTCGATCAGTGCACTTCTCTCCGCATATTCACCCGAAACCTGCGGCCCTCGCACATATATCTCACCGGCTTGATTTTGATTGAGTTTGTTTCCTGATTCATCACGAATTTCGATTTCAATCGAGGGTAAAGCCTTACCTACTGATCCCAGTCTGGCCCGAATAGCTAAATCATCATGGTTGAATGCCTCTCGGTGATCATCCGGGTCTAGCAGTGTCACCGTGCTGCTGGTTTCTGTCAGGCCATAGGCATTGGTAAAACTCACCTCAGGCAACAAATCCAGGGCTCGTTCGATCACCGGCAAAGGCATTTTGCCCCCGCCATAGGCAATCGCTGTAAGTGACCCCAATTTATCGGAACTGATATTATCCTGTTCTAATTCGTCTATGATTCGGGTCATCATGGTCGGTACTACAAAAGCATTAGTGACCTTTTCCTGACCGCACAGATTCAACCAGTCCATAGCATCGAAACTAGGCAACTGCACGATTCTGCGGCAAGCGTAAATAGAACTCATAACAGCAGAGATACCGGCTATGTGATAAGGCGGGACAGACACCAGAGTCGCCTGCTCTTCTGCTGCGCCCATAAATTCCACTGAGCCAAGTATGTAGGAAACAAGATGCTCATGCCTTAACAAAGCTGCCTTGGGAGTGCCCGTCGTTCCACTGGTGAACAATTGTATTGCCACGCCGGAGGGATCTTCTACGCAGGCAAAATCTTCGCCTGGTTCTGCTGCCAGCGAAGCCATAAACGCCTCTCGACCTCGAACCTTGCCTTCTACTTGCTGAAAGTCAGCAGTATTGTGGTCATCTACTATCAGGAATACCGGCTCGATTCGGTCAAGCAATTCCTTGAGTTGCTGCTCACTTAGCCGGTAATTTAGCGGCACATAGGGAATACCTGCCATCGCTGCCGCCATCAAACTAATGGGGACCGCTGGACTACTCACATCTAAAACAGAAACAAATTTACAGCCACTCCTGGAAAACTGCCATGCAGCTCGATTGGTGGCTTCATAAAGTCCAGCGTAGGTATAATGGTTACCCTCATGAGTTAATGCCACCCGTTCCGGGCAGGCCTCTGCAGCCATTTGCAAAAATAAAGATATGTTCAAGCGACTAATCCGAGGAAGGAAGTTTTTTAGTGTCTTTAGTCATCAACTCATCACCGTTATAGTACAAAGAACCTTCACCACTTTTAATACACAATAATTCGATGGACTGGGCCTCGTTCACGTATCTCTTGCCAATAACACAGCCATGCATATGGGCTTCATTAGCGGCGGCTTTTTGTTCTAACACCTGCTCTACTAATGCTTCACCACCGCAAGTTAACTCGTTACCTGCTGCAGCCTTGATGACCATCACCTCAGCTTCACAGACGGCACTTTTTAATCGCAATCCCGGTTTCAGTTCCATTTTTTTTCCTATTCTAGATTTAATCTGTTTGTCGAAAACACCGTTGGGCAAACCATATCGGCTATTCAATCACCATCGAGCCCAAACGCACCTTGGTTAGCCAATTGTGCAATATCTTCCTCTTGATAGCCTAATTCCTCAAGTATCTTATCCCTATGTTCAGCTAAATCTGGGGCCCGTTTGGGTCCGACTTGGGGGACATTTGATATAGCAATTGGATGGTTTATCACTAACCGCGTATCAACATCCTCATCTTCTGGTATGACCACCATGTTATTGGCCCGAATCTGGCCGTCATCCAGGGTTTCTTCCACTACAGCTACAAGATTTACTGGCAGGTCAAAAGACTCAAAAACAGGCAGCCACTCATCCTTGGTTTTGGTTTCCACGATCTCCTGAATCTTATTACCTAATACCTCGCGATTTTCAAACATTAGCTCTGGACTGGCAAACCGGCTATCCGTGAGCAAGTGCAATGCATCCAATGCCTGCAGCAGCACATCCAGCATTCCCTCCGTTCTTATCATGTTGAATTGTAGCCATCGACCATCCTGGGTCTGATAGGGCCTCATCATTGCAGACTCAAACTGATTAAGCTCGCGATACAAAGGCATATCACCACCCGCTAGAGCACCCTGGGCAATTCCAGCTGCAGACCAGAGACCATTGGCAAGCAGGGACGTCTGAACCATAGAACCTTCACCGGTTTGAGATCTCTTCAGAAGTGCCGTAACAATTCCAGCATAGAGTGCGAGGCTAGTCGGGTGATCTCCCATTCCAGGCAGTCCTTGGGTCGGTCGTGTACCAGACTCTCGCATCAGATCCATCAACCCGCTACGAGCCCAGTAGGCATTCTGATCGAAACCCTTCCGATTTCTCTCGGCACCTTTTTCGCCATATGCAGTTAGTGATGCATATATCATTTTTTTATTCAGTGGGCGCAGTGCAGCATAGGTCAACCCGCTCGCCTCACGCTGAGCATGGGGTTGATTTGTGATAAATACGTCACACTCTGAGACCAATTTATGCAGAATTTCGAGCCCCGCGTCTGTTTTTAAATCAAGGGCGATACTGCGTTTATTTCGACCATCCAGTTGCCAGAACCAATTACTGTCGGCGTAGGGCGTAATGGAGATACTTGCCAGCATGCGAAGCATATCACCGGCACCTGGCTTTTCAATTTTGATCACATCCGCGCCAAAATCTGCCAGGATCATAGCAGCGGCTGGCGCTGCAATGACGGTAGCACAATCGATCACTTTTAGTCCTGAAAATAGATATTCGCTCACGGCTTTCTTGTCTGTTAAAAATATCTTGGCAAGATTCTACTTCAATAAGAATCTGCAGGCGATGTTCGTAATCCAGCCTAGGCCTGGCTAACCTAAAAAGGCTTTGCGCACCGCAGTGATGGTCTGTTCCGACAATCCGATATGCTCCAAATAACCTCCGGCGCCACCCCATCGCTCATCCAAACCATCTAAAAAATCACTAAGCGCTCGCTCTGGAACGCCAGCAGCTTCCATCATCTGCAGCCGATTCACCCCCTCCGGCAGGCCGCTGGTGTTTTCAATAAAATCGACCTGTCTTGTTACATCTAAATTTGTCAGTAGGTAATCGGCTTCAATCAACTCTCTATCTACACCCAGAACCGATAACAGAAATGCCGTCGCAACGCCGGTTCTGTCTTTCCCAGCAGTACAATGAATGAGTATTGGCTGAGTTTCAACACGGGAAAAAATATCAAACATTTTCAACCAGGAAGCTGTGCCGAATTCCAGATACCCAAGATAACGTTTGCCGGATATCCGCGTATCTCCAACAAGTTGACTTAACCTGTCACTTCCACCTTCTGGTATAACCGCAATAGCCTGATAATCTGCACCCAGGGTTTCTAGGGGACCCCGGCCCTGATCATCGACTTCACTGGGTTTGCGCAGATCAATCTGGGTCCTGATTCCCAATGACGCAAGTTTAGTAAGGTCGTCACTAGTCATTCGATCCTGCCGACCTGCGCGGAAATATTTCCCCTGACGAATCAGTTTTCCCCCCATAGCTGGATAGCCACCAATATCTCTAAAATTAAAGCAACCAAGGAAAGGGTAATGCCTTTTGGAAAAATCTTGAATCATATCTATCTCATTCAATCAATCTGATCAGCAGCCTAAACTACGCTAATTAGACGCCGATTGGCAAATCATCCTCATTCCGGATTGGCTAGCTAACCAGGGACCAGCTCTAAATCCATTTATTCAGACACGCAACCCGAGGCTGGGCGACGATCAACCCGGCCTCAAGCACTTCACTTGGGATCCCTCACTATAAACTGACAGAAGATAAGAATATTGAAACATCAACCTACCACCCTGACAGCGTTAGCTTCAGTTAAGCCCATATTTGCGGCTCAAATACTGGACCCTCTAACACGACTCCGGAACGCAGGCGGGACTGCAACCAGCCAGCAAAAAAACTCTTTCGAATCTACCATTGAGTGTCGAGGGCGCTAAGACTTGGGGTCATACCTAGTTCATCAAGAGCAGTTTGGTGATCAATACTTTCAGATCCTTGTAACTGTATGGCTTAGCTAAGAATTCAATACGAGAATTATCAATGTCACTGGATTCCAATCTGTCAGCGGAATAGCCCGAGACGTATATTACCTTTATGCCAGGGAAACTAACCAACAGCCGCCTAACCATCTCTGGCCCGCCAAGCTTGGGCATAACAACATCTGTTATTACCAGATTGATTTGTTCGGAATGCCGTAAAGCAATCTCATAGCCTTGCTCACCATTTTCAGCTCCTAACACCTCAAAGCCATCGGCTACCAATGACCGAGTCAACACTTTATGAACTGCGGGGTCATCCTCAACCACCAGTATCGTTCCACTCATCGCTGAATTCTGACGCGTTGTTTTATCAGGTATCGAGTAGTATTTCTCTACTTCACTGGCGCGAGGTAGATAAATAAAGAACGTTGTTCCCTTATTCTTCTCACTCTGCACCTCGATTGCACCACCGCTTTTCTTAACGATACTCTCTGAGGTTGCCAGCCCCAGACCGGTTCCTTCGCCTGCCGTTTTAGTCGTGTAAAAAGCATCGAAAATATGGTCCATGACCTCCTTGTCCATACCAGTGCCCTCATCTTCCACCTCTATACAGGCATAATCGCCCACTTCAAGGCCCTTGATGGTACCTGCTTTCTCGGCATCTACGGTTACATCCTGAACCCGTACCCAAACTGTACCACCAGCGGGCATGGCATCGGCAGCGTTAAGAAGCATATTTAAAACGGCCTGCTCGAGTCGCGCACCTTCGGTCTGAACGAGCCATGAGGCATCACCAAAATCCGTCTGCAGATCGACTGTCGCAGGAAGGATTCGCCCGAACATACCCACCAGGCCCTCAATCATGGCTGCTGGACTAATATGCTCTGGTGCTAGACGATCTTTACGACTGTATTCCAATAACTGTTTGGTAATCTCAGAAGCCTGTTCTCCTGCATGGCTGATTTCCGTAATTTCATCGCGAACTTCTTCGCTTAGCTCCTGCCTCGCCAGCAGCAATTCGGTATAACCATTAATTGCCATTAGGAGATTATTAAAATCATGGGCAATCGCACCTGAAAGCCTACCCATTGCTTCGAGCCGGTTGTCCAGACCAACTTGCTCTTCCTTTCTTTCGAGCTCGGAGCGAAGCTTGTTCCTTTCGGTAAGGTCCTTAATGTGCGCAACGAATTGAATCTCATCATCCAACATCACTTTTTCAATCATCAACTCGACCGGAAACTCTGATCCATCCTTGAGTAGCGAAAAGGTTTCTATCCTGATACCCAGAATATTAGCTATACCGGTATCCAGATAACGCTGAAATCCACTGTAATGATCCAGAAGCAGTCGTGGCGGAATGATCAAATCTGACATAGAAGATCCCACTGCCTGCTCGGCTGAAATCCCGTAGAGTTGCTCTGCTGCCTGATTAAACATCTCAATATTACCAGCCCTATTAATTATCACCACGGCATCTGCAGAAATATTCAAACTTGCCCGAAACAAGGCTTTACTATTCACTAGGTCAGCTTCTTTCTTAATTAAAACTCGACGTGTTTGACCCACCTGCCTGGCCAGGTAAGCAGCGACAAAAAAGCAAACTACCACACCCAAGACTAAATTGAGGGTCTGCATTAACACATCCTGAAGCTCTAAGACTGCTGGAGAGAATGGTCTAGCTGTATAAGCCAATACTGCCAGCGAGAAAATCCCCAATATTCCGGCAATCAATGCAGCTCTAGAGCCCAGGATTAGCCCACCTATCAAGGTGATCATTGGGAACCAGAAACAAAATGGCGAGAACACGCCTTGGCCATAATGGGCGATGACACTGGTGACACCCATGCTGCCAGCAATCAGCAATATCCCAGCTGTCTCTATCGACTTACCTGTACGAGCCATGAGTGCTGATAATAAAAAGGCAGTTAAACCGCCTAAAAAGGCTAACCATTGCAGGGTTTCTATCTGAGTCGCCACCAGCAAATAGGTACACGACAATACCAGTGCTGCCGTAACAAAAACAGATAGCGCATAGATGATACGACGCTGAACGACTGAGTCAAAAAATCCGGAAGTGTGATTGCTATCCGGCCCCTGGGTCACCGCTGTTACCCGATCTAAAAAAGCTCCCATTTCTCTGACTCTACCTGTACCTTGTTTTACTTAATATTTCTGCGATCCGAGCGACACTATTATAAGCAATCGCTACCTACTTTTCGCTGAATGAGTCACCTATTCCTCATCTATCTATACCCGCAATCTATACCCACAATCTAAGCGCAATGGTGTCTGGACTCTCTGGATTAGCTAACTACACCCACTATTGAAGATACCATAGCAAGACACAAGCTAAAATCAGTAAGACAACTGGTCTATACTGACTCATTCACAACCTCAATAAACATAGTCGCAGCGTCTAATTTCATACGCCCGGGAACGCCGCGATTACTTGATCGGTAAAATAATTAAATCTGGATATAGCAGCACCTTTACTTTCATAGGGATGAAAACCCTCAAAGCCTTTACTGCCATCTCCCCGAAGCAAAACTCCATTAAAATATAAATTAGGGAGAAAAATAACACATGGATCGCCGTACACTCAATAAAGGTCTGCAAGTGTTAAGCAGCCTGGATACAGATATAGAACAGGCTCTTGCAAGCCTGGGCCCACCCGAGCCCCGAGTCCGACCCAGGGGGTTTGAAACCTTTCTGTCCACCCTCGTCAGCCAACAGATTTCTACGTCTGCAGCAACTGCCATCATGACCCGCGTAAGAAGCCTGATACCCAATTGTACGGCTGCGTCCCTGACAAAAGTAAGCGACGCTGAACTACGCGGGGCAGGTCTCTCACATCGAAAAATCGAATACGCAAGAGGTCTCACCGCGGCCATACTCTCAGGTAGTTTTAACCCCGAGTCTCTCGTCACAATGACAGATGAAACCGCCATCAACCAGATCATAGCGCTCCGTGGATTCGGTAAATGGAGTGCTGAAATCTACCTTATGTTTTCTCTTGGCCGAACTGATATATTCCCGGCAGATGACCTGGCCCTTCAAGTTGCCCTGGGCAGGTTGAAAGGCCTGAGTGATCGACCCAGCTCCACCCAAGCGCGACAGCTCACTGCTCATTGGTCACCATGGCGCAGTGCGGGAGCGCTGTTTCTTTGGCACTACTATCGTGGTGCACCTAACTGATGACCGAAGATTGAAGCTGATCAGTTTGCCAGCCATTCAAAACAGCGAAAAAGATATCGCCGCTTAGTCAAAACATTTAAATCAGCAACATTCAATTTGCCCGCTGACATCGGCATTTCCAGTAACCGCTATCAGATCATTTGGTTTAAAACAGCCCCAGGTCGGCGCCACCAGCTGCGGCCAGTTAAGCCTCGGTCTATTCAAATATTCAACTGGTCAGCGCCATCGCAGCTTGCTATCGTTAATGCAGATATGCAATGGCAACGACAATCCTTGTGCATTTACATATCCCAGAAGGTAATAATAAGGTGCTGTCAGTATCTGGACTGGGGAGGCCATCAACTTGACGATAGCAGATCTTGAATCACTTCTTGAAGCCACCGAGCAACATGCTGCATTGGCGGAAAAGTCGGGCAAGCTACCAGACAACCTCGTTCAGCATCTGCACCAGGCTGAGTTATTTCGAGCCCTCATACCGAAACAATTTGGCGGCCTGGAACTTGCCTTCGATGATTATCTCGATATCGTTAAACGACTAGCACAGAGCGACGCCAGCACTGCCTGGTGTGTCAACCAATCAGCCGTCATCGCATTAACTACCCTTTGGTTACAACCTGATATGATTTCCCAGATTTGGAGTGATCCGCGTACCTCGATCGCTAACGGCCCACCCTATAACTGCAGCATAGAACGCAAAACCAGTGACTATACACTTGACGGATACTGGGGGTTTTCAAGTGGTTGCCAGCATGCAACCTGGATGACAGGCCCGGCCCAGCTGCCAGACAAGAGCTGGCGTTCGGCCTTTTTTCGGCCGGACCAGGTGCAATTTATAGATAACTGGAAGGTCGCAGGCCTCAGGGCGACTGGCAGTTTTCAATTCAAAGTCAACAACCTCGTTATCCCCAAAATCCAGGTAGCAGATTTTCGCAAGAAGCCTTCTGTCACTAACACAATGACATTGGTACCAATATCCCTGCTGTTTGCCGTTACCTTCGCTGCGGTTGCACTTGGTCTTGCTAAAGGCGCCTTGTCCGATGTGATAAAAATCGCTCAAGGTAAGAAGCCCAAGTGGGCCAGCTTGCGTCTAAGCGAAGACCCAGATGTGCAAAGATTCCTCGGCAAAGCAATAGCGCGCTGGCGAGCTGCTGACGCCTACCTGGCCAGTACCAGCATTATCGTTTTCAATGAGATCAAACATGACCTGAGGGTCAGTTCTGATCAACGCGCCCAACTTCGCATGGCCGGAACTCATATTATCCAGGAGTGTGCCGAAGTGGTGGATACAGCCTACAAAGTTTCCGGTTCTAGCGGTATCTATCAGGATGAAACGTTACAGCGAAGATTTCAGGACATGCATGTCATCACACAGCATGTTCAAGGCCGGGAATCCTACTTCGGTTTACTAGGCAGGTACGCTATTTCAGGTGATTATGAAACGGGCCCTATGAGTTGACCATCATCCGCCTGGCCAGAGACCCCAGTAAGCCAAAGTCCCGGTATACAACCCTTGCTGAGAGCCGTCCCGATGATTAAGACTACTCGTGTAAAGGCAATATCTCCCCAGACCATGATTACAGCTTGATCTTTGCCTGTGGCACTACTAGACCAGCTACATCAACCCTTGTTTTATATACAGCTCCGGACTTTTCAGAGGTCGTTCCGGTTGAACCCGAAACAATATACAAGTCTTTCATGTCCTCACCGCCAAAACATACGCTTGAACAAAGTGGTTGAGGGATTTCAATAAATTCGAGAAACTCCCCGCCCGGACTGAACACAGCTACACCCTTGCCGCCGCCTGCCAATGCAACCCACACTCGGCCATCTTCTGATACAGCCAGACCATCCGGCGCCCCCGTTTGCATCTCAGCAAAAATGCTTTTGGGGCCAAGTGTTCCGTCAGTGGACACCTCATAGTAATTGACTTTACGACGGCCTGAATCTGAGTGGTACAAAATGCTGCCATCCGGGGAGAAGCCTAGGCCATTGGTTAAAAGAATATCTTCTGCAACCTTTTTTACACTGCCATCTAACTCGATTAGAAACAAATCACCAGCTTTAGGGTCCAGGCCATCATCAAATACAGGACTCGAGCCCAGTGACCCAGCATAGATCCTGCCAGCAAAGTCTGTGGTGATATCGTTAAAGCCAACGATTCCGTTTGATTCGTCTTTATCCAGTAAAACTTTACTATTACCGCCATCAAACGGTTTATAGGAAATTTTTCCTCCACTGACCACAAGCCCACCAGCTTCATGCAGAGACATCCCACCAATACCACGGCGGTGTTCAAAAACAACGTTTACTGAACCCGTCTCATCGATACAAAAAACACCCCCCAACATGACGTCACTGAATACCATCCCCATGCCAGGAACCCACAAAGGCCCTTCAACCAGACTATAACCCTCAGCAAGTTTGTCCATAATACTTCCTTCTGTCGAAAATCAACGCTACAAACTGCCTGTGAACCTGTCAAGCAAAGCATCTAAGAACAATAACCATCAAAAAACTCAGGTCCAAGCGCCTACTGCACAACCGGGTTGGCTCCCGCTCGGAGATATTCATTTTATCTAATCGCCTGAAGCGTAGGCTATGCATGCGACTAATCATCCTGGCCGATATTACTTGGGTCGATCACCGATTTGCGAGGATTGTAACCATTAACGATGAAGATTTTGATTCGATCGCTTTTAAATGAAGATTCGTTGCTAAATCTAACAAAAGGTGTTTTATTTCTAAGAGATCCCAAAGGAGCCTAGTATGTACGAGCACATTAAATATGAAGTTAGCGACCCAGTAGCAGTCATCACATTAAATCGTCCAGATGCCCTTAACGCAATTACCGGACGCATGCAGGCAGAACTCAAACACGCCCTAGCAACTGCTGAAAAGGATGAAGCAGTAGTGGGAATTGTACTCACTGGAGCAGGAAGAGGCTTCTGTGCAGGCGCAGATATAGGTGGACTGCAAGCTACTGCATCAGGAGAAGCTGGAAGCCAGGCAAGAGAAGACTTGAGCCAATTCTCCGCAAACCCTGGAAATCCTGATATGGGAGAGGATTTCACTGTCACCTTTTCTTATATCCCAAGTTTACAAAAACCCTTGATTGCCGCTGTTAACGGCGCTTGTGCAGGCCTGGGATTCGTTTTTGCCTGCCTTTGCGATATGCGATTCGTGGAAAAACAAGCTAAATTCACTAGCGCCTTTGTTAATCGTGGGCTTATTGCTGAACACGGATCAAGCTGGATTTTGCCACGAATTATCGGCGTATCAAACGCCCTGGATCTACTCTGGAGTGGACGCAAATTCGACGGTATCGAAGCCGAAAAACTCGGTCTGGCGAACCGTCTGTGCGATGAAGGTACAGCCAAGCAGCAAGCCATCGACTATATTAAAGAGCTGGCTGCTACAGCCGCACCAAATTCGATAAAAATTATTAAGGCTCAACTTTATCGCCACCTGAACATGACCTTCGGACCGGCCATGCAGGAAAGCAACCAGTTAATGGCTGAATCGCTCAATGGCGGAGACTTCAAAGAAGGTGTTTCTTCCTTCGTCGATAGAAGACCTCCCGAATTCAAACGCGTTGGAGACTAGGTATCTGGCTACAACAGAATAGCGACTGAAGCAAACAGGCAATCCACTATTTTTAAATATGCTACCCGCCATCATCTGCCATTAATTAGGCGGCATTGCATAAAGGCCTAAATTAGCCAGGCATTTAAAAGGTAGTTCAAGTATCCCTGATGCCATGCGGAGCCGGGAAGTCAGGCTCAATAGGAAAAACCCGTGCACAAGAGGCAGGTTTAGTTGCCAGGAAGTGGATCGACCCGTCACACCGACTGCCTGCTCTCTGATAGTTAATCGACTTTAAGATAAGCATCCAAAAACTCGCCTAACTTATCGAGCGTCAGAGGCTTGGTTAAAACATCTTTAAATCCGAGAGAGATATAGTGTTTAACCATGGAAGTTTCTGCATTAGCGGTAAATGCTATTACATTGGGCGCATAGATATCGTCATCATCAGCAAGCCACTGGCGCAGTTCTATTCCCGAATGCTTGGGCATCTGAATATCTGTAATAATAAGATCAAAGCTATTCTCTCTAGCCAGGGCCTTACCCTGCAACGCTGATTCGGCCATGGTTAATTCTACCGGGAACCTCGCCATCATCGCCTCCATCACCACCCGGTTCATATCAGTATCTTCTACATACAACACCTTTAAGTGACTACTACGATGATTATCCTCTTGCGGGTTGGGCCCAGTCAGCGAAGCAGGTTCGTCAACCTCTTTAATGTGTAGCTCTTCTCTAGCGACTACTTTAGGTAATATCAATTCAAAGCTGAACGCGCTGCCCATTCCCAACGTGCTTTCAACCTTAATCTCGGAATTCATGATTGATAGAATCTGCTTAACGATACTTATACCCAAGCCGGTACCGCCAAATTCACGGTTAAATCCCGACGTAGCCTGGAAGAATGACTCGCCAAGATGAGCGAGGGTATCCTGATCCATACCAATACCAGTATCTTCAATATTAACCTGCAAACTTACCATTTCACTTGAGTGCTCCTGGCATCTAAAGATCATCAACACCTGGCCTTCATTAGTAAATTTCCTGGCATTACCTATGATATTAGTAATCACCTGCGTTATACGACGATCATCCCCTAGGGCGAACAGCGCTTGGTCACCATGAAATTCTGCTCGAAAATCTACCTTCGATTCCTCAAACAAAATATCGCCCATTTTTCTGCTCTGCTCGAAAACAGCAAACGCATTTAAGGCTGAGGTATTAAGCTGCAGATCGCTGTCGAGTATTTTCTGGGAATCAAGCAATTCATCAATTAGCAGTAACAGTGTCTGCGAGGAACTCTTAGCAACTGATAAATATTGCCCATTTACATCATCACTATCGACTTGACTGACCCCAATTAAGTCCAGCGAAGCAACTATACTATGCAGAGGCGTGCGTAATTCGTGGGTAACAGAAGACATAAATTCGTCTTTTGCCTTGAGAGCAAGAGACAGTTCTTCCGTTCGCTCCTGAACTTTATACTCTAAAGAACTCATTAACTCTTCATTATGATTCTTTTGTTCCTTTAGCTTGTCTCTCAATTGAATTAATGCTGTCATTAGATGAGCTATTTCACCGCGCTTCGAGGCCGCATGGATTTCTACTTCAAGGTCACCTGCCCCAAGTGCATTAGCAGACTTAATCGATGCTAGAATCGGTTTAATCACACCTAACTGCACAACGCGATAGACAAAAACCTGTAACAATAGAATGGCCGCAAACGCGACGTATAAGCTGAAATTTATCGCTTGTAATCTACCTGCAAACTGAGCCCTACTGAAGCCGACTTCTATATACCCACTCATCCCGCTGGTTTCAAAAGGTGCACTGGCTACCAAAAATTCTGATGGATCTACGCCGCTTTTAAGTTCTGAATCTGCCTCAAAGGGAAACGACGCCAGCAAGTCAAATGAATCTCCGTTCGCCACAAATATAGCGGCAACTGTAATATTGGCATCATTAACTAAAAAATAGTTGAATTCAGCCAGGGCGTCTAAACTCTCTTCCTCCAACGCGAGCTTCACGCTTACAGCGATTGTCTTGGCGATGCTGAACAATTCGTTTTCCATATTGTCGGTCAATATCTTGGCCTGACGATCCGGTACCACCCCAAGAAGAATAATTGCAAACAACGAGGTGGTAAGCAGGAAAGGAATAAATATCCTGGTGGCGATGGAATGTCTGTTCATAGCTCTTTCACAAACAATTCATTGACAGCATTTCGGTTTTCAGCACTAATCACAGCAGCGGAGCCCGGCATGTTTTTCACATATTTTATCATATCCAGCTCATTGTCCGCATATTTCGGGGGATAGCCCCTTCCACTGAAAACAAGCTTGAGCCAATGTCTCTGCATCATCATTCCAGACTCTTGAAATATCTGGTAACCCACCTGCTCATAGATGTCTGCCTTCCTACCCGGCAAAACCAATTTTATTGAACTACCGTTATGCCAACTAGTCTGCGCACCCGTTAAAATAGCACCAACGTCAAATTCGGCAATCTGCTGTCCGTTTTCAACGTTAGCAATAAACAGTAACTTTGGTATTTGTTCTCCCTGTATTTGATTCATCTGGGCTAAACCCAAGACAAAAAAGAGAGGTATCCCGAGTAATTTTTTCACTATCTTAAATACCCACAGATAACTGAAACCTGATATCAGCATAGTTCAGGTCGGTGTCATGTCGACTAGAATCATTAGAGGTGATTTCCACCTTCAGATCCGAGCGTTCGGAAATCAAGTATTGGAGACCCACGCCAAGTCGGCGCTGAATTCCCTTACTGTAGTGCGCTTCTTTTGGGTCAACATTAAGATAATCAGAAAATAGGAACGGTATTATCTGAGGGCGCAACTTCCACCCAAAAAACAGATAAGAGGCGTAATTCACTTTCTCGCTGATAGTCCTGCTGCCGGAAAACTCGCCCAATACCTTAATCTTACTATTTTCGTAATGAATAGAACCCGACAAGAGTTGATAGTCAATATCCTCATATTCGCTTTCCATTGCCCCGTGATGGTCAGGGGACTGAAGGTGATCAATGATGGTGTCCCGATAAATTGAGGTGCGAATCTCTAGATTCTTTATCGGCCTGACACCTACGGCAAAGGTCATTGACTTCAAACCATTAGCAAAAGCTCTATCTCCAGCCGATTGCCCGGATCCAAAAACAAAGTCGTAAAAAAATCCATATTTGCCCAGTCGACTTCCTGAAAAACGCAAGCCGATATCATGTACTGGTACGAAATTCTTGAAGACCAGCGGTCGGTCAATGGTCGGGAAAAAATACCGGCCATGATGAAAAGAGTCATTCCAGTAATTTACTGGCGTATGCATTTTTCCCAAACTCAGCCAATGCTTTTCGGACAACTCAAACCGGATTCTGAGCCTTTCCACTTTAATCGTATCTTCCCTGTACTTCTTAGGAAGTGCAGAGACCTCTGTTAGTACCGACAAACGATCAGATAAACGCCCGAAAACAAAGATCGAGGTTTCGCCCAAAGCAAGATCATCTCCACCGACATCTTCGGAAGAAGCCAGTCGACCTGTTACATAACTGAACAAATTAAGATTCCAGTTATTAGACTGCAACTCAATTGCATAAGCTTGCGATGAGCCAACAATGGCAACCGCTAAAAACACCAACCATGAAAATCTTAAATAACAACTCATGAACAGCACACTCCTATTGCCAAGCTAATCAAACTGGTACCCCGGTTTGGCACATTTTTGAAAAACTAACCTCCAACTCAGCTAATCCACTCATTTAATAGCACCTTTTCCTACTCCTGAGCTTGCGATAACAATACCGGCACTTTGTCAGGTACTGATAAAATCTAAGTACCCAAACACTATCGGGTGCAACAAATCTCTGCCTCAGCCAGCCACCATCCAGGAAGTCCTCGTCCCATCAACTCACGCTTTTTTTAGGAGACCGACCCACCGTCAGTTTCAGAACAGACATCTTCTAGGCTTCCCTGGCTGAAACGATCATCTTGCACTGTCGGAACAAGCCCTGCCGATATTGTAAAGACTCTAACGCCATACGGAAAATAACTGAGAGATTCGGCGGAAGTATAACTCTCTTCTTGACGCATCACTTGTCCTGACCTTCGCAGCTCACAGACCCTGCACTAACATTCCAGATACTGCTAGGAAAAATTGCCATTAAGACTTAATATTACTTTTATATAAAGATATGAACAAGGATCTTAATGGACGATTCTTCTGAATTCTATCAGCGACTACCCTTGTACCCAGACTTTGCCCGGCTCACGGAGCCAGCTTATTACCGGAATTTACCCTCTGACTGGCTTCTGGTAATCAGCGATGTTGAAGGCTCTACCCAGGCTATCCAGGCAGGCAGATATAAAGAAGTTAATGCCCTTGGCGCTTCAGTTATCATCGCCGTACTAAATATCGTTAAACCTCTTTCAATCCCATTTATTTTTGGTGGTGATGGTGCTTCACTCTGTATCCCGCCAGGTTATCACCATCAAATAGAACCAGCATTGTTAGCGGCGAGGAATTTAGCCAAAGAGAGCTACCAATTGCATTTAAGAGTAGGCATCGTGCCGGTACAAGTCATACTCGATGCCGGCCTGAATGTGAAAGTCGCGCGCTATCAGGTTTCAGCAACCTATAGCCAAGCCGTGCTCAGCGGTGGCGGCTTAAGCTATGCCGAAGAGCTGCTGAAAGATGCAGAAAATGGCAAACCTTTTCGCCTAGAAACGGGTAGGGCTAGTGCCGATTTTTCTGGTTTGGAATGCCGCTGGAACAATATCCCAAGCCGTCAAGGACAATCAGTTGCATTACTAGTTCGGGCAGCCAACTCTAACGAACTACTTGCCGCCCAAGTCTATCGTCAGGTCCTCGATAAAATCGAGCACATTTATGGCGATCAACAAGATTGTCATCCCATCAACATCGCCTTTTTGAAACTCACTCATAACCAACAAAAACTTGGAGTCGAAACTGCCATACACACTTTTGGCTCAGGTTGGGTAAAGCAACTTCAATACCGCTTAAAGCTACTTATTCAGGTCACCGTCGGCCAGCTATTGATGACGCTTGGGGCGAAGCTGGCTGGTATTGACTGGGGCGAATACAAGACTGATGTTATCGACAATACTGACTGCCGGAAATTTGATGATATGTTAAGAATGATTCTGTCTGGTAATGAACAGCAACGTTTGAATCTTAATGACTACCTCGAAAGCCAATATAATGCAGGCCAACTTTATTACGGTATGCAGGTTTCCGATAGTTCCCTGATCACCTGTCTGATCTTCCAGCGCCAAGGCGAGCATGTCCACTTCGTAGATGGAGCCGATGGCGGTTATGCGGTGGCGTCAGCTCGGTTAAAACACCAAATCGATGAGCAAAGACAAGGGTGAACCCACCGCTAACCATTAATAATCATGCTCCGGTATCACTATTTTCTGGACCGGCCTGGGTGCTTTTATCGATCGCTGCGGTGTTGCGTTTACATAGAAATTTCAAACAGCGGATAGCCGGAGCTACTGTCCTGATTCAATAAACTCAGACACTAGTTGACGTTTCTCTCACCTGTTTTCCAGTAAGGTTTCCGCAATTCAGTCTTGAGTATCTTGCCAGCACCAGAAAGCGGCAGCGCCTCAGTCTGGAACGAAACTGACTGGGGACATTTAAAACCGGCAATTAAACCCCTGCAATGCGCAATCAACTCACCCTCTGAAACCCCTGCGTTCTCATGGGTAACCACGATGGCATGCACTTGCTCACCCCATTTTTCGTTGGGGATTCCGATGACCGCACACTGACTGACTGCAGTATGCTGATACAACGTATTTTCAACCTCTGCTGAATAAACGTTCTCTCCGCCCGAGATAATCATATCCTTGACACGGTCGACGATAAACAAAAACCCATCTTCATCGATATAGCCCCCATCCCCCGTGTGCAACCAACCATTGACTATCGTCTTGCTTGTTTGTTCCTCCATATTGCGATAACCCAGCATGATGTTGGCCCCTCTCATGCAGATTTCGCCAACCACACCCAACTCGACAGGAACATCGTTTTCGTCACGGATAGAGAGATCAATTCCGGGCAATGCCTGTCCGGCAGCCTTCATTTTTCCCGCCAGAGGGCCTTCAAAGGTATGTCTTTCCGGCATCAAAACCGTTATTGCAGGCGCAGCTTCAGTCTGGCCATAAGCCTGCACGAATTCGGTCCCTGGAATTTTTTCCATCGCTTTTTTAATTACAGCTTCCGGCATGGGTGAGGCTCCATACAGAATTGAAAGCAGACTCGACAGGTCATGGTTATCAATTTCTGGATGGTTAACCAACATATTTATCATAGTCGGCACCAACAGTACGCGCTCGATTTTATGAGTTTCTATTGCCTCCATGGTGGCGACAGGATCAAAGGCAGGTTGAAAATAGTTTGCGCCGGCAATAGATACCGACATCATACAAACAAAGGCATCCGCTATGTGGAACATGGGAGCAACATGCAAAATTCTGTCGGCTGGCTTCAGGGAAATCATAGACATTGCCTGAAGGGCATTGCAGACCAGATTCTGGTGCGACAACATAACGCCCTTGGACCTACCAGTCGTACCCCCAGTATAAAAAAGCCCGGCTACATCATCATCGCATCGACCCGAATCATCCAGCGGAGCGGCCGCAATGACTTCACTATAAGCAATACAGCCTGCGGGGACTTCACCTTCATCTACGTAAACGAAATAACGAACATGTTCTAGTTGGTCTTTAATCTGCGCTACCAAAGGTGCAAAAGCGGCATCTATCACCAGCACCTCTGCTTCTGAATCATTTAACCAATAAACAACCTCGGGACCTGCCAAACGGGTATTGATCGGCTGAAACACCCCGCCAGCCCAGGGTGCTGCGAACATGAATTCAAAATACCGGTCACTGTTTAATGCCAAAATAGCGGCACAGACATCTGAATCAACGCCAAGCTTACGCAAGCCACCAGCAAAACATCTGACCTTATTAAGTAATTCCGACCAGGTCTGCTGTCGATCGTTATCACGAGTTGCCAGGCCCTGAGCATTGACCTGAGCCGCTCTGGTTAATAGTTGTGTAATCGCAAACATAGTGTATTCCCTCTTTTTCCACCATTAGGATGATATCTATTCGAAGACCAATGAAACCAATGACAACTGACTCGGCCCAGGTTCGAGTTTAAAGCTGCCAGCTTAATCTAAAAATAAGCCATAACACAGTGGAAACAAAATCTGAGCTACACCTACCGTTACAACCTATGCCATACTGCCTGGCCCGATTGTCAAATAACAAATGATAACGACTATGCAAAAAGAGTCTCCAGCCAAGCACTCCCCAAAGCCCTTAGCAGGCTATAAAGTATTAGATTTTTCTGCAGTTTTTGCCGGTCCTATCTGCACCCGTCTATTATCCGACTGTGGCGCCAGTGTCATCAAAATCGAACCTACCACTGGAGGCGATGTGATCCGCGGGCCCTCTGGCAATAGCCGTTTGTTTGCTCATTTCAATGCAGGCAAACAAAGTGTGGCAATCAACTTGAATAGTAAAGAAGGGCAGGGACTGGCGAGAAAACTAGCCCAGGATGCTGATATCGTCATCGAAAATTACCGACCCGGCGTCATGGCAAAATTTGGTCTTGATTATGCGTCACTGGTACAGGACAGAGATGACCTGGTTTACTGCTCGATCTCTGGCTTTGGCCAAACCGGACCTTTTGTCCATCATGCAGCTTATGCACCCATCGCCCACGCCGCCAGCGGTTTTGATGTTGCCTTTACAGCCGCGCAGCCAGAGCCCGATCAATCGCCACCCGTCTGGAGCATCATGGTTGCGGACATGCTGACCGGGGCCTATGCCTTTGGAGCGATTCAAACTGCTTTATTGGGTCGGGAAAAAACCGGTAAAGGAGATTATATCGACGTAACCATGATGGAATCCATGATGATGTTGATTCCTGGCCAGATTCAAAATGCCCAACTGGAAAATCCACCCCTTCCAGGCGGGTTTCACCCTATCCGGGTAAAAGATGGCTTCGTCACGATTTGTATCGTCTCTGCTAAAAACCTTCGTTGCCTATGCGAGGCTATCCAACGTCCAGATATGCTCACAGATAAACGATATCAATTAGGAGAAAGAGCAAAAAATATGGCGGGTTTCATTGCCCAGATCGAAGCCTGGTCAAGCCAGTTTACTGCCCTTGAGTGCGAGCAAAAACTCAACCAGCATGAGGTGCCCTGCAGTATTTATAATTCGCCTGCGGAGCTATTCAATCACCCACAGTTAATTGAGCGTGAATCCTTCAATCGGTTCTCAGATGCTACCAGCAATTTCCTGATTCAGAATCCACCCTTCAAACTCGCCAATGCCGATATTAGTACCAGCAACTCTGCTCCAGCCCTGGGAGAACAGACCCATGCAATCCTGTCATCGAAATTAGACCTTTCCGAACTGGAACTAAAAGATCTGGCAGCAAAGCAGGTCATTAATTAACTGGTTAGAATGCAACCCTTTCAGGCTATTCTCTGGCTCGGTTCATGAACAGAACAAGAAACCCAAAAGTCGCCAGGGCAAAAACGACCATGAATTGGAAGGTGAAACCAGGCAAATAATCTGAGCGATAAAAATTATCACTAATTCCGCTCACACCCCAGATATTGCCACTTCCTGACCCAACTACCAGTTGAGCACGCATACCCTTCTCCATGTGCTGTGCCAGATCACAATGGACGAGATAATTTCGGTTTTCACTTGGTGCAATAAAAGTACCGGTTTTAGTACGGCCACCAGAAGCTTCAATATGAAACATACCCGCTGGATAAAGGTACTTGGGTAGACCATGCACCATCCATTGGTGCCGAACATCATCTTCATTAACAAAAGTTACGGTGACCCGACTACAGGGTTCAACCACAAATTCATACTCACTCATGCCAAAAATCATACCTGGCTCAGCGCTAGCGTAGCGACTTCCCGCGTATACTGTAAAATCCTGGTCACGACTGATCTGAGTACAGCCCCGCGGTAGTTGGTTAACATTCTGATTCATTACGCTGCCATCTTCATCAATCATCATGGCATGGTCGGAATGACCGTGACCATGGGAGCCAAAATCAGAACGCCCAGTGTGATCAGTGTGATCAGTGTGATCAGTGTGATCAGTGTGATCAGTGTGATCAGTGTGATCAGTGTGATCAGTGTGATCAGTGTGATCAGTGTGATCAGTGTGATCAGGAGCCTGCCCAAATATCACCATTGACACCAGTAATAACAAGCCTGTAGAGAAGGCCCTAAAAACCCTCATTTCGCGCGACCTGCGAACCCTGCTTGCACAACCAATGCCGCTATTAATGCAAATGCGATACTCAGACCTAAAAGGCGAACCAACAATAACCAGTCAGTACCGGTATCAGAAAATAAGCCTGGTGCATAAGACTCCCAAACCGGGATTTCTTTTCGATAGTAGGCCTCCGTAAAATACGGCTGCCAGGAAACGCCTTTAGTAGCAGGCCAGCCTCTGGCATCAAGATACGGACTGTATACGATGGCACTGATATTGCCTCCTGGGCCTATCCCATCATTAGTAATACCCTGGTACTGATGATCATGAAACGGCCAGATTCCCGGACCATAACTATGCAAGCCATCGTTCTTGAGGGTTAATGCCAGGTCCAGCCGCTGTGATGTTGCCAGCCAAGCGACATCCTGAATACTTCTCGCATTTTCTTGCAAGGCAATCCCATCCCGATGAGTAATGGTAAATTTATGGCCATGGGTATGCAGAGCAATGCCTTTTGCACCACCATTAACGACCCTTAATTTAATGACCTCATCATCGTTACCGACCAGCAAAGACTCTCTGAATGTGTAGGGAAAAGAGCGACCATTAAGGGTGAAAAAATCCATACTCGCATCAGTAATATCGTATTCCCTGTGCATCGAACGAGTGATCAAGCGCGGATCATTGTCATCTTGTACGCGTTGACCTAACTGTTTATCAAAATCCTGATAATGCAGATCATACTCACGGTCATAGTGCTGCTTTGAAGAAGTCGACGCTACCCGCACCAGCCCTGCTCCTATATTCATGGTCTGCAAAGCATTATTAGGACGATTCTGTTCGATCACGAACAGACCCTGCAGACCCATCATTACATGCACATGAGGCTGCACATGACAGTGATAAAACATGGTGCCAGTCTGGCGCGGCGTTAATTCATAGGTTCTCGCCTGGCCTGGCAGAACCGGGATTTCACTGGTTATCGGCACACCATCATTGCCTTCTCCACCGGCATCAGTAAAGCCATGATCGGCACCATGCAAATGCAGTGTATGAGGCATGTAGTGGCTGTTTTCAAGCGTGATTTTCACGTGATCACCCTGTTCAACGCGAATCACAGGGGAAGGTAGCCGCAGACCCGGCCTGGCTATATTCGATTCAAAATTTTCAACCGACATACCGACAAATTTTGGTGAGAATACCCATATCCCAGGCCGTATACCGGGCGCTAATTCATAGCGGGTTACCGGCCCTTGGACAACGCCAGAACCGCCATTAAGCTCAGCGATCTCCAGTCGAATATGAATCTCATCAGGATCTCCGTCTCCATCAAGGTCTCGACCCTTGGTAACCGTATCGGCCGACAACCCACTTCTCAGCAACGTTTGCTGAGAAACATTATTAGTCCCTCTTACAAAAGCCGCAACGGCATAGGGATTATCAGCCACACAACTGGCGGATTCTGCAATATCGACATTTTCGATTGTCTGTCGCGCCCGCCAGGCTTCAGGGTCCTGGGGGCAAAACGATTCACTTGGCTGAACAGCAGTATCGGTTGAAGAGGGTAGTGGCCGATAGGAAGACGCCCCAAACCACTGAGTTAGTTGCAGCCGCAGCGACATTGGATACCACTGCGGTGGCCAGCAAACCAGTGCCAGAACGACTGCACCCGTAACCAGCTTCTTATTTATCATTTGGCGGACCTTCGAAACATTCTCAGCCAAAATAAGAGTGCCGCTGCTACAACAAATATTATTAACCAGGTGTAATCAAACTGGCTGGCACCTACCTCAAAAGGAAAAATTGCCGTTGAAAAAGTATCTAACGTGGGATGGGCTGCAGTAATAATACCAATATAACTGCCTTCATTGGCAAAGGCATGTTCAATGGACAGCGATGCATTCGACCGCACTACAGGTGGTTGATAAAAGACGGTATGAGCATCAAGATTTCCAATGGCCTGCACATGTTCGATTTTAGCAAACCGTCCCAGGCCAGTAACATCCTTTATTATTCTCAGTTCTACTGGCACTAGCTTCAGACTCTGATGCAAATAATCCAGTACGATGATGGTCAGTCCAGTATCTGGGAACTCCTTACAAAACTGCTTATCACCACGAGTTTCTGGTTGGTAAGCGGTAAAATGGGCACTATAGAAATCAATGGTTAATATGCAAACATCATCTTCCAGCACCAGACCCCCTCCTGCTGATACCGGGCCAGTAGCAAGGCAACTCAGCATAAAAAGAGAGCAGAAAAACGATTTGGCGACGACGACTTTTTGCATGGCTGCATCATGCAAGAATCGGCTCAAAATTTCCATGTAGAGATGCCATTAGAGCGACTATTTATACAAAAAAAACCAATTTTTGTGCCTGGCAGGGCGCCACGGTTAAAAACCTGCCAAGACCATACGGAAAACGACTCTGAACCAACACCATTGCTGGCATGCACAAAGCAAACCGGAACACCGTCACAATACTCCAACTCAACCGACAAATTGCCGCCACTCACTGGACCGGGTCTGTTCAATGGCAATATCACGTCGCTTCCCAGCAGTTCAAGCTTCCCAGCAGTTCAAGATAGTGCACAAGGGCAGGACAGGGCCCTGCTAGCCCTTCACAGACACTAACCCACTGAAAAGCGCTATCTGGCACCGATGCTATCGCAGGGCTGACGCCGGGTTAACTACATTGTATGACTATAATCGCCCGGGTTTGCTGAAAACATAACCTTCATGACCACACCCCCTCCTCAGATCTGCTGGTACTTTACTAGCGAAAGGTCTGCTAGAGAAAACCTGCTACGAGATTCTACCGCTTCGGCCTGCGGATTAATCCCAGCCGATGCAGCTTCGGATCAAGCGCTAAAATCGGCCCGTAATGGTCCTATTTCAGCAGCAATTGCTTTCATGGCTGCTTCGTCAAAATCGTAAAATTTTGCTGCATTTCCGCCCAGCATTGCCGCCACATCATCTTCTGGCAATGCTTTAAAGGTCTCAATCATGCGCTCACGAGTATATGGCCAGGTCCCTTCTGGATGAGGATAATCACTGCCCCACATAATCTGTTCAAGCCCCATATCATGACGAATCTCCGCATCAGCCCGAGGCATACAAGATGCCCCAACGGCGCAGTTCCTTCTGAAATAGGCGGTCGGTGACATAGACAAATGACCCCGATAATCGCCCAATTTTTCTGAAAATTCGTTATCCGTAAAATGATGGTCCAGCATTCTTAACATCGGCGGTAACAACCAGCCCTGGCCAGTTTCCGTGATACTTGCCTTTAACTTCGGGAAGCGTTCAAAAACACCGCCCCAGAGCATAAAAATCAAGGGTCGATAGGTCCAGAAAAAAACTTCGGATATATAAATACCGACTGCACCCGGATGCTGACTCTGATCACTTTCCGGAAAACCTTCGCCAAAAAACTCGTCCATGGGTGCCGCACCTGAATGAAAACAAACGATCACTCCACAGTCCTCACAAGCTTGCCAGAACGGATCATAATGTGGGTGGTGATAGGGCTTGAACCCCTGGGTCAAGAGCGGAATTAACACCCCTCCCAATCCATTTTCAGATGCGAACTGCACCTCCTTAATAGCTTCATCAATGCTCCAAAGTAAGGGACACACCGCGACACCAAAGTGCCGCTGCGGATTTTTCGCACACAGTTCAGCCAACCAGCGATTGTGAGCCCTGGCTCCAGCCCATTGCAATTCGGCCACAATATTCTGCGTAGGTAAGGCGAGACCAGCCCCAAATGGAGGCGCATTTTGTTGGGTAATCCCATCCGGGAAAATAATTTCACCCGCAATGCCATCCCCATCCAAAACATGCAAGCGCTGCTCGTAATCCCATGCGCCAGTCAAGTGAGCCTCCACGCCTGCTCGCCAATCATCATTAATCTCTTTCAACAGAAATATTTGTTCTGATTTATCCGTCATCGCCTTCTGCATCGGCAGGGCCATATCGAAAGTTTCCCTGAATTGCGGATCAAGATAATCCCGATACGCCGCCGGTGGCAGCCCTGCATGACAATCTGATGAAATAACTGTATATCGGTCCATTCGTATTACTCCAAGCCTGCTGCCTTCACATTATCAGAAAAAGGAACGCCCTTTACGATATCGGCATCTGGATCATCATAGAACTGACTGAACCACTTACGATACTTCGCAATGGGTCCATCACCATTACATAACAACGGTGACTCTCGATAAACCTTGTTCTCCCAAATCGGGATATCGTATTGAACCTGGCGTACAATTTCAGCAATCATACCGTCCGTCAGGATGTTAAACATGTCGGAAATATCGGTTGGTTTACTAAACGCGAACCGCAATTTTAGGCGGTTATGAGTAATCGGTATGACCGTACCCAGCATGATCGTTTTAAATGCCCTACTAAAAACCTGTGTCGTCATTCCCGGGCCACAGTTCTTGCTGGTCAGGTGGCTATCTTCGAGTTTGTCAAAATCAAGGTTGCCTAATTCATCAATAGCCGGCCCACGGGTAATCATATCCGTTTCTCGTCTATGCTTATCCAGGCTGATCTTTGCTTTGGGCATTTCACGGGCGCTATGAACGTAGACAAAATGGGCGATATCAACGCCGTTCTCCCCTGTCTCCTGAATACAGGAATTTATCTCCCACTCATAGAGGTCATATTCGCTCCAGCCAGGACTCTGAAGTTCGGTAATATCATCTAAATCAAATAAAGGCGGTAGCTTCCTTGGATGATACCAGGCCCATATCATTCGATTACGCTCCTGCACCGGGTAACTGTGCAGGCACTGTTTACCCTGCGCCTGCTTAGGAATGCTGGTAGCATAAGGGACGTTCACACACTCACCCTGGGAATTAAACTCCCAGGCATGAAACGGACAGGCAATACGATCTTCAGTGACTTTACCACCATGACCAAGGTGAGCGCCCAAGTGCGGACAATGCGCCTCTAAAACAGTTGCTTCACCGGCCTCGGTTCGAAACAACACCATGTGCTCGTTAAAGTAATAAAGTGGCTGAACATCGCCCGGACTGAGGTCGTCACTATAAGCAACTGCGTACCAGCCAAAGGGAATGGGAAGTTCCATAATATGCTCCTTAACCCAGTGAGGGTATCGGTGGGTTCTGACGATGGAGGATAGAGTCCATTCGTGCTTTGATCTGTGATTCACTGCCTGGATTAAGAGACATTATCCAGAATTTATCTTCGCGGATACCTTCTAAGGCCATTTGAGCAACCTCATCCGGATGAGTTGTTTTCAGTTCCATGCCATAGTCTTCCATCATCTGACGCATGTCATCAGCCGAATGAATACCAGAATCGGGTGCATCCGCGCTTTTTGCAAATCGATCAGGCCGCACTCGATCGGAATCAAAAATTCCCGTGTCAACTATATACGGACCCGGAAACAAAGCATGCACCTTGACTGGACTGTTTTGTGCCGCGGTCTGCAGGTACAGCGCTTCGGTCACGGCCTGCACAGCTGCTTTCGTCGCTGTGTAAACTGGTTGGTCCGGATAGACGATGAAAGCGCCATTCCCTGAGCCAGTAATAACAAAGTGAGCCTCCTCGGCCTGATCATGCAATCGCGACATAAAGGCATTAATGGTATGAACGACACCCCATAGGTTAACGTCGAAAGTCCACTTCCAGTCACTTTCCGCATAACCCCACAATGGCCCCGCTTCGCCAGCGGCGATACCAGCATTAGCAAACACCAGATGAACACCACCCAACTCGTCAAATGCCCTTGCCGCCAAGGCATCAACACTGGCCTGACTGGTTACATCACACTTACTGGTATAACTAACTGCTCCTCTGGCATCAAGTGCCGCTTTAGTTTCCAGCAAGCCTGCATCATCAATGTCGGCTGCCAACACCCGTGCACCTGCCTCAGCCATAGCGATGGCAAGTGATCGCCCAACTCCGCTGGCGGCACCGGTTATCACTACCAATTTGTCCGTAAATTCATGCATCTATTAATCCTTATTTAGGGCCACCCTGTGATCCAGGAAAACGAGTTCCACCAATGGTGTCTGCAAACGGCCAGAATGCTTGTGCATCCAGAGGGCCGGCAACCGTGATCTGCCGATCCAGAAATTCTGGCCACCACAGATAGGCGTCAACCTGCTCAAGCATCGGCAATGACTGAGCAAGGGGGTCCCAGGGACTTTCGCGTAACACGAGTTTACCTTCGAGCGTCTGACGAAAAGCCGTACGGTACTTGGCGTAAACACGAACGACCTGCGGTGGCATGTCAAATTCACCCGGCTGCATGCTCACTGCCCGAGCACTTTTAATCCACCACTCATTGGTTTCAAAAACTTCCCCCGGTTCATCGGTGGAACTCACCGCGCCTTGGAACTCAACAAACGTATAACCCTTATGAGTCACCAATGCCTCGACCTGATCCATCAATCGAAAATAACGGATATCAGCAAGATATTTTGGCTGTCCCCAATGTTCTCGACTGATATAAACCGCTTGTTCCTGGTCAATGGCATAACCTAAGGCATAATCTCCTTCAATACCGTCATAACTGGCAGCAACATTCATTACCAGTCCTAATTCCGGTTCATTCTGTACTGGAAAATTGTAAACCGTCAGTGTGACCAGGGGCTCACTGGCTGGACTCAGTCCTGGCGGCAACAGTGCAGAGATGCACTGCTGATCGGTTCGATAGACGATTTTCAGCATGGGCCAGTTGAGTATGTCTCCTGGATTACCTTGTGGTTGGGCATCACTCATGGAACGCTCCTTGTAATTAGATAGACTCAAATGTGATGGGCATCTCGCGAATACTACTGAGAAAGTAGGACCGCATGTACTTAACTGGACCTGCAAATTTTGGTTGCCGAATCCTGGGTAACAGTTCAGCAAACATTATTTGCATTTCCTGCTTGGCAAGGTGAGTACCCAGGCAATAATGTGAACCTGTACCGAAACTACGTAAATCCCTTGCAAGAGTCGGATGTCGGGCAGCACGGGTCACGTCAAACTGGTGCGCGTCCGCGCCAAATACCTGTTCGTCAAAATTTACCGTTGGATAATGCAGGACCACTTTATCGCCTTTCTTCATCTGGGCACTGCCAACTTGCACATCTGCCATAACCGTTCGGCGCATTGATATAAGCGGACCGTTAAAACGCAACATCTCATCCACTGCATCTGGAATCTTATCTAGGTTATCCTGCAACCAGCGCAACTGATCCGGGTGTTCCATCAACAGACGCATGCCCTGTGCAATCCCCGATCGGGTCGTTTCGTTGCCCGCCGTAATTACCATTAGGAACATCCACATGAAATCTTCATCGGATATCGGTTCACCGTCGATTTCTCCACTAGCTAACCGCCCGGTTACGGTATTGGCACTGGCCTGGGTCAGGCCCTGCTTTAGAGACAGGGCGTATTGCATCAGTTGCATTGAGGCTTCTAGTGCGGCATCTTGGCCTTCTGAAGCGTCCGGGTCCTGGATAAACATCATGGTGTTGGTCCAGTCGAATACCTGTTGCCTGTTTTCTGCAGGGACTTCCATGAGGTAACAGATTGTTAATAAAGGCAGTTCTGCTGCCACATCTTTAACAAACTCACATTGGCCACGGTGAGCTATCGCATCTACTACTTGTTTTGCACGAGTCTTCAGGAAGGGCAGTATTTCCGCGACAGCACCCGGGCTGAATGCGTGGCGCACAATCTGGCGCATTTTCATATGCCGCGGTTCATCCATATTAATCAGCATCTTGGCACTGACGTTATCAACCATGTCCTGGGGGTCTTCCATTGGCATGGCACTTCGCGCCTGAGACGAAAACAGATCCTTATTGCGCTCAACAAAATCCAGCTCTTCTCTGCGCGTAACCAGCCAGTAGGGCACCTTGGTTAGAGGATCATCAATCCATAACACGGATCCTGCTGAACTCAGTTCCCTGAGTAGCTCCAGAGGCAGCCCCTCGGCAAACAATTCAGGATCTAACACATTACAAAATGGACTGGTCATAATGCTCACTCTTGGACAGGTGAAATAGTAGGGTAATTAAAATTCAGTATCTTATCGCCACACACATAAGGAACAGAATACACAAAAATGTTCCATAACAATATCTAATCGGAATAAAATTTGCTATTTTGTTCCTTTTACCCGGATTAATCGACGTGACTTCCAACACAGATATTCAGTCCACACGGCTAATGCAAAGAACCCTGCCGACGCGGCGCACTATCCTCGAGGCTGCCATTACGCTTTATCATTCGCAGGGAGCAGAAAACACCAGCGTTAGCTCAATTATCGAAGCCTCTGGGTTAGGTAGAACAACTTTTTACAGGCATTTCAAAGATGCTGACGATGTCCTTAATCAGGCTGTACTGCAGGACTTTGAAGCACTGATGGCCGATTTCGACGCGCAAAGTTATGAACATGCAGATATCGCTGCGCAGATCGTTGACGACATGGCCTGGTTCATAGAGCAACTTCACCGCCGCCAGGCATTACGCTTGCTATTTACGGATAACAGTCGACAATTATATAACCGCGTCAACCTGTCACTTGCCACCTTTACCAAAGTCGGACTGGCCTGCTCGCAGCCAACCTATGAGCGCGCGCAACACCTCGGCAGATTAAGAAACGGTATCACGCTCAGCAAGTACGTTGAATGGTGCACATTTATCGTAGTTTCCTTCCAGCGAGTTAACTTTCCAATTGCCAATAATCCAATCCAACTCAGGCAAATGCTCCAGGACTTCCTGGTTCCTTCCCTTATTACACCCCCGCCTGGAGCCAGCAAAAATCTGTGAAGATACTCAGCCTTTTATTACCGTGTAGCCTCCTACTACTTAGCAGCCTTCTGCTCACTGCCCATGCCCAGGAACGACCCAATGTCATCATTATCGTGGCTGATGATCTGGGCTGGAATGACGTCGGGTTTCATGGTGGAGACATAGATACCCCGTCCCTGGACCAACTGGCTGAGCAGGGTGTGACATTAGAGCGTTTTTATACCACGCCAATCTGTTCGCCAACTCGAGCAGCACTCATGACCGGCAGAAATGCAATGCGCCTCGGCCTGGCCTATGGTGTGATTCTCCCCTGGGACAATACCGGAGTACATCCCGACGAGAAATTCCTGCCACAGAGTTTCCTGGCGGCGGGTTACCAGACTGCCATGGTCGGAAAATGGCACCTCGGCCATGCCCAGCAAACTTTTCACCCGAATAATCGCGGCTTTGAACATTTCTATGGCCACTTACACACCGAGGTAGGTTATTACCCTCCATTTGCTAATCAGGGTGGCAAGGATTTTCAGCAAAATGGTGTTTCCATCAGTGACCAGGGCTACGAAACCGATCTGCTCGCCGAGGAAGCATCCCGTTATATCCGCGAGCGGGACACGGACAAACCCTTCTTTTTATACCTGCCCTTTCTAGCGCCGCATACGCCTTTGGATGCACCACAAGCTTTGCAGGATAAATACAAAAATATCAATACTGATTTAGCACCTGCTCGCAGCGCCCAAACGGATGGTACCCGACGCCTGTCTTCGCTGCTTCTGCGCCCCAGCGCCAGGCCCATGTACGCTGCAGTCGTTGATGCCATGGATCAAGCAATTGGTCAGGTGCTTGGCACCCTGGATGAAGAAGGTATTGCTGACAATACAATTGTCGTTTTCTTCAGTGACAATGGCGGCGCTGCCTATTCCGTTGGCGGTGCCGATAATGCGCCCTTAAGGGGTGGCAAAGGAGAAACTTTCGAGGGCGGTATCCGGGTAGTGTCGATGATACGCTGGCCTAAAATACTCGCTCCCGGCGGAAAACTAAGCAGCATCATGACCGTCATGGACGTCATGCCAACACTGGCTGAAGCCGCTGATATACCCTTGCTGGAAGGCTTTCCCCTGGATGGCCGCAGTCTATGGCCGGCGATTGCCAACGATAGACCGTTGCCTCGCAACGACTATGTTTTTTTTGCCTCTGAAACACCTATCTTTGGCCACTTTAATCTCACCATCTTTAATGACGAATGGAAACTGGTACAAGAAATCGACCAGGAACAAGTCACTACCACTGTCACCAATCATCTGTTCCGTATATCCGAAGATCCACACGAATACAATAATCTGGCTTCGGCTCATCCCTCGGTAGTATCAGATCTTGCGGCTCGGATTCGTGCCTGGCGGGCTCTATATCCGATCAATGGAACCCGTTCCCACCTCATGCCGCCACCCGGTTGGCGAGCTCCATTGGACTGGGCGAGCTACCCGCGACAAATGGATACGCTGCAGGACCATGCGGCTCCAGGCATGCCACCGCCAGGCCTGGAAAAAATTCTAGACCAGCAACACGGCGAACGAGGGCGTTTGGTTTACGATTGTGAGACCAAGTGGTATCTGGCTGGGCTATGCCTCCGCAACTAATTATCAGGCTGGTATTAACGCTCCCATACAAAAAAGCGAGCCGGCTAACTGCCCTACTGATTTTTGCAACCCTGGCATCAATAACCCTGCATGCAGCCAACCTGCCGCCTAAAAACCCGCATCTGGCCGACTCAAGTTACCCGATGGCACATGGTGATCCTGCTCAGCAGGATGTCGTTGCCCAAGCTGGCCCGCAAGACAAATCCCGACATCTTGCTGCAAATGAAATCAATTATAACCATGTAGGCCCAGGTCATTTCGGCACCACTGTGTCAGGCACCTATGCCGATGGCCGCAGAGTCTTCTGGGGGAATGGTATCGACCGCATCGTCAAAATCGACCATGATTCCTATGAGGTACTGGCAACCTACTTCTTTCCTGACGTTGATATCTTTGATGAAGCCAGAGCAGATGCTTCGATCAACGCATTTGACAACAGCAACGACGGCCCGTTAGCGCTTTTACGCGCTTACCAGGAAATGAACAAACTTCGTGACCTGGCCAATCTCTATACTTTGCTCAGCCGAGACCACACTTATTTTGTTGCCAATAGCCAGGGTTTTATCACCGCCTATGCTGATGCGGACCCAAACGACTCAACCTCTGAGATCGCAGTCAAAGCCAGGTTCCAGCTACCGGCGCAGGTGACTGGCCCAGTGATGGGCCTCAATATGACTTTCGATGGCTGGCTCGTAGCCGTTACAGAACACGGCTGGGTGATATCCATACGCCAGGACTTCAGCGAACACCACATCATTCGCATGCAGCACAGCCAGGGAGCTGAAGAAAAAACCACCGGCCCGGTGGGCAAAGGCTGGGTGAGAAATGCCTTTGCCATAGACGCTGGCAATGGTATTTATATTGCTTCCCAGGCCCATATGCACAAGGTCGTTTGGACTGGATCAAAACTGTCCACCGACACTCAGGATGGTGCGTGGACTTCTGGCTATCTTAACGGCACAGGCGATGGTTCCGGCGCCACCCCTTCCCTGATGGGATTCGGTAGTGAAGATCAGTTCGTCGTCATTACCGACGGAGAGCCCAAGATGAATGTGGTTTTATTCTGGCGCAACCACATCCCAGAAGACTGGCCAGGACTCAGCGCCTCGCCTGACCGTCGCATCGCCGGCATGATGCCTGTCGATATGGGTGAAATGCGGCTTTCCTCTATACAGTCACAGCAATCCGTCGTGGTCTATGGCTATGGTGCAATGGTGGTAAACAATATGCCGAGGAATATCCCCTGGTACTTGCCTGAGCGAGCTTCTGCCCTATTAATCAGCCTTCTCGGTAGCAATCCACGACATCAACCCTATGGTGTACAACAGTTCAGGTGGGACACTACCACGCGTCAACTAAAAAACAGTTGGGTCAATACCAAGGTCAGTTCACCGAGTTCAGTCCCCATCGTCAGTGCAGCCGCTAACGCTGTCTACCTGATCGGCGCCCGAAATAATTACTTCACCTTAGAGGCCCTGGATTGGCAAACCGGCAAAGCACGGTTTCATTACGTCATTGGTGGCCAACGTTACAATGTCATGTTTTCGGCTACCCTGCTCGACGAGCAAGGGCGCATCCATTACGGGACTCCCTGGGGTCGAGTCAGGCTTTCTCCCACATCATTATCACCATAACGCCAGCACACCGCCCTCACTATTTTCAGCAGCCGCAGGCAGATAAACCTGACTGTAAAATATTTAGCTTGTTTTTCTTCCCCATAGAGACATAGTTATCAGCTCAAAGAGACTCCAATTTAATCAGCGGAACCCCTATGGGATGGTTAATGCATCTATAATGATACAGGACCGAATAGTCCCGACCAGGCAGCAACTACGCCCTTAGGTCCAACTGTGTCATTACAATATCGATTTACGCTGTAACGATGGCCCTGTTCGAGAAAAAGCGCTTTTCTTAAGGCCGCTTTTTTACATTTCTAACGACGACACGGGCCTTTCTCAACTAAACCAGACCGCATATTCAACAATAGAATTAACTGCTAATTACCAACAACCCCTATCTGTCAAAACGATAAAAGTGTTTCACAAAACAAGCGCGGTGCTTATCCTGAGCCGATTTCGAAGCTCGTTTTTGCAATAATTGTCCCCTACTTATGGCTCAAAGCGGCATAAAAGAAACAAGCCAGCTTGCTTTTCGTCGTTAAATAGTGATAGTTATGAAGATGCTGCAATTAAAATAAAAATTAAGGGGATTATTATGGGGTTGCTTAACCGACAAACTCTGCTCAGTCTCGTAATCTGGATCACCATGCTGACCGCTACATCAATACCAGCCTGGGCTGCCGATAGCGATGCTACTGTACTAGAAGAAATAGTGGTAACCGCTAGAAAACAAGAAGAATCTGCACAGGATATTCCAATCGCGATTACTGCATTGACACAAGAGTTGGAAAACTCTTCAATTCGGAATTTGTCTGACCTTAATGGTTACGCACCGAATATGGTATTTGGGGTTGATGGTGCTCGCGGTGGTGGTGGCGCAAGCGTTACCATTCGCGGAATCAGCCCAACAAGAACCGATGACAACTCATTTGACTCTCCGATTGCTGTGGTGATCGATGATGTTTTCCTGGGAACATTAGCCGGGCAGGTCATCGAGAATTTTGACCTTGAACGAGTCGAGGTGTTGCGTGGACCACAAGGGACCTTGTTTGGAAAGAATACCGTGGGCGGCGTCATTAATGTTGTTCGTAGTCGGCCAACAGGAGAAAACGGTGTTCGCTTAAAGGTAACCGCGGGGAAAGATGGCCAACAAGAATTTCGTGCCGTTCTGAACACAGGCCTGTCTGATAGTGTCGCATTAAAAGTGTTTGGTTCCAGTATTCAGTACGACGGATTCATGAAGAATATCACCACGGGTAGTCGTGCTGCTGAAAAGGATTATCACAACGTTGGGGCTACTCTACTCTGGGAGCCCAACGACAAATTTGATCTGTTATTTACCGCAGAAGTATTTGATGATAATGGCATCCTTGATGCCTACCACACCAACTACAATACGGCGCCTGGTGTGATCCCAGCACCGCCAGCCGGTTCTCCGGAAAGCGATTTCAGTGGTGGTTTCACAATCTGCGCCCTTGGTGACCTACTCTATAACGTCAATGCCTGCAGAGACTCACTGGACACCCCATCGTTTTCAGACAACGATAAAGATAATGTCTACGCATTGGAAACCGATGCCTATACCTTAAAGATGACCTATGAGTTAAACGACAACATCACTCTGGTATCAGTCACTGGTTACCGAGATGTGGTCGAATATCGAAAGTTTGATTTCGATTCATCAGCAGCACCGTTCATTACTATTGAACGGTTTAATGAATATGACCAAACCAGTCAGGAAATCAGACTCGATGGCCAATGGGAGAACGTCACCCTGTCGGCGGGTCTGTATTATTTCAATAACGAGTTTGAGCAGGACTGGATTACTGGCGATGGTTTCTGGTCGTTTATATTTACAACCTTTGCACCGGGTGCCTCCTCAGCTAGCGATCCTACATGGTGGGGCCTGTGTGTGGCGGGCATTATCCTGTCCTGTGACCCTGGGTTGACTCATGTACCCGCTGGAGAGAACGTTACCCAGATTCTTTACGAGACCCAGGAAACCACATCCTATGCAGCCTATGGCCAGATGGACTGGCGTTTTGCCGACCAATGGACCCTGACCGCAGGCGTACGGTGGACCCGAGAAGAAAAAGACTTTGTCGCTGGACAAGCCTATTTGACCAATGAGGCTCGCGCCCTAATGAGAGTCTTCCCTGGCGGCTATGCCGAGCTCTCCAAAAGCTGGACCGAGGTCTCACCAAAATTAGGACTGGCTTATCAGATTAACGATGATTCCATGCTTTATGCATCCTATGCTGAAGGATTCAAATCCGGTGGTTTTTTCGGTGTGAATCAGAATATTGCCGATTTCGTCAGAGACCAGTACGAACCTGAATATGCCAACTCCTTTGAACTCGGATACAAGAGCCAGCATATGAATAATCGTATGCGGTTTAACCTGACTTACTTCAGGAACGACTTTAAAGATAAACAGGAACAATCGGTTCAGCAGGACGCAACCACTAATACGGTAGCAACCGTATTTTCCAACGCTGCTAGTGTCATTTATTCGGGATTCGAGCTCGAGACTCAGTTCATATTCAATGAATACTTCAGAGGCTTCTTTAATTACGGTTATCTGGATGCAGAATATGACAAATTCGTCACTGACTTAAACCCGAATGATGATGGGCCAGCTGGAGGAGCAATGCCTGAGGATGCGTCTCACCTAAATCCTCGCAACGCACCTGGATTCACCTATGGACTGGGTGGAACCCTGGCTTTCCCTGTTGGCGATGCCTCAGTTGAAATCTTTGCTAAATTCACCAAAGTTGATGAAATTGATGCAAGCCTGCTCAACCTGGAACAGGCAAAAATAGATCAACGCGATGATGTAAGTGCATCGATCGGCTATTATCACGATAAATGGTCAATTGTTGCATTTGGTAAAAATCTAACCGATGAACGCTTTGAAAGTTTCTTCCCAATTGCAACGCTATTTGCGGCAGGTAATGTGAATAGACCGAGAACATTTGGTTTAGAACTTACTTATGAGATGTAAACTTCCTGGAGTTAGAAACCCGGCTATCCAGCCGGGTTTTTTTTGAGTATCTGAAATACATTTCTCCACCCCGACGGACTGCCATCCGACAGTGCGATCCCTATCATCGGGGTAACAGGAATGTCTCCAGTTTTAGCCTATTTTAGGAATACGATTCCAAATCCACCTGGACAAAAAGGCAAATAAAATCAGCAGCGTGATAGGAATTACAATCACAAAAAACATCTGGACCTTTAGGTCTTTATCAAGCTGGTCAACCCGTGTTTGCAGCAAGCCAACGTATTCTTCAGCAATATCCTTGGCAAAATCCTCTGAAGTTGTTTGATCAAAGACAATGGTATCGCCGTTTGGGACAATGACTTGCCAACTCGGACCGCCATCGACAAGAGAGTCAGACTGGCCCATAACATATCGCTGTCCTTGAGTGCCTTTCCGAGGATTTTTTTCAATACTGATTACAGCAGACCGGGAATTCACTGAAAGCTGTTGCTCAAGCGTACCGTATAATCGAGGCTGTTCAAGCGATGGCCAATTCATCACAAAGAATGCAGAAACCAGCATCGCATAAGCGATTCCGAACACAATAAAACCTGTAAGCCAGCGCATCTGTTAGCCCCTTTATCATTACCCATGATCGATCGTTACCCGCAGAGCTTAACTATTTTTGCTCCAGAAGTTTAGGCATTAGCTACGTTGGGCAGTCTATTTTTTCACTATATGGCGGTAACCTGGCAACTTGTCAAACAAATATTACCGGCTATAAGGTTTCATCAGCACCTGGTCAGCCGACAGAAATTGCTGTCACTTTGCATTGCCCACCGCTGGTAGACCGATCCAGCTTACCTAGAGACAACTCTGGATGTTTTGCTGTTGTTAATTAAGCAAGCTTTAAACTGAAAGGTGTTCCTTGATCAAGGACTCAGTTAACCCACTCATTACATCAGAAGCAACTACCGCACCTTTACTCATGATATGGAAATGACTGGCTACTCTGCGGACAAAAGGAAGCTTCTGCTCAACTACCAGCACAGTTAAGCCCAACTCCTTATTCAACCTGATAATGACATCACCAATTTCCTCAACAATATTAGGTTGAATACCTTCAGTCGGTTCATCCAGAATCAAAAATTTAGGTTTTAATACCAAGGCCCGGGCAATAGCTAACTGCTGTTGCTGACCTCCAGAAAGGTCACCCCCTCTGCGTTGCATCATCGTCTTGAGTACAGGAAACAAGTCAAAAATATGGTCAGGCAGGACACGCTCTGATCTAGGCAGGTTACCCAGGCCTGTGAGCAGGTTTTCTTTAACGGTCAGCAGCGGAAAGATCATCCTTCCTTGGGGAACATAGCCAATTCGTAACGAAGCTCTATGTTCTGCCGGTAAGCGAGCAAGGTCATTATCTTCAAAGAGCAGGGTGCCCGAATCTATTTTGAGCAACCCCATAACGCTATTAAGCAGTGTCGTTTTACCCACACCATTCCTACCGATCAAACTGACACAACTGCCCGCTTCTACCCTCATATTGACGTTCCACAGCGTCTGAGATTGGCCATAGGACTGATCAACATTTTCAACGACCAACATCAACCTGACCCCAGATAGACTTCGCGAACTTTAGGATCCTGCTGCACCAAGTCAAAGGCACCTTCCGCCAACACACTACCTTCATGCAAAACCGTCACTTGACTGGCAATCGATCGAACAAACTCCATATCATGCTCCACTACGACAACAGAGTGCTCACCTGCGAGACTAGTCAATAGCTCCGCAGTTGCTTCTGACTCCTGCTGGGTCATACCTGCAACGGGCTCGTCGACCAACAACAATAACGGGTCCTGCATCAGCAACATGCCAATTTCTAGCCACTGCTTCTGCCCATGAGATAACGAGCCGGCCATCTTATTTGGAAAATCAATTAACCCAATCAACTGCAGCACTTCTTCTATCCGGTCTCTTTCCTGCCCCGTTAACTGTTTGAACAATGTGGGCCAGACGCGCTTATCTGACTTCATCGCCAGCTCAAGATTTTCAAATACGGTATGTTGTCCAAACACCGTTGGTTTCTGGAACTTACGTCCAATTCCGAGAGATGCAATCTGTGGCTCTGACATCTGCAGTAAATCAATGGTCTGCCCATAAAAGGCCGAGCCGGAATCCGGGCGTGTTTTACCTGTAATAACATCCATCAAAGTCGTTTTACCGGCACCATTTGGGCCAATAATACACCTGAGCTCGCCGACTTCGACAAATAGTGTCAATTCATTAAGAGCCTTAAAACCATCAAAACTGAGGGTGACATCTTCCAGGTAGAGAATCACTCCGTTGTTGGTGACCAGTTCTTCTCGAGTGGGCGGTTTAGAGAGAAAACTAAAAGGACCTGCAGCCGCAGTAACGCTTCTATGAACAAGCGCATCGGTTCTATCAACCGGGTTATTGGTCATGGGACTCTCTATTCGTTAGTTGATTCCACATTCCGACTACCCCTTTAGGTAGAAGTACCGTCACCACTACAAAAAGCGCACCCAGTACAAATAACCAAATCTCCGGTAATGCACCGGTTAAGAATGTCTTAAAATAGTTAACCAATCCCGCACCTAAGGCCGCACCATACAGGGTTCCTCTACCACCGAGCGCAACCCAGACAACCAGTTCGATCGAATTAAGAGGCTGAAATTCACTCGGATTAATAATCCCTACCTGAGGTACATACAATGCACCGGCAATGCCGGCGATCACAGCTGACACCGTAAAGATCCATACCTGATAAAGTTCGACTCGATAGCCAATAAACCGAGTACGAGCTTCGGCATCACGAACAGCAGTGACAACACGACCCAGCTTGGAGGTGACAATATAGCGACACAATAAATAACCGGTCGCCAGGGCAACCGCTGAACTGACAAATAACAGTACCCGTGTAGTATCCGACTGCAAGCTTGCACCCAGAATATCCTTAAAATCGGTCAAACCATTATTACCACCAAATCCCATTTCGTTACGGAAGAAAGCCAGCATTAATGCATATGTCAACGCCTGGGTCATAATAGAGAGGTAAACGCCTGATACCCGCGAACGAAAAGCCAGCCAACCAAATACGAAAGCTAAAAGCCCTGGCACTAACATAACCATGAGCATGGCAAACCAGAACTGGTCAAAACCCAGCCAATACCAGGGCAGACTTTCCCAATCCAAAAACACCATGAAATCAGGAAGCTCAGGATGTCCATAAACACCTCGGGAGCCTACCTGTCGCATCAAATACATCCCCATGGCATATCCGCCAAGTGCAAAGAAGGCACCATGGCCGAGGCTTAAAATACCGCAGTAACCCCAGACTAAATCCAGTGCGATGGCTAGCAGGGCATAGCAGAGATATTTACCCAGCAATGTAACCGTGTAAGTTGACAGATGAAAAACGGAGTCTTCTGGAATCAGTAAGTTAGCAAAAGGTACCACTATAATGGCTGCCAGCAGCACCGCCAGAAACGCCCAGCCACCTTTTTCGTGATCAAAAAAACGAGATGCCAGCATTAGTCTTCTACCGCTCGACCTTTCTGTGGGAACAGGCCACGAGGTCGCTTCTGAATGAAAAGGATAATGAATATAAGCACTAGAATTTTCGCTACCACTGCTCCGGCCATCGGTTCGATAAATTTATTAACAACGCCTAAGGACAATCCAGCAACCAAAGTTCCCCAGAGGTTTCCCACCCCGCCAAAAACAACCACCATAAAGGAATCTACTATATAGCCCTGGCCTAAGTTTGGCCCAACATTAGTCAGCTGTGACAGGGCTACGCCGGCAACGCCGGCGATACCGGCTCCTAACCCAAAGGTCATTATATCCACTCGCGTACTGCGGATACCCATAGCTTTGGCCATAGACCGATTCTGCGTCACCGCTCGAACCTCCAGGCCCAACCGGGTACGCTGTAAAATAATCAGCAATGCCGCAAAGACCAATAAAGCGAAAAAGAAGATATACAAGCGGTTATAGGTAATCGACAGTCCTTGTGCTATTTCGAGAGAACCGCTCATCCACTGAGGGGTTGACACGGCTCGATTCAAAGGAGAAAACAATGACCGCACGGCCTGTTGCAGAATTAGGCTCACACCAAAGGTTGCCAGCAATGTTTCCAAAGGCCGACCATACAGAAACTGGATGACACTGCGCTCGATCATGATCCCAACGATGCCAGAAACACAGAAAGCCGCTGGCACTGCAATCAATAACGAATATTCTATGATATCTGGGAATAATATCTGAACGACATAGGTTGTATAGGCGCCTATCATGATCAATTCACCATGCGCCATGTTGATCACGCCCATCACCCCAAAGGTAATCGACAAACCAATCGCAGCCAACACCAGAATAGAGCCAAGGCTGAGGCCAAAAAAGAATGTTTCAACCATCTGATACTGATTGGCAAGTGCTTCAAGCTCGAGTAAAGCATCCCTCGCCGCTCCTCGAATATCCGGGCCCAGGGATTGATCGCTGGCAATATTAGTCAACTTTGTACGAACAGTAGGGTGTAAATTATTCGCACTGGCTTGAATGGCAGCCAGACGAACGGCGGTATCATCTACATCTAAATCAAATATGACCAAAGCAATATCAATCGCTTCCAGCACAGCAACTTCCTGTTCCAGCTGGCGTCTGCTAACCAATAGTGGCCTTAACTGTATATCTCCGGAAACGACTATAGCCTCGACAGCTTCTATCCTGTTCTGGAAATCTACATGGCTTAGCTGCCGCCCAGCGATCAGTCCTCTTAACTGCTTGCGCAAACTATTATTGACACTGATCTTTTTAGCACCACGCCGACCAACATCGCCAAGCGCTTCGCCGTTGATCGCATCTACAAGTCGATACCCACCCTGATCAAGTGCAGTCGCAATAACAACGATATCGCTGCGCCGCTTGGTATATAAATTACCAGTTAACATCGCCTCGAGTACAACATCGGCTCGGGGATGCGTCATTCCGGCAATCAGAGTTGCCGCCGAGGATTTTTCTGCGAAAGAGCGAGTATTTAAACTTTTTACAGCAGCACCGAATTCATCATCAGCTGAAACAGACGGGCTAATCAGGCAGCCCAGTACTATAACCATGGGCAGCATCCAAACCGAAGTAAAGCAGATTTTCCTCACTCTATCCCCAAAACCATCTTCTCGAAAATACCAATACCATCAGCGAGCCTAGAACGCTCGCTGATGGTATCATTTATTGCTGAGAACTGTTAACTAACCAATATTCCGGGATCTATGGAACACATCGCCTTCTTTATTATGGTCCAGCGATACGCTTTACTTTCACCGCTTCGGTAGCGCACTCTCAGACTGTACATTACTCGTAATTCTGACCCGAGCACTGCCCCGTTTTAACATTGTAATTACCACAGGCCAAAGGCGCTTGCCAGTCAGCGGTGATATCTTTTGATCCCGGCAGGAAATCAGACCAGGCATCACCAGGTACCGAACCAGAGGTTTCCCAGACAATATCAAACTGGCCGTCACTTTGAATCTCACCAATCAGTACTGGCTTGGTGATGTGATGGTTCGGCATCATGGTTGCTATACCGCCAGAGAGATTCGGAACTGCTACACCAATAATGGCCTGCTGAACCGCATCTGAATCAGTCGTACCCGCCTTTTTAACTGCCTCGACCCACATCTTAAAACCAATGTAATGGGCTTCCATTGGATCATTACTGACACGGTCGTCGTCATCAATAAATTCCAACCAGCTGTCAATGAAGTCATCATTTACTTCGGCATCAACACTCATGAAATAATTCCAGGCTGCAAGGTGACCGACCAATGGACCCGTATCAATACCCGATAATTCTTCCTCACCCACTGAAAAAGCAATCACGGGTATGTCTTCGGCAGAAATGCCCTGATTACCCAGTTCTTTATAGAAGGGCACATTGGCATCGCCGTTAATCGTTGACACAACCGCTGTCTTCTTACCTGCAGACCCAAATTTCTTAACGTCAGAAACAATTGACTGCCAGTCTGAATGGCCAAATGGGGTATAGCTAATCATTATATCTTCGTCTTTTACACCCTTGGCTTTGAGATAAGCTTCAAGAATCTTATTCGTAGTTCTAGGGTATACGTAATCAGTTCCTGCCAGCACCCAACGCTGGGCACCAATATCATTCATCAAATAGTCAACGGCCGGAATCGCCTGCTGATTAGGTGCGGCACCCGTATAAAAAACATTCTTTGAAGACTCTTCACCTTCATACTGGACAGGATAAAAGAGCAATCCATTGAGCTCTTCCACTACCGGTAATACTGACTTTCTGGATACAGATGTCCAGCAACCAAACATCACATCGACTTCTTCCTTGGCTAGTAATTCGCGGGCTTTTTCCGCAAACAAGGGCCAGTTCGAAGCCGGGTCAACAACCACTGCTTCGAGTTGCTTGCCTAATAGTCCGCCAGCTGCATTCTGCTCGTCAACCATCATCAGAATGGTATCTTTCAAAGTCGTTTCACTGATCGCCATGGTGCCAGAAAGCGAATGCAGGACACCCACTTTGATCGTCTCAGCAGCCTTTGCTTCAGCGATGCTGGCTATCATAGCCGCGACCAAAAACAATTTAGTAATATAATTATACATATGAATTTCTCCGTTAAATTTGTATCTGTACGCCCACTGAGATGCTATCCGTATCCGTACCCTTTGAACCGGTAAGGTTCGCATCACCACTGGTGTAATTGACGTTGAAGCGCAGATTGTGGCCGTTGATGATGTAATTCAGTCCTATCTCTGTCAGATCACTGCTTAGCGCAGCATCTGGTTCATTTGATGTATAGCGAAAATACGGCTGAAACCTTCCAGCACCTGTGCTCCCCGGAAGCAGATAAGCTGCGGTCACAAAGTAGGCCTCTCCATCAAATAGGCAAAAGCAATCTGGATCGGCTGCTGCAGTGGCCGTTACATCTGAATTAAACATCTTGTACTCGCCTTCGATCGTCACTGCGCTGCCATTATCAAGTGCTTTCTCAAACAGCACATCAACAATAGTGGCATCAAAGTCACCCGGTTCTGCTGCACTACCCGTACCGTTAGCCTGTGATTGATAACTCAAGCCGACAGTAAAGATGTCTCCGCCACCGCCAAAATAAGTACTGCTGGTGTAATAGCCAGGATTCTGTTCCTTATCCAGGAAATGGAAAGCAAGTCGGCCAGAAAACAACAGGTTATCGTCCTGATTCGGGCCCCCATCGACACCATCAAAAAGACCAGCCGCATATTGCAGTTTTCCCTTGCTGCCCCAAACAGTGACCCCATCATCACGGCCTAGTAAGCCCGCCTGGCCAAGTTGATCAGAAGGCAAAAGAGGAACCGTGTACTGATTCCAGTTCAGGCCATAATAGGGCCCGTTCATTTCAATACGATCTGCAGGAGTCAGCATGCGACCAACCCATACATTAAATGCGTCACTGAACTCTAACCGGACTATTGCATCCAGCACACCGATATCTCCTGCTGCACCAATTGGGTCATTATCATCCTGACCAAACACACAGCCTTCGCATTCAGTATTAAAAGTAAACTTAACCGTGTCACTTGCCTGTCCGTTTACGTAAAGACGCATACTCTGGATATTAAAATTAGACGAAGCATCGGTCCCACTGGGCGCCCCATCTTCAACCCGGGTGAAGCCGGCACGTAAACCCGCACCTACACTAATACTTTGATTATCACCGAACTCGATTGTTCCTCCTGCCAGGACCGCCGGCACGAAGAAAACTAATTTCAAAACTGAAAGGCAAATTCCTGCCTTCAATAATAAGTACCTCATAAAACTAACTCCCCTTAGGTTAGAAACTTCAATTGAATCCAAAATTGGAATCAATACATCACCTTTGAGCAACGACCATGCCAATTCTCAATCACCTCGCTAAACCACGGCAGAACGTGACCTGTAGAGAGCTTTAGATTCAAAAATCAACCCATATGGCCAATTTTCCTCACCTGCTTGGTGCGATTCCTGGGCATTTTTAATATAGCGCCCTGATCTGGTGCACTTAAGATTCACAATAATCTGAAGTCCATCGACTGGATAAATAATTCATCCATCAGCACTTCGCAGGCTTAATCTGTCTACTCAGCAGAGTAATAGAGACTCGGGACTCAACAAAACAAGATTTGCGCTCAGCTGGCCTGCCCGCACTTTAGTCACTGTTAGGCTGCCATCACTGACAAGATGACCCGCTGGCTTATTCGATGACTAAAAAGCCATCCGAGTTCGTCTTGCCTGACATAGCAGCACCATAGGAAAAACCTCACTGCCCAATAGTTGTAGAGACAAGAACCGAACTTGGTGATACCTTGTTAATAACCAATTCCATGGGCTTGCAGCAGGGATCGGAGTCGATATAGCGGTATTACCATGTGAACACAAAATTGCGTAGAATCAGCTACTCAGTAAACAAACCGGGCAAATAACTGGCAGAAGGGTTTACGTCTGACAGGGAAATGCTCATGAGAAGAGTCATTATGAAGCAAGTAGATGTCATTATAGTAGGGGCCGGGCTTTCAGGCATAGGCGCAGCAGTACACCTTAAAAAAAGCTGCCCAGAAAAGACTTTTACCCTACTGGAAGGCCGGGATGCCGCAGCCGGTACCTGGGATTTATTCCGTTATCCCGGGATACGCTCAGATAGCGACATGCACACGCTTGGCTATAGTTTCAAGCCCTGGACCGAAGCCAAAGCGATTGCTGATGGCCCGGCTATTCGCAAATATGTTAACGAAACAGCCGATGAATACGACATAAGGCAACATATCCGCTTTGGCCACCATGTTGATACGGCTTCATGGAATTCAAACACATCACTCTGGAGCATCTCTGCAACCCTGCCGGATGGAACGCAAACAGAGGTTACCGCAAGCTTCCTGTTTATGTGCGGTGGCTACTATAGCTATGATGAGGGGTATCTTCCGGAGTTCAAAGCAAAAGCGGATTTCAAAGGCCAAATCATCCATCCCCAGTTCTGGCCTGAGGATCTCGATTACGCAGGTAAAAAGGTTCTGGTGATTGGTAGCGGTGCAACTGCAATGACTTTGGTACCAGCAATGGCAGAGCAGGGTGCATCAGTAACCATGGTGCAACGGTCACCAACCTACGTTGTTTCCCGCCCGGCTGAAGATGCTCTGGCAAACAGTTTACGACGCTGGCTGCCTGCAAAATGGGCCTACGCCATCACCCGCTTCAAAAATGTCACTTTAAGTGGAATATTTTACAGAAGGATGCGCACTAATCCACAGCAGGCCAAGGAAACCCTTCTAAAAATGACCCGCGCCCAAATCGGTGACGACATGGTAGACAAACACTTCACGCCTCGTTATAACCCCTGGGATCAGCGCATGTGCCTGATACCCAATGGCGATCTATTCAAGTGTCTAAACAATGGCAGTGCCAAGGTTATCACTGGTCATATCGATCACTGGACCGAAAAAGGAATCAAACTGGAATCAGGCGAGAATCTGGAAGCGGATATTATTGTGACCGCAACCGGGCTTAAGATGGTCGTCATGTCCGGCATTGAGTTTAAAGTTGATAACCATGCCATCAACTTTCCTGATACTTTCACCTATAAAGGCATGATGTATTCGGGTTTACCCAATATGGCGCAGACGTTCGGTTATATCAATGCCTCCTGGACCTTGCGTGCAGACCTCACTTCTGAATATGTCTGCCGGTTGTTAAACCATATGGATGCCACCGGCCAGAATGTTGTCACACCTACTTTGAGACACGAAGATGATGACATGGAAGCCCGGGACTGGATCGAAGATTTCAGCTCAGGCTATATGCAACGGATGATGCATCTTTTTCCCAAGCAAGGTCATGAACCCTGGTGTAATACCCAGAACTACAAACTGGATAAAGCGATGATCCGAAGGGCGCCCATCACCGATGATGTGTTGGTATTTAGTCAGGGGCCTGAACAACAACCGGAGCTGGCAATAGAAGAAGCGAACCGGGCCGTAGCCTAGGCCTCAGAGGCTAAAGAAGCCTGGATGACTAATAATGATTGACTCGGGATCCTTGTTTCGAGATTCTGACCCCCAGATTATTGAAGGCGGGGAGGAGACTTAGTATGTCAATGCAACAACAAACGGATGAATTCCTGGCAGGATTAGCAGCCGCTAACGCAGATAGACCTTCAAAAAGTGAGCAGACGCCTGAACAGGTCCGCTTAGGCTACCTGGGATTATCCAGCATCCTTGGTAATGGGCCTGATCTCGAAGAAGTCGTCGATAGTCAGATTAAGCAGATTCCCATTCGCATCTATCGACCAGAAACTCGAGAAGATGCACCGTGTGTTCTCTTTTTCCATGGGGGAGGCTGGGTCATAGGAGATCTACAGACTCACGACCGGGAATGCCGCAAGGTTGCCCATGGGGCCAATTGCACGGTCATCTCCGTGGACTATCGACTAGGCCCAGAACATCCTTTCCCCGCGGCTCACGATGATTGTCTTGCCGTGCTGAAATACGTCTACCAACACGCCAGTTCATTACGCATCAATAAACAAAAAATAGCCCTGGTTGGGGAATCAGCCGGTGGCAGCTTAACTGCCTTTCTGGCACTAAAAGCCAGGGACCTTGGCATACCGATCGTAAAGCAGATAATGCTTTACCCAGTTACCGACGCGCGACCGTATGCGCCTGGCAGCGAGGTTCAGCCAACTGCGTCGGCTCTAAAAAATGCACTCGGTCCCTTGCTTACAAGAGAAACCATGGACTTTTTTATTCGACACACCTGTGCTGGAATCGATGCCTCTGAGGCCTGTCGGGACTGGCGTCTATCTCCCTTGCTGGCAGCTGACCACAGCAACCTGGCACCCGCATTTTTAGCCACCTGCGAGTTGGACCCTCTATGCGATGAAGGAAATGCTTACGCAGATAAACTGCAGCAGGCCGGTGTTGAGGTGGAGCACAAATGCTGGCAAGGTCAGCCTCATAGCCTTATGCAATTTTCAAATGTGCTCGATGCTGGCCAGGCCTTAATGACCGAAATTACTACTTCCCTGATTACCACTTTCCAGGGGACTGACCCTTGAGCCCTAAGGTTGCGCTGGTCACCGGTGGTGCTCGAGGAATCGGCCTGGCAATCGTGCAGAAGTTTTCAGCCTCCGGGTTCAACGTCATGGTAGGGGATTTAGGTAGCTCCCAATCCCACTGGAATTATGCCCTGGCCAGTGCTGACGACCTTGCCAGGGTCAAGAGCACGACCACAGACACTGAAATCGCTGCAGTTGATCTAGATGTTACCCAGGAAAGCAGTTGTAAAAATGCAATCGCCGCTACACTCGAAAAATTTGGCCGACTGGACGTCCTGATCAATAATGCCGGGGTTGTTCAATCAGGACCGCTTGAGGAGTTCTCAGAACAAGACTGGGATCAGGTATTTGCTGTCAACAGCAAAGGCCTATTTCTTATGTCAAAAGCTGCCCTTGAACCTTTAACCGCATCAGGCGACGCTGCCATCGTTAATACAGCTTCCATCGCCGGGAAAAAAGGCGTTCGTAATATGGCTGCCTACTGCGGGTCGAAATTCGCAGCCGTCGGCATTACCCAGTCTCTGGCTGCTGAGTTTGCGCCTAGAAATATTCGTGTCAATGCCATCTGTCCAGGCATCGTTGGCACGGCCATGTGGCTTGAACACCTGCTCCCCAGTAATACCCTGAACGAACAGGATAAACAAACTAACTTCGAAGAGGCCGTTTCGAGCATGATTCCCCTAAAGCGGCCCCAATCGGCCGAGGATATGGCAGATGCCGCCTTCTATCTAGCTACTGCCAAGAACGTCACAGGAGTGGCACTGACCATTGCCGGCGGTATGGAAATGAACTAACAGGAGAATACAATGGATCTAAACGCAGATATCTTTAATGCACTAGTAAAGCTGGATACACCTACGATATGTAACGCACTGGAAATCGTAGATCCAAGTCGGCGAACTCACGGCTTTAATATCCGTCCATTTTTCTGCGCCCATCCGGGGCTACCTTCTACCCTGGCCTATGCGAGAACAGCAAGAATAAGAGCACAGCATGCCCCCGTAACGAAAGTGGATAGTATCGGTTACTACACTTATATAGCCGAAGGTGGGCCCACACCCAGCATCGTCGTCATTGAAGATATCGACTCCACTCCTGGCTATGGCGCTTTTTGGGGTGAGGTAAATACTAACGTGCACTACGGCCTTGGCTGTCAGGGTCTGATTACTAACGGTAGCATTCGCGACTTAACTGATGTGCAACCAAAATTTCAAATGCTCGCCGGTATGGTTAACCCATCCCACGCCTGGGTTCATGCTGTTGACTGGGGAACACCTGTCACCGTTCATGGTATGGAGGTGGTTGATCAAGACTTGATCCATATGGACCAACACGGTGCCGTCGTCATTCCAGTCAAAGCGGCGGCTGATATCGTCGCTGAAGCGGAACGCATCGGTAAACGGGAAAAAATATTAATTGACGCAGCCAAGCAACCTGGCTTTAGCGTCGAGCATATAAAAGCTGCCTACCAAAGTATGGCAGAAATACACTAAATTCCGATCGGCTAAGTTAAACAGCGCAATTCACTGGCCTAAACCAGGAGCCTTAATGGTTCAGCAGGCCATTGAGGTACAGTGCCTGCTGGTTGAAACCGCTGGCTTGGTCCATATAACCTTGACTGCCTTGACCCGGTTAACCGGTTCGACGGGCATTAAGAAATTTTATCAAGGTAAGCGTCTCCTCCGGGTCCATCCTGCCCACCGGTGAATTGCTATAGGTAGAAAACATTACCTTGCCTTTCCTGGTCAATAGAAACTCGGTCGGTTGAATAAACGCCTGGCGGTCATCCCACCAGGCACCCATAGCATCTGCCTGCGGCCTGGTAACACCATAGGCAACCGGAAACTGCAGAGATGCGGCTACCTCTGACGTTTTTTCCTGACTATCCACAGCGGCAGCGAGGATGGACACTCCTTCTGCTGAGAACGCTTCACGGCGCTCTTCGTAACCGGACAACAACCGGCGACAATAAGGTCACCAATGGCCCCGGTAAAATAATACGATAGTCAGCGGCGTCGATAGTTCCGAAGGCAGGCAGATACTGCCGCCCTCAGTCAACTGTAGAGACATTTCCGGGAATTGGCTTCCTGGGGATAATGCTTCAGACGTCAAATTTTCCTCCTATTTCAGCCGTGTTGCGACCTGCCGCGACATCGCGCCGACCAACAACTGGCCACTATTCAGCCTAGGGCTTTGCTGCACCGACTCAAGCCAACTGAACCTGGTAGCGAATCAATGTTAGAACGCTAATACTCTTAAGTGCACCACCAATCCTTGCTGCCTCAGTAGAGGTTAATGTGCGACTTCTTCAGATTCCGGAATCTGTTCCAGAAAAATAACCTGCCGGACATCCGAGGTCTCCTCAAAAATTACCCACACTTTCATACCGGGAACCAGTAACTCCAGAGAACCGGCACTGAAACCTAACAGCTGAACCTCAGAGGCATCATCACCTAAATCAGTAAACCGATAGCGATAACCACTGATATTAGCTTCTCGTGTTTCTAGAAATATTGTCTGGATTACACCATAAGTATCAAAACCCTGCCCTGCTGATTGAACTTCAGCAGCCCAGCTTTTAGGTGGCGATAATCCAAATTGGGCGACCATCACCAGGCTCATCATCACTACTCGCATATGGATCATGGTGAAACCTTAAGTCGTTTCCAGGAAAGACGCCCGGTATTAGGTCCGAAGGAAGTATTGGTAAGTCTGACCTCCAGGGTCTGATCACTCAATTGTGTTACCCGGCTTTCGCCAAAAAATGCAGCATCGGTCGGTACCGCTTCTTCGAAACGAGTGGCTAAAACGATGTCACTATCTATCTCATCTCCCGAGTTAAACAACCCATCATTATTCAAATCAAATACGCCGTTACTAACACAGTTCATACTCCCGTCCTGTTGCCCATAGCCAGCAGCAGGCGAAAAACTACCCCCTGTGAGCGGACAAAATGCCAGGGCAAAGCCACCAGTACTCGATTCGCAACTGGCGGCAGCGCGCGGCGCTATACTATTAACAAATGCAACGCCGCCTCTTAACTGGATGTTACGTACTGCCTTTTCGCCTGGAAATTCTATACCGGTTTCCAAACCAAAGGCCGGTACATCCAGATCGTTATACCAACCCAGAACACCTGATGCCGGATCCGCAGAATCGGTCGGCACAGCATAGACAACAGGATTGGAGCTTAAAGTCCTGCCACAGGTAAAAGTGGAACCGGAACTGGTTTCGATATTCCCACAGACGTTGGTGTATTCCTGCTCAACCAATTGCGCTTTATTTATGACGCTATTGCCTAATCTATCCCATAGACCATAAATACTCTGAATACTGGAATCAGCTCGGTCAGAATTTCTGACATAACTGCCCGTGCCAAACATAACAATGAATCCATCCTTGTTGGGGTGATTAATAACAATGGGCTTATTAATAGCCGGTTGAGGTACTGAATCATAACTCGCTTCAAAAATTTTGGTGACATTCCATTGCTGATAAACCTGTGTCCCAGACTTGCATTCGCCTAGTCCTCCGGAATGCGCATCGCCAGATTCAAGATCCGCACGACAAAGATCAAATCGATAAAAGTTACCTTGGGCATCACCTGCGTATATATAATCAACAGAGCCGTTTGAATCGACGTCTATTCCTCTGACTGCCCCGAGTCCATTCGGAATCCCAGCAAACGGGCCGCTGCTAGTTACGCCAAACCCAGTATCAATCTTGACGAAATCCTGATCATTAGCGCCGCATGAGACGGGCAGAGCACCAGCAGCCCCATGAACAATATCAGGGTGACACCAGATGCCATCTCGACCCCGTGCAGCGAAGAGTACGAATAACTTTGCAATGCCAGCGGTACTATTAAGGCCATTGCCAAAAATTGAGACCCACTCTCGTTCACCCTGGCTATCGGTTACGTTACTCATCGCCAAGATAGGAGCACTGAAGGTATAACCCAGATCCTTAACCAATTGCGGTGTCGCCTGAGAATCGCGCCTTCGCAAACCTGCGCTGGTCAATAAGGGATTTCCATTAGCATCGACAGGATAAGTATCGTCAGAATCGGTGAATTCCCAGTAAACCAATTCGCCTGCATTTGCCTCGGTCATTCTAGCTGGATCAGTCACATCCAGGGCGAACAGACCCTTACCGCCAGCACCATATCCACCTATGAGCACCGTTCGCCAGCTTTTTGCTGAGGTTCCACTGGACCCGGCTGGCCGACCTATAAACATGTCATCTATCGCCGGAGTCGCATCAAGCAGATACTTATGGGTGTAATTAAAATCCAGTAACTCCTTGATCTTATTATTAAAAGTACCTGTCTGAGTTGCATCTGAAATAAACGAAAATACTTCATCACCAGTCGCCGGATTAAAGACATGCAACATACCATCATTGGCAGCAACATAGATTCGACTGGCTCGATTTGCCTTGCTGGTCTTGAAACTTTCATAACTATTCTCGCCCTGCGGATGGGGGGCTCGATTCCGTCGAGCACGATTCGGAGGACCAACGAAAACCGGAGCTGAGTTAACAATATCGCCTAAACGTCCATTCGTGCTGGGTCTTTCCCTGAATCGACCTGCTGGCCGTTCATTAACCACACTCCCCTTGAAGTAATCGATGCGCTTATCTATCTGGAGAGTATCGATATCGGTATCGTTGGCATCGAGCATGATATTAAACTGGTCAGCGGTTAAATTAGCCCTATCAAACGCCACGCCTTGATTATCTACAGGATTGAAAGTGACCATGTTCCTGTCACTTGGCTCAATGTCGTCGAGTTGCTCGGCACCGCTCCAGAGCGTTTCTGTGATCATTCCATCTTCACCAAACGTCTGGGCGATGAGATCACCGGTTTTATCACGAATATTATAAAAAGCACGATAAACAATTGCCTGGTTCTGAATTTCCTGGGAATTGAAACTGACCGCACTGGCTGCACCAATACCTGAGGAGAACTCTTCAAATGCAGCATTTAAGCGGGTTTCCAATTCAGTAGGATTTTTGGCATTTAGCAGCGCACCACGACCATTGAGTGCGGCATGTCTCATATCATTATTTTTACCTTCACTGGTGTCTGGATAACCCCAATTGAAGCTCTGCGTAATGTCTTCCGGCAGACTGCCCAGACTATCTTCCAATCCAAAAGCAACAACAAAGGTTGACATGTGCTGGTGCATTTTATCGTTCGGAAAGGCATTTGATGGTGCCTGTTGCGTGTCTCGATCAGTCACCGGAACATCATCATCTAGTGATGGATGGAGGTCGGATTCATAATAATACATGGCAACATCTGCCAGACTCCTATTACAATCCCTGGAATTGTTACTACAACCTGCAAACTGTCCCTGGTCAAACAAACTGGCGCCTGATCCGGTTAACGTCTGATTACCGTCTGAGTCAGCATTACCAGTGATCTGAGGATCACTTCCATTCCAGAATCCATCAGTAATCAATAGCGTATAATTCTGCTGACAACTACCCAATGGTGCCCCCAGGATTGGACATCCCCCCGGCCCATCACCTGGACTACCCTGTTGGCCCATAATATTCGGGCTCTGACAACGAAAGTATTCTCCCGCTCTGGCCAGCGATCGCCGCAATGGTGTTCCACCATTCGAACTGGTGTTAAATAAGGCTTGCAGCATGGTTCTCTTTTGCCCGGTCAAAGGAGACTCATTAAAATCAGCTATGGGCACATTGTTATTGGTGCCATTCAAAGTGGCATACCCGACCCTGAGATTCTCAGCAGCACCAAAAACCTTACCTAAAGCTGATTTAGCTGCAAATTCTCGTGATCGAGCAAAGGTATAAAAATTAGCAAAATTCTGTTTCTCCTCAGCCAAGGTACAAACCCCAGCACCAAGGCAATCAGTCCTTGTTTCTGCTTTCGGATAGGTATCACTACCATCATCGTAGCCCAATGGATAGGGGCCGGCCTCTGCAGCCCCTGTTTCACCTTTAATCTGCACTAAACGACCTTCAGTACAGGGGTCATTAGGTGCAGTTATCGGCGAAGGTCCATCTATGTATTGATAGGTCTGGGCGAGATTTCCATTAACCGTATCTCCTATGCTGGTATTATCCGGACATTGTGAATTGTCATCGACGTCAGTCCACACATAATATCGTGCCAGATTGTCTGTCGCTAAATTGGTAGTCTGATAATTACCAGACACATAAGGGTTCTTGATGGCACTGGTGAAAACTGAATTGATGAAGGGCTGGCCCTGCCGGTTCAACCCTACCCAAGGGTCGTAACGGACAGCAGGATCATAATATACCTTATTAAAATCTTTATTTTGAATTCGCCACAGGCCCTTACCAGGCTGATTTTCCTCCCTCGGGGCAGTCCATCTATTCCAGTAACTGTTACCTGGGAAGTGCATATATTTTTTGGAGTAGGAACAGGAGGTTCTGGTCCGCCTTCTATGACGATAGGTTCGGCAGGTTTCCACTGCAGCCACGCCTGAATTAGCCACGTCATCTGTCATGATGTCCCACACCATACTGCCAGAGTCATCCTGTACCACCAATACATTTGGTGTAGCAGAAACGCCGATTTCCAGCGGCGATTCCGCCAGGTCATAATCTGCCTCCAGAACCTCTGAGACTGAGCCTGCACTGGCACCATCGATAGGATTAACCTGAATCGTAAAAATATTATTGAAGCTGCAATTAGCCGAAGTACGGGGCTCGCCAACGACACACACATTGGTATCGCAGACATCAAACTGGATATTAACCGAACCGGAAAAACTGGCCGGTGGCGTGAAGGTTACTTCTCCATCATCATTGCAATAAGGTGGGTCAACAGCACCTACATTATTACCCGCTGTATCGACGCCCGTTGCGGTCAGTATGGAAAAGTACAAATCTTGCATGTCCGTGCAGGATTCGACGCCCGGGTCACAGCCCAGACCATCGTAGATGGTATTGTCTTTATCAAACACTCTAGCAGCGAGGCCAAAATCACCCAGACCATCATTTTCATAGCGGCCATTCCAGGTCTTGGATGTGCCTTGCAACATGGTGCCATTCAATCCGGCTACAATGTCCGGCGGATCATTTACTGACACCACCGTCACTGTCACTGTTGCTGAAGACTGCTGGCCATCAACATCCTCAATCGTGTAGGTAAAGGTATCCGTGCCATTAAAGTCAGCGCGAGGTTCATAGGTAATCTCAGGGCTATTCTGGCCGGGGGTAAATAGTCTATCTGAGTCATCATCCACACAATTACTACAAATAACCCGGTTCACCTCAAAACCGTTGGTACCCCCTCGGTTAACAATGGTTCCGCTGGACGCATCCAGTACCACCTTCAGGGGATCTGTTTCATCCTCGCATTCGGGGTCTTCCAGGGGAGAGGGAGAACATTCTACCCAGACCTCGTCGCCTTCTGGATCCTTAAACCCTGTCGCCAGGCTAACAATCGTATAAGGTGGATCACCGATGGCATCATTGAGTAATAACGTTAGCTGACTCACCCCAGAATCCTCTGCCACACTGAACTGGTCATCAACTGCCAGGGGTACTCTATCGATATCATTACCGTTGATGGTCATGGTCACAGTAGAAGAGGCTAGTGCCTGACCATCACTATCGGAGATGCTGTAAGTAAAAGTATCTAGGCTGGTTTCACCTAGCTGCAGGGCATGGAATGTGGCAGAGGTCGATGCATCATACAGAAAGGAACCATTGGCATAGACCGTTAAACTGGCACCAGAGGCTAAAACAAGCTGATTTCCCAGTAATTCAGCTGAACCCTGAATCTCGCTGACCTCAAGCGTCTGGGTATTACCATCGTTATCGGTATCATTTTGCAATAAACCCGGAGCTGCCTGGTTCAATGCAGCATTCTCATCAAGCTGATAACTGTCGGCAACTGAGCTGGGAAGCGCAGCATAAACGAACTGGCTAAACAGCAAAGGTAGCAAGAAAAGCCATTTAAAGGTTTCGAACACTGAGAGCCCCATAAATTATTCAAGTGGACTGCTGTTAACTGGACTGCTATCCCTTTGCATTTACAAAAAATGTTAAATCAAGGGTTTACACAGCATCATTTCACTCAAGACGAACGATAACAAAATCTCATTAATCACCTCAAGTAACCGATTCCTCTAGCGAACACGGCCCACCTATCAATACATTGATCAACCCTAAATTCCACGCCATAAAAAAGTAGGGCACAAATATGTTAATTTTTTTTAATTGATAACACAAATTAGCGATTAAGCTGCGAAAACATCCTGAATCCGGACTAGCTGATAGTCACGTCTTTACCGGAAAATATCATTTTATACCTGCCCAAGCGTTGTCGATTTATAGACTCTATTCAATCTATGAGTGCTTGGTAGACTCGGCTTCTTAGTTCTCTTCTGATCGGATAAGTAGAAGACGGTATCAACTGGGTTAAAAAAATGACAAACATTTCTTCCTCGGGATCAAGCCAGAAAAATGTGCTGGCAGCGCCTCCCCAATGGTGTTCGCCCACCGAGGCGATAATATTTGCCTTTGCAGGATCCAACACGACTGCCCAACCTATACCAAAACCTATGCCCTCATAATTTGTCTCACTCCACACCGGCTGACCCATTGATGCCAAATCACCATTATCGGGTAACTGGTTCAGCCGCATGAACTCGACAGTTTTTCTTGACAACAATCTCTTGCCATCAAGTTCACCCTGGTTCATCAACATCTGGCAGAAACGCGCATAATCGCCCATTGTCCCAACCAGGCCACCTCCACCTGAGAGGAATTTCGGCGGTTCAAGGTAGCTGCTTTGAGTCGCAGACTCAATCAGGCGTATTCCTCCCGGACGATCTTCGTGATTAATTCCACCGCCACCAACGTTAGCCATAGTCAAGCCAGAGGTCGGCCCATATAGCGCTGCAAATCGATCTGCTTGGTCGGCGCGCACACTGAAACCGGTATCCTTCATATGAAGCGGGTCAAAGATATGATGATGAAAGAATTCTGCCAGCGATTCTCCCGACCAGATTTCAATCAATCGACCCAACACGTCAGTAGCGACACTATAGTTCCATTGCGACCCAGGCTGGCAAAGCAGCGGAATGTCAGCCAGCAAGTCAACCCATTCTGCCAGATTAAAACTGTGGTTCTGATCCAGACCTCGGTTCCGGTATTCAGCATCAATAACATTCTGGTGCATGAAACCGTAAGTGAGGCCAGCAGTATGGGTCATTAGCTGTCGGACCGTCATCGGTGTCTCCTGGGGCTCCGATTTATTGATATCTCCGCCTGACCAGACTGACGTATGCGCAAAAGCCGGAAGATATCTCGACACGGGATGATCTAACTGAAAACAACCTCTTTCATACAGCATCATTGCAGCAACCGTCGTAATCGGTTTGGTCATGGAAAACATACGCACAAGCGCATCTTCGGCAAAGGCTTGTGAAGGTTCCTTCCTGGCCTCTCCAGTCGCCTCCAAAAACGCCACTTCACCTCGTCTGCAGATCAGCAGGCTAGCGCCTGCTACCCGTTCGCTGGTGACCTGCTGCTCGAGCCAGGAAGATACCCGTCCCAGCCTTTCCTGATCTAAGCCTACCTTTCCAGGCGGTACTAAATTCATCAAGTTACTTTCCTCTTACTTAATAGGCCCTTTAACCATAAAAGCATTACCAAGCCAATTTCACTGGGTTGGCTTTACGGCTGTCTGCTAGCCAACCCAACATTGCCGCTCTCAATTACCAGGCTTCGACTTCCCGTTCAATCAGATGACCCACCTGGTCAAGTGCTGCACTGCGCAGGTTTGGCAAAGTGTACTTAGGGAAGAGCTCATCAGTGCCCTCGTAATCCCGCAATACCTGTCTTGCTAACGTGACCTTATGGACCTCTGTTGGGCCATCGGCGATACCCATGACATAAGAACCCAGTAACATTCCAGAAAGAGGCAGCTCATTAGAGACACCCAGCGCACCATGGACCTGAATGCACCTTGAAACTACGTCATGATAAACCTTAGGCATAGCGGCTTTAATGGCAGCAATATCCTTTCTTACTTTCATGTAATCATTGTATTGGTCGATTCTCCAGGCAGTGCGTAATACCAGCAGCCGGAATGATTCCATTTCTATCCACGAATCAGCGATTTTCTCCTGAACCATCTGTTTGCTGGCGAGTATTTCGCCTTTGGTATTACGCGAAAGTGTTCTCTCACACATCATGTCAAAGGCACGACGAATCTGGCCTACGGTACGCATGGCATGATGGATCCTGCCGCCACCCAGTCGAGTCTGCGCTACCGCAAAACCTTGGCCTCTGGGTCCAAGGATATTGCTCTTAGGAATTCGCACATCAGTATAACGAACGTAGGCATGTGACCCATGCCCAGGGGGTTCAGCACCGACACCCACATTACGGACAATTTCTACCCCCGGTGTATCCGTTGGCACCACCAGCATACTGGCCCGACCATGGGCACTTGCTTCGGGGTCCGTCACCGCCATGACGATAAGAAAACTTGCATATCGAGCATTTGAAGAAAACCACTTTTCGCCATTGATAACGAAGTCATCTCCATCTTCTACCGCCATACATTTAAATTGCGTTGGGTCTGCACCACCTTGGGGTTCGGTCATCGAATAACTCGATGCCAGTTCGCCATTGAGCAAGGGCTGTAAATATCGCTCTTTAATCTCATCAGTACCATAATGCGCAAGGATTTCGGCATTACCGGTATCAGGCGCCTGACAACCAAACACGACTGAGGCAAATCTGGACTGGCCCAGAATTTCGTTCAGCAGAGCCAGTTTTAACTGACCAAATCCCAAGCCGCCTAACTCCGGGCCCAAATGGCAAGCCCAGAGCCCCATTTCTCTCACTTCCTGCTGAAGCGGCCGAACACATTTTATGAAATCCGGGTCCTGATACTCCATCGCCGAACCAAGCACCATGTCCAAAGGGACTACCTTCGTTCTGACAAATTCTTCCGCCCAATCCAAAAGAACCTGATATTCCTTATCTGTTTCAAAATCCCAAGCCATTTTCGTCTCCTCTGAAATTCGAACCAATGTGGATTAACCACCCTAACTGCCAAAATAAACACTTCCACGCCAACAGGCAACCACCTGCTGGATTGAAAACACACCTTTCAGGTATAGTCTACAGTCCAGTTGAACACACACCGAACGAGGAGACCTTACTTGGTAGATACCACTTTATTTGATCTAACCGGAAAAGTAGCTTTGCTCACCGGCTCTTCCAAGGGCATGGGCCAAGCGATGGCTCAAGGCCTGGCCGAGCATGGTGCTAAGGTAGTCATTTCCAGCAGAAAACAAGACCAGTGTGATGAAGTCGCTGGTTTAATCAACGATTCCTGTGGGGCTGGATCGGCCATCGCCATCGCCTGCAATATTGGCTACAAGGAGCAATTACAGAACCTGGTAGATGAAACTCACCACCAACTAGGCGCTATCGACGTCTTAATTGGTAACGCTGGGGTTAATCCATTTTATGGCTCCATCATGGATATACCCGATGGCGCTTATAACAAAATCATGGAAAGCAATGTCCGCTCAAACCTGTGGCTGGCTAAAATGGTGGCACCTGATATGATCGAAAAGGGCAGTGGCTCCATTGCTATCACCAGTAGTACAGGCGCATTTGGTCCCTCTGAAGTTCTCGGTACCTACAACATATCCAAGTTAGCTGACATCGCACTGGTCCGGAATCTAGCCCAGGAACTGGGTCCTAAAGGGATACGAGTAAATGCGATCTGCCCCGGACTGGTTAAGACAGATTTTGCTAAAGCCCTCTGGGATAACCCTGAAGGCGAGAGAAGAGCCAATGAGGCGACACCCCTGAGGCGACTGGGCGAACCAGAAGATTTCAAAGGTATTGCAGTATTCCTTGCTTCATCAGCCAGCAGTTGGATTACCGGTCAGGCATTAACTGTATGCGGCGGCACGCATATGTGGTGATTTAATTCACGGGGTGCCAGCTATATTATTACTGGCCTGTTGCTGCCTCAGCACTTTGTCTCTATGGCCTATACCCTGCATTAACTCGCTCGACACTAACGATGGCCTGCCCGCCTGGACAGTACAACCAAGCGGTTACTGCAATCCTTGCAGATAGGGACTAGCATCAAAACCCAAGGGTCCGTAACGAGCCTGCACGGCCGAAATGAGTTCGCGACTCCAATAACCATGACCCGGTGGTGGAAACCCTATCAAAGTACGCTGGTCAACCGTACAGGTAGCAATCCAGCGTTCCATGGATTGATCCGGACGATAAGCAGACCAGGACCAGCCTGGATGCATATTACCTATCCACTCACTGTTGGCCTTTTTGAAAGTCATATTGTGTGCAAATCTTCGTGTGCCTAGCTTCAGTGGCGTACCTCTATGCCAGGTATCATGGCGATATAAAAGAATATCACCCGGCTGAAACGCGACATACTGTTCACGAGCATATAAGCCAGCACGCCAATCGCCTACTTCTGGATTAAGGTCTGCCAAATATCGTTCTGCCTGGCTTCTATCATTGATAAAATTTTTCCCGGCAATGCCGGGCGAATCAATGATTGGCCACTGGTAGGCGGGATCTTCATTACCCCAACGAGAAACCACCGCCGTGGAACCCCCGCAGTCACGATAATCACTCAGGTACAATATCAGTTCTACCGCATCAGGCTGCTGCCACACCGGTGGATGGGTCAGGTAGTGGTTCGGGTAATCAACGTGCATTCTCTGATCAGAATTATCTCGGAGCCCACTCGGAGCAACACGACCATATTTTGGCCAGAGATCAGACTGGCTTAACCTGATCTCTTTGGTACCTATCTCTAATAACTGCGAGACTGCCCGCACCAGATCTGGATGTAGCGTTACTTCATTAAATTCAAAATAACTCGATGGAAAAACCAAAGCCCCGGAACTACCAAAACTGGTCATTTTCTCCGCAGCTTCACTGCCACCCAGTGGAAACAAATTACTGGCAATCTCTATTAAGGCATTAACCAATGATTCGGGTATCAGGCCTCGAACAAAGGTGTAACCCTGGCTACGCCATTGCAGCATCTGATCCAGCGATAGACCGGTATGGGCATCACAGGTTTCTGCATCGATAAAACGTTCAGCCATGATTAATCCCTGGAAACAACCGATGTGATAGTTCGCGCAACGCTACAGACCGAATACCGACGACAGATAGCGGGGCGACCCTGGAGTTCGTAAACGACCCAGGCCGGATGGTAACAGACTCTGTAGCGAAACTACTATGACAACCCGGCTAGTTACCGGGACAATAAAGGCATGAAAATACCGTGTTTAACCACAGCCAGGTTCTAATCCTTTTTATTGGTAATCCTAATTTGGCGAGAGCCGTTTTGGGTATCCTGACCGCTGACTCCGGTCGGAATTTCCTGAATCTTCTTACCAGAGGCAAGAAACGCTTCAGTCTCAGCATTGATTTTTTCTCGAAGGCTTTGTTGAACTACCGCGCCTGTATTTTTTTTACTCATTTAATTGTACCTGTCATTAGTCTTAAACCTCCTCATTCACAAATTCTTTAAAGTCGCTGTACGACGATCAACTGCTTTACCGCTAACCCATTAACGATCAACTATTCACACAAGTGAACGAGCTTTGCACACAAAAACTGGCCTAACAGCAACAAGCAATCCAGAGAGGATACAAGTCGAAAAAATTCATTTGAATGAAAAAATAGACCCTTACCAGCTGAGAAATCCCGCTTCATACCATCACTACTTATCAGCGATTGTAAAGTGCCCACTAGACCTCGTTGCATTCCGACTTTAATACAAACCGCCCTGCACTCGATTACGAACACATGCACAGAAATGAACACAATGGTTGCTAGTAAACTCTAGGACTTTAGTATGACCCAGGCTCATCTTAACTTATCAGCGTTTCAAATCACAGCGATGCCCCTGATTAACCTAGGCAACTACTGGCTGATACGGATTTTCATCTGATTCAGGCAACCCGCCACAACCAGCCCATTTCAGATCACATCAGATTGAACACGATTCAATACCAAATAAATTCTGCGACCGACCGCTAACCTCCTACCCATAAATCTGTCACGAGAGCGCTGGTCGAAAATCAACAAAGATTTTATTTACAACGCTAATAAACAGCTTGTGAATGGCAATTAGAATACTGATATCAGGAGAAGGTTCCTATAGAAGCCTACCAACCACGCCTAAGATAGATCGATCTCAGGATTAAGCCCTGATCTGAACCGAACCACATTACTGGTAATGATTTCACCGCACCCACTCTTTTGAAACTACGATCCCATATTCTATCCGCTGGGATTCTAATTAACCGGCAATTCAGTTACCCTGATCTCCCTGCGAGCTATCCCGAGATAACCTGATAATAGCATAACCTCGGGTGCAGCTAAGCTCCGCGATAATAGCTCTGAAACAATAGCTCTGAAACAATAGCTCTGAAACAATAGCTCTGAAACAATAGCTCTGAAACAATAGCTTAATTAAACAAAATCCTCTGAGACAATCCTAATTGGATTTTCAGCAGCTAATCAAGGGGCCGGCACATGACAGCATTTTCCATACTCGATCTAGCACCCATTACCCTGGGAAGTACCCCCCGGGATTCACTACAACGCTCCAAAGACCTTATTCAACATGCTGAGACCTGGGGATATACAAGACATTGGGTGGCCGAACACCACAACATGAAAGGCATAGCGAGTTCTGCTACTTCTGTCGTTATCGGCTTTCTGGCTGAAGCAACCAAAACGATCAGAGTCGGCGCCGGGGGAATTATGCTGCCGAACCATGCACCTCTGGTAATTGCCGAACAATTTGGAACCCTGGCTTCACTCTACCCGGATCGGATAGACCTTGGGCTGGGTCGTGCCCCAGGTACGGATCAATTAACCATGCAGGCACTAAGAAGAAACCTGCAAGCGAACATTGATGACTTTCCAAGAGATGTAGTGGAACTGCAGAGCTTTTTAAAGGAGGCTCAACCCAACCAAAGTATCACCGCCGTTCCCGGCGTTGGCACTAATGTTCCCCTGTGGATACTCGGATCCAGCCTGTTTGGTGCTCAATTAGCAGCCATGCTGGGCTTGCCATTTGCTTTTGCGTCTCACTTTGCACCTGCTTATATGCAAGCCGCGATTGATATGTATCGGGATCGCTTCCAGCCTTCTGAGCAGCTCCAGGAGCCCTATACCATGCTAGGCTTTAATCTATGTGCAGCAGACTCCTCAGCAGAAGCAAGCTATCTTCGCTCCTCCTCCCTTCAGTCCTTTATTAATCTTCGGCGCGGACAACCTGGACCCCTGCCTCCACCCATCGAAGATTTCGATAGCCAGATGTCGGTGTCGGAACAACAGATGCTTTCAGAAATAAGTCACTGCTCAGCAATCGGTGATGCGGATATGGTGGAGCAGCAAATCCAGCAGTTCATTGACCGAACTGGCGCTGACGAACTCATGATAGTTTCGTCCATGTTCGATCACCATAAGCGTCTACAGAGTTATGAAATCGGTGCAGCAATAATGAAACGCCTGCAAAGCCGTTGAACGCCTGGCACTGCCAGCACTTGAGCCAAAATCCAGTGCACATAGCAGTGATAACAAAACAGGCTATCGCTTCAAGCTGGTTCATTAAACATACTGGTTCGACCCCCATCAATCACCAGGTCATGGCAATTAATAAACCGTCCTTCCTCGGAGGCTAAATACAAAGCACCCTGTGCAATATCCATGGCTAATCCAGAAAATTTTAACGGTGTGGCTTTAGCAAGGTTAGCTTGAAGTTTTTGCATTTTCTGATCGTTTTCCTCAGCGCTGAGGGTATTTGCCCGAGCAGAGCCTCCCCAGAAAATCGGCGTCGCAATCGCGCCAGGAGAAATGCAGTTAACTCGAATTCCCTCAGGCCCCAGGCGAACCCCGGCTAGCTTTGAATAATGGGTCAGAGCCGCCTTGACTGCCGAATAAACCAGATCTCCCTGGCTGTCTCGTAGCGCCGCTACACTCGAATTATTAATGATTGCACCACCACCTATCTGTCGCATGAATGGAATAGCATGCTTCATTGCCAGAGCGGCACTGCTGAACAATAAGCGGGTTGCGTAAATAATAGCCTCTTCTTCTACCGCATCGACAAGACCATGGGTCGGTCCACCGGCATTATTGAACAAAATATCCAATTGGCCAAACTCTGACACAGTAGCTTCAATGGTTCGTTTGATATCCGCCTCCTGGGTGATATCGGCGGTCATAAACCGACAATTCTCACCGAGTCTTGCGGCCACAGCCTGACCTTTGTCAACAGACCTACCACATATCACTACACGAGCACCTTCGGCAACAAACAGCTCTGCCGTTGCTTCGCCAATGCCACTGGTACCCCCTGTGATTACAGCAACTTTCTCTTCAAGACGACCGCCCATACCTGCTTCTCCTATTTCTTCATTTATATAATGTCACTGGGTAATGTCTCGCCAGCCTTGCTACACATCTTGCGCAATGGTTCGAATACTTTATGCAACGATAAAGCAATCAAAAAATGACGCGTCGATACTTACTCTAATCAGCCAGATGCTGCAGGCCATTAACCTGCCTGCCCCGAATCAACCCAGCAAATTAACATAGAAACCAGGCGAGTCTTGAATAGACCTGGTTAGCATCATTGCGATCTACCTAACCATGATCATCGCCTTGACTGGTCAGCCTAGGCGCATTCCGCCAAACTGTCTGCCAGGGCGTTAACCAAACTGGTTATTTCGGCTTGCTCAACAATAAAGGGTAAGCCTAACTGGATGGTATCCCCACCATAACGAACGTAAAAGCCTTTCGCCCACATGGCCATTGCGACTTCAAAAGGCCGCTTCAGTGGCTCTCCCGGATAGGCCTGTAGGGTCAAACCCGCTGCCAGTCCATAATTACGTACGTCCGCGACATTGGCACAGTTACCAAGTTCATGTACGGCCGACTCAAAAAACGGAGAGATCGCCTGGACCCGCTCTATCATGTTCTCCTCTTCCATAACTTCGAGACTGGCCAAACCGGCTGCGCAGGCCAGAGGATGGGCAGAATAAGTGTAACCGTGAGGAACTTCCAGAGCATAGTCGGGCGCATCTGTAGCCATGAAGCAGTCGTATATGTCTTCTCTGACGATCACCCCTCCCATCGGCATTGCCCCATTGGTCAATTGCTTGGCTATATTGATTATATCGGGCTTAACCCCAAATGCCTCCGCACCGGTATTGGCACCCATGCGTCCAAACGCACAAATTACCTCATCAAAAATTAACAAAATGTCATGATCATCACAGATCTTTCTTAACCGTTGCAAATAACCCACCGGCGGTGGAAACACACCGCCAGACCCAGCCAACGGTTCGACGATGACAGCAGCGATATTTGAAGCATCGTGCAAGGCAATGAGTTCAAGAAGTTCATCGGCCCGTTCTGCACCAAATTCAGGTAGGCCTTTAGAAAAGGCGTTCTCGGGCAGCCAAGTATGGGGCAAGTGATCGGCCGCTACTGACTCACCAAATATTGCCTTGTTACCACCGATACCACCCACTGAAATACCGCCGAAATTAACGCCGTGATAGCCCTTTGCCCTACCAATTAATTTGGTCTTACCCGGGTGCCCGAGTTTCCGCCAATATCCTCGAGCCAGCTTTAACGAAGTGTCGGCAGCCTCTGACCCAGACCCACAGAAAAACACTCGATTCAAACCCTCCGGCATGAACTGGGTGATACGCTCAGCTAACTCAAACGCGCCCTTGTGCCCGAACTGGAAGCTGGGGCTGAAATCAAGCGTTTTGGCTTGTCGGGATATAGCCGAATTAATCTTCTCAATATTGTGCCCGAAACCGCAGGTCCATAAGCCTGACAGGCCATCAAATATTTTACGCCCGTCAGCGTCAGTGTAATAACTCCCCTCTGCCGCGACCATTAACCTTGGGTCACGCTTGAACTGCCTGTTGCCTGTAAATGGCATCCAGTAAGCATCCAACTGTGCTTGACTCAGGCCTAATTTATTTTTCTCCATCTAACACCCCGTTCAATCCCGCAAATTCAAGCTGCTATTCTAGCCCTTAAAAGCTAATCACCATAGATAGCTTCGGCGATAGGATCCAAATCTGGGCCACGCCTTAAATGATGACCGCCATCAACACTAAGATTTACTCCGGTAATCCAGGTCGATTCCGGTCCACATAAAAACCTCACCGCGGCAGCTATATCGACGGCTTGGCCATGTCTGTTCAGAGGCATACAGTTCCTATAATCCTCATAAACAGCCTCTGTCGCCAGTAGCCCTGCTGCAAGCTCAGTCTCAACCAGGCCAGGACAGACACTGTTAACTCGAATCCCTTTCTTGCCAAGCTCGTCTGCAGAGTTCCTTACCAAACTGTCAACCGCTGCCTTACTGGTACAGTACGCGCTCATAAAACGGTGGGTTCGCACCCCGGCAATAGAAGAAATTGCACAGATTGCCCCGCCACCGGACATAGACGCGGCAGCTGATTTGACCAAATAAAAAGTACCATTGAGATTCGTCTGCATTACCCGCTGCCACTCTGAATCCTGAATTTCTTCGATCGGGGCCAGCGAACCGGTACCAGCATTCGCAATCGCAATATCCAGCCTGCCGCTATTAGCCGCTAGGGCTACCGCCTGTTGTACCGATTCTTCCTCACCGGCATCACCGACAAAATACTGAACCTGGCCTTTACCGGGTGAAGCCAGTAACTGCTGAGAGGCCGTTTCCAGTTTACTTTCGGTTCTCCCCATCACGAGAATATTTGCACCATCCTTTCGGAAAGCCATCGCACAGGCCAGTCCAATGCCACTACCACCACCGGTAACGATGGCGTTCATGCCAGATAAAGGCTGATTCATACGGCTTCTCCAACAAGTTCCAGAGCATATTTCTTTTCCAAAAGCTCTGCCGAGTTCGACCTGCCGGTTGCTCTTAAACGTTTAAGATAGTCAGGCAATTGACCGCGAACATGATAAGGGCCGCCTTCTTTAATCACATTCTCCAAGGGGTCCCTGCCTCTGGCAGCCAATGGCATCATTTCCGCCTGCCACGAATCTAATAGAGACAACCCATCAGCAACCAATTGAGGACTCTGATGCACAAGATTATTTTGTTCATGAGCATCTTTTACAACATTAAACAGCATCAATTCATCATACAAATGATAGCCATCGTGTAACGTCTTGATCAGTAAATTATCGCCCCAGCGAACACTCCGCTGGCAAGTCCAGGCCCCCTGCGAGAGAACCAGATATTCGCGCCCCAGATCCTTACCGGCTTGAAGACTTTCTGCAAAGCTTTGACCATCCCAGGACCCCGGCGGATTTCCACCCAGCAATTCAATTAATGTCGCGGTAACGTCGATCTGGTAGTGCAATCCATCCAGCGGTTCCCCTGTAAAATCTTCCGAGCCAGGCCATTTTAGGAGCAGGGGCACCCTTGCAGTACACCAATCGGCCGTCTGATGATCTCCATAGACATTGAGTTCACCAAGGGTTTCACCGTGGTCAGACGACAGCATTACCGCCGCATCATCGAGCAGGTTGCGATCGGCAAGTACATTTAAAATCCTACCGACGTAGGTATCTGCATACAAAACACCGGTATCATAGCCATCAAACATTTTCCTCACAGCCCCCATATCGGGGATCTCTTGAGGTTGTCGTGGCCAACGCGTAATCGCTGCTGGTCTGGGTGCAAAGCCATTACATTCCCTTGCTGAATGTGGCCCAGCAGCATTCCAGTGAGCAAGGCGAACTTCTTCGGTCAACCAGTTCGGTAAGGGCTGGTCTGCAAACGGATCGCCAAAACTCGCTGGAGCTCGATAAGGCGTGTGAGGATCCCAAAGATGAATATGTAAAAACCAGTTATCTTGATCGGCATTTCGATTCAACCAGTCCTGGACCAATTCGAAAACTTCATCTGCGGATTCAAGACCAAAACTGCCTGGTACCCGAATCACTTCATCAAAGCCAGCATGCCAGTGGAACGCCGAATGGCGTTGCGCAAAAGAAGATATGCTAACCGTTCGCATCCCCAGGCGCTTAAGTTGCGTCGGGAAACTGGTTAACTGCAATTCCGACCAAAAGGCTCTTTCCGGGCCACCAATGACTGGGTCAGCATCGGTTCCTCCATGATTCACGACCCCATTATGAATGCCGAAACGGCCAGTGAGCAAGGCACTTCGACTCGGCAAACAGGGCGTATCAGATGCATAAACCTGATTAAAGTGTAAAGCGGTTTTTGCCAGCGCATCGATATTCGGAGACGTATTCCTATGGTACCCATAACAGCCCAGATGGTCTGCTCGTAACGTATCGATATCGATATAAACTAGTCTCATAAGCCCTGGCCTCAATCATCTAAAAATATCAGTACTGTGATATTGACACTTCCACACACCATTGTCAGACCTAGATGTGACAATAAGGAAAAATTAAACTTCCCGCGGGTTACGAGAATCATTAAAATAACCACAGTCCTATAAATTGCCATAGCAATGTTCCAATACGTCGTTTTCGCAGTTCTACTCTTAACCCCTATCTGCCATGCAGATCAGGTATCGCCGTCCCCTGATAAAAGTGTTATTAAACAAATCATAGACGCGCGACTGGTTGGCAATTACGATTTAGCAGATCAGATGGCTATCAACATCGAAACCCAGTTTCCTGATCTGGGTATCGGTTATGCACTTCACCTGGGTACCATCAATACTCGACTTTCCTGGGATGGTAGTGACACCCGCTGGGATAAGCCCGTTACTGAAACAGCAAAAAAACTGCTGGCGCTGTGCAAACAGGAGCAACCAACCCGGCTGCTAATAGCCAGGTCAAAACTCGATTGTGGAACGGCTCACTTTTCCCTTTCCTTTATAGCAGGGTTAAGAGGAAACCTTTATCAGGCCGGCACACAGGGAAGTAAAGCCATCGACAATTTCGAACAGGCTCTATTACTCAATCCGGATCTCAACGAAGCCAAACTACCCCTGGCCATGGCCTATTATTACGCTGACAACCTGCCATCATTTGTGAAACTGTTCAGCGCATTCTTATGGTTTATCCCCAAAGGTCAATCTGACAAAAGCCTGCCTTATTTAAAACAGGTTATCGACAACAGCCCCCTGTATTCAGACTCTGCTAAATTTGTGTACAGTGATATGTTACTGCGAGCACGACCCGAGGCAGCGCCTGAAGCGCTGTTGATGTTAAGTGAACTAGCCGCAAAATACCCTGAAAACCCGCGCATACATCTCGCCAACATTGCCGCTATTATTATGTATGACGATCCCAAAACAGCTAAACCAGCCATCAATAATTTCTTCTACTACTGTAGCGATGAAGAACCGGTGTTTGTTTTTTTTGGCAAAATCTGGCAAACCTTCGCGGTGCTTGGCTCAAGCGAAAAACTTGAGCCCGAACTAAGCGCTCTAATTCTGGGTCAGGATCCAGGAAACCTGCCCGATTGGTCACTCGACTGGCTTACGCTAACCCAGGGCTTAATACTCAATTATTCAGGCCAGCGACAACAAGCCAGTATTAAATTCAACCAGGTTCTAAACTCTACTGATTCAGGCGCGGAGGACTGGATCAGCGAACAAGCCAGGCGCGGCCTTAAGCAGACACTAGCTGAACCCGCCACTACTGCCAACAACTAGTCGCGTTCAAGACGATATAACTGCCTTAGTAAATTCCGCCAACTTTCATACTGGCCTTCCAGGCTACCTACCAGCTGAATCAACTGTCCCTCGACTCGAGTAATCAGCGGTGACAATTCAGCGTCGAATGATTGGACCATTTGGCGCAATTCATCTTCATTATTACGTCGATCCTGAAACTGCCGGTAAACTGTTAGCATCGAATCGTAGCGGGCATCGACTCGAGATCTTTTCTGCCCGGATTTCGCTGCCAGGCGTCGATTATAATCTTCAAATTCAAACGAGTTTTTACGCCAATAAGCGTAAGGCATCTTCATCCGATTGAAGATGACCTGGTACTGTTCATCGACACTATCAATAAACTCATACTCACTTTCCCTGATGCTGAGCACGCGCTTGTACATGGGGTCATCTCTGGCTGGCAAACCCAGCATCAACATCTGATCCTGCTGGTCATAATTTATGTATCGTGAAAAAGTTTCCGGTGATAAGGCCTGGGCATAGCGAAGTAACGCTGCGTCCACAAGGGAGGACCGAATTTCGACGTCCTGGTTTTGCAGACTCAATGCAAGATCATTTGCCATTCGGATATATAGATCCTGAAAAGGATCCTCTGCGACGACAATTTTATCAGGATAATCCGCCATATTCGCTTGATCCTCATAAATCTGATCGAGCCAGATACGTCCGAGGCTATCGCGACAAAGCAAGTGTACTCGAAGCTGAAACCCATCACTCGAGAGGATTCTTCCCTCCAGGGTTAATTCCGCTGTTGGATCAGATTGAGGGACAACTCTGACCGCACCCCAGAAACCACTTTCCTCCAAAGTCTGCTTCAACAAATAAGGGATATAGCGGCTTTCTGCAAAGGCTACCGGTTTCATCATCCTCGCAGTCAAACCATCCAGTGATTCGCCCTCAAACACAGAAATACTTATATTCAGCGCCTGGCTATCATCTTCTGTTTGCGTCGCTCGAAGCAATTCAGTCTTTTCAACAGCAGAATAAACTCTTGGCGGTTCAACCTGAGTCGCGCAGGATATCAGCACCAATGTCATGGCCAGAATCAACCCAAACCTCATGAGTCCCCTCCAATGGAACACACTTTTCCCTTTCCGAGGATATACTTACATTCGAAGGCACCCTTACCTCTCTGAAAAGGAATAAACACTCGATTTACCGAAAAAGCCTGACTGACCCCATCAGAGGCCAGCGTTGTTGATATATTAAGACGACGACCATCCGCTGATTTCACTATCCTATGCTGTATCGCCAACCCTTCTGGTAGACGAATATCGAAAATCAATTGGTTGTTGCGCCAACCACATCTTTCCCTACCAAGCGCATCTCCGGTAATTTCTGTATTAGCAAACTCACAGGCCAATGAAAAATTATCCTCCCGGTCGACCAATATGTGATTAGCATCCTGGTTAATTTCCAGCACAGTCGTTCGGGTAATGAGTTCTGCGAGTCGACCCAAATTAACGATCCCCCGCAATTCATCCATCGCCCGTATAGCACTATCTCTGAACTGTGGATCATTATTGTTAACCTGGCGCTGATAGTGACTCAGGGTCACTTCGTACAAATAACGTAATTTGTCATTTGGATGCTCACTGTTTTCAAAGTCAAGCTCCCAGAAGCCATTAAAATCAGGACGACCGGCTGGCTCTGCCTGCACTGCCAAACAGCCAAACAGGAAAAGCGCGAGACCCGCTGCAGCGGAGATTATTCGAATCAATTGTTTTATCAACTTGCCTTTTGGCCTTTCACTTTTTACTCTTCTAGGATTCTACAGGAATTATTTAGTTCCCATCTGGAGCAGGAAAAATGGAATATCCTCTTAAAGATCTCAAGGTCCTCGATTTTTCACGTGTGCTCGCGGGGCCATTTGCAGGTAGGTTGCTCTCTGATCTCGGTGCCGATGTCGTTAAAATCGAACCCCCTGAAGGTGACATTACCCGCTACTGGGGCAGAAGTATTGCAGACATCCCTGGATACTACCACCAGCAGAATGCCGGTAAGCGCAATATCTGCGTCGACCTGCAAACAGAAAATGCCCGTCATCTGATCTATGCACTGGTTGAAAAAACCGACATCCTTATAGAAAACTACCGACCTGATGTAATGGCTCGGCTGAGCCTGGATTATCCTACCTTAAAAGAAATTAATCCTGGGCTAATAATGCTGTCTATCAGTGGTTTTGGACATAACGGACCCGAATCAAAAAGAGCCGCCTATGCTCCAGTGATCCACGCCGAAACTGGACTGATTCACAGAAGCTCTAGGAAAGCAGCAGCGGGCGAGGACTCTTTTCGCGATTTGCCCCTCTCCACCGCCGATACCAATGCTTCCCTGCATGGCCTTGTCGGCGTTTTGTCCGCCATCATACTGCGTCAGCAAACTAAGCGTGGGCAGCACATCGATATCTCGATGCTAGATGCCACCATAGCCACCGATGATCAACTCCACTACGACCTTGAAGATTCCTGGAATACAGGCCCTATAAGCAATGAAATCTGGTCATTACCTTTTGCGGCTGTTTTGATTTCTTCGGATTTCAGAATCATGTTTCGACTACTGTGTGAAAACAACCATATAACCGATCCATCGTTACCGGGAATGGACCTCGCCGAGAAGATCACTGCCAGAAGAACCACCGTGAGCGCCTATTTTCAAACCCTGCAAACAGCAGCAGCCTTTGATTCCATTATGAAGGAAATGAACATGGCCTGGGGTCTGGTCCGCGACCCGGCTGAATTAAGACAACAACCTACTGTGCAGGCCCGTGGCACCATAATCGATATCGACGACAGAGCAGGGGGCACAAGGCCCATTACCCAATCTCCTTACCGATTCTCCGACGCTAAAAGTGGCGTTCGTGGTCCTGCCCCCCACCGTGGCGAACACAACGCTCAAATCATGAAAGAATGGCTATCCTGGAATAGCGATGAAATCAATGCTTTACACGATAAGGGCGTTCTAGTTCATGATCCCCAATGGCAGCACCACTAATCAGCCACTGTGTTTAGCACCACTTCAGCCATGCGGTGTGACCAGGAATTTTTCTCCTGTGGCCTGGCGTGCGTAAACCTCGATGCTCTCTTTAGCCAGCATTTGCGGTAATGATACGGATTGAGTGTAATGACTCGCGAAGGTTGTCGTAATTTCATCCGCCACTCGCTGCCGTAATGACTCAGCTGCTACCGGACCAATTTTCTGCAGGAATGGGGTCAATAACCAGCCACCTAAACCCCATGCCATTCCAAAGCTTCTGTTAAAGGTTGTTGGAGATCGATCTAGCCCACCATAAATATAAAGCTGCTTGTGCTGAGTTGACCCGTAGCGGGAAAACTCTCCCATTTTAGCCGCCTGGGCCGCCTCCATTGCGGTTAATACCTGACCGGCCAGCTTTCCCCCGCCAGTGGCATCAAAGCCGATGGTGGCATTGGTTTCTGTCAACGCAAGGATCAACGATTCCATGAAGCCGTCTTCACTGGAGTTCAGTACATGCTGGGCACCGAGTGATTTCAGTAATTCAACACTGTCTGCTTTTCGGACAACATTGACTAACGGTACCTGGTCCTTCAAACAGATTTTTACCAGCATCTGCCCCAGATTCGATGCAGCGGCTGTATGCAGTAATGCGCTATGGCCTTCGTCCTTCATGGTCGCAACCATGCCCAGGGCTGTCAGCGGATTGACAAAACAGGATGCTCCCTGACTGGCTGATACACCTTCATTCATAACCAGGCACTGGTTGGCTTTTAATACTCTATACTCGGAATACATAGCACCACCCAGGATGGCAACTGTCTTACCCATCAAATTCTGTGCCGCTTCCGACCCACCTGCTGCAATGACCTGACCGGCACCTTCATTACCCGCAGGCAGGGACTGGTCTGCCCTAGCACCAATCTGTCTCAACAAGGCTTCAGGGACGGGTGCTGTGACCACTGGAAGCGCTGCAGTCCCAGAAAAGGTTGCTTGCGTCAAATCTGCTGGGCCAAATAACAAACCCAGGTCAGAGGGGTTAATAGGTGAGGCTTCTACCTTGACAAGCACCTCATTTTCACCGGGCTCGGGAAACTGTACTTCCTCTAGGCTCAAGGTCAGCAGACCTTCTCCTGAAATTTCTGTTCTAAGTTGTAAACCTGTTTCCGACATATTACGTTTCTCCTTTGCCAGTAAATTCTAAATGCGCCCGTATATTGCTACTCCAAGCTACCCCCTGTCTAGCAACTTTATGGAATATGTATAGTTCAGGCCCTTGGCTTTAATGATCAGGCCACAATTTCGTAGCAGGCATGATAATCTGACAACGGTAGCCTCATACGCTGCTGATCAACAAAACTAACCAACAGCCGATCTATCAATTGCAATAGTTGTGGATCACCCTGAAGCTGAAAGGGGCCTTTTTCCTCTATCGCGAGAATACCCTGCTCCTTGATATTACCGGCAACAATTCCTGAAAATGCTCGCCTGAGATTAGCAACCAGAACCGCCGCTGGCTGGTCGAGGGTTAAATCCAGTGCTGCCAGGTTCTCGTGAGAGGGTAAAAACGGCGTCTGCATATCATCGGGAATTTTGAGTAACCAGTTATAATAATAGGCGTCATCTTGCGCCTTGCGAAATTTCCTCACTTTTCTAATCCCTTTCAAAATGAGGTTCGCTACCCGGGCGGGCTCACCAATAATAATCTGATAATAGTTCCGTACCGATTTACCCAGGGTTGCAGTTAGAAACGTATCAATCTGCTGGAAATAATCCCGCGCCGTCTCGGGCCCGGCAAATACCAACGGGAAGGGCATATCCTGATTATCAGGATGTAGCAAAATCCCAATCAGATACAAGATCTCTTCAACGGTACCGGCACCTCCGGGAAAGACAACGATTGCATGACCCACCCGGACAAACGCCTCAAGACGCTTTTCTATATCCGGCATAATCACCAGTTCATTAATAATTGGGTTGGGTGGTTCAGCGGCAATAATCCCAGGCTCTGAAATTCCCAAATACCGGCCTGTCTTATTACGCTGCTTTGCATGGCCAATCGCGGCCCCTTTCATTGGGCCTTTCATGGCCCCGTCTCCACATCCCGTACAGATATCAAGGCCTCGAAGGCCTAACTCGTAACCCACTTCCTTGGTATATTCGTATTCGCTGCGGAATATACTGTGGCCCCCCCAGCAAACTACCATTTTGGGGGCTGAATCCGTCTTCAAAACATCTGCATTTCTTAAAATATCAAATACTGCATTAGTGACTGATTCTCCCGCTTCTGCTGGAATTGTCAGGTGCGAGTTGACATATAAAATATCCCTAAGGACCGAAAATAGTAATTGCCGGATCCCATTTAGTATCCTGCCCTCTACAAAGGCCGTAGCAGGCGCATCAATTAATTCAATGGTGATGCCCCGGTCCTGCTGAAGTAATTTGATATCAAAGGACTGAAAATTTTCCAGTAACTGACGCGCATCGTCAGTCTGTGTGCCGCTATTTAATACCGCCAATGAACAATTTCGGTAGAGGTGATAAAGGCCTCCTAAGGAAGTATCCAGTAACTGGCTCACTTCACGCTTAGAAAGGACTTCCAACTGCCCCCTGGGGCTTAATTTAATATTAACAAACTCCATTACTGCCTCTCCGCCCAGGATGGCTCAGGGTACAAAGTGATAATTTAATTCGCATAGATGACCTGACCGGCCACAATCGTTTTCAATATGGTAGTGCTTAAAATCTGCTGCTCGGGTATTTTCAAGATATCTTGGTCTAACACAACAAAATCAGCCACTTTCCCCGGTTCAAGGCTACCCTTGAATCGTTCTTCAAATGCACCATAAGCCGCATCAGCGGTATAACTGCGCAACGCCTCGTTACGAGTCAACCGCTGGCCTGGTTCATAACCCGCCTCTGGTGTTCCTGCCAGCGTTTTCCGACTGACAAGCGCATAAAAGGAAGCGATGGCATTAACCGGTTCAACTGGCGCATCGGTACCATTAATCAAGACAGCTCCACTATCGATCAGCGCCCTCCATACATAAGCTCCCTGCTCTATCCTCTGCCGGCCCAATCGCTTGATAGCCCAGGGCCTATCTGAGCTCAGATGGATACCTTGCATAGATGCAATCACCCCAAGCTGTCCAAATCGGGGAATATCAATTGGGTCAATATGTTGCGCATGCTCAATTCTGAAGCGAACACCACGATCCCTGCCATCAAACAATTCATCAAATACATCAAGGACTTCACGGTTAGCTCGGTCACCGATGGCATGAATTCCTACCTGGAACCCATTTCGGTATCCCAGGTGACTGATATCAGCCATATCCTCCACCGGCGTGGTAGGTAGCCCGACGTGCCCGGTACGGTCCGAATAAGGCGCTAATAACCAGGCTCCCCTTGAGCCAAGTGCGCCATCTGCGACAAGCTTGATAGCTCTAATCGTCAGCCGATTGTCACCAAGACCTATTTCCGGGCCCTTAGCCATCCAATTGGATAACAATTCATCATCACCACCCGAGAGCATGACATAAATACGGCTGGTCAGCCGACCTTCAGCTAAAAACTGCTTATACAAATCTATAGTCTGCTGTCCTGTACCGGCATCCTGGAAACTGGTTACGCCCTGTTCAGCCAGGTTTTGAAGTGCCAATGTCAGTGCTTGCTGCCTTTGTGACGCAGACGGTTCAGGAATGATTTTACTCACCAGACGTTGTGCTCGTTCATTGAGTACCCCGGTTGCACGACCCTGAGTGTCTCGTATGATCTCGCCATCACCACTGAAACGAGTTGCATCCTCAATTCCAGCCAGGGCCAGCGCTTTATCATTGACGAAAGCAGCATGCCCACTGGCGTGAACGAGAAAAACTGGATTCTCAGTAGAAACCTCGTTTAGGGTTCGATTGGTCTGAAAACCTTTGATCATCTCAATAGGCGCCGGCGTCCATTTACTCTGATGCCAGCCTCGCCCCAGAATCCACTCCCCAGGTTCAGCTGAATCAACGGCCCTGGCTACGCTGCCTACCAGTTCATCAAGGTTTTTAGCCGTCGTGAGATCTAAACGTAATTTGGCAAACCCGAGCGACATGAGGTGCCCGTGGCTTTCAATAAATCCAGGAATGACCGTCGTACCGGCCAGATCAACATTCGTTTCAACCTGGCAACTCTCCACGGCAACAATCCGATCACCCCTTACGCACAGGGACGAGTTAACCGAGTTACTTGAATCCAGGGTATAAACCGTCCCACCAGAATAGAGCGTATCGGCAAATACTGAGGAAACCGACAAACCTAAAATAAACAAAGCGGGCAATCCGCCGTTAAATAATCTCATCACTATAAAATCCCTGATATGGCAAATTAATTGTATTAGAAATATCCAAATATTAACGCGCAATTGCGCGCAAGGCCGATAGAAACACAACATCGCAAAGCAGCCCCAAGCGTTACTATTTTACCATTCTTTTCCGGCTTCCTGCTTGTGCGCCATTTTTCTTGCCAGCTTAACCGTAAAATTCTGGTCTAATTCCTCAACAGGAGAATCCATCGACAACTCTCCCACACGAATATAACTTCCTTCATCCAGTGCGGTACGAAATTGCTTTAAGGCTCCCCAATGGTCATTGACTCGACCCGATGCGCCGAGTCCAAAACCTTCTACCGTGGCACCATAAGTCAGAGCTTGCATACCCATGCGATGCAGCAACTTCGGGCTCGCAGTGCTGAGGACTTCCGGGTGTACCGAAACGATCCAATTTTCCTGCTGCCTCATCCAGGATTTAACATTACTCATGGTCGCCACAAAACGTTGGCTCGCTGAACGATTTAGACCCGTACCATGCAAAAGGCGCCCATCAAACAACATAATAGTACCCGCCATGGCTTCCAGATTAATCGCTGGCGGTAGTTGACCGATCGCACCGCCTGAACCGGCCTCGGCCATCACCCGGTGGCTTCCCGGTATGACCAAAGTACCGCCATTTTGGTCATCAACATCCTGAGGAATAAACATGGTGTTGACCAGAGCAGGGGCCTCAAGAGTCTGCCATGGCAGCAAAGGCCCCTGGTCGATATGCAGACCCTGAGGATACCCCCCTGGATCAGCGCCATTAGCAAGAAAGCTATGGCATATCCAACCTGGACCCAGGGTTTCATTCAGGAGCTGTTCAATTAACGGCCCAGCCTGCACCCCATCAGGATGCTGCTCTATACAAAGCGCAAAGCATTCCCCTTTGTTGACCAGAGAATTAACATATTGACCAGACGGAGTCTGTTGCTGCACACCAGCCCGTATTTCAGCTGCCGCTTGATCCATCAGCCGGTCAAGAAAGACCTTACACTGTTTTCTGGACAAGCCATCTTTTATAAGGCAGTACCCCCATTCAACCAAATCAGCACGCAAACGATTGATATCCCGGGTTGGTCGGGGCAAATCAACTTGTTTCCAATACGCGTGCTTACGGGCAATCGTGGTTTCCCAGTAATCTCCCTTGGCCTCGCTAAGCGGCTTCCTGATATCTGGGGGGATCAGCCCGGGGTTGTTTTTGAACATAGACCGAAACGGTTCTCTCGAACTCAAAAATTCGCTGTAAATGCCACCATCAGCCGATGAATGCTGTTTTATATGTGCCAGTGTAAATTCAACAGGTACAGACATTTATCTCCCTCCCAACTGATGGCATAACCTTTATAATTATCTATAATGACCCTGTTCTGCGTAATCGAGCATGCTCGATTTTTGTACACTTGTTTTCTACCACCATGATACCAGCGGTTTCTAGCGACTGCCGGGCTGGGAAGTTGGAAATACCCAGTTGCATCCAGAAAACGGTCGGCTGCTTCGCCTTGGCCTCTTCCACAAATAAGCCTATACGGTCACTTCGCTGGAAAATATTGATGACATCTATAGGCGCTTCAATCGCCATGATTGACGGGTAACACGGATACCCGAGAATTTCCTGGTAATCTGGGTTAACGGGATAAATGTCGTAGTACTCAGCAAGATATTTACCCACCCCATAGCTGGCTCTCGAGGGGTCAGCTGACATACCCACGACTGCGATGCTTTTGGTTCTTCGGAATACATCGATCATGTTCAGGTCATTCCCTGGCCCGAGGATCATCGCTTATGCCCCTCTAAATATTGTTTTTCTGACTGTAACTGTTCTGTCATTTTCTATTCAGGCTTTGGTCTGCGAATCCATCGGCTGGTCTGGCTGACATCTTCGATTTCTTCATCCTGCTTCTGCCATCCGGAAAAACCTGCCTCCAAATGAGCGACATTTTCAAAGCCCATTTCCTGCAGCGACTTGACAGCTAACACACTGCGTCCGCCACCAGCGCAAAAAACCACGGTTCTGCGGTCCTGTTGAAAGTAATCCCGGTAATACGGACTGGCCGGACTGGCCCAAAATTCCATCATCCCACGAGCACAATGAATCGCTCCAGGAATCGTTCCAAGATCAACCTGTTCCTGAATTTCCCTGATATCCAAAAGCAATAAGTTCGCGTTGTCTGCCATTTCCTTTTTTAATTCAGCGACACTCAAATTCTCAATACCCGCTTTAAGTTTTTCTGTCTCCTGGAAAATATTTTGAATCCCCATACCCTCTCCTTACAAAACCATTTTATTCGTTGATCGATTGGTGTCTTAGTCCACCGTCTGTCTCGTCTCTTAACTGTACTGTACCAGCCCGGCCCAGATACAGTAAAACCAAAAAGCCTGATTAGTTGCCTTCACTAACATCCCATGGACTGGTACCGTTGAAGTCAAGCTCGGGGCTAACGATCAGACTAAACTTCGAGAGACAAATCAAAGCACTGGACAGGATAAACAAGATGAAAATTGGTATTTTTGCAACTTTTATGTCGCCCCTTGCCACCCCCGATGTCATCAAAGCATTCGCTCAGCAAGTCGAACAGCTAGGCATTGAATCACTGTGGATGGGAGAACATGTGGTCCTGTTTGATAAAACAGTTCATCCGTACCCTGGCAGCCGAGACGGTAAAATCCCCGTTCCTGAGGGGGGTGGTATGCTTGATACAGTCTCTACTTTTAGCTTTCTGGCGGGATGTACGGAAACTCTGAGGTTTGGCACTGGAATCACTCTGTTACCACAAAGAAATCCCGTTTATACCGCTAAGGAATTCGCCACCCTGGACTGGCTAACTCAGGGGCGGGTTGATTTCGGCGTCGGCGTCGGCTGGTGCAAAGAAGAAGTTGAAGCCTGTGGTTACACTTTTGAGGACAGGGGTGCTCGATGTAATGAATTTCTGAGTGTCCTAAAGGAGCTTTGGACCCAGCCAGTGGCGGAATTCTCCGGTGAACACTTCAACTTACCCGCCTGCCGCATGGATCCGAAACCAGTCCAGCCGGGTGGAATACCCATTATTATCGGCGGCCATACCCGCGCAGGATTTAACCGAGCAGCGAAATACGGTAGCGGCTGGTATGGGTTTCAACTGAACCTTGAACAAACAAAAAACATGCAAATAGAACTCAAAGCGGCACTCGAAAAACAGCAACGCAGTTTAAATGAGTTCGAATTCATTATCACGCCGCCATATCAGTTGAGTACCGATGCGATATTAGCCTATCAAGATCTGGGCGTGGATCGGTTAATCCTGCATCTGGGTAGCCAAAAACCGGACAAAATCCAGCATCGACTCGAAGAGATAAGCAACTTAATGGAAATACTCTGAGCGGTTAAAGGCCCCTCAGTCGATATATGGCTCGCTGGAAAACCTCCGAAAGGCACTGACTGGACTGTTCATCGAAGACACCGACACTAATATCGCAGAACTGATGCCCCTTTTTATTGAACTCATCAAGCACCTGCATTTCTACAATCACTGAGGTCCCCGGGCTAATGGCAGAGTAGTTTTTTGACCTCGTTTCAAGGTGTACCCAGGGGTTCATGGCGGCATTGCTATCAAAAACCCAATTAGCACAACCGAGAATGAAAGACATATTGGCGAACCCCTTAGCATTGCGGCGATTATTATCTTTTAACCCTGCGGCAACCTCACCGGGAAAACGCAAAAGCATTGGCATATGCGCTACGTCTTCGAAATATCGGGACATTCTGTGATCTTCCTGCCATTGATAGCGAAAAGCATAACAACCTAGATCTTTAAGTTGCTCAAACCAGTCTTTGCTTGCTCGAGGTGGTTGGTATCCAGCTTCAGCAATACCATCACCCCGCCTGATTGGTGCTATAGCCGCTTCCTGCTCCAAACTCACCTCTGCTGTGGCGCAAATCCTACCAGAAGAATTTAACAATTCGGCTGTATACTGAAATTCACTCTGATCAGTAATCGCTACAGCAAAGTTTTCCCTATCGTAAACAGGTGATCGGACAGCAATATGCGACTGACCCGTATTCAGCCAGTCTAAGCCCCAGGCTTCTACGGCAGGCTGAGTCAGGTAAGCGGACAAGGTGACGCCGGGAACCAAGCCACCTTTAAATCCATAAACTTTGGCAATTCGGTCACCGTGAATCTCATTTTTCGAATCTGGTGACTGATTTAAGGCAACGCCTGTATATCCGGTTACATTCATCGATCCCTCCTTAAGTTATTAATCGCATCAGGTAAGTTACATCGGAATTACGGCTTGGCTTTTTGAAGCCGTGTAGTAAATTTTTTTCGGGTTCGCTCATCAATGGGCAAACCCAGATACCTAAGCAATTTATCTTTGTTCAATTGACTCAGTGGCCCGGTCTGGTCTAAAAACAGTGCCTGCGTTGAAAGGCTATTTTCCGCTTTCAAGCGGTATTTCCCTTGCATACCCGCCTCTATGTTTCCAGGTGACAGGACCCTGAAATAGACACCTGCACGACCAGCCGCAGTAAATAATTTCGGAAATTGCTGATCCTCCATCTCCGCTGCAAACACATTGCAGGGAATCCTCGGCGCCGTTGCTTCCAGTACTAATCCGCCAAACTCCAGCCGATCACCAATCATCAGCCCATAATCTGGCAGGCCTGACATCGTCAAATTTTCTCCAAAGGTGCCGTTTGGTATTTCACGCTCCAATTCAGCCGACCAAAACGCATAGTCCTCAACTCGATACGCATAGACTGCTTGATCAACACCACCATGATGACGCGGATTAAGTACATTATCTCCCTCTAAGCCGAGTGAATTTACTGCTACAGCACCCTCAACCGGACGCTTACCGATACCCGTCCTAACCTGGCGGTTGCCCACTCGCAGCGTTTTTACCTTACCAACATTAACACTGATTATTTTCATCATACCTCGGCCTCATCACCATAGATTACCGACTCTGCGTCGAGTCTTTATCAACCCAATAGGACAAAATTCTTTTAATGAATTTTTGGAATATATTAGTATCCATTTATTCTTTTTAATATTCTTTGATTATTTGTAAACTTCACCGCTCCAGACCCAACATCGCCACTATTATGAATCAAATACAGCAAGTCCCAGAAACTACTTCGTCTAGCTATAAAGACCAAATCGTATCCATTGAAAAAATACGAAGTCAATATGCTAACACCTGGAAAGGAATTAATTCAGAGTATGCAGCGCGCATGCGCCTTCAGAATCGCTTTACCACCGGTCTTGAAATTGCCCAGTATACGGCAGATATAATGCGTCAGGATATGCAGGCCTACGATCTTGACTCAGCCAACTATACACAGTCGCTGGGTTGCTGGCATGGGTTCACTGCGCAACAACTGGCCATGTCAGTTAAGAAACATCGTGGCACCATGAGCAAATCCTATATCTATCTGAGTGGCTGGATGGTTGCAGCACTGCGTTCTAAATTCGGGCCTTTACCTGACCAGAGCATGCACGAGAAAACGTCTGTTCCAGCGCTGATTCAAGAAATCTACCTGTTTTTGAAGCAGGCAGATGCAAGAGAACTTCGGCATATATTTGTTGAACTAGATGACGCTCGCGAACGTGGCGAGAACACTGATAATATCATTCAGCGAATAGACCAGTTTGAAACCCATGTTGTACCCATTATTGCTGACATTGATGCCGGTTTTGGCAATGAAGAAGCGACCTATCTTCTTGCCAAGCAGATGATAGAAGCAGGCGCCTGTGCGATTCAGATTGAAAACCAGGTTTCAGATGCAAAACAGTGTGGTCACCAGGATGGTAAGGTGACCGTCCCTCACGAGGATTTCCTGTCTAAGATTAACGCCATTCGATATGCCTTTCTGGAACTAGGCGTAGAAAATGGCATTATCGTTGCCAGAACAGATTCGCTGGGCGCTAGCCTGACCCAGAAAGTACCGGTATCAAAGGAAAAGGGTGACCTTGCCAGCCAATACAATGACTTCCTGCAGACCGAAGCAATCAATGATCTATCCGAACTAAAGGAAAATGACATAACCATTCACCAGAATGGCGAGCTCGTTAAACCCGTCAGACTCGATAACGGACTGTATGCGTTCAGAGATGGAACCGGATTTGACCGAGTCGTTCTCGACTGCGTAACCAGCCTGAATCATGGTGCGGACCTGTTATGGATCGAAACAGAAAAACCCAACGTCTCTCAAATTGCTGAGATGGTAGATGCGGTCAGGAAATATGTCCCGGATGCAAAACTGGTTTACAACAATTCACCTTCCTTTAACTGGACCCTGGCCTTTCGGGAGCAGGTCTATGCAGACTGGAGCGCAGCCGGCAAAGACCTGAGCGCCTACCCAGATCCTCAGACATCACCCAAAGGCCTCATGTCAGTTGATTTGGATCATTCTGAACTAGCCCAGGAAGCCGATAAGCTTGTACAGGAATTCCAGAAGGATGCTTCTCGAGAAGCTGGTATATTTCACCACCTGATCACGCTACCGACCTACCATGAAACCGCGCTGGGAACAGATATCCTATCCGAAGGCTACTTTGGTAGCCTGGGTATGCTGGCGTACGTTCGAGATGTTCAGCGGCAGGAAATCAGGCGAGAAATGTCCTCTGTTAAACACCAGGACTTAGCAGGCTCAAATATTGGTGATGATCACAAAGCCTACTTCTCGGGAGAAAATGCGCTGCTGGCTGGCGGCAAGGAAAACACGATGAATCAATTCTAGTTTAACTAAAGTGATTCAAAGTGCCTCAATGCAGACGCTCTGAATCATCAGCTTCCCTACTTACGCCTCATCTATGGGGCGTTTTTTTTGCCTTTTTTTAAAACCCCTACCTCAACTCAGCCAATAACGCTTAAAACCCTACGATAAAGACAGGGCAAATCGATTCAAAGCTTGACTGGCTCATCCTCAAGCTGTTGCCGGGTTAGACAAATTCCTGCAGTAAGGCACAATAGGGATAACCATGGGGAGTTCAAGATGACAGATATCATTATCATCGGGGCGGGAAGTGCAGGTTCCGTTATCGCTAACCGGCTCAGCGAAAATCCCGACTGGGAAGTTTTATTAATAGAAGCCGGACCCGACTATGAGCGTGCGGAAGACCTACCCTATGAACTCGTCAATAGTCATCGCAATGCACTTGCGGATCACGACTGGGGTTTTCGCTATCAACCGACCCAAGAACAGAATGTTTTCTTTCCCAGGGGCAAGGTCGTTGGCGGCTCCAGTTCCGTGAATACCACCATTGCGCTGCGTGGAATGCCAGAAGACTATGATGAATGGGCCGAGCAAGGCAATCCATCATGGGCCTGGCCTAACGTCCTGCCGTTTTTCAATCGCCTGGAAAGAGATTTAGATTTTGCTGATGCTGACTACCATGGCGATGCTGGCCCGATCAGTATTCGACGCTACCAACCAGACGAGTTATTGCCCCAGCACCAGGCGTTCCTCGACAAAGCAGTCACCCTCGGTTATCCCTATTGCCAAGACGCCAATTCTCCCGACTCATATGGTGCCGGTCCCCAACCTATGAATAAGCTGGGCAGATTACGAATATCATGTGCAATAGGCTATCTCGCACCCGCCCGGTTTCGACCTAATTTGACCATAAGAGCAGACACCCTGGTGCGTCGCTTGATCATCGAAAATCATGTCTGCAAAGGCGTTGAAATTCTCAGCCATGATGGAAAAACAGAAACCCTGACCGCACCCTTGGTTATAACCTGCTGCGGTGCACTGATGTCCCCTCTACTTCTGATGCATTCTGGTATTGGTCCAAAAGAGCAGCTCGACCAAAGTGGAATCACCCTGGTAGAAAACGAGCCTGGGGTCGGTGAAAACCTCTCTGACCACCCTGCAATATCCGTTGTCTGCCAGCTCACAAACGAACAATTATCAGACCATGATGCACCCTTGATCCAGACAATATTGCGCTACACCACTGAATCAGAGAATAAGCGTAATAACATGCAAATAGAGCAACTGAGTTATGCAGGAAAAGTAAACGGCCCACCCATGTTTGCTATTGCCGCTTGCCTGGAATACCAATATGGCCGCGGCCGGTTAACGCTATCGCCGACTCAGCCCATGGGCGCACCTATCATTGAAAACCATTTCTGTGAAGATGAACGAGACCTGGCCGCACTGCTCAGCGGCTTCAAGGACGCAATTGAATTTACCCGCCAAGGAGCATTAGCCAAGATGATCGATACGATTCGATTCCCAGACCAGGGCAAGGACCAAAGTGATGACACCCTGTCTTCTTTATGCAGGCGTTTTGCTGGCAGTGGTTATCACCCCTGCGGCACACTCAAGATGGGTCCTCGGCAGGATCCCATGGCAGTGGTCGATGAGCATGGTCGTGCGCATCGCATAGACGGTCTGGTCATTGCGGACGCATCCATTATGCCGGGTGTTCCTCGAGCCAATACTAATTTAACCTGTATCATGATTGGAGAAAAAATCGCTGCCTATATCAGCCAGCATCCAGCCCAGTATGGCCTTTAAGATTTCGATTACAGGAACACATTATGAACGATTTCAACATCAGGAATGCCACCATAATAGATGGGAGTGGAGGCCCTGCAAGAGAGGCCGATCTGGGTATTAAAGACGGTCGTATAGCCGAGATTGGCCAGGTTGGAGCAGCGGATACCGAATTGGACGCCGCCGGGACCTGTCTTGCACCGGGGCTAATTGATACCCATGCCCATGATGATGGCGCCTTCCTGAAACATCCCGACATGACCTTTAAACTATCACAAGGAGTGACCACGGTCGTCAACGGAAACTGTGGCTTTAGCGCCATTCCTTTAGACTACAACGGTGATGGTATCAAAGGCAGTGGCGGTATCCTGGCAGGAATTGAAAGCGGCTTCACCGACCTGGAAGGCTATTTCCGAGCGGTCTTGGCAAAAAAACCGTCCATCAACAATATGATGCTGGTAGGTCACAATACCATCCGTTCGCTGGTCATGGGGTCGCAACGAAACCCTCCCTCAAGTAAAGAATTATCAGCCATGGGCGATCATGTTGATAAAGCCATGGAGCAGGGCGCCTGCGGGTTTTCTACCGGCCTCATCTATCGGCCTGGCCGCTACAGTGAAACCGAGGAAATAATTGAACTGGCCCGCGTGGCTCAACCTTATGGTGGTCTGTATACCACCCATATGCGTAATGAAGGAGACCGGCTACTTGAAGCGATAGATGAAGCACTGCGAATTGGCAAGGAAGCGAATGTCCATGCTCATATTTCCCACCATAAGGCAGCGGGTAAGCAGAACTGGGGGAAAGTGAAACCTTCTCTGGATAAAATAAACAGCGCACTGGCCAAGGGTCAGCGTATTTCCCTGGATGTTTATCCCTACACAGCCGGTAGTGGCAGGATGATCGAATACTTCAATCTCGACAATATTAATCGAGAATTGGCTGAGGTTATCAGGCTAGCCAGTTGCCCGGCTTTCCGCGAATACGAAGGTCGGATGCTGAAGGATATAGCCACAGAGAAAAGCATGGACATCGTCCAACTGGTCCATGAGATATTAACCAGTCCAAAGGGTGATCGCACCATCTGTATTCAGTTCATCATTGATGAAACCGATATCGAAACCAACCTGCGCTGGCAGGACATGATGGTAGGGTCCGATGGTATACCCGATCTCAACGGGCGTCCCCATCCACGATTATTTGGTACCTTCCCGAGGATTCTAGGCCACTATGTGCGAGACAAACAACTAATCAGCCTGACCGATGCGGTTCGACGCATGACCTCCCTGGCTGCTTCCACATTCGGTATCGAGCAACGAGGCCTCATTAAACAGGGCTATTGGGCCGATCTGGTTTTGTTTAACCCTGATACCATTGCAGATGCAGCAACTTATGACGAACCAAAAAAACTCGCCACGGGTATTGATGCTGTCTTTGTCAATGGCAAGCTTGCCTTTCAAAACGGCCAGTATACACAATCCGGATCAGGAGAAATGCTGCGATACAAAAGAGATTCTTTCAAAGTCTAAAAATCAGCACTATGTTCACCTATACCGACAATCGAACCAACCAGTCACTGCTATCCAGCATTATTTTGGTTATTCTTACGGATCAGACCTATGACGAACAAACACTGAAGCGGCCAATTACACTACCCTCCTTGACCGTTTCAAAGTAGGGTATCCGTAACAACCCGCCACTTACTGACATTTGCAGGAAAACATCATGGCCTATATCGAAAATAGAACTATTCACGACGCTGACGCCCATGTAATGGAATTCCCCGATCAGATATTCGAGTTCATTTCTAGCAAATACCGTGAGGAATTCAGACCTTATCTCAGACAACGAGAACAGAGCTGGATTGACGAAATGAAAATGTTGCAGGACGACCCTGAGTACCGAGCAGGCGCTGAGCGTGAAATTATGTTACGCCGAGGTCACAACGCCTTAGGTGCTTTCCGAAAAGAAGACCGGCCCAAAACACTGGATTATCTGGGTTTTACCAGTCAATTGGTATTTACCTCTGACGCGCTTGACAATTATGGTCTTGAAACAGGCAAAACCAACCAGCTTGCCTGCGAAGCGGCGCGGGCCCACAACCGTATGATGGTCGACTTCTGCAACGTTGACGACCGACTACTGGCGACCGGCTATGTCCCTTTGGTTGATTTGCAGGAAGCGCCTCGTATCGCTACTGAAGCATTAGAAATGGGTTGTCGGGGCCTGGTTATTCCGTCCCGCTGCCCACCCGGGCACAGCCCCAGTCACACCGCATTTGAACCGCTGTGGTGTATCGCTGAAGAAGCCGGAATCCCCATCTTGTTCCATGTTGGTGGGGAACACAAAATGAACCCTGATTACCACAATAATGGCCTGCCTCAGGTACTCGACTTCCATGGAGGTGCCGAGAATTTTACTTCGAGCAGTTATATGACGATTCCTCTATCCGTGTGGCAAACCATGGCCGTACTGATAATCGACGGTGTATTGGACAGGCATGAGAACCTGAAATTCGGTGCTATTGAACTGGGCGCTAGCTGGGTACCGAGTTGGATGCGGTTTATGGACTCTGGCGTGGCTGCCTTCACAAAAGGAGAACAACGCCTGAAGAACCTGTCAGCTAAACCGAGCGACATCGTCCGGCGCCAGTTCCGGGTGACACCCTATCCCCATGAACCCACTGGCTGGATTATCGACAATACCGGGCCTGAAGTGTGCCTCTTTTCATCAGATTTCCCGCATGTAGAAGGAGGACGAAATCCGATGAAGCGGTTTGGAGAAGCCCTAAAAAATATCTCTGAGGAAAACCAGACTCGCTTCTACAGAGATAATTTTATCGATCTGATGGGACAAGGGCTTGATCAATCACTTCATGACCATCCATCTCAACGTGCAGAATAGACCGCCTTAACCCGTTCTGCTAATTCTGGGCTAAAGACACCAAGCCTATTTTACGTATATTAAAAAAGGGTCTAATGACCCTATTTTAATTCTTATCCCTTACTGCACAGAACGGGAACTAGCTACCCGAGGTCGGAATTTCACTAAACGGAATGCCTTTGTCCACTCTGATATCCTGGGGCATACCCAGCACTCTTTCAGCAATAATATTCGCCATAATTTCATCCGTACCACCGGCTATACGAAATCCCGGTGAAGCCATATAAGAAGCCTGGAATAAACCAGCTCTCTCGGACAATTCTTCATCCCATATAATGCCGCTGGCATCCAAAAGATCCAGTGCAAAAGATGCCATGTCCTGCTGTTTTGGTGCACCCACCAGCTTCCCAATGGAATTCTCAGGTCCCGGAATCTCTCCTCGAGACAATGCCGTCATGGAACGGTAACCGGTATATTTCAGGCCAGCTTCCTGGACATACCAGTCAGCCAGTTTCCTGCGTACACCCGCGTCCTTTATCGCCGGCTGATCATCTACATTAATATTGCTGGCCAGTTCGAACACTGAATTAAAATTGACCCCACCGCCACCACCACCGATAGAGGCGCGTTCATTCATCAAAGTGGTCAGCGCAACCTGCCAGCCCTGGCCCACCGCGCCTAGTCGCTGGGCATCAGGAATCCTGACATCAGTAAAATACACCTCATTAAAATTAGCGCCACCTGAAATCTGTCGAATCGGTTTGATTTCAATTCCGGGTGATTTCATATCCAGGAAAAAATAAGTCAGCCCCTGGTGTTTTGGCAGATCCGGGTCCGTTCGCAGGACAAGCACACCATAGTCCGAATAATGGGCACCCGAGGTCCAGATCTTCTGGCCGTTAACCACCCAGTCATCGCCATCTTTAACAGCCCGAGTCCGTAATGCTGCCAGATCTGATCCCCCCGCTGGCTCACTAAACAACTGGCACCAGACATGCTCACCACTGGCCAGCGCCGGCATGTACTGCTTATTCTGATCTTCATTTGCCCAAGCCATCATGGTCGGCGCGCACATGCCCTGGCCAATACCAAAAATACTATCCGGTGTCCTATATTTGCTTTGCTCTTGATCAAAAATAACCTGCTCAATGGCATTAGCCCCACGCCCACCATGCTCTTTCGGCCATCGTATACATGCCCAGCCAGCGTCATACTTTCGCTTCTGCCAGAGTTTGGCACGCTCAATATAATCCAGGCCTTCCAGTTCAGAATCAGTTGGAATGTTTTCTCGTAACCAATTGGCTGCTTCGACCCTGAAATCTGCTTCTTGTTGAGTATCTTTAAAATCCATAATTTTCTCCTCAATACCTGCTCAGGCTGCTCGATCTTTTTCTATCGCCTGGATTAACTTTTCCTGCCACACGGCTTCGCTACCAATATTAATCGCCAGCAGTTTTGACCGGCGATAAGGAAACTGGCAATCAAACTCCCAGGTAAAACCCATACCACCATGGGTCTGAATATTTTCTTTGGAGGCATAATAATAGGCCTGGATCGCTGCAACTCTGGCCGTGGCTGCGGCGATGGGTAACTCTTTAGCATCCGTGGCAAGTGCCCAAGCCCCAAAATAACAATTCGACCTTGCCAGGGTATTCTTTACATAGGCATGCGCCAGCTTATGCTTAATAGCCTGGTAGGTTGCAATCGGCCGACCAAAAGCAAATCGACCAAGCGCATATTCTTTTGCCATATTCAACGCGGTATCTGCTCCTCCAACCTGCTCCCAGGCAAATAACACGGCAGCTCGGTTATAGATACGCTCCAACAAAACCAAACCTTGTCCCGGCTCACCAACCACTTCTGCGTTTGCCTCATTAAAGCTCAAACAGGCATGCGATCGACTCGGGTCCAATGTCTTGACTGGTTCGCAGGCCACGCCTGACTGGTCCAATGACACCAAGCAGACCGTTGGACCCTGATCGCTATTGGCCAGAACCATCGCAAAATCAGCTATGTCACCATCAGCCACGGGTATCTTAGTTCCCGTCAACTTGCCCGCTTTGATTTCCGAAGCCAGGTTATTACCACCGGTCACTTTGGAACCCTCCGCCACAGCAAGGCAACCAATGGCCGAACCAGCCGCCAACTTAGGCAGCCAGTCAGATTTCTGATCAGCAGAGCCTGCTGCCAGAAGGACTTCTGTTGCAAGATAAACTGAAGACGAAAAAGGTATCGGTGCTATGGCTTTGCCTAATTCTTCGGCAATCACACTCAATTCCAGATAGGATAAACCCAGACCATCGTATTCTTCTGGAATAACGGTAGCAGTCCAACCCATTTCAACTACTTTCTGCCAAAGATCTTTATCAAAAGATTCTTCTCCATCCAGAATGCGACGCACACTCGATGTAGGGCAATGATCCCGCAAAAATCCCTGGGCTTGCTCCCTCAGCAGATTCTGCTCTTCAGAAAACTCAAAATTCATACACTTCTCTCCCTATGTCCCTTCACTTCGCCAATAAGGCTTTTCCCCTGATTTACCATTCTCTGGCCCCTGGCTCGCTTCAAAAAGTACCATGTTGTCCACTGTAACGCCATCGTTGACGTTAAACTGACTCTACTATCCAGCATCGAACCCAGCCAGAACCGAATCATTCTATAGGTCCACACCAAACCAGGAAAATAGTCTTAACGGCAAAAAACTAGCGCCTGACCCAGTGACCATTACTTGATAAACGATAGCCCAGACACTCATAAGTTGTGTTCACCAATTGTTGGCCGCGTTCATTGAGAAGGATACCAGGACCCATTTTGTTCATAACATAGCCAAAGGAAATACCAAGATCAGTATCAGCAAAGCCCAGGCTTCCACCCGCACCGGCATGTCCAAAAGCGTTCGCACCTAGAATACAGGATTCAATATGCCCCGTAGGCCGGTAGCGATTGTCCATGGACTTCATAAACCCATAACTAAATCGACTCGGCATCAGCAAAGTCATATCCTTTCCACCGGCCACTTCTGTAGCAGACATCAATTCAACCTGGTCTGCACTGAACACCCGAGCCCCATCGAGCATTCCTTTATTGGCCAAGGGTGCATACATCCGTGCCAGGGCCCGAGCATTACTAATGCCCCCTCCCGCTCCAAATTCGCATTGGTAGCTTTCTTTGGAATCCGTCTTATAACCCCCATTATTGAAATAGGCCAATGCCTGAATAGATCGTGGTTCAGCCAGGAGTTGTCGGGTAAACGGGGCGTGCTGAAATCCCCTTTCCGGTTTCCAGCGGTGTAGCCTGGACACTCTATCATGCTCCCGGACAGGCAGGCCTATCCACAAGTCAACTGACAAGGGCTCACCAAAGTGAGTTCTGAAAAAGGTGCCGAGACTCTGCCTGGATACACGGCGAACCACTTCACCGATAAGCCAGCCAAACGTGGTCATATGATAACCCTGGCGAGTCCCCGGTTCCCAAAATGGCTCCTCAGCCGCCAGCGCTTCGACCATATACTGCCAGTCCAAATAGGCGCCTGGCTTTAATGATGTTCGCAGTGCCGGCAATCCCGCCGTGTGGTTCAACAACATGGCAATGGTGATTTTATCTTTACCGTTCTGCGCAAATTCCGGCCAATAACTTGCGACCGGCTCGTGAAGCAAAATATCACCTTGATCAAGTAACCGATGCGCGCACAAAGCCGTCGCTGCTTTAGTACAGGAATGAACAACACACACCGTATCCTGGCTCCAGGGACGGGCTTCGCGCTGAGAATGGTAACCTCCCCGCAAATTCACCACGGCATGGTCGCCACGCATAATACAAAGATCTGCGCCGATTTCGCCCTTCGATTTAAAGTTGTCTACGAAGGCATCCAGCACAGCTTCAAAATCGTGGTCACAGGAACCCTGGATCAAACCATTTTCGGTCCAGATTTCTCTATTCACCTTGATTCACCATGAAACTCCAACTTTATTATTAAGCAAGCATACACTGACAACACAAAAACGGTAGAATCGGTGCTCCAATCCACAGGCGATCTACTTGATTCCAGTTCAAAAAGAAACCATCCAATCATTTGCAGGTTGGCGCATGGTTGGTGTTGCCTTCCTGGTTGATTTCATGGCAGTGGGGTTTTTCTTCTATTCCTACGGCGTATTCTTTAAAGCCATCGCGACTGAATTCGGCGATTCTAGATTTGGGGTGGCCATCGGCATCACCTTGACTCAAGCGGTAGGCGCAGTGCTGGCTCCGTTTATCGGCAGGGCACTGGATCGGTTTCCACTCAAGCGAATCATGGCAGCGGGTGCAATCTCTATGGGAATGGGGTTCTGTCTGGTTAGCCTGGCCGAAACCGCATTGCATTTTTATCTGATTCTGGCTTGTTTTATTGGCTTTGGCGCAGGCGCCATGGGACAGCTCGCCACCTCAAAGCTGGTAAGCAACTGGTTCGTGCTGAAACGGGGTATGGCTCTAGGAATCGCTGCAACAGGCATATCCGTTTCCGGCGTGATTATGCCTGCCGTGAGTGCTTACCTCGTGGCCGGCATCGGATGGCGGCAGGGGTTTTTTGTCTATGGCCTGATTACCTTGATTTTAGTGGTGCCACTGGTACTTAGATTCGTTATCTCCCGGCCAGAAGAAATAGGCCAGCTTCCAGATGGAGAAACCGAAATCTCCCGACTTCCCCGCACCAAAGCGCCACTGAAGACGGCAGAATTTCTGGGCAACCGCAATTTCTGGTATCTAGTGGTCATCATCGGTCTACTGTTTTGCATTCAAGGTGGTACGCTCATCCATATGGTTCCACAACTGACCGATCGGGGTTATTCACTACTTTCAGCTTCCCTGATCGCCTCCTGTACAGCCGCATTTGGCATTCTCGGCAAACTCATCTACGGTATTCTGATCGACCGCTGGGACGTAAGACATGCCATTTGGCTGGCCATTGCATTCCAACTTGCGGGTCAGGTGATGATGCTGTTGTCTACGGCGTATACACCGTTCCTCATCGGCGCCTGCCTGTTCGGTTTTGGCATGGGAGGAATCCTGCCCATGCAGGGTGCTGTCGTTGGCGCTGCTTTCGGAAGAGCATCCTTCGGCAGAGTTATGGGTGCGATGAGACCGCCTATGGCTATTTTACACCTGACCGGTACGCCCTTTGCCGGCTGGATATACGACAAAACAGGCAGCTATCAGATCGCATTCTTAACCTTTATCCTGCTCTATCTCATCGCCGCCATCTTTGTATCCGGCCTTAAGGTTAATACGCGATCGAATCGCTAGGTTATACGCCAGCCACCTGACCGGCTCTGATTGTGTTTCGCAACCAGATAAAGCAGATGCTCGCCGACACTAGAACCGCAACCACTCCACCCATAAAGATGCCCTTGTAGCCAAACAGGTAGTCGCCCAGCAATGCAAACGGCACCGACAAAAATAGCATTTGCATAATAGAAATGATCAAGGGCGGCGCTGGCTTTCCAAGGGCGTTAAAAGTTGAGGTGCTTATACCAACAATACCCATCAAACCAATCCCAAGCGGGGCGATCATCAGATAAACTGCAGCGACCTCAACAACTCCAGGGTCGGAATTAACCAGGCTAATGAAATAGGGCCCTGCCATGAACAACACACAGTATGAGAAAAACCCCCAGCTAAGGGCAAAGAGATTACTCACTCGCAATGCCGACTTGACTCGAAGATATTTCCTTGCCCCCCAATTCTGTCCTATAAAGGGCGCAACACTCATTGAAACAGCCCACATAACCATCGCCAGCATGGTTTCTATACGTGAGGCGACACTCATCCCAGCAATAACCACTGCACCATGACCTGCAAGCAAACGGGTAATAATGCTCATTGAAATAGGTGAGATCAAATTCGCCAGAATTGCAGGCAACCCCACGTGCATAATATCTCTGCTGGATTGCCAAAAACCTTTAGTCTCAAATAGGAACAGATCATCCTTATTAAAGTAATAAGCAAACATCAAAAAACTGATTAAACGAGCAAAAACGAAGGCGAGGGCAGCGCCGGTCAATCCCATTTGGGGGAAGCCAGCAAGACCAAAGATAATGAAAGGTCCCAGCAAAACCTGGAAACCAGCGCCCACGGTCATGAGCAAGGATGGTTTTACTGCATCTCCAGCGGCTCTCATCAATGTAGAACCGACCATTGAGATAGCAAACAGGGGAAAGCCAAGCAGCCATATCTGCATATAGGAAATAACCAGCGGTAAAACCTGTTCACTGGCCCCTAGCAACCTGAATATGGAATCCAGTAAAGGGTATAACGAAGCACCCAGCATGACTGCAAAAACAATGACGAGAACAAAACTATGGGTGATCAATATCTTCGCAGGCCGAAGCGCGTTTTTACCGATGCTTCTTGAGACAACAGAGGAAGCACCAATTCCCAGCCCCATGGTGACACTCTGCAATGACATCACCACCGGAAAAGTAAAGCCTAAAGCAGCCAATTCAATGGTACCTATACTACCAATATATAACGCTTCAATCAGATTGGCACCCATGACAGCGACAAATCCGAGCAACATGAATCCTGTCAGGCGACCGAGGTGCCGGTGTACAGACCCTGTTACAAAGCGACCACTTTCAGCCACCGCTTCGGACGGACCTGTTTTGCCAAAAACCTCTGAAGATTCCTTAACCACAAATACCTACTCTAATGCTAAATATCATACCTTGAAGCAATCTGCAGATTCCCTCTACCACACCCACTCAATAGTCATGTTCAAAACAGCCCTTCGCTTGACAAGGTCATCCATTTCGAAACAGGGTAACAGTACGAGGCGCCTCTACTCGTTGAAGAGCCATTAACGTTTAGGGGTAGATGCGATCAAAAGTCAGCGCATCAACCGGAAAACGCGTCTGCCATTAACTGCTTGGGCGCACTATTCCAATACTCTCTTGAGTAACTGTGCAGATACGTTAGACCCCGATAGGACAATACCCACCGAATCCCACTGGCCACCCTTTTGTAAGTCTTGTATTAATGCTGCCAGAGGGGCGGCGCCAGCACCCTCAGCCAGATTATGGGTACACTGGAAATAATCCCTCATAGCGTTTTCGACTTCCTCATCACTGACAGAAACAATGCCGGACAATCCTTCCTGCAAAAAACTTAACGCAACAGGGTCAGCCTTTCTTACCGCCAGTCCATCTGCAAGGGTGTCAGCACTATCGGTTTCCACAACCGTCCCCGCCGCTAAAGAGCGAACATAAGTATCAGCATGGCGGGACACCACACCGATAACCTCTACACCATGGCCCAGTGCCTGCTTGGCTGCGAGCACACCACAGGCCCCCGACCCCATTCCGATTGGCACATAAATACGTTGCAGGGACTTTAATTCGCTCAGCATTTCAAAAGCATAGGTGGCAACACCTGCGACCAGGTGCCGATGGTAAGAAGGAATCATGTGATAGCCTTCTTTTTCGGCCAATGCCTTACAGTAGGCTACAGACTGCTCAAAATCCGAGCCATGCACGATTAGCTCAGCACCGAGTGCACGCATTGCCGCATTTTTATCGCGACTATTACCTTCGGGAACAACGATGATTGACCTGATTCCCTGCCTGCTGGCAGCAAAGGCGATACTTTGGCCATGATTTCCTCGAGTTGCGGCGCAGACTCCCCTAACCGCTGATCCTTGCTCTTGTTCGAGCCGGGAAAAATAATAAAGACCACCCCTGACCTTAAAAGCACCGGTTGGATTATGATTTTCGTGTTTAACCCAAGTCTGGGTATTTAGGCGCTCATTTAATAATGGCCAGGTTATTTGCGCCGATGGCTGCATGAACTGATATATCTCCTCAGCCGCACTTGTTATTTCCGTTATGTCAGGTAATTTCACTTCCATAGACCTTTATTAATGCCTGTAGCATGATTATTTTACACCTTTTCCGACACGGGAGTTCGCTATGCCACCTTTGAGAATTTTATGCTGTCTTATCATCTTTTGCATGCCAGGGTCCGCGATAGCAAATACCCGAGAGGTCATTCCGGATCAGGATTTTGCCATACTAAAAAACCAGTTAGAAAAGCAGGCTCTTTCCAGCTCGTTAAATACCCAACAGCAGTATCAACTGGCTGTCAGTTACTGGCGACTAGGCGCTTTTGGTGATGCCCGTTCCATCCTGAAGAAACTGCTCAAGCAAGAACCTGAGCACATAGAAGCCCATTATCTGAGTGGCCTTGTATTCCTTTCACTGGTGGGCGATGTCAACATATTCAGAAAATTAGCAATGGCAAAAAAGTCCCTGGAATCGTGGAATAGGGTGCTTACCCTGAATGAACAGCATGTTAACGCTCGATTTGCAGTGTTCAGTTTTTATCTTAACGCGCCCGGAATTGCCGGAGGCGATCTCAACCTCGCTGAAAAATCGCTATCCGAACTAAAGACTATTAACTATCCCTACCATCAGATGGCCTCCGGCCTGCTATTGGCGAAACAAGGAGACAAAGAGGCTGCGGAAAAGCGATTAGTGGAGGCATCAACCACCATCGAACATCGAGCCACACCGTTATTTCAGTTAGCCCAGTTTTACTTACAACAAGAACAATTTGTTAAAGCCTCGGCTACGCTGGAAAAGTACCTAGATCAACCCAGAGTTTGGTCTGACCCAAGCAAAAACATTATTTTTTTCCTGATGCATTTAGCTGAATTAGGCCAGGGAAACAATGAGGCTGCAAAAAAGTTACTTGAACAAGCCATTGAACTGACCGCACGTCCCGCTGCAAAGAAGCAAATGACAAAGGCTTTAGATGAATTCTAAAATCAGGTCACTAACAAACAAGACCTACTTGAATTACCGCTATGCGACGTCCAATCCTCAAGGCAAGGTCGTCACATGCGCATGAAGTGGATTGATTAGACGCGCCCAGCCACGGGTTCACTGGTTTCAGCGATGCCGCTCGAGTCGTTACAGACTGTCTCTATATTCCTGCATTTTTGCTTCTGCCCGATTGCCAAAAAGAAGCTGACTCGCATCCCGAAGTCCTGGTGCCTTAACAATATCGGCTTTGCTGACTACCTGCGCTATTTTAGATCGTCGGCGCAGAAAATCCTCTAGCTTGACAACCATCTCTCGCTCAGCGGCATGTTTTATTTCACAACGCAGATACTCTGCGTTTTCGATGAGTAACTCCGCCTCCCTGGGGTCCTGCCTGATACTCTCCAGCATAGGAATGGCATTGCGACCATAGCGCCGCCAGAGTCTTTGGCTAAGCTGCTCTGAAGATGACAATGGCGTCATCTCATCCAGGCCGAGCAAGCGAGCACGATGCATGAATTCCTCACGGATCGAGATATCGGCTTCTCCATACCAGCGCTTTTCCGGATACGGCACTGCAACATTTAACTGCCTGACCAGGCCAACTACCTCATCACCCACATTCAGGCAGTCCGTCAGCTTTCCGCCAAAAATGCTCAGGTGGCAGCGCTTATGGTCCGTTTCTATTGCATGCTTACGAGACAACTTAAACCAATCATCACTATCCACCGAACCCAGGGTAGCCAAGGGCCGAACACCACAACGTTCAGCAATGATATCGGCGGAGGTCAATGCTTCGGGTAGGTCTAATACCGCATTTACATTATCCAATACAAACTGTCGATCCTGTTGCGTGATGACTTCAGAAGGATCGGATACCACCGTATCCGTCGTCCCAATACAACTTCGAGGCCCCATTGGAATCACAAAGAACATTCGACCGTCACTGGCAAAGAAGGTAAGTACACGATCACTGTCTGTGATGCGCTTGACGAGCAGATGAATACCCTTGGAAAACTGATGCCGATGCTCGGTGACCTGGCCAGTGATTTGATTGTGTTCATCAACCCAAGGACCGCAAGCATTAATTAGCACTTTACTGTTGATCTCAAATCGCTCGCCAGACAGTTTATCTTCAACCACGGTCCGCCACTGGCCATACTGATAACTTGAATCAACGGACTCAACGTAATTGACCGCAATACAGCCATAATTAAGGGCATCACGGACAAAATTAAAAACGAACCGAGCATCGTTGTCATGCAGATAACAATCTGAGTATTCGACTCCACCGACGCTCTCAGTGGTATTGATCACTCTTTCTCGTTGCTTCATTTCAACGCGACTTAGCCACTTGGGTGGCTTGGTACGAAACCGACCCATCAACCAGTAGAGCAGGGATCCTAGATAAACAAACCATGCCGGATAACGAAAGTCATGCCGAAGTGTTGCCAAAAACCTGATCTCATGAACCGTGGATGGAAAAGCTTTCATTAACCGGTTGCGACTTTGACACAACTTATTGACCAATAGATAATCGTGACTTTCCAGATATTTAATGCCACCCCATGCTAGGTTAGATGAGTTTGAACTGGTTGCCCCAGCAAAATCTCCGCGATCAACCAACGCGACCTTGACGCCACGCGCACTCAGTGCGGCTGCCGCAACGGCGCCATTAATACCACCTCCGAGGATCAACACATCATGATGACTCGACCACAGCTTTTTGAGATTATTGGCTCTTAGTTCCACGCCGATGAGCATAGCCCAGTAACGAAGCAGTGTGTAGTAAAGTGCATTAAATCGTCACTTCAATATGCTTTATACTATGGAAATTAAACACTTATTCAGGGAGCGATCACGGTGATCGAGAGCTGGCAACAGAGTATCAAGTTCTATGCAAACTTCCTCAGTGACAATCTGGTCATTCAGGCCAGTGTTGTCATTTTCGGCTTCTGGGTATCAGCCTTGCTGATTGACCGCATTATTGCCACCAGTATCAAGCGCCTGGTGAAAAGAACAAAGTCGAAATTTGATGACGAGGTCATTGATTACATTCATCGGCCCCTGGTGTTTTCTCTGGTTCTGCTAGGCCTGGCTAGCGCCATATTGTTATTGGAACCCCAACAACAAATCCAAACCCTGATTTTTTCGATTTTTTATACTATTTCAATGCTGGTGTGGACCCAGTTTGTATTAAGGCTAACGCTGGCAATCCTGCGTAACTATGCCCAGGATCCCAATCGGGTCCCGGTCCTCCATGCTAAAACCCTACCCCTGTTTGAGAATATCGCTTTTATCCTGATTATCAGCCTCGCAATCTATTTTATTTTTATCAGTTGGAATGTAGACATGACTGCCTGGCTTGCTTCAGCAGGGATCATTGGTATTGCTGTTGGCTTCGCTGCAAAAGACACCCTGGCAAACTTGTTCTCAGGTGTTTTCATTATGGCCGATGCACCTTATAAAATCGGTGATTTTGTCGTCCTGGACAGCGGCGAGCGGGGTGAGATAACCCGTATCGGGATCCGTAGCACAAGAATGTTAACCCGCGATGATGTTGAAGTCACCGTGCCCAATGCGGTCATGGGTAATACCAAAATTATTAATGAATCCGGCGGTCGGCACGAAAAATACCGAATTAGGGTACAGGTAGGCGTTGCTTATGGCTCCGATCTTGACCAGGTCAAAGAATTACTGACACAAATAGGGATGCAGGAACCGAGCACCTGTGAGGAGCCAGAACCCAGAGTCAGGTTTCGTCGTTTTGGTCCTTCTGCACTCGAGCTCGAGTTACTCTGCTGGATAGACCAACCCGTGCTTAGGGGACGTATTCTGGACCGGTTAAACAGCACTGTATATAAGGCTTTCAAACATGAAAATATTGAAATCCCCTACGCTAAACACGACGTTTTCATCAAGGCTATGCCTGCTAAACCTGAGTAGTCCTGGTGTATCACACCCGATCACCAGGCTTTAGCACAAACGTGCGAAGGCCGGTTCAGGTTTGGGATTCAGCTATAGCAAATTTACTATAGCCCGCTGATCAGGACCCTGAACTGATTATCTTTGGTTCAGCCTTCATCGAGTGCCGTAATACTACTCAATGCAGAAAAATCCAGGTCATAGACGTCCTCAGGATTTGCACGCACTCTGGCATCCAGGCGATGGGCATCATCTCCCACCAGTATACGCCAGCGTTTTTCCCGGACGCCATCTAGTATCACCGTTGCTGCCTGACTCGCAGACATCGGGGCATTATCACGAAAGGCGATACCTCTTTCATGTATGCTCTGACGTATCTGATCATCACTCATATTCATGACCAGTTCTGCCATTGGACCCGGTTGGTTCATCATGTTTTCGCGTAACTCTCTGACTTCTTGTTCGGACATCTGCAGGGGTTCTGTGTGGCCTAATACTTTGCCCGAATTAATGGCAATTGAAGTGCCGATATGACCCGGCATTACCACCGAAACAGAAAGATGGGGGGCGTTAATCCGCAGGTCATTTATCAATGCTTCACTGAAACCCTTCACAGCAAATTTAGCAGCAGAGTAACTTGTATGCGCGATCCCCGGACCCAGTGACGCCCAGAAACCATTGACACTGCTGGTATTAACGATATGGCCCTGTTCACTATTTAAAAGCATTGGCATAAACACTCGGCAGCCGAAATAAACACCGTACCAGCAAACCGCAAAGGTTTTCTCCCACTCCTGGCGATCTCCGGAAACAAAGCCTCCGCCGCCGCCAATACCTGCGTTATTGAACAACAGATGCACAGTAGGACCATGTAATTGCTCTACCTCCTGCTGAAAGGTTTGCATCTGACTTTCTTCAGAAACATCACAGACATGAATACTTACCTTTACACCACTGGGAGCGCCCTTTAAGCAAATAGCCTGGGATTCACGCATATTGTCTTCAGATACATCGCACATGGCGACATGACAGCCCAGCCCCGCTAGCTGTTGACACAATTCCCTGCCCATTCCCGTTCCACCACCTGTTACCACAGCTACTTTCCCTGAAAACTGATCCATAATGCCCTTCTCTAAAAATGATTAATTAAACCTCCAGCAGTCTGCGAACTGAGGTTGTTAGTGACCAAATTGCTGCTTATTTTTCAACAAAAACACGGCCAATAAAACAAACGGCAGTGCCGCCACCGCGCCAAACAAAATACCCCCACCTCGGGGATCAACTAGAGCCCAAACGAACATGCTAATGGCAACCTGCAATACATAAACAGCTGCCCAAGGCCACATCCATGATTTCATCTTAAGGAAACCAAAACTTCCTAATGCATAGATAAGCCAATGCAGGGGTTCGGTTAGTTTCGCCGCCCAACCCGTTAACAGAAAACCAAACCAGACTTCCTGATCTCCCGCAACTGCTTTATAGAACAGGTCGAACGGCATGTAGATGAAGGTCATATAAAAACAAAACAGCATTAAACCGTTCATCCAAAAAGGTCTTCCCTGAAAAAGTGTTTGGGCTGAGGTCATATTGCGTCCCTGTGAAGAAGTTCAAGAAGGTGGGTATAGTTATACGTAAGCAAAATACGGCACGACGAAAACCCCCGCTACCGGCAGGGTATCATCCTAATTCTGGGGAAACAAATTGCTATGATCGGCTAAGATGCTATAGCAGGGTGTATCAAGATCAACCATCGACAACGACTTCGCTCTCAGGCGAGCGTATCCTGCCCGCCACAAAAATCGCTGCGTTACCCTTCTATAAAACTCTTTAACTGCTCTGAGCGAGCCGGGTGTCTGAGTTTGCGCAAGGCCTTGGCCTCGATCTGACGTATGCGTTCACGCGTGACCGAAAACTGCCGTCCGACCTCTTCTAGTGTATGGTCCGTATTCATATCGATACCAAAGCGCATGCGCAGGACTTTTGCTTCACGCTCCGTCAATGCAGTGAGAACCTCGCTGGTTGTTTCTCGCAAACCCTCATCAGAAGCATGTTCCATCGGTGATTCAATAGAAGTGTCGCTGACCAGGTTCCAAATTGTTGAATCATCATCATCACCAACGGGCGTTTCCAGAGAAATGGGTTGCTTCGCTACATCAAGCGCTTTTATTACCTTATCCTGGGGTAGATCCATCCTTAAGCTCAATTCTTCTATGGTTGGTGCACGACCAAGTTCTTGGATCAATTGCCTGTTAAGCCGATTTATCTTGTTGACCGTCTCCATCATATGCACAGGAACCCGTATGGTCCGAGCTAGATCGGATATAGACCGGGTGATAGCCTGGCGAATCCACCAGGTTGCATAAGTTGAAAATTTGAACCCTCGACGATATTCAAACTTATCAACCGCTTTCATAAGTCCAATATTTCCTTCCTGGATCAAGTCGAGAAAGTGCAGGCCTCGATTCGTATATTTTTTTGCTATTGAAATGACTAAACGAAGATTAGCTTCAATCATGTCCTTCTTGGCAGCACGCGTATTCAGCGTGGCTCTATGCAACTGATTATGTATTTCCTTAATATCGGTGATTTCCAGATGCGTTTCTTCAGTTACCCGCCGCATGGTTTTTATCGCATGACGTAGCGATATCCTGTTCGCTGTAATTTTGGCCGCCCAGGGTTCGTCCGATTTTTCCAGTCTATCGACAAAGCCAAGATCAGTCTGATGACCTAAAAACGCCTCCAGAAATGTATCCTTGGGCATCTTTGCTCTATCCACGCAGATTTTTCTGATATGTCGTTCCTGTGCACGAATAACCTTCATATCGTTCTGGAGAATATTGACAATAGGGTCCATGACTGCGGGGATCAGCTTTAGCAGCGAGAAAATCTCCTGCAGCGTTACCAGGGCTTTATTATATTTGGCTGAGTCACGCGTGTTTTTTGTAGCCACTTTACAAAAAGTATTATAAGCAGCCTGGATCGCCTTGAATCTGGCAGCAACCAGTTCAGGGTCCGGGCCACTGGCGACCTCAACTTCAGGTTCCTCAAACTTGCCGCTTGATTTTGCTTCAGCAATTCGCGAGGTATCAGGAATTTCCGTTTCAGGGTCCAAAAAGCCGGCCAGGATCGGGCCTATTTCCAGACGGCCTTCTCCCTCATGGTTTTCCTGTAAAGTTCTGTAATGTGATAGAACCTTCTCAACAGGGCCTGGATAGCTGGCAAGTGCCCGCATGGAATCACGAATACCATCTTCGATTCGTTTTGCGATGACAATTTCACCCTCGCGAGTTAAAAGCGGTACCGTACCCATTTCGCGCATGTACATGCGAACCGGGTCCATCGTCTTTCCACCCGTCTCCAGAGTCGTGACCAGCGCTTCCTCAGAAATTGTATCTTCTGATGGAACCTCTATTTTAGAGTTGTCATCCTTTGGTGCTACTTCCAAAACCACAATATTGATGTCGTTTAGCGCCTGCACAATAGTATCGAATTCTTCTGAACCGATAATACTGTCAGGCAGCGCCTCAGACAGACTGTCCAGGGTCAGGTAACCTTGTTCCTTGCCCTTTTCAATCAAGGTATTCAGGGTGGTTTCCAGACCTTCCAGGTCTTCATCACCATCAGTTGCCAGCACAATACGACTGGTTAATATTTCCAGTGCATCAACATCATCGGATGAACTTTCTATTGCATCACTCTCAATTATTGAATCAAAATCACCTTCGGTAGTGTGATTTGTCATTTATCAACGCTCCATAATTAATAACAGGAATTATTTTGAAAGCAGCTATCTCTTGTTTGCCTAAACACCTTCTGACCCAACGACCATCATCTATATAGGAAACCTAGTAAACGATTACTGTGGCTTGTCATTGATCATTCGATTTCGGCGTGAGTTTAACACCGAACGAGCCGAACAACACCCGTCAAATGCGACGAAACAAGGCTTTTTCAATGTGTTGTCGTGATTCGGTTGCCTTTATTGCCCGTTTTCCCCGTTAGCAAGGCCGGCAAGGTCGCTCAACTAGGCAAGAATAGGCAATCAATATAACCCGCCTTTATCACCTTCAAGCTACAATATTCAATCACTCAGCACACTTATTTGAGTCACTTTCTTTCCTGAGCCGGGCTTACCAGGGCCTGAAAAAAAGTATTGTCGGTCTTCCAAGGGGTTCCCACAGCGCCCGTTAAGGATAATTCACCGAGGTTTTTCTATTTCTATTCATAGACTTAAAACATCAAGCTCAATGTCAAGGGTCTTCTGGATGAGAAACTTCCATTTTTCTTGGGTATTTATCCCCATAATTAACGAGTATATTCCCATTCCTCACTAGCCCAAGCTGTATGAACAAACAGTATTCTCCTCGGCAGGACGGATGCACATACAGCTTGGCTAGCTGAGACCAAGCAACTCTTTCCCCTTCTTCCAGCCTTTCTTCAGACTATAAAAGCAAGCGCTTTTGCCAATCATAGGTGCTATCTGCAATTACCAAAAAATAAGGGTTCAGCAGGCTATCCTTCTGGTTATATAGCAATGGTTGGAAGTTCAGATCAAGCACCTGACCACCGGCTGCTTCAACGATCGCCTGAGCCGCTGCTGTATCCCATTCGCTGGTAGGCGCAAGCCTGGGATAAAGGTCTGCTTGTCCAGCAGCAACCAGGCAAAGCTTCAGTGAACTCCCCATATTAGTCAGCTTTACTTCAAAAAAACTGCGTAACCCGTCTAATAGACGCTCAAGTGCTTCGGCTCCGTGTCGCCTGCTAGCAACCACAACAACCGCATCATCTTCTGGCCTTGGGTGCATCACTCTGGCATGGATCTGCTTTCTCTGGCCATCTTCAATTAACCAGGCCGCGGGGCTATCTAACTGCGTTCCGAAGAAGGTAGTACCCTGCACCGGTACATGCACCACACCCACCATGGGTTTGCCCTGATCGATGAGTGCAATATTAACGGTAAATTCCCCGTTGCGGTGAATGAACTCCTTGGTTCCATCTAATGGATCAACCAGGAAGTACTTGGTCCAGGATCGTCGCTGTTGTAGTGATATCTCATCTGATTCCTCAGAAAGTACCGGAATTTCCGGAAACAATTCACCTAACCGGGCAACGATTATCCGATGAGCTGCCAGGTCAGCCTGGGTAAGAGGAGAATTATCAGATTTTGTTTCAACATCTATTTCGCTGCTCTCGTAGACCTCAAGTATCGCCCTGCCAGCTTCTTCTGCAATCTGTATAATCGGCTCAAACACAACAACTCTCCTGAAAACCTGCTAGATTACTACGACCCGTAGACCTTGGGGAAATAAATTGGATTACGCATGCTGGAAAAGATAACTACCTTGTTCCTGGATATGGATGGAACTCTGCTTGACTTGCATTTCGATACGTTTTTCTGGACTAACTATTTACCGAGGCGATTCTCCGAAATTCACGACCTGCCTGCCGCGAGAGCGTCAGCTAAGATAGCTGAATACATGAAAACCGCCAGCGGAACCACAAACTGGAGTTCTACTGAGCATTGGGCAGATACTCTTGATCTCAATATTATCGCTCTAAAGCACGAGCTCAAACATCTCATCGGCTATCGCCCCGGGACCCAGGAATTTTTGCGTTCGGTTAAAGACAGTTCCATCCAAATTGTCCTACTCACAGATGCTGACCCCCATGTTATCGCTTTAAAAGAAGCCACATTGTGCGAATCCGGACCTTCACTACTGCAGTACATGGACAAGGTCATATCCAGCCGGGAACTCGGATATCTCAAGGAAAACACTGCTTTCTGGCCATCTCTTACCAAGCTTTTATCCTTTACCGCTGCATCCAGCAGCCTAATTGATGACAATTTAGCAGTATTACAAAACGCCAGAAATTCCGGTATCGAACACCTCGTTGCTATCAGTCAACCTGACTCAACAAAACCCCAACAAAATACCGAACCATTCAAGTCCGTGAATCACCTTAACGATTTAATTCCAGTTTCCTGAATGACTGTTAGGCTTGATAAATGGCTATGGGCAGCTCGGTTTTTCAAGACCAGGGCAAAAGCGAAAAACGCCATAGAAAGTGGTAAAGTCCACGTAAATCGAACGCGACCCAAACCGTCCAGAGATGTCGTTATCGGTGATTTTCTATCTATCAGGCAGGGTTATGATGATCTTGTCATTGAAGTCATTGATGTATCGGACAGACGAGGCGGGGCTCCCCAGGCTCAAAAACTCTACAAGGAAACCGAAAACAGCAAAGTCGCCCGGGAACAGGAAAGCCTGAAACGAAAAATGGCTGGAAACTTCGTCATTTCCAAGACCAGGCCGAGCAAGAAAGGCCGCCGTATGATTCATCAATTCAAAGATAAGAAAAATTCAGAGTGACACTCTCCTAAGGATTAGTTCCAGGCTCGATTTCTGGTGCACCCACGAACACTTTCTCCTAAAGCGGTTGACTGCTTTAAAACCGCCACCAATAGAGAGGATTCACGCAGAGACGACTCACAAACGCAAGACCATCGTCCACCACGACCCATAGCACGTTACTGAAACCTTAAAGGACTATACCTATGACAGATCAGCTCCCCAAAGAGCAAAGCAATCAGACGGGCCTTTTTAATGGCATGCCGCAACACGAAACCTTTGTCCAAATGCAACAGCTGTATAATGTCACCACCATGCAACCGTCAGCTAATCCACTTAATTTCCCTGAAGGCATAGGTGCTGCTCTGCCCACAAACTATGACTTTGACGGCAGAACACGCAACCTCTACAGCCTCCTTGGCAGCACCTATACCAGTGCCCTGTTAGTGTTAAAAAGTGGCCAAATTGAAATTGAAGAATACTGGCTTACAGGCAACTCAAGCGCGCAATGGATATCCATGTCTGTAGCTAAAAGTTTCGTTTCCGCTCTGGTGGGTATTGCGCTAGATGAGGGTCTAATAGAAAGCCTAGAAGACACCATGGAGCGATATGTCCCATCGCTACAAGGCACAGCATACGCAGGAGTGCAAATAATAGACGTGCTCCAAATGTCTTCTGGTGCAAGGTGGAATGAGGATTATAGCGATCCGGAATCCGAGATTTTCAGGCTAAGCGTCGCGAACAGTGGCGGCTCATTTGATGAATTTATGAAGACTATGATGTCCGAGAGAGAGGCTGGAACTTTTTGCCGTTATAACTCTGCGGACACACAAGCACTTGGGATGCTAGTTGCCGGGGCCACCGGCCACTCACTTACCCAATACATGCAAGAAAAATTGTTTCAGCCCCTTGGCATGGAGCACACCGGCTACTGGATAACCGATATTCATGGTAGAGAAATGGCCTACGCAGGACTCTTATTGACCGCCAGGGATTTCGCGAAGTTCGGTGAATTATACCGACTCAAGGGCGCCTGGCAGGGACAACAAATCGTCCCCGCTGACTATGTTGCTGCGTCAACACGCGCTTCGTCGCCTCATACTCAACCCAATAAACCTTTTGTTGGAGATCATGTGTTCGGGCCGGGATACGGCTATCAATGGTGGATTCCTGAAGCCGGCAATAACACCTTCGCGGCAATTGGTGTTTACAACCAATTCATTTTTGTCGACCCAGACAGAGAAACTGTCATCGTTAAACTGTCTGCCAATCCGGCGTATGGCACGACAGACCTTGAAGAAGACAACCAAGACAATGAAAACTTGGCGGCACTACTGGCAATCAGTGAACACCTGGCAACACAGGGTAGCTGAATCTATGTCCTATGCCCGGCAAGCACTTCATAGAAACAAATAACGATAGACCCCAGCGGCTAAGTCGAGGATAGGTTTGATTTTATCCCGCTATAGTGTGATCGTTAATCTCCCATAAAAGCCAAGCTGCCATAAATTTATTCCCTGGCCAAACTGGGTTACCTATTTTTGTATATCAAAGTGATGTTATGCTCGACGGGATTTTTTTGATTGAGGAAGCCTGCGGGTCCTAGGCAGGCCAATTGCGATAAATTACAACCCTAACCAGGCAAACCCTAAAAACCAGGTTGCTGACCCGTCAGCCAAGCAACTCGACTACTCGGCTTTAATATTTTATGGGAACAGGATTTATGCGGAATGACAGTCTCTTCAGGCTTGCCGACTCTAACGACGCAAAGGCAATATTCACTTTTAACCGAGGTATCGAAAGGGAAGCTCTGAGAATTCAGCCCAGCGGCCTGCTGGCAGATACCGCGCATCCCGCTCAATTCGGTTCCAAGCTTACACACCCCCTGGTGACGACTGATTTTTCAGAATCTCAGCTCGAAATGATCACGCCGGTGTATACCAGCAGCGAAGAAGTACTGGCTAAGCTCGAAGAGATCCACCAGCATGTCTATCAGGCCCTTGAATCAGAACTGCTCTGGCCAGGCAGTATGCCGTGTATCTTGCCGGCCGATGAGACGATTCCGCTGGCGTATTATGGCGACTCTAACCTTGGTAGGTTGAAAACCACTTATCGAAACGGTTTGGGATTAAGATATGGTAGAAGCATGCAGACGATCTGCGCAATTCATTACAACTTCTCGCCAAGTCAGGCTTTCTGGTCCGAGGTAAAAAAGTCTTCACCCAACGAAACCAATCAGACCTTTCAATCCAGAAGATACTTTGACCTTATACGCAATTTCCGCAGACTGTCGTGGTTGCCTTTATATCTTTTCGGCTCATCACCAGCACTACACAAGTCATTTATACAACAACCTGAGCATGATCTGGAATTACTCGATGCGGAAACTCTGTATATGCCTTACGCGACGTCTCTTCGCAGCGGTCGGTTTGGCTATCAGAGCAGTACCCAGGCGGACCTGCTCAATACCTGCTTTAACAGCCTTGATAATTACATCGATACCCTTCGCAAGGGCATCACAACACCCCATCAAAACTATCGGGAGTTGGGGTTTGAATCCAACGCTGGCCTTAACCAGTTGAACCGCAATATTCTCCAGTCGGAAGCAGAATTCTATACCAGTGTAAGAGCCAAGGGTGCTCCGCTACCCGGGGAAAACTTCCTCAGTCACCTCAAGAGCAATGGCGTTGCCTATATTGAAATACGCCTACTGGATGTAAACCCATTCGAACCCAGTGGGATCAGACTATCCCAGATCAACTTCCTGGATCTGCTACTAATGTATTGCCTGCTCAGCGATAGCCCGCAACATCCTGCATCGACCTGTGAAGCGGTCACAACGAATTTTATGAGAACAGTCTATGAAGGCAGAAAACCAGACCTGAAATTAGACAAAGATGGCGCAGACATCAAGCTGGTTGAATGGGCCAAACAGACCTTTGATGAATTGAGAGAATTTGCCGAGGTATTTGACCGAGTAACTAACAGTCATCGATATACCCAAAGTCTGGACGTTCATTATCCGCTGATTACCGACAGCCAATTGACGCCAAGTGGGCAGGTACTGACTCATCTGCAAAACACGACAGAGTCGTACAAAGACTTCTCCCTGAGGCAGGCCGAAATTCACAAAAATTACTTTTCCCAACTTCCTTCGACTGCTCTGGAAACGGCTAGTTTTCAGAAGCTCTCAGCTCAGTCTGTTGAGGCTGCAGCCAGTCACGTTTCATCGACCCCAGCTGATTTTAGAGAGTATGCGGCCAAATTTCAGGCTGCTTATCGGTCATGATATTTTGAATTACCTAGCTCACCTTTATCTCGCTCGGGAACACGATGCCTTACTACTGGGCGGATTTCTGGGAGATTTTGTCAAAGGTCGATTAACGGGCCAGCGACCCTCGAAAATCGAAGCCGGGATACAATTGCACCGTAACATCGATGCCTTCACAGATACTCACTCTATTACACTGGCGAGTCGAAACCGCTTCCCCTCATCTACCCGCAGAATGGCCGGTATTGCCGTTGATATCATCTATGATCACTTACTGGCAAAAAACTGGCATCACTATAGCGAGATGGGTCTTGAAGGCTTTGAGGAAAATTGCTTCAGGCGCTTATTGCAACCCAAATTTCTCGATCACTTTCCTGAAAGGGCACTACGCACCTGCCAGGGCATGGCCTCGGCACGAGCTCTCAGCATGACCAAAAGAGACGACTATATCTCCCGCTGTATGAAATCACTTGCCAATCGAATTAAGAAAGGTGATTTACTGTTAGACAGTGCCAGGATATTTGAAGCTCAACGCGATGCCTTCTCTGCAGATTTTGAAATTTTCTTCGGAGCTCTGATAAAATTTACCAATGAAGCAATATCTAACCAAACACCAGTAATTAATAGGGGAAGCCATGCGCTTAAGTGATTCGTTTACGCCGAGACAGATTTTCGCGGGCCTTGTACTCATCTGCCTCGGATATATTACTGTCGCGTTAGTCATGGAACATCAATTAGGCCTTGAACCCTGTCCTTTATGTATTCTGCAAAGAGTCGCGGTTATCGTCTGTGGTTCGATTGCCCTCGCAGCAGCCCTGCATGCCCCAGCGCCACAAGGCATGAACATCTACCGCATAATGTTTATTCTGGTCGCTTTAATTGGTTCTGCTATCTCGGTCCGACATCTGTGGTTGCAAAGCCTGCCTGCAGACCAGGTCCCCGCCTGCGGTCCAGGCCTGGACTACCTGCTCGACGTATTCCCATTAACCGAAGTACTGACCATGGTTCTATCCGGAGATGGCAGTTGCGCTGAAGTCTCCTGGTCATTTCTAGGCTTAACCATCCCGGGGTGGACGCTTATCGCATTCCTGGTACTGATCGGTATCGCTGCTTTTGCAATCAAAACCGATTCAGACTCTGATGCCATTGCCGAGCATTAATATCGTCTAGTCGACGGCAGAGGATTAATATCGTCTATCCAGCCTAGGTTTGAAATAAGTTCTCCAGAGGTAATAACGCCACAGGTTATTTAGCCTGTTTCAGCCAGGCCATAGCCGTTGTCGCCGGATCTCTTTCAAAACCTGCATCGCTACGATGCTCTTTTGAGACTCGCTACCGTCTGCAATGTTACACTGCCCCACTTTCAGTACTGATCCGCTATGCTCTCTTTTCAAAATCTCAGCTTAAGAAGAAACGGCGAGTTACTGCTCGAGCACGTTTCGATGACTTTGTACCAGGGTGCAAAAGTCGGCCTGGTCGGTGCTAATGGTATCGGCAAAACCAGTCTATTCAAATTGATAACAGGTGAATTAGACGCCGATACAGGCAACCTGGCACTTCCACGACAACTTAAAATTGCGCATATGGCTCAGGAAGTCCATGCCAGTCAACAAACAGCCCTGAACTACGTTCTCGCGGGTGACGATACTATCGATCAGATTCTAGCCGATATCCAGCAAGCCGAAGATGCAGGCGCTTACAGCCGACTGGCGAGCCTGCATGAATCATTGGCTGACAACGATGGCTACCGCGCTAAATCCAGAGCCGAGAAGTTACTCACCGGACTCGGTTTCCAGCAGGATCAGTTTCAACAGCCTTTAAACGCTTTTTCCGGGGGCTGGAGAGTCCGTCTTAATCTAGCTCGCACGTTAATGAAACGTTCCGATTTACTGCTACTGGATGAGCCAACCAACCACCTGGATTTAGATGCCATACTCTGGCTAGCTGAATGGATCAAAAGTTACGCAGGGACTCTAATACTCATCTCCCACGATCGGGAGTTACTCGATGACTGCGTGACGCAGATTGCTTTTATGCACCACCAAAGCGTTGAGCTGTATTCCGGAAGTTACTCCCAATTTGAACTGACTCGCGCCGAGCGCTTGGCGACACAACAAAAGCAATTTACCAAACAACAAAAAGAAATTCGTCACATGGAAGATTTCGTTCGGCGATTTCGTTTCAAGGCATCAAAAGCCAAACAGGCGCAGAGCCGGCTAAAGGCCTTAAACAAAATGGCCCAGGTCGCAGAAGTCCATCTAGATTCACCGTTTAATTTTCAGATCAACACGGCTGAGCGAATATCCGACCCATTACTGGAATTGGAAGCCGCCGACTTAGGTTATGAGCAGCCTGTTTTATCGAAGATCAATCTCAGTATCCGTCCTGGAGATCGCATTGGTTTACTTGGTGCCAATGGGGCAGGTAAATCAACCCTGCTGAAAACACTCAAGGGAGAGTTGAAATTACTGGCGGGTGAACGAATCTGCGGTGCCCATCTCAAGATAGGATATTTTTCACAGCACCAGGTAGACGACCTGGAACTGGACCTAAGCGCTATAGAACAACTTCAAAAACTGGACCCCTTGAGTACCGAGACACAAATAAGAAATTTTCTGGGCGGATTCAATTTTCAAGGCAGTAAAGCAGAAGTACCGGCTCGAAGTTTTTCAGGCGGCGAGAAAGCACGCCTGGCACTTGCCCTGGTTTCTTTTTCGCAGCCAAATCTTTTGCTGTTAGACGAACCGACCAATCATCTGGACATGGATATGCGTCGGGCACTTACCAATGCCATGAATCTGTTTACCGGGGCGTTGATTGTTATTTCTCACGATCGCTACCTCCTCAGCAGCACTGTAGAATCGCTGTTAATGGTAGGTAACCAATCCTTGTTCCTGTTTAAAGGTGATCTGGCAGCTTATCGAGATGAATTAATAAATGCTTCCAAGGACACTGATACTTCGATTACCCAGGAAAAAGATCAAACGCCGAACCGCCATCAATCAAAACCTGTCTCAAACCACAAAGCCCAAAAACGCCTGCAAGGCAGGATTAAATCCATCGAAAAAAGTCTCGATCGTTTTACCGGCAAACTGGCAGAGGTCGATCAGGCATTGAGTTCTCCTGAAATATACAACCACCCTGAGAACGCTGACCTACAAAATCTATTACGTGACCAACTCTCCCTTAAGGAACAGATTCAATCCCTGGAGGAAGAATGGCTGACCTTGGAAACAGAACTAGATGGAAGCTAAGCTTATCTAGCTGCTTTATTCGGATCTGCATCACCCGCCACCACGGAACGTCCAAGCGCAGGAAAAACAGGCAGATCTTGATCGGCCGGCATTTTCATAAACTGTTTTCGCTGCATCGCTGCCTCAATGTAGGGTTTTAACTCGGCTTCTTTACGTAACTGCTGTTCCTCTTGTCTTGCCTTGAATTCAGGCATGACCTCAGCGGCAAACAATTCCAAAGATTCGCAAATATGTTCGTGTTTGTTCAGACCCGCCTGTTGAATAAAGGTTACCTGGTCGACACCGACATCTTCAAACTTGCGCAGGTGGTTGCGCATGTCCTCAGGGGTACCAATACCACCTCTCTCTGCTGCCAGGGCCTGTGTTATATCAAGGGGGTTATCAGCCAGCCGTTTCTGATGAATCTGCCTGAATTCCTCAAAGAGATTCATGCGACCCGGCCTATGCTCGCCAAAGCCATATAGTGAACCCAATGCATAACCAAAAAATTCAAAGCCTTCAAGGCCCCGATCAATCGCCACCTGGCGATCCTGGTGCAGGGAAAAACTCGTCACCATACAGATATTGGCATTGACATGATGACCAATGGGAACACATTCATCACTTTTAATGATGCTATAGTACTCATCAACCCAATGCCTGGCTTCCAATGGGTCAACAAACGCAAACGTCAATGCGCCAATACCCAACCTTGCCGCCATTTTAATGGTTTCACGATTTGAACACGCAACCCATATGGGCGGATGGGGTTTCTGCACCGGCTTTGGCACTATATTACGACACGGCATACTGAAGTATTTACCCTCGAAACCTGGATAAGGATCCATCGCCAGCATGTTACATATCTGCTCAGTTGCTTCCAGATACTGCTCCCTTTTACTGCCAACAGAAATTCCGAACCCACCTAACTCGAGTATGGCGGAGGACTCCCCGGTTCCAAATTCAACCCTGCCATTGGATACCAAATCCAGAGTTGCAATACATTCTGCGGTTCGGGCAGGGTGATTGTAAGCGCTGATCACCTGGCGAATGCCATGGCCGAGGCGAATTCTCTTGGTTCTCTGCGAAGCGGCTGCCAGGAATATCTCTGGCGCTGAAGAATGCGAATACTCCTCTAGGAAGTGGTGCTCCACCTCCCAAGCATAATCAATCCCAATACGATCGGCGAGTTCAACCTGTTCCAATGCATCCTGAAAAAGCTTCTGCTCCACCCCTTCAACCCAGGGCTTAGGCAACTGATGTTCGTAAAAGATTCCAAATTTCATTTCGTTTCTCCTGTCGTCTATCCCAGACTAAAACCTTCCGCCTGAAGAGTGCTTATTTTCAACTAGCCACCACACAAATCTCATCTCACCTCTTTTAGGCCAGCCTATAAAATCTAGTACTACTGCTACCGCACAGCTTTTAAAACATTCAACTCATGGCCACACTACTCTGATATCCCTTTGACGCTACTAAAAGCCACTCACTAAATCAATCCAGGACGATTGTATTAATCCAGCTTGATGAAACTATATATCCAAAATTAATCATGGATCGGGTCTGCATGCTACCGGCGCTTGGCTTACTTCAGGTTTCAGAACAGCCAGGAGATGGATCGGAGCAGGTCTCACCATCCGGCAAGGACAAAGCCTGTTCGATGACGTGAACACAACGTCCCAAACGTGTTTTTACCATACAGGTTGGAGAATATAAGGAATGCGCTGGCAGGGTAAAGATCATAGCCAGCATCAAAGACCCTGAGATTCGACGCAACGAGGCGCACTCTTGGGAAAAGATACCTGGAAGCAGATAGGAAAACGCGGTTAATTCTTACTATCGCCAGCGCTTACAACATTTATCAATGCCGCCCTGGAGAAAAACTGTATTTCAGTCAAAAGACCAGAAGACCTTAAATCAATTCAGGACGTCTACCAAAGAATCTGTAGTGGCGATGTACCTCCCTTCGAGGTCGGGTCCCCGCCACTCACAGAAATGCGATAAAGATCATCACCTAAATCACAAACGCTCACAGGTCACCGTCATCTGATTTAGAAATGCTTTAGGCACTTTGAATTCTATTTCCAATATAACGCGCACGAGGGCGAATCAATTTACTCGTTTCGCTAAACTCCAAAAAATGCGCGATATACCCATATATTCTTGCCATAGAAAACAGGGTTGTGAAATATTTCGGCGGTATACCCAGCTGATAAAAAACAGCCCCTTTATAGAATTCAACATTGGCCCAAATTTCTTTGCCACTGCGCTGAAAAGATTGTTGGCAGGCATCTTCAACTGCCACCAAGGTGTTAAACAAACGTTCTGCATCACCACGGCCACAGAGTGACTTTGCCATCGGTTTTAAGAGCTTAGCGCGGGGGTCAAGCACTCGATACTCGCGGTGCCCCATGCCCATTATTTTGACATTTTTTTCCAAACATTCCTGCACATAAGCTTCGGCATTTTCAGGCGCAGAAATTTTTTCCGCCATTTCCAACGCGGCCTGATCCGCCCCTCCGTGTAACACCCCAAACAAGGTGCCAATGGAGGCGGAGATGGAAGACTGGATGGGCGCATGAGTACTGGCACATACGCGACCTGCAAAGGTACCAGCATTGTAGCTGTGCTCCAATTGTAAAATTTGAGCGGCGTCTAATGTCCGTACTTGCTCTGGCAAAGGCACACAGCCATTAAACATCATCAAGAAATTTTCATGAAAGCTAGCATCACAATTAACGTGAATCGCTTTGCCGTTTGTTTCCAATTGCCGCCATGCTGCGACCAGCGATGGCAACTTAGCTGCAATGATCAACCCTGCTTCTGCGGTGGTCGACACCTCATCGATATGACATCTGGGTTCCAGATTGAGTAAGGGCACCATACCTTGCAGCATTAACATAGGATGTAAGTGCCCCGGTAATTTACCAAGCATAGCCTGCTCGCTTTTATCCAGGTTACCGTGCAGCGCCATAAATTCATGCAGGGCAGATTCCTGCTTGAGATCAGGCCAGCTACCAAACAACAGCAACCACACCACCTGCCAAAAGGGTTTTTCTACCAGCCCTGCAATCGGGTAGCCACGGTAACTCAACTGACCCGACTGCCCGTTAACCTCTGAAATCGATGTTTCTCCTACTTCAATACCGGCTAAATCTTGTGTAAATATCGCTTGAGTGGCCATTTTCCTGTCCCTTCATTGGTTTAGGTGACAGCAGTCTATGAAAACATTTATGATAAATAAACTTAATAATACTTCTTAACTTATAAGTTATACTTATAATATTTCAAGCGTTTACGGGGACCAACGATGAGACTAGAGAATGGTGAGTTAAGAATATTCCAGGCGGTAGTTGAAGCGAACGGCTTTAACCGCGCGGCGGAACACTTACATATAAGCCAATCGGCGGTCAGCCAGTCGATTGCAAACCTTGAAGCCAAAATAGACGCTCCTTTGATTAAGCGCGGTAAAAAACTCGATTTAACAAAAGCGGGACGCCGCCTTATGGAGCATGCCAATGATGTCCTGCGCGAAGAGCAACAGGTACTGGAGGATATTGCTCGCATTAAACAAGGTGATCCCCAGACCTTAAACCTTGCAATTAACAGCACGATTAATCGATTTTATGCCCCCCAGTTGCTTAGCCAGTTCAGTCAGATGCAGCCAAATACACAGCTGAAAATTTCAGAGTTGCCAAGTCGAAATCTAATTTATGATGTTCTATCCGGCCGCGTAGAATTAGCCATTGGGCCGTTTCAAAAACAAATGGATGCATTTCACACGATCCCTCTTTTCCGGGAAACTCGTCACCTTGTCGTCAGCCCTAACCACCCGGATTTTAGCGGCGTTATTCGTGGCGACACAAAACACTTAAGAAAAACGCCGCTCATCGCTTCCTCACTAGATAATCTTGAGATGCGTCCAGCCATCCAGCGTATTCGAGACCGCTTTAAATCGGTGTGGGAAATTTCCAGTATGAACATGCGAATTCATTTCGTGAACGAAGGGCTCGGCGTGGCGTTTATTAGCAGCAAATTATTACGTGATCACCCAGTGTGTCGAGAATTTACCGTAATAGAAAATTTAGCTTATGCGAGCATAGAAAGGCAGGTGGGTATTTACCACAAACTGGGTAAAACCCTAAGCCCTTGCGCAGAGCACTTTATTGCGCTGTGTGAAGAGTTCTGGAAAATAGACCTATTGAAGTAGCTTCGGAAAAATAAACTCGACGACGTGAGCACAACGTCTCAAGCATGTCTTTGCCCTAGAGATTGAAAAGTGTGAGAAATGCGGTGGCAGGGTGAAGATCATAGCCAGCATTGAAGACAAAGAGGTTATCGAAAAGATATTAAAGCGTCTTGGTCTGGATGCGGCATCCCAGGCCAGGAACTGTTCACCGCCATAGGGGCTGTTCCCGCATTCGACTCAACTATTCTGACATCAGCGCAGGTTGATGGGGTCTGACTCGACCTGATGGTGAGAAAACCGCAAATACACGCCTGAGTGCGGTGATCGAGTCTTGTTTGGAACCCTTTTACGCCCGAAATTTCCCAGAGGTTTGACCCGACGAGGCAAGCGCTAAGGAAAAGATACATTGAAGCAGATAGGAAAACGTGGTTAATTCTTACTATCTCCGTGAGCGATTTTATTGGCTGGGCGAGTCCTGACTCATATCATGCATCTAAACGGTTCGATCACGGGCAATCCCACTTTCAAGTATGATTTTACCGATGGCGTAAACTCGTTTAAGACTTAGCAGGAGATCAAAATTGAAACTCGCCAGTTTTTCTTATCAGGGTAGCGACCGAATCGGTGTGCAGCTTTCTGCCGGTACATTAGTGGATATCGCTGAAGCTGAAGCAGCTACCTTCCCAGATGAACAGATGCTGCCGAAAACCATGAAGGCGTTGCTGCAAGCAGGGGATGCGGCTATGACTAGGGTGGCTGAAGTCCTAGCCTTCGCCAGATTGAATCCAGATAGCGTATCACCTATAGCCGAGACAGCAATACGCTGGCTTCCACCGATTCCCGACCCCGGAAAAATTTGTGGTGTTGCAATGAATAACTCCGCCAGTAATGCACGGAAAATAAGTGCTCCGGAGCATCCAGCGTTCTTCCTGAAGCCCCCCTCATGTTTAATCGGTAACGGAGAGGCCATCAAGATCCGAAGCTATTATGGCAGCACCCATCCCGAACCCGAATTGGCTGTTGTTATCGGCAAAACCATGCGTGATGTTGATGCGAAAAATGCCCTCGAGTATGTCATCGGTTACACTATTTTCAATGATATTACTGGCAACGGTATGCGGGCAGAAGATTTATTTCGTTACTGGGCTATTTATGCAACGGCCGATGATTCCAATGAAACCGAGAGAATCGAACAACATCTGTCCTACGCGGGACGCTACAAAGGCACAGACACCTTTGGCATTTTGGGTCCCTGGCTGGTAACTCGAGATGAAGTTACCAACCCCGATGATCTTGATGTGCACTGTGCGCTTGATGACGAGACCATCGCCGAGGACAGTACTCGCTACTACAACTATAAGGTTGCCGAAATACTGAGTTTTATCAATCAGTTCCACACCCTACACCCGGGGGACGTTGTGTCTTGCGGCACAGCATTCAAACCCGCAGCGGGTCGAAAATCGATTCATAGCGCCAACTTTCAAAAAATCGGTTCTTCGGTGACCGTCAGCATCGACGGCCTGGGTGTCCAGCGCAATCCAATTGAGGTCGAACAGCGAGAGATAGGCCAATGGCAACTAAAATAAACAGCACGAGTTCATTTGAGGCTCAGATAGAGCTTGAGGCGCTTAATGCAGATTTTTGCCACCATCTGGATCACGGAAATGTGGCCGAATTGGTAGATCTGTTTACTGAAGATGCCTTCTACGCCCACGGTGACCGGGTCACGTGCGGGCGCAGTGAAATTTTCGAATTGTTTTCCGCTCGTGCTGGCAAATCTCGCACCAGTCGCCACTTTCAGACGAGCCTGAGACTGCAGGTTTTATCCGAAACCCAGGCCGCAGGACACAGTACCTGCATGACCTTTGCCGCCGATGGCAATCCTCCTATTTACACTGCTACCCCCACATTAGTTGCCGATTTCATCGACGAGTATCGCCGCTGTAGCGATGGTCGTTGGCGCATCGAGCGACGTCAAATCGAGCGTATTTTTGTCGACCGCGGCAATAAGGGTCCCGTTGACGCCAGACCTAAAGATGGATAGCTACGGCCGCGGCACACAGATTGACTGGAAGCGGGGTGCCTAAGGTTGATTTTTATTCGGTCGCGCCAGAGATTGGTATTGCTGCAGGAATTAACCCTGCGGAAGAAGTGTCTTGAGTTTGCCGTTTGAGGACGAAGCGATGGCCACAACGCCTCTCCTAATTGCGGTTGCGCCCAACGGTGCCCGGCGCACCCAATCTGATCACTCCAGTCTGCCACTTTCTCCAATGGAGCTGGCCGAAACAGCCGTGCAGTGTTGCGAGGCGGGCGCGGCGATGATTCACCTGCACGTCAGGGATCAATCAGATAGACACAGTCTCGATCCAGCGACGTATCGCCTTGCGATTAAGGAAGTTGAACAGGCAGTTGGCGACAAAATGCTCATACAGGTGACATCAGAAGCCGCCGGTGTCTATCAGGCACCGCAGCAGATGGCCGCCATACGAGAACTTGCTCCAAGCTGTGTATCCATAGGCCTGCGAGAAATTATTGCCAATGAAAAGAGCAAGGAGGCCGGCGCACGCTTTTTTGACGAGCTAAACGCCCACGGCACATTAGTTCAATATATTCTCTATAGCATCGATGATATACGCTGGTATCAGCAACTCTGCGGTGAAGGCGTAGTTCCCAAGCAAAAAAACATGGTGTTACTGGTAATGGGTCGCTATAGCGAACCCCAATACCAAGCTGAGCCATTAGCAGAGTACTTGAAAACTTTGTCACAAACCGAGCAATGGATGGTTTGCGCCTTTGGCAAAGAAGAACCCGATGTCATGAGGCAAGCCATTCAACACGGCGGTCATTGTCGGGTGGGCTTTGAGAATAATCTTTGGCTGCCGGATGGATCGGTAGCCGAAAATAATGCCGCGTTGATTGCAGTAACCGCTTCAGCGGCTAAAGAATATGGCCGAACACTAGTAACAGAACGGGCCTCAGCGGCCGAATTATTCAGCAGTGCCTAAATGATATACCAATACCTAAAGAATCGAGCTCGGATCTTCTTTGACTAGGTTCATGCGTAAGTACTGTTTATGTCGCCTTGCACGCTGACGGACATTCCGTAGTCACCATCTGGCTGGCTTTAGGCGATTAATGAGTTCCGCGGTATAGATGTTTTTGTCGGCGAGTAGGCTGACCATGCAAAACTCCAGAATTCGGCGGCGCATTTGGGTAATCGGGTTTGTCACTTGCGTTAATCATTTCCGTACCGAATTTGCCTGACATAACGATCAGGCGCGGCAAGTAGTTTCGCGGATGCTCCGCCCGGAGGATTCTGCTAACAAAGTACCGCGTAGTCAGTAGAAATTTAGTTTTTGTTTCTCCTTTCTGAATAGAGATTGATTTGCGCACAAAATTTTATCAAAAGCTTTGTAACCACCCTCCTAATTCCTAATAGTACTTTTTCCTAGTAGTACTTTTTCCTAGTAGTACTCTAGAAAATGGACTGTAGAGATCGGATGGTACCTGCCGCTTTCTCTTAAAAGGAGGTTAATACGCCCTATGCTCTCGATCCAGATAGCGGGCATCCCGATAGAACCACCTAGCTTGTGGCAACGATTGCAGTGGCAAATTCAAAAGAACCGGTGACTTTTGCAACCTTGAATCGGCCAGCACCGCATAAACGCTTCCCGATAAGCTCATGTTTGCCTTTCTTCAGGTTAATCGAATTTTGGTTGAGGTATGACATCCACGCCGTCTCGATAGAATGTCACTACCTCTTCGTACATTTCACCGCCTTTGTTAATCGCTCGGTGAATCCGATCTTCCGGATAATCCCAACCTGCCATGCCTGCATGTACACCAAACTCGTTGATATCACCGGAATCTTTGTATTCAATCGCCAAGCGGCTACCTGAGACAACAACGGAGAAACGCAGACAGTTATCTGAATGCCAGTAATTTGCTTCACCAGGATCCAGCTTCAACCTTTGAATGACCAGGTTGGTTTCTTCAGCAAGCGTATCAACGATCATCGCGTTGTCCGGCCCATGGAAGCTACTGCAAGCCGTTTATGAGGATGATGTTAGCGTCAGATGAAGCTTTCCGGTGTACAGCAAGCGCCTGATATTCATCTGATTCGTACCAGGCATTAGCATCTTCAGTTGTCGGAAACTCAATCAATACAGTTCTTGTGTAACTCCACTCGCCTTCATGAACCTGTGGCGCCTCATCGACTGCCAACAGTCTGCCGTTGTACTTCATGAAGATTTCCATAAAACCTGCTTCGTATTGACCGTATCTTTCACGATCGTCGATGCTAATCTGTGCAACAAGATATGCCGCCATATTAATTCCTCATTTATTCTACGCTCGCCCCAAAACGAATCAATCTGATCCCATCCCAACCGTACCATTAACCGCTATCGTACAGAATCTTTTATTGATCAAGCCTTACTTGAAACCCTTTTACTCCCGAAATTTCCCTCAGGTTTGACGCAACCAGGCGCGCTAGGAAAAGATACCCAGAAACAGATAGGAAATCGTGGTGAATTCCGACATCCCCCCTCGAATTTGTTTACCCACTGTTAATCTCTCGGCGGCCAGGGCTTTTCTGGCATGCTAAACAGTGGCTCACCCAACAGTGGACTACTCAAGGCATAAATCGCATAGTTGGTAAACATCCAGATGATATTGCGATCGTACTCAACATAAATACCGTAAGTCAGATTACCCGTAACATAGCCTGGTGCTTCTTCCAGAGTTGGAAAACGCGGCACATAATAGCCTTCAATCTTGGCGTTAGCCGGATCAGTAACATCGAACAACTGCACCCCGGCATTATAGAATGCATAGGGAACAATACCCTGCCTCCACCGCCCAGGTTGAGTTGTATGGTAGCCGGGACGTTTGGGCCCGAAGCTACCCTTGCGCTGACAATAATCGCTAAAGACAGCCTCCTCAGGTGGAGTCGGCCGAGGTAACTTGGCAATCACCTTCGGACTAGTGACATCCTTGGCATCAATAACAAACACATCCTTATAGGGCTCATAACACTCATCGTTCATGGGGTAGCCATTGGTGAGTACATAACCGGTGCGGTCATACTGACTGACATTGACATTATCAAACTCGGTGCCTGCAAATTTGGGCGGCACATTCAGGCTACCCACTTCCTTCATATTACTGGGATCGCTGATATCAACAATATGAAGACCCAGGCCTGCCATACCACCAAAACCATAGCGACCGCCCTTCTCGATGGGATCGGTTAAAAACAGCGGCATACGCGAACCCATCCAAGAGGTACGATTACCTGCCCGAGGATTCATTAGATAGGCATCTTCGTGCTGCTGATCACCCAGGATCTGGCCCTTTGCTGCAAACTGGTTCAGGAACTTCGGATTGGCAGGATTAGACATATCCCAGGCCTGATAACCGGGGCTATACAGATAATCAGGGAATTCTGTCAGAGCAAAAGTTTCATCTGGTGCCGCCGATAGAATCATATACTTGCCACCAAAATAGGCAGGAACATCCAACGACCCTGATCCACGCTGATCACCCACTGGTGCATTGGGATGTTTGTAATCGGTGGTGACCTCGGCCAACAATTCCCACTCGTCAGGCAGCGGCCCATTTAACTGATACACTTTAAAGCCCTTGAGCTTCGGCCAGTGACGAACATAATCGACACGATCAGGCTCTTTTAATTTGTCCTCCATATAGCCAATACGACCCACTTCATGGGACTGCACCATAATGTATTTGCCAAGGTCCTTGTTCCATTGAATCGAGGCAGCACCAACCCCTTCCTCGCCTAAAAAGGGATTTATTTCTTCACTCTGGCCCTTGCCACTCCAGGTGCTACCTTTCTGGAGAACCAGCTTGGCACTGCGCGGATCGGTAATATCATAAATCTTTAGATTTCTGCCCAGGCCATAAACATACATATAGCGGTTGTCACCCCAGTCAATAATGTTCTGCCAGGAGTGAAAGGGCGAGACTATTTTGGGGTAAACACCCAAAACTTCAACATTTTTGGCGTAGCTGTTTTGGTCCCAATAATCCAGTTGTCCTTCAAAGTTTGGCGGCGAAACAGCGAGAGGAGTAGCACGCGGGTGTGCAAACTTACCGGTTTTGGCATCAATACCGTAATCAACTCCCGGCACTGGAGAAGGCGGCTTCTGATCATAGACGAGGTCGTTCAGGGCTCGCATATAAGGGTCATCAATTTTGATCGGAGCATCTACTACAATAGGTTCACCCTCACCACTCCCGTCAGCAAATACACCCTGCATCGAGAATATAGCTGCGGACAATAATGCGCTTAGCAACTGACCTTTCAACATTTTTCTCTCCATAAAAAAGTCCAGGCAGGTTAGTCTAACCGGCCCAGTTTATTACTAGAATCCATGTTCTGTGAGTCAGAGCATAGGCCACTTAACGGTCATCACTGCCTTTTTGATCAAAAAAATACTGATGATGCGATGCACGATGGTCAATATCCAACTCATCACCTGCGGATTGGTCGCGAACTGTAGCGCACGCAGAAAGGTACACCCCGCACCCACTGCCTGGTTGGTCGCTTAGCCAGTACCTCTTCAATCAGATGCGACCGACGCTTAGCTTACTTCAGGTTCCAGAAAAGCCTATTTTAACGTCCTATAGATACTAAGCTATAATCGAATTTTAAAAAGGAGTTCCCATGGGCATACACTATCCTTTGACTCGACCACGTCGATTGAGAAGCAGTTCCTTTTCGAGACGACTGACCCGAGAAAATGAGCTCTCCGCGAATGACCTTATTTATCCCTTGTTTATAATGGAAGGCGAAAACAACAGCGAGCCCGTTACCAGTATGCCCGGGGTGGATCGTCTTACCGTTGACCTGCTGATTGAAGAAGCTAGAACCGCTGAATCACTGGGGATACCCTTAATTGCTTTATTTCCGGTCGTGCCCGTGAATAAAAAAACCGACGACGGCAGTGAGGCATACAACCCCAATGGCCTTATCCAAACGGCGGTTCGCGCCCTAAAATCTGCTGATATTAACATCGGCGTAATGACCGATGTCGCACTGGACCCTTATACCAGTCACGGCCAGGATGGTGTCATCGATGATCAGGGTTACGTTCTTAACGACATCACGGTCGATATACTGGTAAAGCAAGCATTGTCCCAGGCTGAAGCCGGGGTCGATATCATTGCCCCTTCAGACATGATGGATGGCAGAATTGGCTGCATTCGTAAAGCCCTCGAAGCTGCCGGTTATGTTAATACCAAAATCATGGCCTATTCAGCAAAATACGCATCAGCTTACTATGGGCCCTTTCGCGATGCCGTCGGTTCGGCTACCAATCTCGGCAAGAGTAGTAAAGCTACCTATCAAATGGACCCGGCAAATAGTAACGAGGCCATAATCGAAGTATCTCTAGACCTGGCTGAAGGCGCTGATATGGTGATGGTCAAACCAGGTATGCCGTATCTGGATATCGTTCATAAGGTAAAACAACATTTTGGCGTCCCTACCATGGTCTACCAGGTCAGCGGTGAATATGCCATGCACATGGCAGCAATCGAAAACGGCTGGCTTACTGACCAGGTGATCCTCGAGTCGCTCCTCGCCATGAAGCGAGCAGGGGCAGATGGAATACTCACTTATTTTGCAAAAACAGCAGCAAAAGCACTGAAATAAAATATTAGTATTTGAGAAATCTGATAAGACCGATTAGGATACTGCTTAACCAAGTTAGGATACTCCGGAGTTATTCATCGATGGCAAATATCGCTCATGTTACAGACGACTCATTTGAAACAGACGTGCTCGGTTCCGATTTACCTGTACTCGTAGACTACTGGGCAGAATGGTGTGGGCCCTGCAAGGTGATTGCACCGGTACTCGAAGATATCGCAGCTGAATATGAAGGCAGAATGAAAGTCTGTAAGCTGGATATCGATTCTAACGGTGAAACACCACACAATTACGGTATTCGCGGAATACCGACATTGATGCTATTTAAGAATGGCAGTGTTGAAGCGACAAAGGTTGGAGCACTCTCTAAATCTCAGCTTGCGGACTTCTTAGATAGCAATATTTAAATTACAATCGTTAACGAGTAGAATGAATCCACTTGATCACGAGTTTGACTAGCTCGCAGAAATAATAAGAAAAAAGAAATAATTAAAAAGCAGTCAATTACTGGTTCGAAAACGCTTTTAAAGTAGTAAAACTGCAGAAGATCGACGAATCGAACGATAACGGTACGAGTGATTAACTTAATTTCCAATGGACTTAACAACAAAAAAGAGTTGACAAAAAGCGCTCAAAGACGCATTTTCCCAATGTAGCAATCAATATTGTCACACCGATCTAATCGGGACCGACCGACTCCCTTAAAAAAAAACTCCTTAAAAAGGCCTAAAGCCTTTTGTCGGTTACTACAACCAAACCAATCTTAAAGTGAAAATTAATGAACCTGACTGACCTCAAAGCGAAGCCCATACCAGAGCTCCTCGAAATTGCCCATGAGATGGGCATGGATAACCTTGGACGATCCAGAAAGCAAGAAATCATCGCCAGTGTGCTTCGCAAGCATGCTAAAAGCGGCGAAGATATCTACGGAGACGGTACTTTAGAAATTCTCCAGGACGGGTTTGGATTTCTCCGATCTCCGGATAGCTCTTATCTTGCAGGGCCCGACGATATTTATGTGTCACCGAGCCAGATCCGAAGATTTAACCTAAGAACGGGCGATACCGTTTCCGGTAAGATTCGTCCTCCCAAGGACAGTGAGCGTTATTTTGCATTACTCAAAGTTGACAAAATCAACTTCACTGATCCATCTGAATCAAAAAACAAAATTCTTTTTGAAAATCTGACTCCCCTGTTTCCAGACGAACCATTAACGCTCCAGGGGGGTAATGGCAGTACCGAAGATCTTACCGCTCGTATCATCGATCTGACCTCACCCATAGGCAAAGGCCAGCGTGGGCTTATCGTATCGCCACCCAAGGCGGGCAAGACGCTTATTCTTCAGAATATTGCTCAATCTATTATGCGCAATAACCCCGAATGCCACCTAATTGTGCTACTGATCGACGAACGGCCTGAGGAAGTCACCGAGATGCAACGATCAGTGCGTGGCGAGGTCGTTGCCAGTACATTTGATGAACCGCCCTCTCGACACGTTCAAGTCAGCGAAATGGTCATAGAAAAGGCCAAAAGACTGGTTGAGCATAAAACCAATGTCGTCATTCTGCTCGACTCAATTACTCGCTTGGCCAGGGCCTATAACACCGTCATCCCTGCTTCTGGAAAAGTCCTCACTGGCGGCGTTGATGCTCATGCCCTGGAACGCCCAAAGCGATTCTTCGGCGCAGCCAGGAATATTGAAGAGGGTGGCAGCTTAACCATTATCGCAACTTGCCTAATCGACACCGGGTCGAAGATGGACGAAGTCATCTATGAAGAATTTAAAGGCACGGGAAACCAGGAACTGCATTTAGAACGAAAAATTGCAGAAAAACGAGTTTACCCTGCTATTAATATTCGCAGATCAGGCACACGTAGGGAGGATCTTCTAATGACCGAAGAAGAACTCCAAAAAGTCTGGATACTAAGGAAAATACTGCATGAAATGGATGATATTGCGTCTATCGAATTCCTGTTAGGGAAAATGAAAAAGACGACGACGAATGAAGAATTCTTTGCATCTATGAAGAGGAGCTAACCGTTTAGTATGAGGATCGAGTGTCAAGTCCATCAAATTAAAAACCTCAGCACCGATGTCAGACAACTGGTTCTAAAACCTTCGCAACCAATTCCATCCTTTGAAGCAGGGCAATATCTCGAATTAATACTTCCAGACAGAAAATGCGCTTTTTCAATTGCCAGTGTACCCAGTGATCCCCTGCTTCATCTGCATATCAAACCCACCCCCGATTCAGAAGATTCTACTATCATTGAAGCGATGCTCAATGATCCGCCGGGATCACTATCAGTAGAGTACCCGTTAGGGGATTGCTTTCTCGATCATTGTCCCGATCGAGCGGTTATCCTAATCGCAGCCAGCACTGGAATCACTCAAATGAGAAGCATGCTGGGGTATTTAAAGGAACAGGAATTCAACAAAGACATATTCCTGTATTGGGGGGTATTAGAGCAAGATGATCTCTACCTTCACAGCGAATTACTAGCTCTTGCAGAAAAGTGGCGGCATTTTCACTATATCCCGGTGGTAAGCGATATAGCCAGGTCGCCGTCCTGGCAGGGAAAGGCTGGGTTGGTAGGGAATGTCGTTTTAGCCGACTTCGATGACCTTAACAGCCACTCAATTTACGTCAGTGGCAGTCCTGTCATGGTCTATGCAACTTTAGATAATTTTGTAGAGGAAGGCTTTCAGGAAAACAACATGCATTCCGATGTCTTCTCGTTTGCACCCCGATAATCCTTTACGTAGTTACTTTGATCGCCATTTGAAACTGTTCAACACTTGCTTTGTTATCTCCTCGATCGGCTAACAACATAGCCAATCGGCGATGAACCTCGGCTGATGGCTCGATCTCAATGCTCTTCTGGTACTCGACCAAGGCCAACTCTGGTCGTCCACTGAGCGCGTATAGAACACCCGCACAATAACGATAAGCTGCATTATCAGAAAATTTGCCCTGCCACGATTCTATCTGCTCCAGTCTGCGGGACAGATTTGTCAGCCCCAGCTCAGCATAAGCCACAAACAACGCCGGGCTGCCCCGTTTATCGATCTGCTGCCGCAAACTTTTCTCTGCAATATCCTGGTCTGATAAGCTCCGGTAATAAGCAATAAGTAGACTTTCCTGGTCTGTAAGAATCGATAATGCAGATCTCCACAAATGCCGTTCAGCATCGGTCTGCATCCGATCAAGCGCATTTCGCATTGAACTGACCTGCGCTGGCGTCAACGTAATGGCATACTTTCTCAGCGTTTTTTGCAAATCTGCTAATTCCTGCCATTTCTGCATTTTAAGGAGCAGTGCTAACTTCAACTCAGTGGTCGTGTGATTCACCGGTAAACTAGCAAGATATTCCTCGGCAACCGTCAATTCCTCCGCTGTTATCGCGTCCTTTGCCAGGCCTAGACGGGCCGCTGCAACAAAATCCTCCCCTGAATCCAAGGCTCTCTGCCACATTGATTTTCGCTGCGCAGCGTCAGTCCCGTCCATCTGATTGGCTAGCAGCAACGCAGCTGGACCTGCGGTTGTATGATGCTCTGATGCCCTGACCAGAAATCGAGTGGCTCGATCCAGCTGACCCGCCAGGCTCAGAGCAATGCCTTTACCTAAAAACTGCATGGCCCTGGATTTCGATTTTTCATTTCGCCAATTCGATACTCGCGCAGGCAAATCAAGCAACACGTGTGCTAACCACCAGAGGAAATAACTGGTTGCTACGACTACAATAATCAGGAACAGCCCCACCCACAAACTGGTCTGCAAAGAATAGTCCTGATAGACAATCAGGATATAACCAGGATCCCTGGCTATCAAAGTCCCCAGGATCCCGGCAAAAATGATTACAATAAGCAGGCCAATGGCAACTTTCACTGCAGGCTCTCCGGCTGCAAAGACTGCAATTCATCCAATGCTAATAACGTATCTGTCAGCTTCGGCAGCGACACTGATATAGGCATGTCATGAAGCAGGCTCAATTGCTCGATCAGCTGCCTGGTTTCGGCCAGGTTGGTATCAAAATAACTTTCTACCCAAGTCTGCGCCTGTTTAATGGACGATAAAAATACTCCCTGCTCACCACGCAGTAACGCTAATTGTGCTGTCTGTAGTTGCATGAGGATATTCTGTTTTAGCAGTAAAGTTTGTTCTGGAGTAGGTAAGGGTTTTATTTCAATATCGCCTCTTCTGAAATCAACCAGGCTAAAAACTTTTTCGCCAAACTTTTTTAAGAATTCGAGCATCCTACCCAGGAAACCAGGGTTGAGAGCCTTCTCATACTCACTGACTGGTTCTTGCGAACTAAATCCTCTCGTGGCTATTTCAAGCAATTCAACTTGATTAACTAAAGAAGCAATGTTTAAAAATATCCCAACCTGATCTATACCCTTAAAGTTACTCAGTGAACCTATATCACCGGCTAACGCGGCCCTTAAAGCATATACACCCGGTAAATCGAGCGAAGCTAACAATTGATCCGCTTCCCGTAGCGCTGTCAATGCCTGTGCCGGTTGCTGTTGCATCGCTAACGCATGTTCTGCAATTCGGATTAAATAACTGACTTCTGCCAGTTTCCACCTTGAATCGCCACCCAGTTGCCCGGATTGAAAACTATGCAATTCGCTTATCGCTTCATCAACACCAGACAATTGTTGTTCAAATTTCAGCTTAAAGGATGTAATTGAGGCGGTGGTATTTTTCTGTGCGCGCTGTAACTCAAGTAGTTTAATTCCCAGGTCATGGTTTTGCTGAGTCAAATCTGACACGATCTGTTTTGAACGCAACTGCTCCCAGCCAGTGAAACCGGCCAGCATTGCAGTGCCAACTAGTATCGGCCAGATCAGCCAGTTAATGTTGAACCAGGCTTTCTTCCCAGTGGAACTTTTTATCGCATCCTGCGGGTTATCAGCACTCGGTCGTATGTCCTGATTCTCGGTCATGTAGTTAATCCTGAGCCATTAGGGTTGCTGTCGCCTCTAACAATCTACGCGTACTCGCATCTGTTGCTATACATACCTTACTATAACCCTGCCCAATCGCCGCTTCACCAATTCTTGAGGAACTCGCAATTAATTGATATTCCGATCTAAGTCGCTCCGGACAAACCCGGCTTAACGAATCGAGTATCTCTATACTGGACACCACAATCGTATCTATTCCAGCTTCGTCAATACGCTGCCACAAACCGGTTTTTTTCACCTTACATCTCTCATAAACCTCTAGATATCGAACCGTTGCCCCCCTTCCTGAAAGGGTATCACTGAGCAGTTCTCTTCCACCATTTCCTCTTACAATGAGAACCTGTTTACCTTCTGGTTGCTGTAATTCAGGTAAGGCAAGCAAGCCTTCGGAACCTGGCGGGTCAGCAAAGATCGATGCCACACCATGTTGGTCTAGTTCTTCTGCCGTAGCTGAACCGACTGAGAACCATTTTAACTGGGGCCACTGCGGCCAGTATCGCTCCAACATAGGCAATCCAAAGCGGACAGCATGACGACTAACAAAAATAACAATATCATTTCTATCCAGGTTCTGGATCTGTATTGTATTTCTCGCTTTTAGTTCAAGCGGAGCGATTTCTATTAAAGGAATAATCTGGAAGGGAATCTGCCGCTGTTGCAACGCGGCAGCTAATGTTTCATTTAAACCCTCCGGCCGCGTCAGCAATATTCGAGTTATCATGACTCAGTCTGCCCGTATGAGCTGTAATGCACCTTGATCTATCATTGCCTCTGCAACCCGTTCAGCTAACAAACCGCCTTGCCCTATCGGTGCAGAATCACCTAACCGCAGCTGGACCTGCCCATCTTCGCTGCTGACAAACGTATTCAACTGGATTTTTGTACCGGCCTCAACGTAAGTTGCAAAGGCGGCCACCGGTAGACTGCAATTGGCTCCCAGTAATTCACTAATTCGACGTTCACAAGACACAAGCTCAAAGCTGGAGGGATCGTTTAGTGCCGCCAAAATCGGCGAAAGATCGTCACGAGAGATCAAACTTTCAATACCAACGGCACCTTGGCCAGCACTGGGGACGCAATCCGCAGCAGGGATTTCCAGGCAAATTCGGTGACCGAGACCCAGCCGTCGAAGCCCAGCGGTAGCCAGAATTATCCCGTCAAAATGGCCCTCATCGAGGCGCTTTAATCGGGTATCAACGTTACCGCGTAATTCCTTAAACACCAAACCTGGATAGCGATGCTGTAATTGGAATCTTCGTCTCAGACTTGATGAACCTATAACAGCCCCATCAAGCATATCTGCAAAGCTCAGGTTACCGTTCGAGATCAGCGCATCACTGGGTTCTGCTCTGCTACAGATTGCTGTTATGCCAAGCCCGTTAGGAAGCTCGGAAGGTACATCTTTCATGGAATGTACGGCAATATCTCCAGTCCCTTGCAGTAGGGCATTTTCCAGTTCTTTGACAAAAACACCTTTACCGCCCAGTTGGCTAAGCGAAGAATTACGATCTCTATCGCCCTGGGTACTTAGACCCACTATTTCAACCTCTATTTCCGCAAAAGCTTGCTCAATTTGCTGTTTGACAAAATTAGCTTGCCACATAGCCAAGGTACTTTTACGGGTTACGATTCTAATTTTACGCACAATGCTCGACTTTTTTGCAAAGATGCAACACTAACCCCATGTGCGGTTTGAGTAAACTAATACCGCTTGCATAGGGTATTAAAACTTACTTCTATCGGGTCAACAGATCCTCAGCTTGCCACCGGGAACCGCGGCTCGATAGGCCTGGGTAGCGATGAGACTGGTTCTTGGGTCCCGGACCAAAGCCGTTAACCACAAAATAAGTTCCCGGTAATTCAAGTCAGGTCCGCAATACTTCGGTGTACCCAACCAAGATCTGCAAGAACTCCTGGCCCGTACTGAATAATTTGCCCACTCAACTAAATGGTGTGTCCACTTAATTAAGCGATTTACCCATCCAACTCAAGGGTTTACCCAATCAGGTTTGAATGTAATGATGCATAACCTGCAAAAACCAGCAGCGCAACCAATTAACAGGCGTTTTCTTAACCACCGAACTTAATCTATTCAAGCAGAGCCTGCATGCCGGACCGCAGCAATTTTTACCCAAGGCATTAACAACGTCACGTAGCTGCTATAATAATCAGGCACTCAACCGGAACATGACATTGGCAGACCAGAAACAAAAACTTTGGGATGGCAGATTTACCGAAGCAACTGATGCTTTTGTAGAATCCTTTACGGCATCTATCAACTTTGATCAAATCCTTGCTGACTACGATATTGAAGGATCCATCGCGCATGCTCGCATGCTGGAGAAAGCTGGCATTATCAGTAAAGCCGATCTCGATATTATGCTGGCAGGTCTGGGAGAGATTCGTCAGGAAATTGCCCTGAACCAGTTCGAATGGTCTGTGCAATTAGAAGATGTTCATATGAACATTGAATCTGCCTTGACGGCTCGCATTGGTGAGCTTGGCAAAGTACTACACACTGCACGCTCTAGAAATGACCAAATCGCAACTGATCTGAGACTCTATCTGCGGGATCAAATCGATCTGATTCTACAAAAGGTGAAACAACTACTGAGCGGTATTCTTGATCTGGCTGAGACACATACGGACACCATCATGCCGGGTTTTACCCACCTGCAAATCGCTCAGCCGGTCGTTTTTGGTCACCATTTAATGGCCTGGTATGCCATGTTATTACGCGACGCTGAGCGATTAGCCGAATGTCGTAAGAGAGTTAATTGCATGCCACTTGGATCTGCAGCCCTGGCGGGTACCAGTTTTCCAATTGATCGGGCCTATACAGCTGAGCTGTTAGGATTTGAATCCATTGCTGATAACTCTTTAGATGCGGTCAGCGATCGAGATTTTGCCATCGAATTCTCAGCCTGTGCCAGTCTTCTTATGATGCACCTGTCGCGCTGGTCAGAAGAAATGATCTTATGGTCCTCAACGCAATTTGATTTTATTGAACTACCCGACCGCTTCTGTACCGGATCATCGATCATGCCGCAGAAGAAAAATCCTGATGTACCCGAGCTAGTTCGTGGTAAATCAGGCCGAGTATTTGGATCCCTGATGTCCCTGCTGACGCTGATGAAAGGCCAGCCACTTGCCTATAACAAAGACAACCAGGAGGACAAAGAACCGCTTTTCGATACAGTCCAAACCGTTCTATCCTGTCTCACCGCATTTGCGGACATGGTGCCCAATATAAAGGCCAAAAAAGAAAACATGTCACGGGCTGCGTTAACTGGATACGCCACCGCAACCGACCTGGCAGACTACCTCGTACGCCGGGGCCTTGCCTTTCGTGATGCCCATGCCGTGGTAGGCCGGTTAGTGGCTATAGGCATAGACCAACAGAAGGACCTGGCTGAACTCAGCCTTGAACAGCTCAAGGCAGAATGCGAATTAATTGCTGAAGACGTTTACCAGTTTCTGGATATTCACGGCTCGGCGGCAAGTCGAAACCATCTCGGAGGCACCGCTCCCGAGACCGTCCGTAATGCGATTACTCAGGCTCGACAGTCACTGAATCAAAACCAGTAACCTTATCTCCGGTTTGCTCTGAGAACACCCGGTTAAGCAGGTCGGGTAATATCTCAGAGGTAGTACCACACTGCCATTGGCCATTTGCGAAACTAAGATGAAAACCGCCGGAACGGGCTGCAATCCACACTTCACGCTGACTTACCTGCCGACTGAAAATAACCTGCGAAGCATCCGGGAAGGTAATCGTCAAAATACCGCTACCTCCATCAATATCAAAATCCTGATCGAAGGATTCAACGATATCTTCGATATCAAAAAAAAGGTTTTCAAGCATTTCTCTAAAGTCTCGTTCAGAAAGAGAATCATTCACCCCAGTTACTCCCCATCAAGTTCATACTCCAGTATACTAGCTCTTCCAAGTCTTCTCTGAATCAATATGCGTTTTATACTAATCGTATTTTTACTATTAATGTTAACCGGCTGCGGTCAGAAAGGCCCTCTGTATCTACCTGATCAGCCGGAAGGATCACTGGTTATCTGATCATGCCGGCATTTAATTACCGCAATGGTTTTTATCATGTTGAAGACCTGGACCTGAGAGATTTGGCTGAGCAATTCGGCACGCCAGCTTTTATATATTCGGAAGCCTTCATAAGAGCAGCCTATCAGCGCTATCAAAATGCCTTCACTGGCCTATCCCATGCCATCTGCTATGCCGTTAAAGCGAACTCAAATTTGACTATCCTGAACCTGTTGGCGTCGATGGGGGCTGGCTTTGATATCGTTTCCGGTGGTGAGTTAACCCGAGTTATAACGGCTGGTGGTGATCCAAAAAAAATCGTTTTTTCAGGTGTTGGAAAATTAGATCAAGAAATTTCTGCGGCACTGAAAGCCGGTATTCATTGCTTTAATGTTGAGTCAGAAGCAGAACTGGCTAAAATCGAGATGATTGCTTCAACACTGGGGCTAGTAGCGCCCATTTCTTTTCGGGTAAACCCGGATGTGGATCCAAAAACCCATCCTTATATCTCTACCGGACTGAAACAAAGTAAATTCGGCATAGCAGCTGACCACGCGCTACCGCTTTATCAAAAAGCTGCCCAATCAGAGGCGCTCAATATAATCGGAATAGATTGCCACGTCGGATCGCAGATAACCGAAATAGGGCCTTTTAAAGAGGCGTTGCAAAAGCTGCTAGAACTCGTTGACCGCCTGCAACAAAATGGCATTCATCTCGAGCATATCGATATGGGCGGCGGCATGGGTGTTCAATATAAAAATGAGCCCGACATCAACATTACTGACCTGGCTGAAACTATCAAGGAACAGATGTCTGGACGGTCAGAGAAAATCATTCTGGAACCCGGTAGAAGCCTGTTAGCTAACGCCGGAATACTACTGACCGAGGTCATCTACCTTAAAGAAAATGGCGGCCAACACTTTGCCGTTATTGACTCTGCCATGAACGACCTGGTTAGACCCGCTCTGTATGATGCCTGGCACAATGTTTTACCTGTTATTCAATTTCCCGAACAAAGGCAGGAACAAAGCTACGAGATCGTTGGGCCAATTTGCGAGACAGGCGATTTCCTGGCCAAACAGCGTCGATTAAAAATCCAGCCAGGTGATCTGTTATCCATCGAGTCCGCCGGTGCTTACGGCTCGACTATGAGTTCAAACTACAATAGTCGAGGCCGGGCAGCAGAAATTTTGGTCTCAGGTAAGCAGGTCAGGGAAATTCGCCGCAGGGAAAGCATCGAAAACCAGATGGCGATGGAATCTACTGAGACTTTCTGGCCTGAACAAAAAAACTAAATTCTTGCATTAAAGGAAAGCTGAAGTAACCTTATTACTATGCTGGTTCATTTCACAAAAATGCACGGGACGGGTAACGATTTCCTGGTACTTGATCTCGTTTCGCAAAGCGTTCAATTAACACCGGAGATCATTAGCGCTCTGGCAGACCGCCATACCGGTATCGGTTTTGACCAGCTACTAGCGGCAGAACCACCAACCAACCCAGAGGCAGACTTCTTCTACCGAATTTACAACGCAGATGGCTCCGAAGCAGAACAATGCGGTAATGGTGCGCGATGTTTGGCAAAATTTGTCTATGACAAGCAATTAACGCCGAAGCGAAAGTTAACCTTTCAGTGTATTAATGGCCTCATCTCTGCTGAACTACTGCCGGATAACAAATTCAAAATCAACATGGGCGAACCCAACTTTTCTCCTGGAAAGATACCCTTTCGAACTCCGACTCAGGAAGATATCTATCGGCTAGGTGGATATCCTCATGATGACCATGCCAAAGCCGCTACCGATATTGAATTCCTGCCAGTCAGTATGGGTAATCCCCATGCCGTTATCGAGGTCGAATCCGTCAGTGATATACCCATCGAGAAAATTGGCCCTTGGTTATCGACTCACCCGGTGTTCCCTGATGGTGCTAATGTTAGTTTTATGGAAATTGAAAACCCTGCTCGGCTTCAACTGCGTGTCTACGAGAGGGGCGCAGGGGAAACTCAAGCCTGTGGCACAGGCGCCTGTGCAGCTGTGGCAGTTGCGCAGCACCGGCAGTTAGTGTCCAGCACGGTTGATGTCGCCATGCCGGGTGGCCAGATAACGGTTCAATGGCAGGGCCCAAATCACGATCTTTTCCAAATAGGACCGGCAAAAAAAGTCTATGATGGCAGAATTAAAATATGACTAAAAAAAACAACTCACCGGTTCACAAAAATGATCTAGACCCGGAGAAAATACTCAGTTATCTACAAGAAAACCCTGATTTCAGAGAACAAATTTTAGAGCAATTCGATCCGTCGGACCGAGATACGAAACAAGGCACCATTTCGTTCTCAAGTAAAAAGCTGGACTCGGTCAGCAAAAAGCTGTCGCAGACAGAATCAAAACTGGCAGAATTAATTCAAAATTCCACTGATAACAGTCGTCTCTTTGAATACTGCCATAACCTTATCCTAGCCTTGCTAGATACAGCCGACTCCACCTCGTTTTTAGAAGCATTGTCGGACAGTCTTAAACATGATTTCAAATTTGCCGATCACCACCTGTTTGTCTTCAGTGATCAGCAATCCAAAATAAATAAACATGCCGGATTTATCCAACGGGAAACACTTGAACAGCAATTAGGAGGCATAGTCAGCTCACATCAACCCACTCTGGGCATACTCCGCGAGGAAGAAAAGAAATTGTTGTTTCCTGATAACCACCTGGCTATCGGATCTGCAGCGGTACTACCCATTAATAACGAGCAACCCATCGCATTACTGACTCTCGGCAGTCGTGATCAAAATGATTTTCGTTCGGATCTTGAAACCAGTTTTGTAAAACTGATCACTGATGTTCTATCAAGGTTACTGCCTGAACGAGTTATTCCTGGACCTTCGCCGGGTACCACTGGATGACTACAGGCCTGTCGCATCAAGTCGATCGTTTTCTCAGCCACATCCGAACAGAGAGACGACTCTCAGATAATACCATTGAGGGCTACAAACATGATCTGAGCAGCCTGCAAGCCTACGCAAGCGAATTTAGTCTTGCTGATGCTCAGGACTTAACTCCCCATCACATTCGTCAGCTTATTGGACGAAACCACCGCAAAGGTATTTCGGGCCGAAGCCAACAACGTCGATTATCAGCATTTCGAACTTTCTTCAATTATATCGCCAGGGAGGAAGTGCTTAGCCAGAACCCAGCGCAGATTGTCACTGCCCCCAAAAGTTCAAAAAAATTACCCCGGACACTGGATACGGATCAAGTCTCCCAACTGCTCAATTTCAAGCCCGATAACTGGCATAGTTTTCGTGATAAAGCCATGCTGGAATTACTCTATTCTTCCGGGCTACGGCTGAGTGAATTAACAGGCGCTGATTGCAACAGTGTATCTCTTTCTGAGGGAACCATCCTGGTGACTGGAAAAGGCAACAAACAGAGAATTGTTCCAGTTGGTAAGTTGGCCCTAAAGGCCATACAGGACTGGTTGCTAGTCCGCGAATTTCCGCCAGTAAAGACAAACCAGGTGAATTCAAAGGCCCTGTTCATCAGCCAGAGAGGAAGCCGCATCAGTCCATCAAGTATCCAGGCCAGATTACGCTACTGGGCTAAAAAACAACACCTGGCAAGTCACCTGCATCCGCACATGCTGAGGCATTCCTTTGCCAGCCATATACTGGAATCCAGCGGCGACCTCAGAGCAGTGCAGGAACTGCTGGGTCATGCTGATATCAGTACGACGCAAATATACACCCACCTGGATTTCCAACACCTGGCTGCCGTCTATGATAAAACACACCCTAGGGCGCAACGTAAGGGTAAGAGTAAGCCAACATGATTAAAGTTATCGGCTTCGATCTTGATGATACCCTCTGGGCAGTTAAACCAGTGATAATCGGAGCTGAAGCCGCACTTAAGGCCTACCTTAAAGACTGCTTACCCAGCGTTGATTTTGGTCAGGAACGCTTACTTACTATTCGTAAACAATTACTTGAAGAGGACCCCTCACTGTCTTTTAAGCTGACTGTTTTTCGCCAGACCCTATTATCAAGAACTATGACTGATAGCGGTCTCAAGGAGGACCGCGCACAGCAACTGGCTGCCGCTGCAATGGCAGTTTTCCTACAGGCACGAAACCAGGTGACATTTTACCCGGGCACATTTGCCGCGCTCGATGAATTGGCGTCAGACTATATCCTCTGCGCCTTAACCAACGGTAATGCTGATATCAAAAAGCTGGGACTGGATCATTTATTTGAGTTTTCTCTTTCAGCGGAACAAGTCGGCGCCGCTAAACCCGATCCCGCTTTATTTGAAGCAGCCTTAAAACAAACCAATACCGAAGCTCATGAGATGATCTATGTTGGCGACGATCCTTTGCTGGACATTGATGCTGCTGCTCGACTAGGCATCAGGACTATTTGGAAATCGAACCCAAAAAAACAATCCGATCTGGTCACCAAGCCTGACGCTCAGATACAGCAGTTATCGGAACTTCCGGCAGCCGTTGCCAAAATTATCCAACTGCACTGCTAACCGTTAAACCGGAAACTGCTTTTCTGCTTCACCAGTCTGGGCAGTGTTCAGCAATAAATGCGCGTAAATGGTCATCACTGGCGGGTAGCCTAAACTTCCTGGTTTCCAGACCCTGTAGATTTTCCAATGCAGCATGTCTTGGAACAATCGAAGGCATTGCCTTGTGAACGGCTGCTTCAAATTTAGCCGGATGTGCCGTAGCCAGGCAGACCATAGGTACACCCGGTTCAAGAATTTGCTCTGCGCGACAAATACCCACCGCTGTATGAGGATCTGCCAGGTAGCCATAAGCCTGGTAACATTTTTTTATACCTTGCAGGGTATCGGTATCATTTACAGAGCCGGCATCAAAATATTCCATGATACCGTTGCGACCGGGCACACTAGCTAACCCGGTAGTTTGGAAATCCCTCATAAACCGACCAACCTGCTGACCGTCTTCGCCCAAGTGGTAATATAATAGCCGTTCAAAATTACTCGCGATCTGGATATCCATGGCGGGACTTTCCGAAAAATGGACCGACCCTTTCTGATAGACTCCTGAATTGAAAAACCGCGCAAGAATATCGTTACTATTAGTCGCAAGAATCAATTTTCGGATCGGTAAACCCATCTTCTTTGCAATGAATCCTGCAAAGATATTTCCAAAATTTCCTGTTGGAACGGCAACATCAAACGTACTCGGTCGCTGCAGTTGATACCACGCAGAAAAATAGTAAACGATCTGTGCAAGCACCCTGGCCCAATTAACTGAATTAACTGCACCTAGGCTATACCGCGACTTAAACTGCAGGTCACTGAAAACTGTTTTCATGAGGCTTTGACAATCATCAAAACTGCCATCAATTGCTATATTGAAAACGTTTTTATCCAGAACTGTCGTCATCTGCAGTTCCTGAACAGGACTGGTTCGGCCATCTGGAAACATAATGAAGGTATTAATGCCGGGTTTACCCCTCAACCCAGCTATCGCTGCACTACCGGTATCACCACTGGTGGCACCGAGTATATTCAGCTTCGAGTTGCTACCTGAAAGAACATGACCAAACAAATTACCAAGAAGTTGTAAGGCAATATCCTTGAAAGCCAGCGTCGGCCCATGGAACAACTCAAGAACATGAATATCACCTACTTCCACCAAAGGCGATACGCTAGCATGATCAAAGGATGCATAACTTCGGCTAATCAGGCTGGCTAGATCCGTTTCGCCTATATCATCTACGTACGGCGCCATGACCTGGGCCGCGAGTTCACTATAGGATAAGCCCTGCCAGTCATCCAACTGTGAGCTAACCTCGGGAATAGAATCAGGTAATAAAAGCCCCCCGTCGGTGGCTAGCCCCATCATGACCGCCTCAGAGAAGGTCAACCCGCTCACCCCACCCCGCGTGCTTATATATTCCATACTATTTACTTTAATCGAAATGACCCCAACTAAAGGGTCCTTACCTGTCTACTGAAAACAACAAAGTTATCAACCGCCATCCAACGGCAGGACCTGCGTCTCAAACAGCTTTTAAACTGCATCAACGCCAGTTTCTCCAGTTCGAATTCGAATAACATCCTCTAGATTAGTAATGAAAATTTTACCATCACCCACCTTTCCGGTATTCGCCGCATTGGTGAGGGCTTCTATAACGGAATCAAGATTACTGTCATCAATGGCAACTTCAATCTTTACCTTTGGTAGAAAATCGACAACATATTCAGCGCCACGATAAAGTTCTGTATGGCCTTTCTGTCGACCAAAACCCTTAACCTCCGTAACAGTCATACCCTGGACGGCCATCTCTGATAGTGCTTCCCGCACGTCGTCGAGTTTAAACGGCTTAATAATCGCTGTAACTAATTTCATAGGTTCTCCTTGGTTACACTTTTTCAGATCTAAAGTGTAAGACTTCACGCTTATATCAGTTTGTCACCGACTCACCCGGATCAAAAATATGCGGTATCCGCGGTATTTTAGCTGAACAGGTAGATAGACTCACTTAATATCTTGGGATTCTGTTTTGTTTGTTCGTTTCCCGACTATTTAATCATACAGTAATTTATTGCAGTGACGGTTTTATATCGATACTCGACCCAGACAGAACAACGAAGCCTCCCTATAAACAACACCTAGCTCAGACGAATAGCCTCTATCTCTGAGGCCTATCCGCTATACAGCCTATACATAACCACTTGGGATTCCTGTTTTACTAAGACAACAAGGAATCTATCTATGGCAATTTCGCACACTTATACAAGGTCCATACTTGGCGTTGAATCTCCCCTCATATTGGTCGAAGCCGATATCAGCAACGGTTTACCGCAGATGCAGATAGTTGGCATAACCGACGGGAAAATGAGACAGGCTCGAGAGCGTATCAAATCAGCGATTAAGAATTCTGGATTCAAGCTTCCAGACAGGAAAATTACCATTAATCTCTCACCGGCAGACGTTCCTAAAGATGTCAGTAGCTTTGACCTACCTATTGCCCTGGCTATTTTAAAAGCCAGTCAACAGATACCGGATACCTGCATCGATCAAACCTGCTCAATGGGCGAGCTGGCACTCGATGGTAAGATTCTTTCTTGTCACGGTGTACTGCCTGCGTCTATTGCCTGTCATAGGGCAGGAATGAAACTGATTATTCCTTTAATCAATGAAGCCGAGGCTGGACTAGTGGAATCATCCTTGCTGTTTACAGCAAGCCACCTGTCTCAAGCTGCCAGCGATTCCTGCCCTGGCTGTAATCATCAACCCCATGGGGTACAGCCTTCAGCAAATACCAGCGCCATTAATAACTCCTTAGATCAGATCAAGGGCCAGGAACATGCTAAAAGAGCGCTTCTGGTCGCCGCTGCAGGACGGCACCATCTACTCATGGTGGGTCCACCTGGAGCAGGTAAAACTCTCCTTGCTAAAAGTCTTGCAGGCCTGTTACCACCCATGGACTTTAGCGAACAACTGGAGACAGGTTGTATCAGGTCAGCCTACGGAACAGCATACAATTACAGTGAAGACACGCACCGGCCGTTTCGTTCGCCACACCATACCGCGTCTGCTGCGGCCATGGTGGGTGGAGGTAATCCTCCCAAACCAGGTGAAATATCACTGGCACATAACGGTGTATTGTTCCTCGATGAGTTACCTGAATTCTCGCCGGCTGTTATCGATACACTGCGTCAACCATTAGAATCAGGCTATATTGAGCTTAGTCGCGCTCACGCCCGAATTAAATATCCTGCTCGTTTTCAATTGGTAACCGCAATGAATCCTTGTCCTTGTGGCTGGCATGGATCATTGAACAAACTGTGTGAATGCGGCACTGAAAAAATTCGCAGATACCAACAGAGGATTTCTGGTCCGATACTAGACCGTCTGGATATGCAAATTCAGGTCGATCCTCTTCCGCCATCAACACTACTAAACAAATCCAAACTGCAGCAGCCCAGCGAACAGGAAAAAACCCTGGACCTCCTAATGCAGAGTCACCAGTTCAGGAAACAACACTCGACCCGGTTAGCCAGGACGGATAGCACGGATGCTATCATCTCAGCCTGCAATCTCGCTGGTGATCACCAGGTATTCGCTAGCCTGCTAGCAAATAAACTGAATATGACAGCCCGTGGTTTTACACGACTACTGAAGGTAGCACGAACAATTGCAGACCTGGAACTGAGCCACGATGTTAGGAAAGTACATCTTGAGGAGGCTTTAAGCTTTCGAAAAATTTAATCTTTGACTAGTCAGTTAAATTTTCCTGAAGGGCCGACTCAAGCAGTATTTAAGGGACCGACCCAACCATATAGTCAACCAGGGCTTTAATCTCGTCATCCGAACAATTAAAGCACATTCCCCTGGCTGGCATCGCTGGTAACATGCCATTGATACCGCTGTTATATAGCGTATCCATGCCTTTGCTAATCCGCGGTGCCCATTCACTCACGTCGGCAAATTTAGGCGCACCAGCCACACCCAGATTGTGGCAAGTCGCACAACTCTGATCATAAACGCTGGCAACATCGAAGCTTCCGCTAGCGACGGGCGCTGCCGCCTGCTGCGGGCCTGCGCAATCCGTGCCTTGAACACAAACTGTGCCTACTTTCTGAATTCTAGCAATTATCGCCTCTTCGCCGGGGTCTGCCACTACAGTCATCCCAATACAAAAAACAGGCAGGAGAAAAAATTTTTTCATCTAAAACTGACCTTGAACCAAAACGCTGCATAGTATAGCTGAATCTTCACCTAAGTACCCCAGTCGAATTCATCAATTTCTCTCTTTCTCGAGAACTGAAAAACATTCGAAGTTCCTGCCTCAACGATGGACTGCTCGGATACAAGTGTGAGCACAGCATTCTCTCTAAAATCAATCAAACTATCTGCACCGATATTTATCATCGTACTTTTCAATTTATAAAGGGTTGTCTCTAATACTTCGGCCATTGAACCGACCAATGGAACATAAGCATCCACACCCTCCTCAAACATCATTTTTCGGCTACTCATGCTGTCTGCGTAGCGCTGCCAGTTTTGGGCTCGCTGAGTCCCTTCACCCCAATAGGGCTTATACATCTGACCATTTATAGACACCTTCGGTGTCGGGCTTTCCTCTGTCATTGCGAAATAACGCCCCATCATCACAAAGTCTGCGCCCATAGCCAGAGCGATCACTATTTGCGTATCATTAGCCAACCCCCCATCTGAACATATAGGAATATAAGTACCCGTTTCACTGTAGAACGCATCTCGCTGTTTAACGACGTCCAGAAGCGCAGATGCCTGGCCTCGCCCAACCCCTTTCTGTTCTCGGGTTATGCAGATAGAGCCACCGCCAATACCAACTTTGATGAAATCTACCAGGCCTGACTTCGCCAGGTAATCAAAGCCCTCTGGAGTCACAATATTACCCACACCAAGCACTACTTCACTGCCGTACTGTTCGCGTATCCATTCAATGCCATCCATCTGGAATTCGGTAAAGCCATCCGAGGAGTCAAAACAAAGAACATCCGCCCCAGCTTCCATCAACGCGGGTACGCGTTGCCGATAATCATGGGTGTTAATTGCGGCCCCTACGGATAATCTTTTATTTTCATCTAATAATTCAAGCGGGTGACGCTGATGGTCGACGTAATCCTTCTTGAAAACCAAAGAATTTAAATTTCCCTGCTCATCTAAAACTGGCAGGCAGTCTTTCTTATGATGATGTAACAATTCATTTGCTTTCCGCAGGGTTATGCCTTCCGTACCAAAGAAAACATCCGATTTTGGTGTCATGTGGTCTTTTACTAAATTACTCAGATCATCTTCGAATTCCCAAAAATCCTGGTCGGTTATCAAACCACAAAATTCACCCTCGGCAGAGCCATCTATGGTTACAGGGATCGTCGAATGACCAGTTTCAGCCATCAATTCGACCAATGACGCAAGAGTTGAATCTGGTTTTGTATTAGCACCGCTGGTAACAAATCCTGCTTTATGTGCTTTTACCTGACTCACCATTTCGACCTGACTCTCAATACTCTGGGAGCAGAAAATCATACTCAAACCACCCTGCCTTGCCAGAGCAATAGCAAGGTTTGTTCCTGATACAGATTGCATGCAGGCTGAAACCACAGGAATATTAATATCGAATTTGCTGGCTTTACTACCTTCACTCTTGGCTAAGGGTGCTTTTAGGCTAATCTTATCAATGTGTTGCTCACGCCGTGTTAGCCTCGGCAATAAAAGGTACTCACTGAAGGTCCGTGAAATGTCGTCCAGAATTATCGCCATTAACGCGCTCCAACTAAAAAATTCGGTAAATACACCCATTTTAAATGTGACCAGTCCCTGGGTAATGACAGTAGCAGGCCTCTGATAGGATCAGATTTCAGACAACAAACTAACGGGCCAGAGAGGCTTTCAGGGAAAGGAGAGTCAAAAAAGAGTGCATTGGAAGATGCCATGTTGAATTTTAAGCGATGGCTGGGTGCAATACAATCAGCATCTGCGACATTTGATTATGCAAACACCGCTAAAATCAAAAAGGCGAGCAATCAGATACTACCTGCTAGGACAATCACATCCAAACAACGTAAACATCCGGTATCAATTCATCTCACGTTCTTTATCGATCAAGAATTCGGCTACTTTAATCATGCCAGCCTGGCCGCCAGCACCGCGCCCTTCTATCCGATATTTACCATTGACAATCAGGGTAGGAACACCCGTGGCACGATAAGCACGTCCACGCGCTTCCGCCTGCTGCACACTGGCCTGTACCCCAAAACTTCCAAACACCTTGGCAAAGGAGACAGGGTCAACACCAACCTCAGCTAAAAAATTGGCAATCGCCTTGGGGTCGCTTAGATTACGTCTCTGCAAATGGATAGCATTAAATATCTCCAGATGGACCTCGTCCAGGATACCCATTGCTTTAACCGTGTAGTACGTCTGTGCTAACACTCGGTAAAAAGGATTCCAAATAGCCGGTGTCCGGTTAAATTCAACATCTTCTGAAAGGTTCGCTTCCCAGGCAGTTAGAATCGGATCAAACTGGTAGCAGTGACCACAGCCATAGGAAAAGTACTCGGTCACTTCTATTTTTCCGTCTGGCACGACTCCGACGGCAATCGGCAATTCAAAGTAATGGACACCTTCTTCGTAATCTGCGGCCCAAGTATTCAACGAAAATAAGACCATCACGATAACTGTTAATAACTTCTGAGTCATACTCGACCAACTCCTTATGCCGTTTCTTATGTCATTGCCTGCTTTAATGATCTTGTCATGCCATTGCTGAATATTAATTGCTTGAAGCTGAACCTTGGCTGTCATTAACGACAATAACCTGTTTATCTTCGTGCAGAAAGCGCTTACTGGAGCCCATACAGGTAAGACGCAACAGCAGCAATCTCTTCATCATTCAGGTCCATAGCGGAAAGACGCATCATCTTGCCATCACCATCGTTATGCCGCTCACCTGAGCGAAAGGCTTTTAATTGGGTTTCCGTGTATTCCGGCCATTGCCCCGCCAATACCGGGAAACCTGCCAGGCTATTTCCCTGGCCCGTTGGCGAATGACAAGCCGTACAGGCAGCGATACCTTTGCGAGCTATACCCGAACGATAAATACTTTCGCCTAACTCGACCCTGGCGGGGTCAGCTGAACCATGACTCGCGGTATTAGCAGCATAATAAGCAGCTAGATCCCGTAAGTCCTGATCTGACATACCAGCCAGCATTCCTGTCATCAGCAAAGCAGGCCTTTCACCCGACTGGATTTCCTGCATTTGCTTGAGCAGGTAGTCTTGATTTTGTCCTGCTATATTTGGAAAGCTTCCAGCAAAGCTATTGCCATCCTGGCCATGACAAGCGACACACATCATGGTCAGGGTCTCGCCACGAACGGCATCTCCCTGCGCCATTGCTGTCAGCGCCAACATCAATAATCCGATTCCTGAAATAAGTCTTAACATCTTGTTATCCAATTCAAAATTCTAATTTTATACGCCCTATCCGACAGAGACCCACTCTGCCAATCAATGCGAAATCTACCGAGGCGGGTTCAGCACCACCCGGAATTAAACCTCTTTTGAGGCCTATCTCGTTTCTCTGCAGCCTTATTCTTAGCACAACCTTTACTGCGCACGAGCTAAACGATGCGGTATTATAGCTGAATAAGACTTAAGTGACAGTTCAGGTTAACCACATTTGTACACAAAACATGATCGACTTCAGTAAAGCACAATTTCAGACCAGCGCATCCAGACTAAAAGAGTGTCCCAACGATGTTGGGATTGAAATTGCTTTCTGCGGTAGATCTAATGCAGGTAAGTCGAGTGCCATTAATACTCTGACCCGACAAAAAAAATTAGCAAGAACCAGCAAGACACCCGGACGTACACAACTACTGAATTTTTTTTCACTAAACGAGAAACTAAGGCTGGTTGACCTGCCCGGTTATGGCTATGCCAAGGTACCTACCTCGATCAAGCAGCATTGGCACAAACATCTCGATGAATACCTGCGAGGAAGATCGTCCCTGCGTGGCCTGGTTCTTTTAATGGATATCCGCCATCCCCTTAAAACCTTCGACCAAACCATGATCAACTGGTGTAATGATACCGGCTTAGCCTTGCATATTCTGCTAACCAAAGCCGATAAACTAAAACGCGGGGCCCAGCAAAATACCTTGCTCAGTCTTACAAAAGCATTATCAAGTGAAATCAGTATTCAGACCTTTTCAGCCCAGAACAGTCTGGGCCTGACTGAACTAGAGAAAAAGCTGCTTACCTGGATACCAGAAGAAGATACCGGCCCTGAAAATAAGTTTTAAAAAAGCCCTAGCCATAAAGGGGATTATGGCTAGGGCAAGACTTCGGTGAATTGGGGAATGACCGAAGTTTACTACAAAAACAATACTTACTAGGTGTCAGACAACCATACCTTAAAAAAGTTCTAAATGATTAAAATATTTTTCATATCTTGAGTAATATTAGCCATATTATGTCGATAACAGCGGTTTTTGTAAGCATAATCCTAAATATCGGTTAGGCAATCATCATAAATTCAACTTTTTCCCTTTTAAAAACAATTAGTTATTTAAATAACCAAGAAAACTATCTGAATATGTGGAGGCAATGCAAACGCACCGAGTTAAAAGTGACTTTTTTCAAGCCACAAATAGAGAATTCAAATTAATCTATATGATTATATATTAGTCTTCTGACGCGGTTTACTTGATTACCTTTACAGACCACAGTTCTTATCAGCCACGACTACCAACAGAAATCCAAAGAAAAAGCCTCAGCCATAACGGGGATTATGACTGAGGCTATGACTCCGGCTAATTGGGGAATCACCGAAGCTTACTGCCGAAACTTTGTCTCACACCGATTAAGACAAAGCCCATGCAAAAAAGTTCCCAAAAAAATAAAAATTTTAGTGTGCTTCTTCCCAGTCTTTGCCGATACCGACTTCAACTTCAAGAGGGATAGACAACTCAGCGGCAGAAGCCATATGTCTTATCAGGCCAGCTTTAACAACTTCAAGCTCTTTTTCATCAGCCTCAAGCACCAATTCATCATGCACCTGCATGATCATGGTTGATTTAAGTTGTGACTCTACCAACCAAGCCTGCACCCGTATCATCGCCAATTTTATGATATCTGCTGCTGTCCCTTGCATTGGTGCATTTATTGCCGTTCTTTCAGCCGCCTGTCGCATCTGAAAATTAGTAGAATTTATGTCTGGTAGATAAAGCCTGCGGCCAAAATGGGTTTCCACATATCCTAAACTGGAAGCCTGTGCCCTTATCGCCTCCATATATTCCTTCACGCCGGGATAACGCTGGAAATACAGATTGATATAATCCTGTGCGTCGGTTCGACTAATTCCCAATTGTCTAGCCAGACCGAATGCTGACATCCCATAGATCAAACCAAAATTAATGGCCTTGGCGCTGCGGCGCTGATCCATACTGACTTGTTCAAGAGAACAGCCAAACACTTCTGCAGCAGTCGCTTTATGGATGTCCAAACCATTTCGAAATGCCTGGGTCAGGCCTGAATCTGCAGATAAATGAGCCATAATACGTAACTCAATCTGCGAATAGTCGGCCGCCACTAACTGGTATCCTGGCTTGGCAACAAACGCTTTACGGATTCGCCGACCCTCTTCAGTTCGAATCGGGATATTCTGCAAATTAGGATCACTACTGGAAAGCCGCCCGGTCGCTGCCACAGCCTGATGATAAGAAGTATGCACCCTGCCGGTACTGGTATTAATTTGATTGGGTAACTGATCAGTATAGGTTGACTTAAGCTTACTCAAGCCTCTATAGGAAATTATCAGTTTAGGTAACGGATAGTCCAAAGCCAATTCCTGCAAAACTGCTTCTGCAGTAGAAGGCTGTCCTTTTGGCGTTTTCTTTAACACCGGTAGTTTTAATTTCTCAAAAAATATCTGTTGCAACTGTTTCGGAGAACCTAAGTTAAAGCTTTCGCCCGCCAACTCGAATGCCTCTGTTTGTAATTCTGCCAATCTTTGCTCTATTTCCTTACTCTGTTTATAAAGCATTTCAGCGTCTACCAGGACCCCGGCTCGTTCTACTGTAGATAAAATAGATACCAGTGGCATTTCGATATCAAGAAATACACTCATCAACTGATTGGTCTGACGTAACATTGGCCAGAGTGTTTCATGCAATTGCAGCGTTATGTCTGCGTCCTCAGCTGCATAATTCGAAGCTAAGTCTACCGAAATCTGGTTAAACGTTAATTGCTTGGCACCTTTACCGGCAATTTCAGTGAAATGAGTGGTCTTTCTATGAAGATAATTCAGTGCTAAATCATCCATATTGTGCCTGGAAAATACCGAATTCAAAACATAGGACTCCAGCATGGTATCGTGAACCTGGGCTTTCACCTCAATGTCATAGCGTGCCAGGATACTCATATCAAACTTGAAATTCTGGCCTATTACCCATTTCTGCTCATTCTCTAAAAGTTTCTTGATCCCGGGTAATACAACGGATAATGACAACTGGCTAGGTGCCCCTAGGTAATCGTGACCAATAGGTAGATAAGCCGCCTGTCCGGGTTTGCAGCAGAACGAGATTCCTACTAATTCAGCATTGATATAATCCAGGCCGGTGGTTTCTGTATCAAATGCGAAATACTGTGCTGCATCGAGTTTCTCAAGCCAGCGCTGCAAATGAGCCTCATCTAGGATTACTTCATACTCTACTGCTGCTACCGGTTCAGTCAGCACCGCCTGCCGTCCGAGTTCTTCCAACCAGCCGGAAAATTCATATTCCGTATAATATTCTCGTAATCCCTCAATATCGCGATCGGCTTGCTGTAGCTCGGCTAGAGTCTTTGGTAAATCCAGATGTTGACGAATAGTAGCCAAGTCATAAGACATCGGCAAAAATCCGAGAGAATCGCGCAGATTTTCACCAACCTTGCCCTTCACCTGTTCCGCCCCTGCCATAACTCCCTCTAAGGACTCAAACTCTGTCAACCATTTTACCGCTGTCTTGGGGCCGCACTTTGGAACCCCCGGAATATTGTCTGAGCTATCTCCCATCAGGGCCAGATAATCTATTATCTGAGTCGGACTGACGCCGAATTTTTCTTGAACCCCGTCTACATCCAGGTACTGGCCGTTCATAGTATTTATCAGCGCAACCTGGTCATTAACCAGCTGCGCCATATCTTTGTCACCGGTTGATATCAGGGTTCGGCTGCCTGCATCACTGAGTTGCCGGGCAAGGGTACCGATGACGTCATCCGCCTCTACACCTTCAACCGACAACAAGGGTATACCCAGGCATTCGACAATACGATGGATAGGTTCAATCTGGCTCCGCAGTTCCTCGGGCATCGGTGGCCTGTTCGCCTTATAATCGGCATATATATCGTTTCTGAACGTTTTCCCTTTAGCATCAAACACAACAATGATTTGACTCTCAGCATACTCAGACTGCAGTTTCCGGATCATACTAATGACCCCTTTAATCGCACCCGTCGCCTGCCCTTTTGAATTCTCTAACGGCGGTAGTGCATGAAAGGCACGAAAAAGGTAGGATGAGCCATCCACCAGGACAACTTTGAAGTCATTATTCATGGGCAATTATTCTCTGATTTAAGAGCAAACCATACTTTGATTATTCGACTACTTTCAATCATATTTGTACTAAGCCTGATATTTCCTTCGACACAAGTCAGTGCAGAAGAGACAGATCAGGAAGTCATTTCTATTATAGAAGATAAAGAACGTACCATTTACGAATATCGTCACAATGGCGTGCTCATGATGATAAAAATACAACAAAAAAATCGGCGACCCTATTATATGGTTCCTGCCGATGGTGAAGCCCATTACACAGACCTCAGCCAGAAAAAACACCTCTATCCGCAGTGGGTTATCCTTGAATGGTGATTCGTGGCTAGTTTTACCTCGCTCCATAAAAAGGATATCGAGAATTTCCTGGCGCTTTTTAATGTCGGTGAGCTGAGTTCCTTTCAGGAAATTGTTGCCGGGATAGAAAACACTAACTACTTTGTAAACACCACAAAATACGATCTGGAACAACAATTTGTTCTCACCCTGGTTGAAGTCGCCTCGTTCTCAGAAGTGCCTTTTTTTACTAACCTGACAACCCATCTTGCTAACTATGGTCTACCCGTACCTGCGCCGATTTTAACGCTGGATGGCATGCCGTTTTCCATTCTTAAAAACAAACCTGCTTTATTCTTGCCTAAACTGCCGGGTGTACATCTACAAAAAACAAGCCTTGAACATTGTCGAGAGGTAGGCCGTATTCTAGGCCTGATGCATTCTACTTTACTGAGCAGTTCATATCAGATGGACAATCCCTACAATGCCGACTGGATGTACACAGCCATTGAACAAACAGACCACCAATTCGAACCTGAATTCAAGCAGTTGTTATTTCACTGCACAGAGCAATATGAAATTCTGGAAACTTCCACCTTACCGAGGGGAATCATTCATGGTGATCTGTTCAGGGACAATATACTATTTTCAGATACGAAGATTACTGGTGTCCTTGATTTCTTTCATGCCTGTACCGATTTTCTGATCATGGATGTAGCAATTACAATCAATGACTGGTGCCAAAACCAAGACCACTTGATCAATTCAGACAAAGCCGCCAGTCTGCTAATGGGCTATGAACTAGCCAGGCCGCTGGAACAAGAAGAAAAACTGCAAATGCCGATATTTCAACGGATTGCAGCAGCTAGATTCGCGTTAACCCGTTCTTTAACAGGCCAGCCAGGCAATCATTTAAAGGATCCCATGGAATGCCTGGCGTTATTGCAATCGCTGCTATAGCGGTAACTATAACCCTGCCTGAACACACTCTTTTAGATGAACAGGTTTAGCCATCGCAAGGCAAAACGCACAATAGCAACCTTACTTACCGCAACCATAATGTGATCAAATGTTACGCAGGTTACCAATAATAGTTCGCAGATTTGCGACGCTATGAGGTGCTTTAATATAGCCGGCATGTCGCCCCAATGCGTCAACCAGCACAAGGCTGCTACTATGACCAACATTATAATTGGTAGAGGTCGTATGCGACGCGTGACCAACCGGTAAATGGAACTGGTCGGCGAGGGCCTTTATGTCGCTTATCTCGCCAGTGATTCCCGTGAACGTACGATCAAATTTGTTCAGATAGGCAGCTAACTCTGAAGGGGTATCCCGATGCGGATCCACCGTCACTAACCAAACCCGAGGAAATTCCATGACTTCAGCATTGACCTTGGCCAAGGTCGCCATGGTGGTGGGACAAATATCGGGACAATGGGTAAATCCAAAGAAAAGTAAATTCCATTGCCCGTCAAATTCCTCCATTGCCAGACTCTGCCCTGAATCGCTGATGAGGTTAATCGGCTCTAAAACCCGAGGCTCATCAAAAAGAACCAGGCCAAGCTGTCTGGCTTCCTGCTCACTTAATCTCTGTGGAGAGGAGGCCAACTGGTAGACCAGAATAGCGGTCATGATCCCGACTACAGTCAACATCCATAGCGTCGATTTCTTTAAGCTTCGTTTATCGGTGTCGGACGACATGAGGGACTGGACCTTCAAACATAAGACAAGGGCATAAGATAATGATCAACCAATAGTGCACCGAATAAGCCAGCGAGATAAATGATTGAATAACGGAACGTCTCTAGCGGAGCACGCGCATTTTTTCCGACATACATGACGATAGCCCAATAGATGAAACCAGCTCCAAGGGCAACTGCGGCTGCCAAGTACAGCAAATTACTCATGCCAATGATATATGGAAACAATGTAATGAAAACCAGAACGACCGTATAGAGAAGAATCTGCAGGCGGGTATAAGCCTCACCATGGGTAACTGGTAACATCGGATATTCGACTAACTTATATTCTTCGATACGATCAATCGCCAGCGCCCAAAAATGCGGTGGGGTCCAGACGAATATAATGAGAACCAGAAGCAATCCACCGCCATCAATACTGTTGGTCACAGCAGTCCAGCCGAATAGGGGAGGCGCTGCACCAAATAAACCACCTATAACAATATTCTGCGAGGTTGCTCGCTTAAGATAAACGGAATAAAAGATTCCGTAGCCTGCCCAGGCAGCCAGATTTAACCAGGCCGTTAACGAATTAATAAAAACCATCAGTATGGCCATTCCCAAAGCCAACGTAATGGCAACAAATACGCCACCTTGAAAATTCGAAACTCTACCTTGTGCGACCGGGCGATTATGCGTTCGAGCCATTTTTGCATCAACGCTGGCATCGACGAGATGATTTAACGCCGCTGCTGAACCCGATACTAAGGCGACACCCAGCAAACAGTATGAGATTGTCGCCAGTGGCACCATGCCATCCGTCGCAAGAAACATTCCTGCCAAGGTGCACAACAGCATCAGCAAGACCACTCGCGGTTTACACATTTCATAAAAATCTTGCCAGTTTGGCTTGATATTATTCTGCATGACTTTGGATACCGATGACCGGTTCTGAATTTCGAAACGGATTGTAACTAAACTGGAAAGTAAATTCATGGGTCCCAACACAGATCAGCACATAAATCACGACATCAAACCGTTATTTTCAGCTTAATGATACAAATGCTGCTATCGCTTTACACCTTTGGACCACACCTGGGTACTAAACTACCCATTTAAATCAGCGATTCCTTCCTGGCTTAACAGCGCATCAACGGTTGGTTTTCTGCCACGAAAAGCAGTAAACAAATCCATTGGATCTTTTGACCCGCCCTGTTCAAGAACAGTCGATAAAAATAATTCTCCAGTCTGCCGGTTGAATATACCTTCTTCTCGAAACTTGGAAAAAGCATCAGCTGATAATACCTCTGCCCACTTATAGCTATAATAACCGGCTTCATAGCCATCATCACTACCAAAAATATGATCGAAGGCATGCTGGAATCGATTATCGGACCTAACAGGAACCACCGATACCTCACTTCGAACCTGGTCGAGAATAGTCTGGATCTGGTTATCTTTATGCTCATCAAATTCTATATGCAAACGCAGATCAAACAGAGCAAATTCAACCTGGCGCATCATCTGCAACCCTGACTGGAAATTTTTTGCAGCCAACATTTTATCAAGCAGGTCTTCTGGTAAAGGCTCTCCTGTCTGAAAGTGGGCTGAAATCAGCGGCAATGATTCTCTTTCCCAGCACCAGTTTTCCAGGAACTGACTAGGTAATTCAACGGCATCCCAGGCAACCCCATTAATTCCAGATACCGGTGCGCAATCGATCTGGGTGAGCATATGGTGCAATCCATGTCCAAATTCATGGAACAGGGTTACCACATCTGAATGACTCAACAAGGAAGCGGTATCTCCCAAGGGGCTTGGAAAATTACACGTTAGGTAGGCCACCGGTAGCTGCAAGTTTCCATCCAAGCGGATACGCCGAGTTCTACATCCATCCATCCACGCGCCACCGCTTTTCTTAGGGCGTGCATACAGATCCAGGTAGAAACGGGCGATGAGTGAACCGTCACGAAATATATCAAAAGTAGTTACATCAGCATGCCATGTTTCTATGTCAGTCGATTCTCTGACCTCAATATCAAATAGTTTGCGAACCACTTCAAACATGCCGCTGATAACCACCGGTACGGGGAAGTATGGCCGCAACTGCTCCTCTGACAGGTCAAATTTTTCGATTTTCAACTTTTCTGAACAAAAGCCAATATCCCATGGCTGCAGTTCATGCAGGGCTAAATGTTCGGCGGCGAATTTTTCTACCTCTGCAAACTCCTGGTCAGCAACCGGTTTGGATTTCTCTGCCAGCTCCATCAAAAACGCCAACACCTGTTGCGGTGTTTCCGCCATTTTGGTTGCCAAACTAAGCTCCGCAAAATTCTCAAAGCCGAGAATCTCTGCTAATGCCTTACGCTGTATTAATATATCCTGCATCAGCTGACTATTATCTAAATCAGCCGCCCCTGGACCCTGATCGGATGCTCTAGTGGAGCGGGCTATATACATTTCCTTACGCAGGTCACGATTTTCGCAGTAAGTCATCAAGGGGAAATAACATGGAAAATCCAGAGTCAGTAAATAACCCTGCAGGTTTCGCTGCTCTGCGCTTTGCCGGGTCAGCGCAATCGCGTTTTCTGGCAGCCCTCGCAGATCCTCTACATCATCGATCAATTTATACCAGGCGTCGGTGGCATCCATAACATGTTCGGAAAAACGACTGGTAATTTCAGATAATTTCTTTTTCACCTCTGCACACTGTTCTTTTACCTCGCCAGTCAAATCCACCCCAGAAAGTCGAAAATCCCGCAGAGCATTTCTGATCGCTTGACGCTGCGCGAGACTCAAACTTTCAAAATCTTTACTCTTCTCAAGGCCCTGGTAGATAGCAAACAAGCCCTGATCCTGTCCAAGCCTTGTCGAATATTCATTGAGCAAGGACAGACAATGATTGTATACCTCCCTCAGTGCGTCATTGTTTACCACCGAATTCATATGACTGACTGGCGACCAGGCCTTGTTTAGGCGATCTTCAAGCTCGTCGAGCTGCTTCACCATGCCAACAAAATCGCGTGATTTAGATTTTTTCAGGGCGGTGATTGCCTCCTGGTTCTCGGCGATAAGCAGTTCTATGGCGGGCGTTACATGTTCCGGCTGAACTGCACTGAATGCTGGCAGCTCTTGAGCCGTTAAAAGAGGGTTGTTCATTAGTTGTTTCCTTAAAGGTAATCTGGCTCAAACAGACCCATGGCTCAATTGCGTAAATACTTGATGAGTGTCTGGCTCTCGATCAAACCAGATAGAAAAAGCCAGCGCAGCCTGTTCAATCAACATACCCAGACCATCAGCACAAGGCCTGTCCTGATCCAGGCAACACCACTTTAAAAAGTGCGTCTTTTCTGCGCCATACATCATGTCATAACAGTGCGTCTGCGGACCCAGAATACGTCTTGGAACCAACGGAACAGAACCACTGAGTCCCGCAGACGTGCCATTTATCACCAGATCGTATGAACTTGTAAATTCCGAGTCGACCTTCACTGTCACTCGTGAGTCAGGGAATAAGCCTGCTATATCGATGGCTTTCTGAGGCGACCTGTTCCAGATAGCTAATTCGAAAGGTGCCTCGCTCAACAACGACGCCATAATGCCCTGAACGGCTCCACCCGCCCCGAGAACCAGTATCTTGCGGTCTTCAAGCCGCCAATTCAGGCGCGTCTTTAGATCTCTGACTAATCCAGGCCCATCCGTATTGTAGCCAGTCAGTTCACCTGTTTCAGTTAAACTCACAGTATTAACAACACCCGTGGTCTGGGCCGTTCGATCATGAAGATCAACTAAATTAAATGCATCGAGCTTACAGGGTACGGTGATATTAAACCCGGTCCCACCTCGATCACGAAAAACCTGCACAGCTTCATTAAACAACCCCGGTTGCACCAAAATCTTTTCATAACGCAGATCAATACCAAACTGTTCAGCAAATGCTTCATGGATAGCAGGTGAGCGACTATGGCTAATCGGATTACCAAATACCGCCAATAAGGTCATTGCACTGAGCCTCGCCGTAAGACCTTACCACTCATTAAATCTCTTATTTCACTTGCTCCTTCAGCTCCGCCCAATTCACCTGGAACGATGAAATCAATGTCTTCTCCAAAGACTTCTCTGATCTCGGCAGCACTTGTCGCCGGAGCACAACCGCTTCGATTAGCAGAAGTTGAAACGATGGGTCCGTTGACCAAATTACTCAACCACTGAACTACCGGATGAGCACTGACTCGCAAGGCGACCGTACTATGAGCACCCTTTATCCAGTCCGGACAAAAGCCATTATCCGGCACTAAAAAAGTCACCGGAGCAGGCCAGGCTTGTCTTAGTTCAGCTATTTTATGATTCGATAACCCTTCTAGATAATCATCAAAATGGGCCATCTCTCCAGCAATTAAAATCAAACCCTGTGCTTGCTCTCTCTGTTTCAAGGCAAGGATACGGAGTACCGCAATTTCTGATGTGGGCAAGCAACCCAATCCCCATACACCTTCAGTTGGATAGGCAATAACGCCATCCTTAAATAATTTAGAAGGGCCATCCAGGTGCTGATCAGACTGGCTTTGTGTCACTGTGATTCGAGATTCTGATTGACGGCCAGGTTGCTTGCTCGAATTTTAGTTGCATTGTCGGCACGCTCTGCGGACAGCTTGGCCGCTAAGGTTTCATCTTCAACCGCCATTACCTGAGCAGCCAGATAAGCTGCATTCTTAGCGCCGGCTTTACCAATGGCAACGCAAGCCACTGGAATGCCGCCTGGCATTTGCACTGTCGACAACAGTGCATCTATGCCTTGCAATGAACCGGCATCAATGGGTACACCGATGACGGGTTTAACAGTCTGTGCAGCAACCGCACCGGCCAGATGTGCCGCCATCCCTGCCGCCGCAACAAACACTTTACACCCTCTTAACTCTGCATCACGGACAAAATCCTGAGTATCTTTCGGCGTACGGTGTGCCGAAGTAATACGCACCTCATATCGAATTGAAAATTGTTCCAATACATCCATGCTGGCACGCATAACGGGAAGGTCAGATTCTGACCCCATCATAATAGCTACAAAGGCTTCTGCCATGTCCTATTCCTTAATTCAAAACTGAGACGTTACCTAAGGAGAAGAAACCATTCAATGAGATATCCAAAAATAGTTTTATTTCCAGCAAATTAGAGCCTCAATTCAGGCTCGATGATACCCCTCAACAGAATTGACGATTAGGCCGGCAAGTTCTAACTGGCTTAACTGACCTGACAAGTCTTGCATAGTTAACCCGGTTGCGTTCAATAACGAAGAGTAGGGCAAGGGTTGATCATCAATCAGAGCTAATAAACCTGACTCAGCACTTGCTCCTGCTCTTGGACTTGGAGACGCTTCGACCTCGCCAATCAAGGTTATCTCCGCTAAAACATCGGCTATAGTTTCAGTCAATACAGCCCCTGAACGAATCAATTCATGACAGCCGCCATACTGGCCATACTGAACGGGCCCAGGAATAGCGAACACCTCTCTATTTTGGTCCAGCGCAGTCTGTGCCGATATCAGCGACCCGCTCTTCAACCTTGCTTCGACAATCAATGTTCCCTGGGCTAAACCGGTGATAATCCTGTTCCGCTTTGG
>Ga0206679_10000007_pt1 | contig 152092 bp, 123 predicted proteins | sample M110012015metaG_FD_155464 | JGI IMG/M metagenome (GOLD analysis project Ga0206679, IMG submission 155464) | Ammonia-oxidizing marine archaeal communities from Monterey Bay, California, United States - M1 100m 12015 | ecosystem: Environmental > Aquatic > Marine > Intertidal zone | place: USA...
CACGATTCCAATCTTCTCCTAAAAAATTAGGATAATTTTTCTCTTCTATCCTTCCTAACCACTCATCCTAAAAAATTAGGATAATTTTTCTCTTCTATCCTTCCTAACCACTCATCCTAAAAAATTAGGATAATTTTTCTCTTCTATCCTTCCTAACCACTCATCCTAAAAAATTAGAATAATTTCTAATTCACCCCTCGGAGCTTTTTTCTCCTAAAAAAAATGGGCATATTTGCCCACTTTTCTTTGGTCAACCTATTGCCGACCTGCTTTTTTGTCTCACAAAGAAACTAATAAAAAGCCCCTCAAAGGGGCTTTCCAAAATTTGTGGTAGCGGGGGCAGGATTTGAACCTACGACCTACGGGTTATGAGCCCGTCGAGCTACCGGACTGCTCCACCCCGCATCAACAAGGCCGAGAATTATATGTGCGTTGAACTAGGCGGTCAACACATTGCTTATGTTTTGTTCAAATGATTTATCTATAAATGGCAATTTATAGAGGACTGGAGGGCTATCAGGAAGTGGTGCCGAAGAGAGGACTTGAACCTCCACGGGGTTTCCCCCACTACCCCCTCAAGGTAGCGTGTCTACCAATTCCACCACTTCGGCGTGTCTTTCTTATTCTACTGGTACTTCTGGTATTTCTGAATCAAAACTTTCAGGTTCCGGACCGGTGGGAACTTCAACGGCAATAACTTCCTGCGATGACTGCATCTGGGGCATTCCTAAGGCGGTAGCCTGGTCAGAACGCTGTTTAGCAACATAAGCCAGAGCAAAGCTGGTCAGGAAAAAAGCAATCGCAATCCAGGTGGTAAGCCGGGTGAGGAAATTACCGGCTCCGCCACTACCAAATACCGTTCCAGACGCTCCAGAACCGAACCCAGCTCCCATATCGGAGCCTTTTCCATGCTGAATCAATACAAGTCCAATAACTGCGACAGCAGCAATGATATGGACAATCAATACCAACGATTCAAATAAGTCTAAATCCATTCTTTATCAACCCAGTGTTTGTAATCAGTCTGCAAATGCTGCTGCATTGCAAATCTGTACGAATTCATTTTTGTCCAGTGAAGCACCACCTACCAGGACTCCATTTATATCTGGTTGAGCCAGCAGTTCTTTCACCGTACTTGCGCGCACACTCCCACCATACAACAACCTGATTTCCGGACACTCCAGACCATAATAGTCTGACAGCGCCGTGCGCATTTCAGCATGGATCTCCTGAGCATCATACGCCGATGCGACCTCACCTGTGCCTATCGCCCAAATAGGTTCATAGGCTATAACCACTGCTGCCATTTCAACTGCTGTCAATTTTTCCATCAACCGGCCAATTTGGCCTGTGACAACCTGTTTCGCCTGACCTGCCTGTCTTTCTGACAGGGTTTCACCCACACAAACCAGGGGTTGTATACGATGCTCTATACACGCCTTGGTTTTGCTAACCACTTCGTCGTCAGTCTCACCAAAAACCTGCCTTCTTTCAGAGTGCCCTACAAGACAGATCCTACAATCAATATCATCCAGCATGGCAGCACTTGTTTCACCTGTTAATGCTCCCGGGGGTTGCCCACTTAAATTCTGAGCACCCACTTTGACCGCGGTTGCGTCAAACTGTTGTATAGCGAATTCAACAAAAACTGCTGGCACCAGCAACCAGGTATCACAAGCTTCGAGCTGCTCTTTTCGCAACGCGGTCGCCATCTCAATCAGCAATGATTTGGAACCGTTCATTTTCCAATTACCAGCTACTAACGGTCTAGGCATTACAATATTCCTGTATAGCAGTATAGTCCGACTGGCAAGGGCTCCGCATATTAACGGCTTTGCTATTAAGTTTCAATCTTATGGAACGGTGCGATGCACGGCATCGGCGATTTCCTGGGCCAATTCTACAACCTGGTGCCTTTCCTGGCCTTCAACCATGACTCGAACGACCGGCTCGGTTCCCGACGGTCTCAGCAGCACCCTGCCTAAATCGCCCAATTTAGATTCTGCCGCCTGTACAGCTTGCAATATTGACTCGCACTCTAAATCGGGAACTTGTGCGCAGCGAACATTGACCAATTCCTGAGGGAATTTTGTCATACCCTGTTTTAATCGATTCAGATTCTGCTCCTGACTAACTATAGCTGCCAGGACATGAAGTGCAGATACAATACCATCGCCAGTTGACGCAGCATCCAGGCACAGAATGTGACCTGAACCCTCACCGCCAATTCTCCAACCCCTTTGCTGCAACATTGCCATGACATGCCGGTCTCCAACTGCCGAGCGCGCAAATGGGATATTCTCTTGCTCTAGCGCCCGTTGCAGCCCTAAATTACTCATCTGGGTCCCAACTACGCCACCCATTAATTCATTTCTGGCGTTTTTATATTGTGTGATGACAAATAATAACTCGTCACCATCAACAATTTCACCGACATGATCTACCATGATTAGGCGATCACCATCTCCATCCAGGGCAATACCCAATTCAGCACCAGCCGCCACGACAGCTTCAGATAATGCGCCTGGGCTGGTCGCTCCAACCCCCTCATTGATATTCAACCCATTTGGAGAAGTGCCAATTTCAATGACTTCAGCGCCCAGTTCCCTGAACACATTCGGTGCAATCCGATAACCCGCACCATTAGCACCATCGACTACAATCTTAAGACCTTTAAGTGTCAATTCTGCTGGAAAGCAACTTTTGCAGAATTCTCCATATCGACCAGCCGCATCTTCAATACGGCTCGCCTTACCTAGATTATCTGACGACACCGTCACCATTTCCTCAGACAGCATCTGTTCGATAGCCAATTCCTGATCATCGGAAAGTTTCTGCCCGGTTGGGTTGAAAAATTTAATACCATTATCATGATATGAATTGTGCGAAGCACTGACTACGATACCTGCAGAGGCAGAAAACGTTCGGGTTAAATAAGCGACCGCTGGTGTCGGCATCGGCCCCAGCAGTAACACATCTACTCCTGCAGAAGCCAGGCCCGCTTCGAGCGCTGATTCGAACAGATAACCAGAGTTGCGGGTATCTTTGCCTATCATGACACTACCCCCGGATTCTTCCGCTAAGACTTTTCCCGCTGCCCAGCCTAACTTGAGCACAAAATCGGCTGTAATAGGATAAGTACCCACAGCACCTCTGATACCATCAGTGCCAAAATATCGTTTAGTTTTCATCTTCCTCGCCACTTCTCAAAATTTCCGTAACTACCCTCAGCGCACTCAGGGTCTGCTCTACATCATGGACTCTGAGAATTTTTGCGCCTCCCAGAAAAGCCATGATATTACCACCTACCGACCCGGCAATCACATCATCGGCGATACGGGATAAGGTGCTTTTCCTGGATAGACCAACCATAACAGGCAAGCCATGGACTTTAAATTCGGCCAGTCGATTGACCAAGGTCAAATTATGCTGATAGGTTTTACCAAAACCAAACCCAGGATCAACTATTAGGCGGCTGCGACTAATCCCCGCCAGACAGCAGCGTTGCACCGCCGATTTAAAGAACAAGTTGATATCATCAACCACATCAGTGTATCGCGGATCCTGTTGCATGCTGCCTGGCTGTCCCTGCATGTGCATGAGACAGGCATGTAAATGATGTGCCGCTACTATTTCCATGGCCCCTTGACGAGACAAAGCACGCACATCGTTGACCATGGCAATCCCAATTTCGGCGGCTTCGCTCATGACTTCTGGGGAACTGGTATCAACTGAAACAGGTACGCCTGAATGGCGCTTAATTTTTTCGATGACCGGCATGACGCGATCGAGTTCTTCTGAAACAGATACTGGAGCAGCACCGGGGCGAGTGGACTCACCGCCAACATCTATAATATCAGCGCCCTGCTGTACCATTTTCAGGGCACTTGACACCGCCTCATCAATGCTGGCGTGCGCACCCCCATCTGAAAATGAGTCCGGCGTCACGTTCAGGATACCCATTATCAACGGTTCAGGTCTCTGCAGCAGTCCAGTTAGGTCTTGCATCTAGGAACTTACAGATCAGCCGCTGGATCCCCAATCGGTTTTTCAGTCCCAGACTGGTCATTTTTAACCGAACCTGACCCTTCTGTGGGATCCATCGGTGAGTCGTCATCATTCCAATCAGAAGGCGGCTTCGGCTTTCGGCCTGCCATGATGTCATCTATCTGGCTTTTATCTATTGTTTCATATTCGAGCAATGCCTCTGCCATGGCATCAAGTTTGTCTCGATTCTCCTGAAGCAAATTGCGAGCCGTGCTGTAACAATCATCTATGATGGCTTTTATTTCTTCATCGATGAGTTTTGCGGTCTCTGCTGAAACATGGGCGTGAGAGTTACCTGCTGATTTACCTAGAAATACCTCTGTGTCTTCTTCTTCGTACTGCATCGGTCCTAATTTTTCAGATAACCCCCATTTAGTCACCATAGACCGAGCCATTCGCGTCGCCCTTTCTATATCATTGGAAGCGCCTGTGGTGACACCGTCAAATCCCAGGGTCAACTCTTCTGCAATTCGGCCACCAAAAAGGCCACAGATCTGACTCTGGATTAACCGCTTACTCATTGAATAGCGATCTTCCTCTGGTAAAAACATGGTGATGCCCAATGCTCTTCCTCTGGGAATGATTGACACCTTATAAGAAGGATCATGTTCCGGTACCAGGTACCCGACGACACAATGGCCTGCTTCATGATAAGCAGTATTGCGCTTTTCCTTATCCGACATCACCATGGTCTTACGCTCTGCGCCCATCATGATTTTGTCTTTGGCCTGCTCAAAATGATACATGGCAACCAGGCGTTGATCCTGCCGAGCTGCAAAAAGGGCAGCTTCGTTAACCACGTTGGCCAAATCAGCACCGGAAAATCCAGGCGTTCCCCTGGCAATATCCAAGGGCACCACATCAGCAGCCACAGGAACTTTCCTCATATGGACTTTAAGAATCTGCTCACGGCCGCGCAGATCTGGTAGCGACACTACAACCTGCCTATCAAACCTGCCTGGTCGCAACAGTGCCGGGTCAAGAACATCCGGGCGGTTTGTAGAGGCAATCACAATAATGCCCTCGTTCCCTTCAAACCCATCCATTTCGACCAGCAGCTGATTCAGCGTCTGCTCTCTTTCATCATGACCACCACCTAATCCAGCACCACGATGCCGACCTACCGCATCTATTTCATCAATAAAAATAATGCAGGGGGTTTGTTTCTTGGCCTGCTCAAACATATCTCTGACCCTGGACGCACCAACGCCGACAAACATCTCAACGAAATCAGACCCAGATATGGAGAAAAAAGGTACTTTAGCTTCACCAGCAATCGCCTTGGCCAACAGCGTTTTACCCGTTCCTGGAGGGCCGACCATTAAAGTACCACTTGGTATTTTACCTCCCAGCTTCTGGAATTTGCTGGGCTCACGGAGAAATTCAACCAATTCCTGTACATCTTCCTTGGCTTCATCAACGCCAGCAACATCGGCAAATGTGGTTTTAATCTGGTCTTCACCGAGCAGTTTTGCCTTGCTCTTTCCAAACGATAAAGGCCCACCTTTACCTCCCGTGCCCCCTTGCATCTGACGCATAAAGAACATGAAAACAGCGATTATCACTAAAATAGGGAAGCTGGCTACCAATAGCTGCATCCAGATACTCTGCTGCTCAGGTCGCTCTCCTTTGAAATCAACGTTATGATCGACTAGATCATCTATGAGGGCCTTATCAACGATCTGCGGTTGAATAGTTTCAAACCGTACGCCATCCGAACGCTCACCCCGTATGGTTAAACCATCGACCTCGACGGTCTTGACCTGATTTCGATTTACCAGTTCCAGGAAAGTTGAATACTCGACTTCTTCAGGGCTTCTATCAACACTGAAATTCTGAAAAACGGTGAGCAGAACAGCTGCAATTACCAGCCAGAGCAGGAGGTTTTTACCCATATCATTCACAATTCGAATCCTCTTCTAAACTACTGAGCACTTAAGCTCTTTTACGGGATGTTCCATCAAACGGATTTCATTTATCCCGACTAAATCACTTCTCTGTCACAGTTGACTCAAGTCTTTAGCCCAGTGTGAAGTTTAAAGTCCCTTATGACCAACCCCTACCAGATACAACTCTCTTGAGCGCCCTCTTGATGCCTTCGGCTTTATATTCACTAACTTTTCATAACGACTGCGAATCAGCTTTCTTAAATCATCAATACCTTCGCCTTCAAATGCTTTGGTTACTACAATACCACCCTTTGACAGGACTTTATCGGCAAATTCTAACGCTAGCTCCACCAAAAATGCTGCTTTTGGTAAATCTATGTGCTTCATACCACTTAGATTGGGGGCCATATCAGAAATTACAAGGTCAACGGCACTACTCTGTAAAGTTTCCTCAAGCTGCGCACATACGACATCACTGGTAAAATCACCGCAGATAATCTCTACCCCCGGTATCGCTTCCATGGCCAGAATATCCAACGCAACGACTCGCCCTCTGGGACCAGTGCATTTTTCTGCAACCTGAGACCAGCCCCCCGGCGCCGCTCCAAGATCAACAATAACCTGCCCTGGTTTAAACAGACCCAGACGATCATTCATTTCCAGCAGTTTATAGCTTGCTCGTGACCTATAGCCTTCTGCCCGGGCCATTTTCACATAGGGATCCTGCTCGTGTTGCTTAAGCCACCTTTGGCTTGCCTTTGATCTTTTCATATACAATTAGGATTAGGATCTTTAGTAACGTACAATACCGCTCTTTAAACTATTACGCCTCATGTTAAGCCAGCAAGATAAAAAAAAATTCAGGGCCATTGGCCATCATTTGAACCCAGTGGTAACAATTTCTGGCAATGGCCTATCTGAGTCCGTGCTTGCTGAATTAAACAGGGCTCTTACAGACCACGAACTCATAAAAATACGCATCAACGGAGATCGTGACCAAAGAGCGTCTATACTCGCTGCGATTTTAGAAAATACGACCGCCATCAAGATTCAGGCAACCGGTGGAACTGCTGTAGTCTACAAGAAAGCCCTCGAACCCAAGGCCCATCTTTCCAATGTGGCACGCTACGGCTGAATCGATCCTGACTCAGATATGCTCGACTCGACATATCTCGTATTCAATTACGCCTGAGGGCGTCTGCACTACTGCAACATGGCCAATTTCTTTGCCGATCAAACTTCGAGCGACAGGTGAGTACACCGATATTTTATTTTCTTTAATATCAGACTCATCGTCACCAACGATTTGATAGACAACCTCAGCATCGGAATCCAAATTAAGCAAGGTGACAGTGGCACCAAATATGACCTTACCGGTCGGCGCAATTTCAGCAACGTCGATTATCTGTGCGACACCGAGCTTGCCAGCAATTTCAGCAATTCTCCCTTCGATAAAGCCCTGCTCTTCCTTGGCATACTGGAATTCAGCATTCTCTCGCAGATCTCCCTGTTCCAGAGCCTCGGAGATGGCCTGAACAATACGCGGCCGCTCAGTAGATGTTAATCGAGCCAGCTCAGTCCTGAGTGCTTCGGCACCTGCTGCTGTCATTGGTATCTTGTCCATGCTGAGATCTCTTCTGTTACTATCCTGGCTGAGGTTTAGATAGCAGCCCGCTAAAATGTTTTGTGTAATTCCTGTAAACAGTATACTTCCATTTCAGCATCATGACGCAGAGCCTCTATACTGGCACGACCTCCAGCCATCGTCGTCGTATAACAGACCTTATGCTGCAGTGCCTCCCTCCTTATAGCGAAAGAATCTGCTATCGCCTGCTTACCTTCCGTGGTATTGATAATAAAGTCAATTTCACCGTTTTTAATGGAATCAGTGATATCAGGACGGCCTTCTATGACTTTATTTACTGTCTTCACCGGTAAACCTGCTTCCTCCAGCGTTTTAGCTGTACCCCTTGTGGCTACCAACTTGAATCCCAGCGCCAACAACTGTACCGCCATATCAGCCAATTGATCCTTATCAGGGTCTCTAATGCTCAAAAAAACCTGCCCGGAAGACGGGATCTTATCGTCTGCCGCTATCTGGGCTTTGCCGTAGGCTTCCGCGAAAGTTCTGCCGATACCCATGACTTCCCCGGTCGATTTCATTTCAGGGCCCAGGATGGGATCAACACCCGGGAACTTTCCAAAAGGAAATACTGCCTCTTTGACATTAAAATACCCTGGCAGAATTTCTTCCGTAAAACCCTGAGATTCAAGACTGGTTCCCGCCATACACCTGGCTGCAATCTTAGCCAGTGACCGACCAATCGATTTTGAAACGAACGGAACTGTCCGCGATGCCCTGGGATTTACTTCCAGAACAAATATCTGATCACCCTGCAGTGCCAGCTGCACATTCATCAAACCGATAACACCCAACTCTCTGGCCATCGCCTTTACCTGATCAGACATTTCCTGAATAACATCTGAGTCAAGGCTATAGGGAGGCAGCGAACAAGCCGAATCACCGGAATGAACTCCTGCCTGCTCAATGTGCTCCATCACAGCACCAATAACGACGCTCTCTCCATCACACACAGCGTCAACATCTACTTCAATGGCCTGATCCAAAAACCGATCCAGCAACACAGGCGAGTCATCAGAGACTATCACCGCCTGTTTAAGGTATTTTTCAAGCTCGCTGGGTTGGTAGACAATATCCATAGCTCGACCACCCAGCACATAGGATGGCCGGACAACCAACGGATAACCGATTTCTGCGGCGGCGGTCAGGCCCTCATCGACGTTTCTGATAATCTGGTTAGCCGGTTGAAGCAGGCCCAGCTTATGAATCATCTGCTGAAATCGTTCGCGATCTTCAGCTCGGTCAATGGCATCAGGCGAGGTGCCAATAATCGGCACGCCTGCCGCAGATAATGAAGCAGCCAGCTTCAACGGTGTCTGCCCGCCAAATTGCACGATGACTCCGGCGGGTTTCTCCACATCAACAATGGAAAGGACATCTTCAAACGTCAGGGGTTCGAAATACAACCGATCTGAGGTATCAAAATCTGTTGATACTGTCTCTGGATTACAATTGACCATAATGGTTTCATAGCCATCTTCACGCATGGCGAGCGCTGCATGAACACAGCAATAGTCAAATTCAATACCCTGCCCAATGCGATTCGGGCCACCACCGAGAACCATGATTTTTTCCCGGTCTGATGGCAGCGCTTCACATTCGCTCTCATAGGTTGAATACATATAGGCAGTAGAAGATGCAAACTCAGCCGCACAGCTGTCTACCCGTTTATAAACCGGTTTAATGTTCAGTGCCAGCCGATGCTGCCTCAGCCTATGTTCAGAAATATCCAGCAACTGGGCCAGGCGCAGGTCAGAAAACCCTCTCCGCTTCAACTGCAGCAAAGCTTGCCCCGAGAGTGCTTCCAACTGCGTCCCAACCAGATTGTTTTCCCTGATTATAAGGTCTTCAATCTGCGCCAGAAACCACAAGTCGATACCACTCAAACTGCTAATGTCTTCAATACTTAACCCCAGGCGCAGGGCATCTCCAACGAACAAAATCCGTTCTGCGCCGGGAACCCGCAATTCCTTCTGAATCACCGCCTTGACATCCGAATCATCCAGGCTGATGGCTGGCGTAAAACCGCAAATACCAATTTCCAGGCCTCGAAGTGCTTTCTGTAACGACTCCTGGAAAGTTCGTCCGATCGCCATTACCTCGCCCACAGACTTCATCTGAGTGGTAAGGGTATTATCTGCCTGGGGGAATTTCTCAAAGGTAAACCGCGGAATCTTTGTTACGATGTAATCAATCGACGGTTCAAAAGATGCTGGCGTGACTCCACCGGTGATTTCATTTGATAATTCATCCAGCGTATACCCAATAGCTAATTTAGTCGCAACCCGGGCAATGGGAAACCCAGTTGCCTTGGATGCAAGCGCCGAGGACCTGGAAACCCTGGGGTTCATCTCAATCACGACCAGCCTTCCCGTCTCTGGCTCCACTGCAAACTGGACGTTCGAACCTCCTGTTTCTACACCAATCGCACGCAAAACTGCGACGGAGGCATTTCGCATGATCTGGTATTCTTTATCCGTCAACGTCTGAGCTGGCGCTACAGTGATTGAATCGCCGGTATGCACACCCATGGGGTCAAAATTTTCAATAGAACAAATAATGATGCAGTTGTCGTGCTTGTCTCTAACGACCTCCATCTCAAATTCCTTCCAGCCAAGTAGAGATTCATCAATCAACAACTCGTTAGTCGGTGATAAATCTAATCCCCGGGTACAAATTTCGGCAAATTCTTCCTGATTATAGGCAACTCCACCGCCGCTACCCCCCATGGTGAAACTGGGTCTAATTACACACGGAAAGCCGAGCTGACCTTGCACTTGCCGGGCCTCTTCAATGGAATGGGCTATGGCGCTGCGCGGAGTTTCAAGGCCGATTGACTTCATCACCTGATCAAATAGCTGTCTATCTTCCGCCTTGTCGATAGCCTCTTTAGTCGCACCAATTAACTCAACATCATATTTCTCTAAAATCCCTTCTCTGGCGAGATCCAGAGCACAATTTAGTGCTGTTTGACCCCCCATAGTGGGTAATAAGGCATCCGGGTTTTCTTTTGCTATGATCCTCTCGATGGACTCCCAGACAATGGGTTCCACATAGGTAGCATCAGCCATGCTCGGGTCGGTCATAATAGTGGCCGGATTAGAATTGACCAGGATCACCCGATAGCCTTCTTCCTTCAGTGCCTTGCAAGCCTGGGCTCCTGAATAATCGAATTCACAGGCCTGACCAATGACGATAGGTCCGGCTCCGATAATCATTACACTGGCAATATCACGGCGTTTTGGCATCTAACTTGCTCTCTCCATCATTGCTATAAAATGATCAAACAGGGCCGCCGCATCGTGCGGACCGGGACTCGCTTCCGGGTGCCCCTGGAACCCAAATGCGGATTTATCCGTTAGGCTGACTCCCTGTACAGTCTGGTCAAATAACGAACGGTGGGTCACATCGATATTCGCTGGTAACCGATCGTCATCTATACAAAAGCCATGATTCTGACTAGTGATCAATACCTCGCCACTGCTTAATTCTCTAACCGGATGATTTGCCCCGTGATGGCCGTGTTTCATCTTTTTAGTCTTCAGGCCCGCTGCCAACCCAAGTAACTGCATACCCAGACAAATACCAAACACCGGCAGATCTGTTTCCAGGATCTGCTGGATGGCACCAATAGCATAATCACAGGGTTCCGGATCACCAGGGCCATTAGATAGAAATATACCATCCGGGTTCAATGCAAGAACCTCTTTTGCACTGGTTCTTGCTGGCACCACTGTGACTGAGCATCCCCTATCAACCAACATGCGCAGTATATTTCGTTTCACGCCGTAGTCGAAGGCGATCACTTTAAATCGCTCATTTATGACATCGTCCGAAGGACCTTCAAGATGCCAGGTTCCCTCTTTAAAGGGATAAGCAGCCTCAGTTGATACCTGCTCTGCCAGATCGAGCCCCTCCAGACCGGAAAAACCCTTAGCCTGCTCAAGCGCCTCAGCTAATAGTTCGGGAGTAATATCATCAGCTGCCAGGATGCAGGCATTCTGAGATCCCTTATCACGGAGCAGGCGAGTGAGCTGTCGAGTATCAATCTCAGCCAAGGCAACGACATTATTCCTGACTAAAAACGCCTCCAAGCTCTCTGTATTGCGCCAGTTACTGGCCATGAGAGGCAAGTCTCTTACAATCAACCCAGACGCCCAAACTGCGTCAGATTCATTGTCTTCGGGATTACAACCGGTATTGCCAATATGTGGATGTGTCAGGGTGACGATCTGGCGACAGTATGACGGGTCCGTCAGGATTTCCTGATACCCGGTCATTGCCGTATTGAAAACCACCTCACCTACAGCAGAACCCATAGCACCAATCGCGACACCTTCAAAAGTATCACCACTGGCTAACACTAAAACGGCTTTAGCTACCAATTAAACCCTCCATTGACACCCTGATGATCGATCCAAAAAAAAGCGAGGTGGCTTTAGCCATCTCGCTTCTTGCTGATTCGAATTGCAGTTTCATACTGCGGCAGTATTCTAATTCAGACCGCCCTGTGATGCCAGCGCGATTCGTCTTTTTTTAATGAAACTGGTCCAAATTGAGGACATCAGACATGGTGTATATACCATGAGGTTGATTACTTAACCATTGGCAAGCCCGCAAGGCTCCTTCAGCAAAATTCTCTCGGCTCTGCGCCCTATGCGTAATTTCTATGCGCTCACCTGATGTAGCAAAAATCACGGTGTGCTCGCCAACGACACTACCGCCTCGTAAGGAATGTATGCCAATTTCTCCGGCTTGCCGCTTATCCACCTCAGAATGCCTGCCATATGAGGCCGTGTCAGACAAGCTCGATCCTCTCACCTGCGATACGACTTCACCGAGGGTAAGTGCTGTTCCGGACGGCGCGTCAATTTTTTGATTATGGTGCATCTCAACTATTTCCACCTCAGCCTCAGGCCCTAAAATTTTAGCTGCGATTTCAACAAGCTTAAATGCCGCATTCACACCAATGGCGAAGTTACTGGCAATTACCAGCCCTATCTTATCAGCGGCCTGGTCGATTATTTGCCGTTCTGCCGAGGTGAAACCAGTGGTGCCGACCACCAGATTCTTAGCACTGGCTAAGCAGGCGCTTAGATGACCAAGGGTAGCTTCCGGACGAGTAAAGTCGATTACTGTATCACAATCTTCGATTACTGCTGGTAGACCGTCACTAATGCAGATATCAAGCTTACCAACCCCAATTAACTCCCCTAAATCTCGACCTATGCAGACAGACCCAGGCTGTTCTGTGGCAGCAGTAAGATTCAATTCAGGATGATCAACCAGTCGTTTTGCAAGGGTACGACCCATCCTGCCCGCGACTCCAGCAACACATACTCTGTTACTCATAATTAGACCATCCATCCATGTCAGCTATAGCCAGTGGTAACTCCTACAAAAAATCAATCAGTCAGGGCATCAATAAAACGTTTCACGCCTTTGATCCAACTGACCTGTCTAGGAGATTGAGAAGCATCTTGATTACCAGCAAACTCTTCTAGAAGCTCTTTCTGACGCTTACTGAGGTTTACTGGAGTCTCTACAACGATCTTACAATAAAGGTCACCAATACCACCGCCTCTGATTTGAGCCATGTTGACTCCTTTAGCACGCAGCCTGAACAACTTCCCAGTCTGAGTTTCTGACGGTATCTTTAAATTTACCTTACCTTCCAGGGTGGGAACTTCAAGCTGCCCGCCTAATGCTGCATCAACGAAGCTGATCGGGACTTCACAATAAAGGTCGGCTGTTTCTCGAGTGAATATGGCATGCTCACGTACATTCACCTGCACATAAAGGTCACCTGCCGGCCCCCCGTTTACACCTGCCTCACCTTGGCCCGACAACCTGATCCTGTCGCCGGTATCCACCCCGGGGGGTACTTTGACAGACAGCGTCTTACGTTCTTCTACTCGACCCTGTCCGCGGCATTTCTGACAAGGATCCTTAATGACTTTACCCTTTCCCCTACACCTGGGACAGGTCTGCTGCAACGAGAAGAAACCTTGGCGGGCAGTTACCTGACCTAAACCACCGCACTGCACGCAATCAATTGGCGAAGTGCCTTTTTTAGCTCCAGAACCCAGGCATTCCATGCATTCGACCAAGGTTGGGATACGTATCCTTGGATTGGCACCACGGACAGCCTCCTCCAGATCAAGGTCCAGAACGTATTTAAGGTCCGAACCCCTGTGTACCTGGCTCTGTCCTCTACCACCACTGAAAATATCACCAAAAACATCTTCAAATATAGAGCCGAAATTACTACTGCTACTAAAACCACCGCCCGATGACCCATCTACGGCCGCATGACCGAACTGGTCATAAGAAGCCCGCTTTTCACTATCTAGAAGAACTTCTGCCGCTTCACTGGCTTCTTTAAATTTTTCCTCAGAACCATCCTCACCCGTATTACGGTCAGGATGATATTTCATAGCCAATCGACGGTAGGCTTTCTTGATCTCCGGTTCCGAAGCACTTTTCTGAACCCCAAGTACTTCGTAATAATCACGTTTAGCCATAGTTTTGATCTATATTTTATTCTTCCATGGCCTTCATCCGTGATAAAAAGCCGATGCCAGTTAATTAGAAATTTATTTTTCGTCTTTTACTTCTTCGAATTCAGCATCTACTGCATCATCTCCAGAGGTATCAGCGGGTTCTCCATCAGCAGCACTGGCGGCTTGAGTTTCAGCCTCTTGCTGAGCATACATTTTTTGCGCCAATGCCGAAGAAACCTCTGAAAGCTTCTGGGTCTTAGCCTCAATATCATCTTTATCGCTTCCACGACCGGCCTCTTCAAGGTCAGCCACTGCAGCTTCGATGGCGGATTTTTCGTCATCTGAAACGTCTTCTGGAGCTTCCTGAAGGGTTTTCTTTGTGGCATGTATTAACGCATCCGCAGCATTTCGGGCGGAAATCAGCTCCTCAAATTTCCTGTCATCTTCAAGGTGTGATTCGGCATCCCTGACCATATTTTCCACTTCTTCATCACTTAAACCACTTGAAGCTTTAATGACGATGGACTGTTCTTTACCCGTGGCTTTATCTTTCGCTGAGACACTCAAAATTCCATTTGCATCTAGATCAAAACTGACTTCGATCTGGGGCGCACCTCGAGGCGCAGGTGGTATCTCAGCAAGATCAAACCGTCCCAGAGATTTATTCTGGCTGGCTTGTTTACGCTCACCCTGGAGCACATGGATCGTAACTGCAGGCTGGTTGTCTTCTGCTGTCGAAAACACCTGGGATTTTCTGGTTGGGATAGTGGTGTTCTTATCAATCAGCGAACTCATCACCCCACCCATTGTTTCAATACCCAGGGATAAAGGCGTCACATCCAGCAGAAGCACGTCTTTAACGTCTCCCGCTAAAACAGCAGCCTGAATAGAGGCACCCATGGCAACGGCTTCGTCAGGATTAATATCCTTGCGTGGTTCCTTCCCAAAAAATTCTTTCACTTTGCTTTGAACAAGCGGCATCCTAGTCTGCCCACCTACCAGAATGATATCGTCAATACTGGAAATTCCTACGTCAGCATCCTTCAACGCTATCCGCAGCGGCTCTAAAGTTCGCTCAACCAGGTCTTCTACTAATGATTCAAGTTTACTCTGCGTCATTTTCATAACCAGATGCTTTGGACCAGACGAATCAGCGGTTATATAAGGAAGGTTAATTTCTGTCTGGGTCCCGTTTGACAATTCAATCTTGGCTTTTTCAGCAGCTTCTTTGAGACGTTGCAGGGCCAGGGAATCGCTCTGGAGATCCATGCCCGATTCTTTCTTAAATTCTGCTACCAGGTATTCAATAATACGCAGATCAAAATCTTCTCCACCTAGAAACGTGTCTCCATTAGTTGAAAGCACTTCAAATTGTTTTTCACCGTCGACGTCAGCGATTTCAATGATGGAAATGTCAAACGTTCCGCCACCAAGATCATAAACTGCAATAGTAGAATCACCGATAGACTTGTCCATTCCATAGGCCAGCGCTGCGGCCGTAGGCTCGTTGATAATTCGCTTAACATCCAAACCAGCAATTTTCCCAGCATCCTTGGTTGCTTGCCTCTGGGAGTCATTAAAATACGCCGGCACAGTGATTACCGCTTCAGTTACTGCTTCCCCAAGAAAATCCTCAGCCGTTTTCTTCATCTTGCCGAGAATCTGGGCAGAAATCTGGGGTGGTGCCAATTTTTCGTCTTTTACTTCGATCCAGGCATCTCCATTTTCAGCTTTGACAATTCCGTAGGGAACCATCTTAATATCGCGCTGAACCACCTCATCGGCATACTGACGGCCAATTAAACGTTTTACCGCAAACAATGTATTCTGGGGATTTGTCACCGCCTGTCTTTTTGCCGACTGACCAACGAGAACCTCATTATCATCGGCATAAGCTACTGCTGAAGGCGTGGTCCGATCGCCTTCTGAATTTTCAATGATTTTAGGGGTACCGCCGTCCAGTACAGCTACACATGAATTAGTCGTGCCTAAATCTACACCTATTATTTTTCCCATTTTTTTCTCCTTTCTTACCGAGCAGTCACTGCCCCGCGGGTTTATTCTCTAGCCCTCTATGTAGGCTCACTATGGATAATTTCAAGTATTTCCTGAGATTCAAATTTATGAAGACTTCGACACAATCACTAATGCAGGTCTTATTAAGCGCTGATGTAATGTGTACCCTCTTTGTATTACTGCAATGACAGAATTAGGTTCAAGATCGGCACTTTCTACCATCGACAATGCCTCATGAAGATTAGGGTCAAACGGTTCTCCCTGAGGATCTACAGCCTCAACGCCTTCCTTAACTAAAACATCAACAAACAGCTTATGGCAAAGTTTTATACCCTCTAGCTGGGGGTCATCTGCTGGCGTCTCTGCCTGCTCACTGGTCTCGATGGCTTTTTCAATACTATCAACGACCGGAAGCAAACCCTGTAGCAGTCTTTCAATCCCAAACTTGTGTGCATTCTGAATATCTCTGTCTACTCGACGACGCAGATTCTGCATTTCAGCTTCCGCTCTTAAGGCGGTATCCTTAAGCGTCGCTACTTCCTCCAGGGCTTTCTGCAATTCCTCAGAGTCAGATGCCGGTTCCTGACCAGTTGATTCCATGGGCTCAGAGCAGTCATTCTCAGGCTCCATACCCTCTAGTGCCTCCTCTTCAATTTCCTGCTTTTTGGTCATTTTTCACCCTTAACTCGGAATTACAGGGGAATATGGGGTTTTGTAGGCCTTTTTCAAGGTCAAGCAGGCTATCTCAGCCAACTTTTTTATCTGAGATGAATTAACACAGCGAAAGTTTTTTAATGCGCGGACTAATACCTGCTAGCGTCTGGAAACCTCAAGGGCTGCACTGAGTACCCGTGCAGTAGTATCAACAATAGGAATAACTCGATCATAGGCCATCCTAGTCGGTCCGATTACCCCCAGCACACCTACCAGTTGTCCCTCAATCTGGTAAGAAGAAGTGACGAGGCTACATTCGTCCAGCAGGTCATAGCCGGACTCCTGTCCTATAAACAGCTGTACGCCCTCGGAGTACATGCAGCGATCCAACAAATGTAGAATATCTCCCTTCAGCGAAAAAGCTTTAAACAGCGCCCTGATATCATCCAGGCGTTGATCCTGACCCATTTCAAAAAGGTTTTCCTGGCCCGCCACAACGAAGTCAGCGGGCTGTTCAGTTTCAAAAACCATCGCCGCCATATCCAATGTAGCTTGCATCAGGTTGTTCATATTTTCTCGATCTGATGTCATGGACTCAACGATTTTGAGACGAATCTTTGCCAGACTTTGGCCAACAAAATGGGCATTCAGAAAATTTGAAATTTCCTTCAATTGAGTATCTGTATAGGCTTCTTTGCTGTGGATCACACGATTTTCGACTTCATGATCATTCAATACCATGATCACCAGCACCCTATCACCGGACAAAGGCAGGAATTCCAGATGCTTCAGCACTACCTGCTCATTCCTGGGAATAGTTACCAATCCCGCCATATGAGTAATCTCTGACAATAGGTCAGAGGCAGACTTAACCAGTTCCTGCGCGGTCATATCAGGGTCAAGATGTTTAGACAACTGCTTAATATCGACATCCGCCATGGGTTGCACTTTAATCAGCGAGTCAACGAAAAGCCGATAAGCCTTCTCAGTGGGTATTCGACCTGCGGAAGTGTGTGGCGACTTCAAGAACCCCTTGTCCTCAAGATCTGCCATGATGTTGCGAACCGATGCCGGACTCATAGGCATATTGACGGATCTGGCCAAATGCTTCGAGGCTACCGGCTGACCACCCGCAATATATTGCTCGATTAAATTTTTTAACAAAATTTGAGCTTTATCGGTAACTGAAACAGATTCCATAACGTACAATCAACCGGGACATAGGACAAGATTAATATAGCCTTTTCCGGTAAACAAACAAACCTAAGTCTGCTTTTTATTCTTAGGAACGAACGGTACTGGTATACAATCGATTCCAGGAACCCAAGCACTACTATGCTGACTCAAATTACAATTAAAGACTTAGCTATTGTCGACCATCTGGATCTGGCCTTGCCTGATGGCATGAGCGTCATCACCGGGGAGACAGGTGCTGGAAAGTCAATCATGCTTGATGGCCTGGCGCTCACGCTTGGCCAACGCGCTGAGGTTAACCAAATCGCTGCTGGGAAAAGTGCCGCTGAAGTCAGCGCCCTATTCGACATCACAAAACTAGCTGCTGCCAGGGACTGGCTGGCCACCAAGGACATCAGTATCGACGACAATCTGGTCCTGTTGCGTCGCGTCATCCGCTCAGATGGTAGAAATCGAGCTTTTATTAACGGCTCACAGACTACCCTCTCCGAGTTAAAATCCTTCGGCGAACAACTCATAGACATACATGCTCAACATGAGCATCAGTCATTACTCAAAAAACCAACCCAGCGCCAGTTACTGGATGAATTTGCCGGTGCACAGCAACTGGCCGATGAAGTTAAGCAATTTTACAGGCAGTACCAGGAAAGCAAAAAACATCTGCACAAACAGATTGCCGCCTCTGATGAAAACAATGACAAACTGCAGTTGTTAAGGTACCAGGCAAGTGAAATAACTGAGCTCAACCTGGATTCGAATGAACTGGAGAGCCTAGAAACAGAGCATCATCTTTTGAGTCGTGCTGAACACCACATCAATAGTGCCGCTCAGGCCGCTGAGCTGATCAATAGCGATTCGGACACAACCATCATAGGACAACTCAATCAGGTCAATACCCTGATGAACCAGGTTGAAGACGCGACCATTATAAAACTAAAGGAGCTTCTCGATGAAAGCATCATCCAAATTGAGGAAGTTTCGAAAGACTTAAATCGCTATGTCGAAAATTATCCAGTCGATCCTGCCCGTTTAACAGGAATCGAAGCGAGGTTATTAGAAATTCATGATATCGCCAGGAAACACAAGATTCAGCCCCGTGATCTGGCAGCATTTAGCGTAAAACTAATTTCTCAGTTGAAGGCTTTGGAAGACAATCACGACGATATCGAAAAATTGACTGAGCAGCTCGAAGCGCAACGGCTGCAGTACCATAAGGCCGCTAAATCGTTGAGTAAATTACGATCCAGTAAGGCACCGAAATTAGAGGAAAAGGTATCCAAGCTCATTCATGAAATGGGTATGAAGCATGGCCAACTTAAAATCAGTCTGGGCACATCGGACGATTCAGATATTCTCAGTACTGGATATGAAGATATCGAATTTCTAGTGAGTACCAATCCGGGCCAGAAACCATTGCCACTCAATAAAATCGCGTCTGGTGGAGAGCTATCAAGAATCAGCCTAGCCATTCAAGTCGTCACAGCAGACACTTCGGCTGTACCAACACTGATCTTTGACGAGGTGGACGTCGGCATCGGTGGCGCTATTGCTTCCATCGTCGGCTCCCTTCTCAGGGGCCTGAGCGACAGAGCCCAGATTTTATGTGTGACTCATTTGCCTCAAGTCGCGGCCCAGGGTGGGCATCATTTTAAAGTTAGCAAACCTGCGAAATCTAATCACACTGAAATCAGCCTGCTCTGTGAGGACGAAAGAATCACCGAAATTGCGCGCATGCTGGGTGGTATATCAATAACTGAAAGATCAATCGCCCACGCCAAGGAAATGCTCACGCAGAGCCAGGTTGATTCCGCTTTAGGCTAGAAAAAACCAGTCAGGGGCCGGCAGATTAAGGTTTACGACAATCAGCGCACAACCCGTACAAATTCAAGTCATGGTCTGTCAGTTCAAAGCCGAGACCCTTGGCAATATCTTTTTGCCGCGCTTCAATATCAGGGTCAGCAAATTCTTCGACATGACCGCATTTTATACAAACAATATGGTCGTGATGGTGCTCTGGGGATAACTCAAAAACAGAGTGTCCGCCTTCGAAATGATGCCGACTAACGAGACCTGCATTTTCAAACTGTGTTAATACTCTATAAACCGTCGCCAGGCCAATATCTTCATTATTCTCGAGCAGAATTTTATAGATGTCTTCTGCGCTAACATGGCGGACACTTGAGGTAGCAAGAATGTTAAGGATCTTGACACGCGGCAACGTGATTTTTAGCCCTACGTTCTTTAAACCTTGAGTTTCGGCAGTCATCTTCTAGGGCCTTCGGCTACAAACATCAGATTCCTCCTCGCTAGCCTCTATTATACGATACAATGACACTAAATCCGATTAATTAAAGACAAGTTCTGCCATGAGAAATCTATTCGCCGCACTGATCCTTCTGGGTCTATTCACGACAGGCTGCTCCACCTTTCAGTTTCCATGGGTTTACCGCCTATCCATACAGCAGGGGAATATTGTTTCACAAGAAATGATCGATAAGCTCAAACCTGGTATGTCTAAAAGTCAGATCCAGTTTATTCTAGGCAACCCGATACTTGAGGATGCCCTTGATCAGAACCGCTGGAACTACATTTATTCCCTGCAGATCCCCGGTCGGGAACGGATTCACAAGGAACTGGTCATTTACTTTAAAGAAAACAGACTGAGCCATTTTGAGGGTGACTATGTGCCCAGCAAAACCTTGGAAGGTGACGCGGATACCAACACTAACTAGCCCGACGCCGTCTTATTTCTTTCGGACTGAGCATCAGCGAACGATACACCTCAATTCGGTCTCCTGACACCACCAATGTATTGTCATCAATTCTGCTTCCAAATCGCCCCAAAGGACACTCAGAAAGCGCAATTTCAGGAAAACTGAACTGTAACCCCGAAAGGCCAACAGCTGCCCGCGCAGAAGTGCCTTCAACAACGCTGAGCTCTACCACTTTTTGTGCGTCCTTACCCGCGAACACCACTTCTATATCTAAGTCTTTATCTGCCATAGATTTCATCTGCTCGCTCCGAGAAGGCTGTAACTAACTTCTCGGCCGCAACAGAAAACACGCTACCGAAAGTTCTCTCCACCAGGCGATGATTAAACGCAAATTGCAAAGACATGGAAACACGGCAGCCGTCCGAACCCAACTGCTTGAAATTCCACTCACCCTGAAGATGTGAGAATGGGCCTTCAATTAGACTCATGGTAATACTGGTATAGGGCGAAAACAGATTTTTAGTTCTGAACGTTTGTTTGACCCCTGGTGCCGACAATTCCAGCTCACCAATCATATCAACCTCATTTTGAACCAGTACGCGGCTCCCAGAACACCATGGAAGAAACTCTCTATATTGAGCAACATCTGCCACAATCAAATATATCTGCTCCGCGCTATACGGCATTAGCGCTGTCTTCTCAACATGGCGCATGCAAACCCAGGCTTATAAAAATGTCATGACAAAAACTACCATGACACCGGTAGGGGCGATAAATCGCGTAATCAAACGCCACAGATTCAACCAGACCACATCCCCAGCCAATTCATCTTCGATAAGCTGGTCTTTTAATACCCATCCCGTAAAGACAGCTATTAACATACCGCCCAAAGGCAACATCACGTTGTTGGATAAATAGTCCATGGTGTCAAAAAAGGTCATCCCCGCCAACAGAGTGATATCTTCACCAATGTTGAATGAAAAAGCACTACCGAGCCCCAAAATCCAGGCAATCAATCCGACCAGCATGGCGCCTTTGGCCCTCGAACTCTGGAGTTTCTCGACTACCCATGCGACAGCAGGTTCCATCAGTGAGATGGAAGAAGTGATTGCAGCAAATGACACCAGCGTAAAAAATATAGCACCGAATATATGCCCGCCCGGCATCTGGCCAAAGGCAATCGGCAAGGTAACAAACATCAACCCGGGACCCTGAGCCGTTTCTAAACCATTAGCAAAAACCAGTGGGAAAATAACCAACCCGGACAACAGGGCGACGCCTGTATCGAGTAAGGCTATAGTAGTAGCAGTTCCAATTATCGACGCATCTTTTGGCATATAAGCGCCATAAGCCATGATCGCGCCCATCCCCAGGCTCAACGTAAAAAAGGCTTGTCCCATAGCGACTAACAGACTATCCACATTGAAAGAATCAAGATCAGGCGAAAATAAGAACTTCAATCCTTCGACAAAATGACCGGTCGCTAATGCTGAATAAGAAACCAATACCAGCAACAGAACCAAAAGTGCCGGCATCAGATAACGTACCGTAGTTTCAAGACCTTTACCCACACCCCTGGCTGCGATATAGATAGTAAGGGCCATAAACAAACTATGCCAACCCACCACAGACACCGCATCCGCAGTGAAATCAGTAAACAGCGCACTGGCCTGATCGGCATCGATACTAACAAAGTTTCCAGAGGCCATTTCCACCACATAAGACATCGCCCAGCCTGCGATGACAGCGTAAAAAGATAAAATCATGAAACCCGCTAATGCTCCCAGCCATCCAATCACCTGCCAGTAAGCGCTGGCTCCAGACTGGTGGGCAAGCGATCGCATAGAATTAATTGGGCTTTGACGCCCCGCTCGGCCAAGCAGGATTTCAGCTACTAAAATAGGCACGCCAATTAAAAAGATGCAGACCAGGTAAGTAAGAACGAAAATGCCCCCACCATTTTCGCCTGCAAGATAAGGAAAACGCCATATATTACCGAGGCCTACAGCTGAGCCGGCTGCCGCCAAGATAAACATCAGTTTCGATGACCACATCCCGTGCGCCGATGTCACATTACTCATCCTAATCTCCTTTCGACCTGCGAATGTGATAATTGTCGGTGATTCAGCAAATGCTCACAACCTATATGACAAAGTAGTATAATAACATTGTGCCCAAAACTGGTAGAACAATACTGTGGCTACTCAACGAAAAACAAGCCCTGGCACCATCGCTTTGAACAAAAAAGCGAAGTTTAACTATCACCTGCACGAAAAATTCGAAGCCGGTATAGTACTTCTGGGTTGGGAAGTTAAATCTCTCAGGGCAGGTAAGTGTCAGCTAACTGATACCTTTATCCTTCTACGCAATAGCGAGGCATTCCTGCTTGCCTGTAATATTTCGCCCTTACAATCAGCCTCAAGTCATGTTATCGCAGAACCGCAACGCACCAGGAAACTCTTGCTGCATCGCAAACAGATCGCCAAGTTAATTGGCGCGACGCAGCAAAAAGGCTACACCTGTATCCCTGTGGCCATCTATTGGAAAGACAACAAGGTAAAAGTTGAGATTGCCTTGGCATCAGGCAAGAAAGAGCATGATAAAAGGATTACCATTAAGGAACGGGAATGGAAGCGGGATCAGCAAAGAGCCGTTAAGATGCACAATCGCTAAATCCCATCGAGTAACTAACCAAAAATACGATAGCCACGAGACTTCATGCAGTTAATAAGGACTTTTCGCTTTCGGCGCTCTGCATTTTCCAGACCCTTACCGGTACCCACAACGGCTGCTCCACCGGCATATCGCTTGCTGTCTCTCTGATCACCAACCACGGCACCCAATAGACCCCCGAAGACTGAACTCACCACACCACGGGATACTGCCTGTTTGGTAGTATTCACTTGAGCTGCATATTGTTCACACTCACTTACATCGATAGCATACTGTTGTGGATCGACTCCTTTCTGGTCAACAATCGGGTCTGAAGCACACGCCGTTACCAGGACAATTGTTAAAGCCAATATTGATTTAATCATTCACGGTCTCCAGTATTTCTGACACTTTACGACATGCTATATGAACCGTGACTGAACCATCAGCCACAAAAAAGCCTCTCGAACAAGCATACTTTTCCGAGAGGCTTATCATGTTAGATTTATCAGACTACCGATACGTTTGCAGCCTGCGGTCCCTTCTCAGTTTGCTGAATTTCAAACTCAACGGTCTGACCGTCCTTGAGAGTCTGAATACCCGGACTGACAATGGCCCTGAAATGAACAAATACGTCCTTGCCATTTTCCTGAGTAATAAACCCAAATCCTTTCTTGTCATCAAACCACTTTACCTGGCCCGTTACAGTTGCCATGTCTCTTTCCTTTTTAATAGTGAATGAACCCTTCTGTAGAAACTACACAAGAGAAGCTGACCGACTACCAATTACTTACAAGCGTTGGAAGAGAACGATAACGTTTCAAATACTGCGCGTTCATAGAAAATGAAGCCATATTAACCAGCCGCGCAATATTAACCTAAGGAGGTCAGAAAAACAGCTTTAATTGCGGCACCCAGACAAAGCATCAGGCTGCGAATAAAAAGGAAATTTTAATGGCTAAAAACCCAGGCCCTCGTCTTCAGGAAATAGGGGGCAGAGCTACGGCGAGCGAGTTCTGGGAACCAAACCAAGTTGCTATACTCGCTAAGGATAGTACAGACCAATACTATAAACTAAAACGGCGCCTGAAAGGCGCCGTTATCAGCGAAAGCCGAGGAAAGGAACGTAGCCTTTCCGCTGGCGATCAACTTCCTCCTAGAGAATAGCTCAACTCAAGACCCAATGTTCGAGGTACCGTGGTTCCTGCAGAGTGACGCATGAATTCGCCTTCTCCCTGCCTGAGCACCTGTAACACGCCAACGTCATCAAAGACATTGTTCACATAACCGGATATCTTCCAGTTACCGCCTGCAGATGTCCAGGTAGCGCGTAGGTCTAATCGATCGTAGTCAGCGGCTTTCTCTGCTTCCGACTGGAAAGGTGAGTAGTAAACCTCGTCAATCCAGTTATAAACAGCAAACGCCACTACGTTCGAACCGTCACTATTGGGCCACATATAGCTAGCCCAGGCAGTGTATTTTAGCTCTGGTACCTGAAGTAACTGGTTACCCTTGATGTTAACGATCTGAGCCTCAAAACTCGGAAACAGTGATTCCGGAGCTTCAATTCCTGCTGGGTCCTTAATAAACATATCTGCGGTATATTCGCTGGGTGTGTAACTGAAGTTACCCCCTACCGTCAATCTATCGGTGGCCAACCAGGTCAGCTCAGCTTCGATACCACTGATCTCAGCACCCGGAGCCGGAAGTACTGAGGTCGTCGTACCTGGAGCGCCGCCTGGGACTAGTGGTGGTGTTACTTCCGTTGCTACGGTATGAATTGAATCATAGTCATATAAATAGAAAGAACCGTTCAACTGCACTTTGCCATCTGCAAGTTGCATTTTATAACCCAACTCATAGGCTACCAGTTCTTCTGGGTCATATGCCGGTGTTGCACTAAAGAAAACCAGGTTATTACCACCGGATCGGTATCCAGAGGTAGCTGACAAATACACCAAGATATCTTCGGTGACATTGTAGTCCAGATTAATCCGCCCTGTGGTCTTGGTATCTTTACGCGAGAATGGCCGGTACACACTTAGTGCTACCGGGAAGCCACCATTAACTGCCCTTTCGGTGCCTCTCCAGCCGCCTGCTGCTGTCGCGTCCGGGACGACACCCCCATTGAGCAAATTAAAGGTAAACAGATCGATACCAAATGCCGGCAGGAAACCTGCGGCAATTTCAGAGTAGCGAAACAGGTTTTCCTCGGCATCGAACTTGTCATAAGCATATCGAACGCCAAAGGTCAGCGTAAAGTCTTCATTAATATCCCACACCCCTTGCGTATAAGCGGCAAATGCCCGTCTTTTACTATTGGTGTGATAGAGCAGGTCACTACCCTGGGTATTGGGACCATGGAAGACATCCAGATCGGGGTTAGTACCGTCATCGCCGCCCCAAACACTCAAGTGGAGGTTATTATTCTCCGCTGGTGCCGGGTTATTGTCAGCATAGTTAACCTCACATTGAGCCATGCGCGTGGCCGGGTCCATACACAAATCCCGTGCAGAATGGAGCGTCGCCTGCTGACCATTTGCAATCGATGCTGGAACCCCTGCTGAGTTACCCCCGCTGATAATGGCTGGCAATAATGAAACCACGTAATCGGTAAACGAGACTCCGGGAATACCTAGCATCCCCGTCGTCATATCATTATAAGGATTGATAAAACGATCTTCGCCGACGGATGAATAAAAGTCGCCACGCTGATCGATCTCTGCATCGTAGAAGAAGACTCCGGTCGTGAAAGATAGATTATCGCTTAAGGTTGTAAACGCCTGAAGTTCATGGGAGGAATACTCCGCCTCATGATTAACGTAGAACTGACGATCCGAAACCATACTAGCGGTATTATCATCATCGGTAATTCTCTGGTAAGACAGTGAGTTCTTGCCATAAATGTACTTCAGCTCGACATCTTCGTTGACTTCCCAGGACAGTGTAAACTGCGTACCTTCCTGGACGAATCGTTCCCAGTTATGGCCATTGGTGGCAGCACAGACATCATCACCTGAAATTTCACCATCGAATACACAAGCATTGTAGGCCGCAGCACTTTCCGGGCTGGTTACGCCGAAGCCATCAATTGATGCTGCAGCATTTCGAAAGCCAGCAAACTCAGCTACATCAACACCTAACCGATTATGCTGGGCGTTGACAGCAGCCCCCGTTACGGGATCTGTAAAAACCAATATCGGTTGAGAAGCGTCGTACCAAGTACTTTGCCCAAAATTAGCCGCACTGGTATTGGTAGTATCAATTGCCCTGTAGCCGGGGACAATATCAGTGGTATTCCTAAACGGTTGGCCCTCTTCGTTTAGAATGACGAGTCCGCCACCGTTAGCGCCACCAAACGGTCGATCGATGGTCATTTCATTATACCGAACATCACCGGTAATAGAATCCGTTGGCGTCCACTGCAATTGGATGGCGTAGTTTTCAGTGCCTAACCCGTCAAGATCCGAACCGGGTCCGATTTCTTCAATGACACCATCGCGTTCACGAAGACTGAAGTTGAAACGGCCGGAAAGAAAACCATCTACCAGGGAACCGTTAATCATACCGTAGGCTTCCTGCGTACCGAAATCACCTACAATCGCCTTGATTGCAAAGTCATATTCGTGTGAAGGCTGGTTATATAGTATGTTGATTGCCCCACCGACCGCATTTCGACCATACAGGGTTCCCTGCGGGCCACGAAGCACCTCAATTCTCTTAACATCCCAAAAAGTGGCGGCCGTCGCTGTTAGCAAGTCTTCCGAGTAAACACCATTCATATAGGTGGCAACACCGGGGTCGCCGCCTAGTGCGCGGAAGTTTCTGCCCACACCTCGGATCGTTGCATCATAAGGCTGGATCGTCGTTGCCGGGATGAAGTTCTGGAGATCTTCCTGGTTTCTAATACCAAAGTCATCCAGCATCTCGCCGGTGAATGCTGTAATCGAAATAGACGTATCCTGGATCGAGGCTTCCTGTCGCTCTGCTGTCACGATGACTTCTTCAATACGGCGTCCGCTATCAGCAGCTAGCAACGATCCTGTCCAAGTTATGAGAAACCCGACGGATACTTTCCATACTAGTTTCCCTAAATTATTATTCAGCATTGACTTCCCCTTTGGTTTATCTGATTGGCTCAAAAACTGCCTTCTTTTATAGAAATTACTATAGTAAATACGCTTACATTTCTAAGCCGGTTCCTTTAAGGCTTCTTTATATAACCGATTACATTCAATGTAAATAAAGAAACTGTGTTTTCGTCAGCGTGTTTAGGTTGCAAAACCAACCTTCTGTACTAATTTAGACTCTTTCAATAATGATTGCAGGCGCCATACCACCGCCTGTACACATGGTGACCAGGCCCGTATTTAGATCTCTTCTTTCCAGTTCATCAAGGACAGTACCGATTAGAATTGAACCCGTCGCTGCGATAGGATGACCCAGGGCCATGGCGCCGCCATTGACATTCACTTTTTCAGGATTCAGATTCAGATCACGTATAAATTTAGCGGCAACTACAGAAAACGCTTCGTTAACTTCAAAAAGATCAATATCGTCCACGGTCATCCCAGCCCTATCCAGGACCTTGCGTGCAGCAGGCACAGGCTCATTCAACATTAGTGTCGGGTCGCCACCGACTGTGGCCATGGCTTTGATTCTGGCTCTGGGCTTCCAGCCCACCCCATCCATATAGTTTTTACTAGACAAAATTAATGCAGCAGCCCCATCGACAACCCCTGAGCTATTACCGGCATGATGAACATGGTTGATTTGCAAATCCGGGTAGGCCCGCTTGACCAACTGATCAAACGTTTCACCACCGTTATCAATGGGAGCATCCATAAACAAGTTAAACACCGTTTTTAACTCTGCCAGTGACGCCATGGTGGTGCCCGGCCGGGGGAATTCTTCCCGATCCAGGGCTAACGTACCATCATCATTGAAAACCGGAATCAAACTCTTATCAAAATACCCGTTATCCATGGCATTTTTTGCTCGGTTCTGGCTTTCCACAGCTAGCGCATCCAGGTCCTGTCGGCTAAAGCCTTCAAGGGTCGCAATCATATCCGCACAAATCCCCTGGTGAGGTTGTGGATGAAGTTCACGCAAATGCAGATTACCGCCATCAACCGTACGGTTATTAGTCGCATTCCCCAGTGTTGCGGTATAAGACATCATCTCAACGCCGCCGGCAACACACAGGTCATCCATACCGCTCATAATATTAGCCGCCGCCAGATTGACCGAGGTGATTCCAGAACCACAAAATCGGTCCAAAGTCACCGCACTGGCCTGTGTACTCCAACCGGCATCCAGTGCCGCCATTCGACCCACACAGGATCCCTGGTTGCCGACCTGAGAGCTACAGCCCACGACAACATCATCTATATCTGCTGTATTTAGCTCATTTCGATCAGCGATGCCCTCAAAAACCTTGGCCAGCAACCTGCCGCTATGAAAACCCGCTAATGCACCCCGGCCTGCTTTACCTATACCTCTGGGTGTTCTTGCTGCGTCAATAATGTATGCATCTGCCATAATCGTTCTCTCTGGAGTTTTACCTGAATCAGTGATGGATGTTACCTGAAAGCAACCGCGGTGAAAATCCAGGTGATCAGCCGTGCGGACTCCCAACCCGGTAACGCTTACTGCAACATGGTGATCTCGTCAATTCACTGCACCAAAGCGAACCGGATAGAGTCGTGGCTAAGGCAAACCCTGGGCAACGTTATTTCGGACCATAAAACCTGACTTATCCCAGCTGAACATTCTTTTATTACCAGCTCATCACTCTTTTATTAGAAGCCCTATATTAGAACCACCTATATTAGAACCACCTATTTTAGAAGCCCCTATATTAGAAGCACCTATATTAGAAGCCCTATTTTAGAAGCCCTATTTTAGAAGCACCTATATTAGAACCATCTAAGCATTTCTTAAGGAAAGCTCCCATAGTCTAGAACCAGTATGCTGTCTTGCCAATCGCAGGAATAAATTGCAACTTGTTTTGTTTTCTTCCTAGAATGGGTTTGAAACGTCCTCAGACAGGATCAACTCCCCAGCTTTAGGATCGAACCCATGGAAAGCCTGGTTTTCACCATAATAGGAAACGACCGCCCCGGTCTTATTGAAGAGATAGCAACCATTGTCAATAGTCATTCAGCCAACTGGCTGGCTAGCAGCATGGCTCAATTGGGCGGTAAATTTGCCGGCATGATCGAGGTGGCCGGAGAAGCAGAGCAACTATCCCAGCTCAGAGACAGCCTAGAGGAACTTGACCGTATCGGACTAACCCTGGTCATCGAAAAGGCGATTGCGTCGGCTGAACATCATCCGGAAACCCAGTTGATTTCTCTGTTTGGCCTCGACCGGCCAGGAATCATCCAGGAAATTTCCAGCGCTCTGGCTGCGAAAAAGTTCAATATTCTTGACCTGAAAACAGAAATTACCAAAGCAGCAATGACGGGTGACCCCATGTTTAATGGCCAGTTTCTAATAGAAGACACGAATCTCGATCAGAGTGAAGGACTGACCGAAACACTGGAAAAATTGTCAATTCAATTAGATATTGATATTGAGCTGGAAACCGAAACTGCCATCGGCCCAGGTTAACCCGTTACAATGGATCCATTTAAGCTTGACTCCAAGGCCATTTAGGCTTGACTCCAAGGCCAATTAAGCTTGGCTTCAGGCCAGGTAACCTTGACCACATGCTACGTATCCGCCAGGAAAGTATCCATCCATGGCCCAAGGACCGGTACGAGCACGCTCATTTCGCACAACGGCCGATGCTGCCTGAACAATCCAGCCAATGCTTAATTACTTTTTATATCAATCAACTCAAATCGTTTGGTTGTTACTGAGGTTTCCCAGCTGCCGCAGGTACATATCGCTACTGTGGTCAGGCCGTTTATTTCATCCTGCGAAGCATTATCCGGCGATATCCATTAAAAAATGGTTATGTAGCAAAATTACATATTATGGGTAATTGTTGGCTTTAATTTCCATATTTATGTAATTTTGTTACAATTCGCTTTTGTTTGCAGAGAGCTCTCGTGACCCAAACTAATTCCCAGATCATTGCAGTAACCGAAAACATTATCAGGCGCAGCAAATCCTTGAGAGCTGCTTATCTCAATCAGCTGGAGCAAGACAGGAACAACCTACCCAAACGCGAACAACTAAGCTGCGGCAATCTGGCGCATGGCATGGCCGCTTGCGAAGCCACCGACAAGCAACAGCTAAAGATCATGGATTCAGGGAACATGGCCATTATCACAGCCTATAACGACATGTTATCCGCCCATCAACCGTATCGTGATTATCCGGAACAATTGAAACTGGCTCTCCGCCAGATGGGCTGTACAGGCCAGGTCGCCGGTAGTGTCCCTGCCATGTGTGACGGCGTTACTCAGGGACAAACCGGTATGGAACTGAGCCTGCTGAGTCGCGACCTGATTGCACAATGTACCGCTGTTTCATTGTCTCACCAGATGTTTGATGGTGTTCTCGCCCTGGGCATCTGCGACAAGATTGTTCCCGGACTACTCATAGGTTGTCTGGCCTTTGGGTATTTGCCAGCTATCTTTGTCCCTGCGGGGCCAATGGAATCCGGACTTAACAATAAAGAAAAGCAAAAGACCCGAGAGCGCTTTGCCAAAGGAGAAATCGATCGCGATGCCTTGTTGGAAGCTGAACTGGCCTCGTACCACAGTCCAGGCACCTGCACGTTTTACGGTACTGCCAACAGCAACCAGGTGATCCTGGAAGCCCTTGGGATGCAATTACCCGGTAGCTCCTTTATCAACCCTGGCAATCCCCTGCGCGCAGCGCTCACAGCTGAGGCTGGCCGCCAACTGGCCAGAATTTCCACTAGGAGCAACGACTATCGACCCATAGGCCGGGTCATCGATGAACGAGCGATTGTTAACGCCATCGTGGCGCTACTTGCTTCTGGAGGCTCAACCAACCATAGCATTCATCTCATCGCCATCGCCCGGGCAGCCGGAATACTAATTACCTGGAACGACATTGCAGACTTATCGCAGTCGGTACCGTTGTTATGCCGGGTGTATCCCAATGGTCAAGCTGATATCAATCATTTCCATGCAGCCGGAGGCACTGGCACCCTGTTCAGTGAATTACTGAGCGCGGGCTTGATGTACCCTGAAGCAATGACCGTGTGGGGCAAGAATTTTAGCAGTTTCAATCAGCAAGCCAGTCTCAAGGACCATAAACTAGTCTGGCGCGACGCCCCCGAAAGCTCGCGCGATCCTGATGTATTAACGAGTGCCGCGGCACCCTTTGCTAGCGAAGGTGGACTGCGGCTTTTAAACGGCAACCTCGGAAAAGGCATCATCAAAGTATCAGCTGTTGCCACAGAACACCGCATCATTGAAGCACCTGCCGTGATCATCGATAACCAGGATGATCTAAAACCGCTTTTCCAATCCGGCGCCTTAAATAAAGACAGTGTGATCGTTGTTCGCTTCCAGGGACCCAGGGCAAATGGCATGCCAGAGCTACATAAACTTACCCCACTACTGAGCAGCCTGCAGGACCAAGGCTACCGAGTTGCACTGGTGACAGACGGTAGAATGTCCGGTGCTTCCGGAAAGGTTCCGGCAGTAGTACATCTGGTACCGGAGGCAGCACTCGGCGGAAGCCTGGCAAAACTGCGCGATGGCGACAGACTAAGAGTGGATGCGATGCAAGGAAACCTAGAATATCTGGGAGACATGAATGAACTCAATAACCGCCCTGCCTGTCAGCAACCAAACCCAGACCCATTAGGCTGCGGACGCGAGTTGTTTGCCCTGAATAGGGCCCATACCAGTTCTGCCGATCAAGGCGCTTCGTATTTGTTTGAGAGTAATGCATAAATGAAACCCGTATGGAATCTGGCCGCTGACATCGGTGGCACCAACGCTCGCTTTGCGGTATTAGTGGCAGGAGAGATCCACCACCACTTCGAATTTCATTACTCAGTGGAGCAGCAACCGCAGTTCCTTTTATTGCTTGAATCCTTAAAGCAACAGATCGCTGACACAACCGGCTGGTCGCACCCACCCAGCAAGGTCTGTTTTGCCGTAGCCTGCCCTGCCGATTTAGATCCTTTATCCATTACCAATTGTCCCTGGCTATTTAGTCGTCACGACCTACAGCAATCGCTTCAGTGCGAACAGATCCGGATTATCAACGACTTCGCCGCCATGGCCCATGGCGTTCAGGCAATTTCTGCAGTCGATTTTAAGGAGATCGGTAATGGCACCGCTCTCGAGAATAGCCCCATTGCGGTACTGGGTGCGGGGACAGGCCTGGGAATGGCAGCACTGATACCCGGGCCCAGTCACTACCAGATCATCGAATCTGAAGGCGGACATGCTGATTTTGCGCCATTAAATGACCAACAAATACATATAAATAATTACCTCAAAGAAGAATTTAGCCGAGTCAGCCTGGAACGGCTACTATCCGGACCCGGTCTACTTAACATCTATAACGCCTTAGCCGAGGACGCTCACACCCGCCAGCCATTCAAAGCGCCCAGCCAATTGGTTGAAGCTGCTTTGCTCGGCAGTGATAAGATCGCAATACAGGTAATTGAACTCTTCTGCGAGGTCATGGGCGCAGCAGCAGGGAATCTCGCGCTCACCTATGGCGCCAGGGGCGGCGTGTATATAACAGGCGGCGTTATTCCCAAATTTGAGCAACTATTCCTTAGCAGTAACTTCAGGCAAAAATTCGAAGACAAAGGCCGATTCAAACCTTACCTAAGAAACATCCCTACCTTTCTGGTTACCCGAGAAAACCTCGGACTATTCGGCGCGGCAATAAGCCTTAACACAACAGAGTAAACATATGATGCAAGACTTACTGGCCCAAAACCCCATTATACCGGTGATTACCCTGGACAGAGAGGAAGATGCCCTACCCCTGGTCCACAGCCTGGTTTCAGGCGGATTTAAAGTCATTGAAATCACCCTCAGGACGGATGCAGCCCTATCTGCCATTGAGCGCATCCGTGCGCAATTCCCTGATCTAGGCATAGGCGCCGGGACCATCTGCTCAAGCACGCAGATAAACCAGGCAGAATCACTGGGATGTGATTTCTTGGTGTCCCCCGGAGCAACACCAACGCTACTGGAAGAAGCCAAAAAATCAGCCCTCCCGCTTATACCCGGTATATCAACGGTTAGCGAGATCATGCTGGGGTTAGAACTGGGATACCAGGACTTTAAATTCTTCCCGGCGGAGCCGCTGGGTGGTGTTGCCACGCTCAAGGCTATTTTTGGGCCGTTCAGGGAGGTTCGATTCTGCGCGACTGGGGGTATTAGCCTGCATAACATGACTGAATACCTGAACCTGCCGAACGTAGACTCAGTGGGCGGGTCCTGGATGGTGCATCCATCACTGATAGCGCAACAAAACTGGCCCGAGATACAGCAATTATCGAAAACCGCCTTGGCCACCGCAACTGCCCTGGCCCATCACCCACTCGAGAGTACCGCTTAATGGACACACAGATTGACCTGGTTATTTTTGGCGCCAGAGGAGACCTTGCCAACCGTAAATTATTTCCTGCCCTGTTCTGGCTGGACCAAGCTGGGCTTTTAGCCGACAGCGTTAGGATCGCCGCCGTAGCTAGAGACGACATCAATACCAGCGAATTTATAAAGCAGACTGCAACGACCTTGCAACCGATTCTGGCAGGCGCGTCTTCAAGCGAGATTACCTGGAACCGGTTCAGGCAACGATTCGACTATATAAAGGTCGATTTTGCTCAAGCCGAACATTATGCCGCGCTCGCAAACTGGCGTAATCCCGATCGCACCATGATCTATTATCTGGCCACCCCTCCGACCCTGTTCGGTTCGATCAGCGAGCACCTGCATAAGGCAGATTGCCTCGACCCAAACTCAAGAATCGTTCTCGAAAAACCCATCGGTCATAATCAGCAAAGTTCGAAATCGGTAAATGACACCGTCGCCCAGTTCTTTTCAGAACGAAACATCTACCGCATTGATCACTACCTCGGCAAAGAGACGGTACAGAACCTGCTGGCATTACGATTTGCCAATCGCATGATTAACTCTCAGTGGGATAATACCTGTATTGACCATATCCAGATCACTGCTGCCGAGACCATTGGTATCGAAGGGCGATGGGGATATTACGACCAGGTCGGTCAGCTCAGAGACATGGTCCAGAACCATCTTTTACAACTATTGTGCATGGTTGCAATGGAACCACCTAACTCCCTGCAAGCGGATGAAATTCGGGCTGAAAAAGTAAAAATACTGCGTGCACTTAGCCCCATAAACGCCTCGAACATAACCGAACAGGCAGTTCGCGGGCAATATTCTGCCGGCTGGATTTCCGGTACGCCTGTGGTCGGTTATACAGAGGAAGAAGACTGCAGCAATACCACCAGTGACACCGAAACCTACGTGGCTTTAAAGGCCTTTATCGATAACTGGCGTTGGGCTGGCGTGCCTTTCTATCTGAGGACAGGAAAGCGCCTCAAGGAAAAAGTAACCCAGGTTATTATTACCTACAAAAATCACCCTCATGCGATATTTCCAGGCCATCAGAATGAGACAAACAATCGGCTGGTGATCAGACTGCAGCCCAATGAAGGCATCCAGCTTGAAATGGTCTCCAAGCAACAGAGCCTCAAGGATCGACTCAGCCTGGAAAGGCGCACCCTTAATCTCGATTTCTTTGACTCAACCGGCGATACCCGGATTCCCGATGCCTATGAGCGCTTGTTCCTGGAGGTGATAAAAGGTGATCAATGGTTATTCGTTAGCCGGGAGGAAATCGACGCCTCCTGGAAATGGTGTGATGACCTGATTGAGGCTTGGGAAGACAAAACAGTCGGCACTCATGCTTACCCAGCCGGTTCAACAGGCCCTTCCAGGGCTGAAATGCTCATAGAGAAGGACCAGCGCAGCTGGTACGAGAATTAACCGTGTTACTGCAAACATTTTCCTGCCCATCAGAGCTACATACGTCACTGACCACCTATATAACAACGCTGCTTAAACAGGCGATTGAGGAACGAGGCCAGGCCAGCTTAGTCGTTCCAGGAGGTTCCACTCCCATCACCTTGTTCAATCAGCTCTCCACCGCCCCATTACCCTGGTCTAAAGTTCTGGTTACCCTGAGCGACGAACGCTGGGTCGATGAAAATCACCCGGACAGCAATGCAAAAATGGTTAAGGAACAGCTGCTCATCAACCAGGCTAGCAAGGCGCACTTCCTGCCATTGAACCTGAGTCATACCAGCGCAGATGAGGCAGCCCTGGCCTCTAACAAGCAGCTTTCCAGCCAGCCCACTTTTGATATTACTTTGCTAGGGATGGGAAGCGATGGGCATTTTGCATCGCTATTTCCGGATTCACAGGCCCTGAAATCAGGCCTGGACCCGACCAACCCCACCTCGAGTATTGCTGTCACACCACCCCACTCCGATCACTCCAGGATCAGCATGACCCTAACGCGACTACTAGACAGCCGCGAGTTAATCCTGTTTTTCAGAGGCCAAACAAAACACGATGTATTTATCGAGGCGAAACAGACGGAAGATATTTATCTCCTGCCCATTGCTGCCATCATCAAACAAGACCGGACACCGCTGACCGCCTATTGGGCGCCTTGACCGAAATCAAAAGGTCAGACAATCCCAAAAAATTTACATTCCCCATTGGTTGGCCATGGCCAGAACCGGTTCTTCCTTGGTCATAAATTCCAGCAACACCGGCTGCCCAGCCTGAGTTTGTTCAATACCTCGACGCAGCGCTGCCCTGACCTCGGACGCCTTCTCGATACGCTCAGCGTAACCGCCCATGGCCATTGCCATGGCTGTATAATCCCCTCCCAGTGAACTTGACTGGAAGCGTTCAACCGCATCAGGCATATAAGCTCCGTAGCCACCCATGACGCCATTATTCACCAGCACCGTCATGATCGGCAGTTTGGACCGTACAGCGGTTTCAAAATCATTGGCGGTCTGACCAAAACCTGCATCGCCAATAAAGTTAACGGACAACCAATCCGGTCGAGCCAGCTTACTGCCCATTGCCATGCCAAGCGATGAGCCCAGATGTGTTGATTTACCCCAGCCCAGGTAACCTCGAGGCGTAATCGCTTCATAAAAAGGCACCATCTGATCCCGAGGATTACCAGCATCATGAGTCACTACTGTTTTAGTTTTATCAAACAAAGTGTTCATTTCGTGAATCACCCGGTAGGGAGAAATGGCTCCGACGTCGTCACACAAGAGACGCTCCGACCAGTCATTGAAAAAGTCTGTCTTTAACTGGTCTATTTCTGCCATCATGTCTTCGGAACGAGCGCGACCAGCCTCCCCCAGCTTCTGCTTGGCCAGACTGATAAGCTGCCTCAAGACCAGCCCAGCATCCCCTATCGCCGCACAGGTAACCGGCCGACACTTGGCAATATCCGCCGGTGTATGGGTAATCTGGCCCAGGACAGCATCCTTGGGCATGCGTGCGGTAAAATCATTAATAGTAAAACTGGTGCCGATGCCCAGGATAAAATCCGACTCATTAGCAAAATGGGCTGCAGCTTTAGTGATAGTTCGACCGGCAGTGCCCAGAGACAGCTCGTGATTTTCAGGAAAAGCACTCTTACCCAACAAGGTCGTTGTCACCGGAATCTGCAAGCATTCAGCAAGCTCCCTGAGTTCATGCCAGGCCTGCCCATACAAGACGCCATGGCCGGCAATCAGCACCGGCCGCTTTGCCTGTAGAAGCGCTTCCAGAATCTGCGCAACATCGCTCTCCTCTGCCATCGACCGGTATCGTCCCGGCGATGCATATTGAACTGGTTCATCGTCGGACTGCCCCCATAGCAAGTTCGCCGCTGTCTCCAGCAATACTGGACCCGATTTGCCATTTTTCAGCGCCGCAAAAGCCATTTCAAATTTACGCGGTATACTGCGCGCATCATTGATCAGGCCTGCCATCTTAGTAATATCTCTAAATGACCTTGAAGCAATAAACTGGGGGTCGTAATCCTGCATCAAAGGGGCATGAGCACCGGGCAACATCAAAATAGGCGTATTATCACCGTAGGCTTGAGCGACAGCTGAAAAACTGGCCTCGATTCCAGGCCCGTCCTGAACAGCGACCACACCGATTTTCCTGCCATTATTCATCCGGGTATAAGCATCCGCCATATTAATCGCCACCCGCTCTGTCCGGGCGATGATGGGTCGAATAGAATGCGAGGCCGCAGAATTAAATAGTCGATTGTTCGGAAATCCCATCAGGTACTCGATGCCTTCATGTTCGAGTATTTCTATAATAGTGTCGGCGTTACTCATATTTTATTTTCCCTGCATAGATGGCTGAGCCAGCCCAGACACGAAGCCCAACATTCCGTCAATGGTGAGCTGACACGCTGCTCGATGAAACTACCTGAGTATCTCATGGATCCCATCAATGCATCAATTAATCATCCATAATGTCTCAATGAAAGCTTAAATGAACTCGCGTCAAAAGCGAAAAATTTTCCTGCGGCAAGCACCACCAACACCGCTATTACGCCGCCTGGTGATCCACTCTGTTCAGAGCCTTTTCCGCCATTTCATCTGCAACCGCGTTGGTCGACAGACGTCGACTGTCAGCGCTTGAAAAAATAGCACTCAGTGTTGGACCGATTCTTTCAATGTGCTGATTAACAATACTCTCAGAATGTTCACCACCATTCTGATAATACACATCGATTATGCCACCCGCATTGATGACATAATCCGGCGCGTAAAGAATGCCCCGGTTAAGCAACTCATCGGCCATCTCTTTACTCGCCAACTGATTATTGGCTGCCCCGGCAACAATGCCCGCACGTAGACTGTAAATTGAGTTTCCGTTAATAGCACCTCCCATCGCGCAGGGGGCAAGCACATCAACTTTTGCCGAAAGAATCTCATCCACAGGAACCACATCCACACCTGGTATCTCACTGACCCGCTCAAGATTCTGCCTGTTAATATCGGCAACGGTCACTTTAGCGCCTGCATAAACCAGCAGTTTTAGCAGATGATATCCTACATTTCCCACACCCTGAATGGCGACGTGAATACCTGGCAGGTCAGACTGAATTCGATGTCGAACAGCTTCTCGAATACCGATAAATACGCCATAGGCCGTCATTGGTGATGGATCACCCCCGTAACGACCACCACTGACACCGGAAATGAATCGGGTACGTTCACCCATGGCCTTAATATCAGCAACTGAAGTACCTGAATCTTCAGCAGCTATATACCGACCTTTAAGGCTATCAATGAACTGACCCATCTCATGCAACAGCTGGCGAGTCTTGGTTTTTGGATCACCCACGATCACCGACTTACCCCCACCAAACGGAATACCGGCCAGCGCAGACTTATAAGTCATCCCTCGGGAAAGCCTAAGCACATCGGCCAGGGCGTCTTCATGAGAAGCATAAGGATACATCCTGCAGCCACCGGCTGCCGGACCCAGCTTACTACTGTGAATGGCTATAATCGCCGTCAGGGATTCACCAGGGGAGAAAAAAACAGACTCGTGTTGATCGAAATCTGTGTGGGCGTTGAGTTCAACTGGGTTCATTACTTCAGTCCTGAGTTATTTAAGCGGCAATATCTGTTTTGACGGTCAAGGGGATTAACTCACCATTAAACTGGCGCATGAGCACTTCCTTGCGTCGCAAGACCTGTTTCAAATTGCCCGATTTGATATGGCCATAGCCACGGATCTGCAGGGGGAGTTTCGCCAGTTCAACCGCCGTTTGATAGTTGTCATGGTTCAAATTAACAGCAACTTCCATGAACAAAGCACGAAAATCTCGGAGGGTTTGCCGCTCTTCTTTTCGCTCGGGCAAATAGCCAAACACATCAAGGCACGTACCCCTTAAGATTTTCATGGCTGCCAGCGCCCTGAAGAAAATGCGAATAATTCCTGGAAAGCGACGCTTGCGTGGACCATGTTGGGATTTAGGCTGTTTATCGAAAAATGTACTTGCAAGATGAAAGCTGACCTTGGTTTTGCCTTCAAATAGTGTCGCCAACTGGCTTGCAAAAGCGCCATTCGTATAAAGGCGTGCAACTTCATATTCGTCTTTGTATGCCATCAACTTGTAAAGTGAACGCGCAACCTGGCGACTAAACTCTGAGGCTATCGACCGGCGTCCTTCCAGATCCCTAATGACAGATACAAATTCGATATACTGTTGTGCGTAGTGCTTGGACTGATAGGCGGCCAGCCTCATAAAACGGTCATCCACTATGTCATCAAGATCATCGAGCGCTGGTACTGGCTTAGTTAGGCCTGCGTCGATCTCAACTCGTTTAAGGTCCATGGCTGCTCGACGCCCCCATCTGAAGGCCTTCAGGTTGAAACCGACGGCAACCCCATTGAGATCTATTGCCGCTTCCAGCGCCTGCCGAGATACCGGCACCAGCCCTTTCTGTACTGCATAGCCAAGTAGAAACATATTACTGCCGATAGAATCGCCCAGCAGGTTCGTTGCGAGATCAGTGGCCTGCAGAAACTCAACCTTATCCGAGCTCACTTCATCCTCGATTAGCGTCCGCATGGTCATCTCAGGAATAACCAGATCCGGGTCCGCTATGAAATCTGCCGTGACTGCCGCATGCGCATTAACGACCGCATGCGACCGATCAGCGTTAACCTTGGAGATTGACTCGTTACTGGCACTCACCACGAGATCACACCCCAGCAATAAATCAGCATCACCGGCTGGGATGCGAACTGCATTGATGGCCTTTTGATCGACGCCGATGCGAACATGGCTAACCACAGCACCAAACTTCTGCGCTAATCCTGTCTGATTCAAGGTTGCGCAGCCTTTACCTTCGAGATGCGCTGCCATAGCAATCACCCCGGCAATGGTTAACACGCCGGTACCCCCTACCCCAGTAACGACAATATTCCAGGGTCGACCGGCGATGGGCGCCGGGGCCGGTTCTGGCAATGCAGACCAAGCGCCATCATCTAGATCAAAGGTCGGTTTTTGTAGCTGCCCCGTTACCGTCACCAGAGCGGGACAAAAGCCGTTAAGGCAACTGTAATCCTTATTACAGGCGCTTTGGTCGATCTGTCGCTTTCGTCCAAGTTCGGTCTCCACGGGCAAAACGGAAAGACAGTTGGATTCGACTCCACAGTCACCACAACCTTCACAGACTTCCGGATTAATCAGCACGTGCACGGGACGATCTTCTAACTCACCTTTCTTTCGACGACGCCTTTGCTCTGCCGCACAGGTTTGCTCGTAAATGAGAATGGTTGTCCCGGCGGTCTCTCTAAGTTCCTCTTCAATCGAGATGAGATGATCACGATGACTGACGGTCAAACCATTCCAGCGGGGAACCTGTTTATGCTTTGCCAGGTCATCAGTGATCAGGGCAATGCGCTGCACACCTTCTCCCCGCAACTGCTGAATCAGTTTTTCAATAGACAAGACGCCATCAACGCTTTGCCCGCCGGTCATGGCAACCGCATCGTTATAGAGAATCTTATAGGTAATGTTGACCTCTGCGGCCAGGGCCTGCCGAATGGCAAGTAACCCGGAATGAAAATAGGTGCCATCACCCAAGTTTTGAAAAACATGTTTCGTCCTGGTAAAAGGGGCCTGGCCAACCCAGGTGACGCCCTCGCCACCCATCTGGGTATAGGTCTGCGCCTGCCTGTCTCCAACTTCGAAAATGCCCATATAATGACAACCGATGCCACCCAGAGCCCGGCTTCCTTGAGGAATACGGGTCGATCTATTGTGCGGGCAACCTGAACAGTAGTGCGGTGATCGTTCCATCCTATCTCGTGGTTGCGACAGGGTTCTTTCTTTTCTATCGTAAAACTTAAGCCGGCTTTCAATTAATTCATCCCGGTAAAAAGGAGCTAATCGGCTCGAAATTACGCGAGCGACCGTCGCTGGTGTGAGTTCAGAGATATTCGGCAACAGATCAAGACCGTCTTGATCAAACTCTCCAACGACGCGGGGGCGACGTTCAAGAGGCCAATTATAAAGCTGCCCGGTCAACTGATCTTCAATGATGGAGCGCTTCTCCTCGACCACCAGTATTTCTTGAAGACCTCGGGCAAATTCATGGATAGAAACGGGTTCAAGAGGCCAGCTCATACCGACCTTAAATACCCGCAATCCGATCTGACCTGCCTTGCGCTCATCTATACCTAAATCTTCCAGCGCCTGCATCACATCGAGATACGCTTTCCCAGTGGTAACAATACCCAGTCTTGGCTGGTCGCTATCAACAACGATCTTATTGAGACGATTAACCCGAGCAAACTCGCGCGCGGCATATATTTTGTACTTATTTAATCGTAGCTCTTGCTCCAGCGCTGTATCTGGCCACCGAGCATGAACGCCGTCTTCTGGCAGGACAAACTGATCCGGAGTCACAATATTAACCCTGCCCGGATCAATCTCAGCAGAGATCGCCGAATCCATATTTTCTGTGATCGCCTTGAGCGCGACCCAAGCTCCACAGTATCTGGACAACTCCCATCCATATATCCCCAGATCGAGTACTTCCTGGACATTAGCCGGATTCAGTACCGGTATAGATGCACCGATAAACATGTGTTCCGACTGATGCGGGAGAGTCGATGACTTTGCAGCATGATCATCACCCGCCACGGCCAGGACACCTCCATATCTGGAGGTGCCAAAGGCATTGGCATGGCGAATCACATCCATGCTTCGATCCAGTCCAGGCCCCTTGCCATACCACAGGCCAAAAACACCATCAAAGTTTGCACCTTCGAATAAATTGACCTGCTGGCTACCCCAAACGGCCGTGGCCGCTAAATCTTCATTAATACCGGGTTGAAACTTGATATGGTGTTGATCAAGAAAATGCTGGGCCTTCCACATAGCCTGGTCAACCGACCCCAACGGAGAGCCACGATAGCCTGAGACAAAACCTGCGGTATTCAGTCCTCGCTGTCGGTCTCGCTGATGCTGAAGCATCGGCAATCGAACCAATGCTTCAATACCCGTCATGTAAGCCCGCGTGGTATCCAAGGCATATTTGTCATCTAGCGAAACTGATCTCAAAGGTACCGGCACGATTTTAGGCTCTGTGAATGACTTCAATGGGAAACTATATTAGTTCGTACTCAGCCAAAATATTATGTTTTATAGACCATGTAATGGGATATACTTGAATATAAATACCTTTATTATTAATTATATTGAATAATTATTTCTTATTCACCAAACAAAGGGAATTAAGCCTTGCCAGAGCTAAATCAAACTGACATCCAAATCCTTGATGCCCTGCAAAGAGATGGCAGCCTAACAACGCAAGAAGTGGCAGACAAAATCAATATCTCTCAGTCACCCTGTTGGCGAAGGATCAATCGACTGGAAGAGAAGCACTTTATAGAGAGAAAAGTTTCCCTGCTGAACCGGGAAAGACTCGGTATGGAGGTGGTTGTATTCGCGACGGTTAACCTCACCACTCAAGGCAGAGAAAAGCTGGAGCTATTTGAGCAGGAGGTGGAAGTCCTCCCCGAGGTAATGGAGTGCTATACCATGGCTGGCACCTGGGACTACATGTTGAAGATCGTCGTCAAAGATATTCGTCATTACGAGCGCTTTGTACGAGAAAAGCTAACCCGCTTATCACATATTGGCGAGGTTCATTCGCACATTGCGGTCACGGAAATCAAAAATACGACAGTTTTGCCACTGGAATCTCAAATCTAAATCCGCAGCGACGGCATCATCGCCAGGCTACCCACTAAGGAGTGTCGGCTTACACAAAGCCCCTGACAATCAACCAACATTTCATGAAAACAGCCCAGGGCTCAGATAATATGTCGTTGCCTTAGGGCCAGATAAAACAGCATAAAGCTCATCAGCAGCGCAAATCCCGCTACCATGTTCACAGCAATCAACTGCTCAGAGGTAACAAAAGCGGCTGCAATCAGTGGTCCCACAGCACCCCCTATGGAATGAAAAGCCGGTGTTGCCGCAACATACCTTCCGCTTGCGTCAATGCGAGCAACCGCCGCGTACTGATAGGCCAGCGAATAATTCCAGAAGAAATTAAAGATGGCAAAAGAGACAAAAAACTGCCCAATGGACATAGGTAACTGCATCATAACCACCGCAACAAGCATCCCGGCTGTAGCGCACCCCAGGGGTACTAAGTCACCGTATCGGTTGCCCTGCCATACCGTTGTCAGTGAACCGAGTATGGAAACAGCCACCCCGCCGGCTAGAGCCTGACTCAAGTCAACCGGTGTAAAACCCGATAAGGTCCCCAGACGCTCGACATAAGCCCACACCGCACCAATATTGACAAAGAACACCAGACATCCCAACAGGGCCAGAAGCGCCTTTGGCTGATTAAGCACTTCCGTGGCCGACATGGTTTCCTGATCAGCTGAGATACGGCTCTGCTTGGGCAACAGATGAACTAACAAACCACCAATGAGACACAAGCCAAGCAACCCATAAAGGCAATCAGTCAATCCACCGGGGACCATAAACCAGGGCATACTTAATAACACCAGCACCTGAAAAAATACCTGCGCAGATATCGACAGACCAAACAACCTAACCGACTGAGGATGATCTGAAAGCACGGTCAGCGCCAGGGAGTAAAGGGCGCCCCCACCCAGGCTGGCGAACCAAAAAGGTAAAAGTATGGATGAAAATGTATCAACAACCGTCGCGGCAAAAAAACCCATTGCCTCAGCCAGGAGCGCCACATAAGCCAATAAATGCCAATGAAACCGGCGTACCAGAAATGCGGTTATGACCGCCGAAATGGCGGACCCGGACAGTAACGATGATCCCAAGATACCAACCTGTGCTTCCGACAACCCCAGATCTCCGACTGCAGCACCGAGAATAACCGGCGTAGCAACAAAACAGGCTGCACCAATTACCGTCAAACAGCTTGCGGCCAGCAGTGATTTCAAAGACATGGAGGACGCAGCATGATCCATTACTTCAGGCGTTTGATTGACTGTGAGCCACCGCCAGCAAGCACAGGATTTCAAACATCATGGTCGCCCCCACCAAGGCGGTATTACCCGATGGATCAAAGGGGGGTGCTACCTCAACGACATCACCGCCAACAAACGACAGGTCGTGCAAGCCTCTTAGTAACCGCTGCGCCTCTAAGGTCGTAATCCCTCCGACTTCGGGCGTGCCTGTGCCTGGGGCATAAACAGGATCAAGGCCGTCAACATCAAAGCTTAGATAAACGGGATGATCACCGACAATTCGCCGCACCTCTTTTATCACCTCAGGCACACCCAGATCGGCAAATTCCTCAATGAAAATGACCCGCATACCACTGTTTTTTGAAAACTCCAGGCCTTCTGCAAAATTCTGCCCACCGCGAATTCCAATCTGTACTGTTTTGGTGGGGTCAATCAAATTCGCTTCCACTGCGCGACGAAACGGTGCGCCATGATGGAACTTTGAACCCCATATTTCATCCCAGGTGTCCGTATGCGCATCGATGTGAACCAGCGCCAACGGTTCGCTGGCAATCGCCTTGAGAATAGGAAAGGTAATGGAATGATCCCCACCTGCAGACAGGGGTATGACATTAGCCGCATGGACTTGCCTGTAGAAATCCGCAATGGTTTCGACCTGGCTGTCAAGGTTATACCAATTGTCGAACTGGACATCTCCCAAATCAGCAATACCACACAAATCAAAGGGATTAATATTACGCTCAATATTAAAGGTTCGCATCAGGCTGGAGGCATTCCTGATCTCCCTGGGCCCATGTCGCGCCCCGGCTCTATTGGTCACGCCCAGATCAGTGGGAACCCCAATTAAACCAATATCAACTGCTGATAAGTCATCGGCTACCGGCGCCCGCATAAAAGTCGCTAACTCAGCAAACCGAGGCTGCAAGCGAGGGTCGTACAGCTGGTCCGTGACCGGGTGCCGTTTACTATAAAAATCTTTCTCTGGCATAGACCACTCCAGCGTAATAAGTTATTTAGGGGAACTCACTACTAACGCCTTTAGTCAGCGCTCATCACCCCTGGTTTCTATGAGACAGGCTCGTCAATTCTCCCCAGCCTTTCTGAACCTGTCACGTCGCTCAGCATTAGGCCAGCTTAAGCACTTTCCTGGCATTTTCACGAAGAAATTTTGGCCAAACTTCATCTTTAAGCTCCAGACCCTGCATATCTGTCATGATACGTTCCACGCTCAACCCCATGGGGAAATATCCGCCATAAATTATTTTATCTGCGCCCCGGCTGTTAGCATATTTGAGTATCGCCTCAGGGTAGTGCTTGGGCGCAAATGCGGTGGTCGAGTAATACAGATTGGGCCACTTCAACATCAATTTGATCGCCAGATCCTCCCAGGGCTCGCAGCCATGCCGGGTCACAAAGACGAGCTCAGGAAAATCATACATAACCTGGTCAATGAGTTCGACTTTCTGGGGCCACATGGGGAACCTGGGCCCTGGCACACCGACACAGGAAAAAATCGGCACATCCAATTCAACGCATTTGGCATAAATAGGATACATTCTCGCGTCATTGATACCCACCTGCGGGTCAAAACCGGCATTAAATGCGCCAAACGAAGTCACGCCGAACTCTTCAAACTGACGTACCATATCGCGCACACCTGCCATGCCTTTATTTGGATCAACCGAACCCTGGCCGACAAATCGGTCCGGATAACGATGCAGCGCCTGCCGAGATACCTCACCGCCAACGCCAATAAGACCTTGCTCGATACCATATTTGTCCATCTCACCGAGGGTAACAGCGATAGGGTCCTGACTCTTACCATATACCTCTTTAGGAACCTGCTTGAACATATACTCGACCGGAAAGTCAAATGTCGCTGAAGGGTCTTTCAACTGCTTACGAATAAAATCATACATGGCGAAGTCTTCTGCCGGGAAGCCAATCATCGTATCAATGATGCCTATATCGCTCGGAATGGGCATACCACTTCCTCCTTAAAATGATCTGTCATTTATAGTGCCGCAGCCCGTACCAGACTCAATCGCCTGCTCGCGCACCTTGAAAAAGATAACACATTGAATCCCTGGGAATTTCCTCTCGGGGCAAGGGTTGGCTGACTTGCTCTGGTGTCGGCCCGAATTGATTGGCCAGCGGGAGTAGCTTTTCCAGGTCAAATTGATAGACACCCGCTGCATTCAAGCCTAGAAGTTTCCTTCGGTGTGCTTCCGGGACATCATCAAAGGTGAGTCGAAGTGATTCAAGATTGTAAGGGAAAGTCCCCTCATAATGGGGGTAATCATTACCCCACATGACCCTATCAACCCCAATCTGCTCGATACCGCCCAGATCCGCCTTGCTTGGAAAGCTAGCCCCGTACCAGCAATTCCGGCCAGCATAAAAACTCGGCGTTTCTTTTAATATCCATTCCTGATCACCGTAATTCAATTCGCCTATGGCACCTGCCACCATACCTCGGTGAATTCGATCCATCTGAGCCAGCAATGCAGGCGCCCAGGCGCAACCAGATTCAGTCAGAACATATTTAAGCTTAGGAAATTTCTCAAAAACACCGCTCATAATCAGATGACGAAAACCAGCCTGGCAATAATAGGTCACCTCGGTTACCCACAGGGCTTCGCCTACCATGCTACTGCCATAATCAGGTGAGCCCTGCCCAGAGTGCTGGTTCATCACAAGATCATGATCTTGAATCGCTGCGAAAACCCGGTCCCAGGCGGGGTCAAATAGCGGTTTAAGCCAGGTACAATCAGGCGGAATCAGAGGCAACAAAACACCGCCACGTAATCCTGCTTCAGCTATAAACTCTATATCGCGAATCGCTTCATCAAAGTCATTGGGCAAAATCAAGCCAATTCCGGCCCGTCGATCAGGGTCATCAGCACAAAAGTCTTTCAACCAACGGTTATGTGCGCGAATCCCCGCCAGGGTTAACTCGTAGTCTGCCGGTGTGGGCGGCCTGGCCGTTACAATACTCTTCTGATAAAAAGGCGGCACGGTATTGGGGAAGATAACCTCGCCAACCACGCCCTGACTGTTCTGGTCCCGGCTACGGATATCGAGATCCCAGTTGCGCATTTTTTTATTGCCGTAATGCGCCTGGGATGGGTTTTTATAACCTCCTCGCCACTGATCAAAACGGTCCCGATACTTTGGCTCAAGATACTCGCGGTACTGCTCATGGCTACCGCCCGCGTGGGTATCCGCGGTTATAAGCAGGTATGGATCATTATTCATATCATCTCTTCCCTCTAGCGTTACTCTCTAGCTCTCCCCTACACCAATCGCCTCTAATGACAGACCTCAGCTCGCCATATCAGATTCATACTCTTCGATCAGGTAGGAACGCATGTATCGAGTGTCAAACAACTTTTTTTCATCCTCGCGTATTTCTGCCGCCACAGCCGGCTCGGCCAAGCGTTTAGAACAGGCAGCAAAGCTCGCTTTATCAGGATACCAAATATGCAGGATAACATCGTATTCGGGCTCATTGATCACACCTGACCGATCGGGCAATGGATCCAGAAACTGGCGGAAATACCGAATTACAAATCCCTGCAGATACTTTTCACCGATCAACCTGTGCCGACTTTCATAGTATTGACGAAACGCTTCAACCGACATGCCCGGCCTTCGCTTCATGGGACTGACAAGCTTTATCATGGTCTGCTCCACTGTTCCAGGGTTATGGCTAGAATGTAAAGTGCCGCAAGCCCTGATACAAGTCATGAAGCACCGAATAAAAGCACTAGCACCGCCTAAATCACTAATAAGGACGATGCCAGCATCGCCAGGAATAATCCCAACGTCCTACCAGAAGCCACACACCAAGCACGTGTTATCGATGACGCCGGGCTTGAAGCTGGGCTTGAATGGCCGCATGGCGCTCCCGAGTCAGGTTGTATCGCAAATAGAAAAATACAGCAATAACACCCGGTACCAGGGCAATAGGCCCATCAATAAGACCAAGTCTGAAAATAATGTCCTGATCTACTGTACCCGGCTCAGCCCCAACCGGAAAATCAATGATATCGATGGCAATGCCGGCCAGAAGATGGCCCAGTCCAGAAGAGGCCTTAGCGAAAAATGAACGAGCGGCATAAAATATTCCTTCCTGTCGACGATGGGTATTGAGTTCGTGTTCGTCGGCGATATCAGCTAGCGCAGACATCGCGCTAATTAATAAAATGACGCCAAAAGTGAGGGTCAACAGGTAAAAAACCATCAGCAGCGGTATTAGCAGTCCGCTGTCATTTTCCGGGAAATAGCCCATAATTCGCAACATGACAGGCGAGGTAGCAAATACCAGCAGCAATATCAGCCCGGTAATCAGCACCGGTTTTTTTTCGAATCGATTATGCAACGGTGCCACGACTACAAAACCAATGATGGGTGCTATCAATCCAAAAATCGTGAAATAACGTATCTGCTCAGGTAACAAACCCCAGTAATAGGTATTCATATGTAAGCCGATGGTATCTCGAGTCCCCAGTGATGCGGACAATAATAAGTAACCAATCAGCAACATTAGATAGTTACGATTCGACATGGCTGACTGGACATCCCGAATAAACTCGCGCGCACTCAGACGCGGCAAATCAGCTGGCACCTGAGGTAGCTTCGGAACAAGATTAAGTGTTAACGCAGTGGAAACAACCATAACCAAACCACCAGCGCAGGATGCCCAAATCGCAAAGGCCGGGTAGGCGTCGCGATTCAGCAAGCCATTGGCGTACTCTGGCGTGGCTGAAAACACAAAAGAATAAGCAATAAAAGCAGTACCGAAACCACCGAGAGAGCCCAGCAAGGTATTGATACTCATGACGCGGGTCCGCTCAGTAAAATCGGCCGATAATTCTGCGCCCAGGGCAAGGTGCGGCACATGAAACAGGGTCATAGCAGACCGCATAACAACCGTTAACCCGGTCAACCACAGGAAAAGAGCAAAACTACCGAAATCAGCCGGCGGCGTATAAATCAAAAACAGACATAACATCACCGGTATAGGGGCAGCGAACATGAAGGGATGGCGGCGGCCGAGCCTGGAGCGCCAACGATCTGAGAGCGTACCGACCAGTGGATCAGTGATGGCATCGACCACCAGGGCAATGGTAATGGCAAGCCCTGCCAGGGTCCCTGGAATCCCCATAATATTCGTGTAAAAAAAGAAATTAAAGGCATTAAACGCGACACCGATAATCGCTTCTGCAGCAGCGCCAATGCCATAGACAAATTTCACTTGAGAGGGCACCCCGGCCGGATAGGCGCTACTTCCCCCTTGCAGGGTCACAGAATCAGTTGCAGACACGGCTTAGCCTTTATACCAAGAAAATATCAGAGTAGAGAACCCGAAACCTCTATACAAGTTATTCCTGCTGAATCTGCAACGCTTCAGGAATTAATAAGGTGCGGCCAAGAACTACCTGCTCGGCCAAAAATCCAATTAATGCGGCACCAGCACCACGGGCAACTCCGTAACTCCCCGCACGAAATTAGACTGCAACCGCGTTGGAATCGCTACCACCTCTACTTTTCCAAATCGTTTCAGAATTTCCTCCCCGACAATTCGCAACGGCATTTCCGCAAGACGATCAATAATGCCGCAACAACCGCATCCGGCACAGCAAACCTGAATTTAGTGCCTGTTCTACCTGTGACCTACTGCCTTCTAGCAGCCAGTTCAACAAGCATTTCAGCATGTCGTGCCGGCGTCAGTTTATAGCCGGTATAAAACAACACTGAGATGAACCCCAAGCCAGCGATAATAGGACCATAGAAAATGCCCATATTTAACAACGTATCCGGAGCTACGTCAGCGGCAGTTCTTATTTCTGGCCCGACCGGCCAGTCTATGAATTCCAGCGCCCAACCCGCGATGACGGCGCCAAAGCCACTGGTTGCTTTCGCTGAAAATGCAACCGCTGCAAAAAAAGCACCCTCCTGACGACGGCCGGTTTGATATTCATGCTCATCACAGACATCTGCCATCATGGAACCATAACCAACATTGGCCTGAGCAGTGGAAAAACCCTGAATCACTTTAAGTGCTACCAAAAGTGGCATTAGCAGAGCGTCACCATTTTCGGGAAACCAGTCCAGCAACCTGAGCACCACTGGTAAAGTCTGGAAAAAAGCCCAGCAAAGGCCACCAAAGATGAGACAGGCTTTCTTGCCAAATTTGGAGAACAGCCTTACCGAAGCAAAAGTACCCAGAGCATTACCAACAGCATAAGCGACCAGGACAGGGATAATAATCTTTTCATCAAGTTCCCAGAAATAAGTGAACATATAGATGTCCAGGGTTCCGGTCACCCCTACCATAATGTAGACGACTAGCACCCCGGTAAATAAGAACCGAAAGTTCCTGCTCTTTGTTACATCTTTGAAGTCACTGAACAGCCGGTAAAAAATAGCGACGATGGAAACCCTGGGTTGCGGCTTAACTTTGAGAAGAAAGGGGATAACCCCTCGCGTACCCCAGGCACTCCAAAATATTGTAATGGCCATTGCTGCAGCAATACACAGAGCCCACGGCACGTAGGCATCAGGGACGAAACGACCCTCGGCGTTTTCGCTTCTAAAAAAAGGCGAAAAAACCAGAAAAAATAATACCAACGCAAAAAGAGCGCCAATATTACCGAAAAACTGTCGGTAAGCTACCAGTGCAGTCCTGTCTTCAATATCCTCTGTGATCTCAGCACCTAGAGCAATATGAGGTACGTGATAAAGGGACATCATCGTTCTTGCCAGGTTAGTAAACACTGCCAACCAGACAAACAAAGCCCATTCAGTGGTCACCAATGGAAAGAACAACAAAAAGAAACAGGCCGATAAAGGCAGAAATGAGGCGTACATAAAAGGATGCCTTCTGCCTTGCTTGGATTGCCAGTGATCCGATAAAGAACCCGCGAAAATATCCGAGAAGGCGTCAACAATGACAGCGAGACCGATGGCTGAAGCTGCCAGGCCCGGGCTCAGCCCCAGGATTTGGCTGTAGTAAAAGAGCAGGAAGAAACTCAGCCCAGTACCAAACATACCCTCGCCAGCCTGGCCAATTCCATAAGCAAGCTTTACCTTAAAAGAGACCTTGCCGTCGATCATATCTTTACCTTTTCAATCCAACCCTTTCAATCCGATCCTTTCAATTCGATCCTTTCAATCCGATCCTTTCAATCCGACCCTTTCAATCCGATCCTTTCAATCCGAGGTTATACCCGGGCAAGCCTTCACCAGCCAGTAACTGCCGACTGATTTAAATTGCCTGCTGCAGAGAGGCGCGACCCCTTGCACTTTTTTTGAACTACCTTACACCCGCTAATAATGTACCCACTAATGCAGCAAGCAGATTATCATTACGCCTCATCGACACTGATCGAATCTCGTTTCAATCAGCTGTCCGGCTATCCGAGCAGCCTGTACGCTGCTGTAAAAAAACAGACGGACGTCCTAGAACCCAGCAAACACCTGTCTACTCAGGCATTGGCTCACGGGCCGGGGAAGGTTTTCAAGTGGCTCATTACGGCATTTATTACCGGATCCTCAGCCTCCTGGATCAACCAATGGCCAACATCCAGTTCGACGAGCCTGTAGTAGCCGGATACCAATGCGGGCGTTGCATCAATTCCGGTCCTGCCGATGGCTTGATCCTGATTTCCCCAGATCATTAGTGTGGGGTTGGTTATCATCCCAATCGGCTGCCTGGGAGAATCTGCAGACATTGATCCCCTATACCAGTTAAGTGCACCGGTTAAGGCACCGTCTTGCTGGAACACGCTCATATATTCCTGTACCTGTGCCTCGCCTGATTTATCCCACACCGATTTCAACAGGGCATAGTCATCTTCCGCGAAGGCTGCTTCAGCTGCTCCTTGCTGCTGGAAAAACTGGATATATTGGCTCTTTTCAGATTGCTCGGAGTCACTGGCAATGGCCTGTCCAAAAGCATCTATATGGGGTACCGACATCGCTGTCCAACTGATGACTCGATCTGGATAAAGACTGGTGACCAACCAGCCAAGCCCTGCTCCATGATCATGACCAATAAGGTGAAATCTCTGAAAGCCCAGGACATCTGCCAGGCCAACGACATCTGCGGCTAATTCCGAGTACGCATAATCGCTGACATCAGCCGGCCTGGCGCCCTGACTATAGCCTCTCTGATCAGCAGCAGCTGATTGATAACCCGCCGTCTCCAGGGCCGTCATTAAAGGGACCCACATATGCGAGGTTTCCGGGAAACCATGCAACAAAATGACCGCCTCACCCTGATCGCCTGCCCGCCGCACATCAAAGGTATAACGCCCAATACTTAATTCACTGGTACTCACATTCATTCAGGTTATTCCTTCCAATACCCTGACAACATGCTCGGACCAGCAACGCATGTCAACTGCAAATCACTGCCACAGGTAGTTAAAGCTGTCTTGCTTGCGAGAATCCAGACACGCCTGCACATTCCTCAATGGCAGCGTCTAAAATCCAGCCTGGGCGGCTTCGATAGTTGCCAGAATATCTTCATCCAGCGATTGATAGTCCATCTCACCCGGCAGCAGGACATAAACTGGGTCACTGAATAAAGATAGCTTATAAGCCTGCTTTCGTAACTCACCTTTAACCATCTTGAAGGTTCCGGTCACATCGATTTCCGGCTGGATCCTCAGAAATACAGGAATGGCATAGGCCGGTAACTGCGCCCGAATGTACTGGGAAAATGCCGCTACATCGAAAGTCTCAGGACCATCCATCAGCGTAATTGCTGCCATTCCAGCTCGACCATCCGCCCCAGCGATTTCGACCCCATAAACATTACAGAATTTAATCTGTTCAAAGCCATTGAGAATTTCACCGACTTCATTAGTCGACACATTTTCTGACTTCCAGCGAAACGTGTCGCCGACGCGATCGACGAATTGATAATGGGGATAGCCTAAGCTGAAACCGACATCCACCGTTGACATCAGGTCACCAGAATTAAACCAGGCATCACCTTCTAAAAATACGTCTCGTATGATCTTCTTTTCAGTTGCCTGTTTATCCGTATAGCCCTCAAAAACAGTATCTTCAGTAATTTTCCCTAACAACAAACCTGGTTCTCCGGGAACAACCTGGACACATCGTTCCTGAGCGTCTCTGACTATCTCATCGTTGTCGACGTCGTATTCAACTAAAGCCACTTCGGCAGAAGTCATACCAACCGTGCAGTCTTTATTCATCAGGTTCGCAAATGCAACATTACCTTCTGAAGCGCCATAAAATTCGGCCACCCGCTTAATACCAAACCGTTGCTTAAAACCCTTCCAGACGTCGGGTCTCAGGCCATTACCCATCATCGCTCGAAGCGGGTTTTTGTGATCATCAGGCTTAGCCTCAGTATTTGACAGATACCGACACAACTCACCAATATAGACCAGGCAGGTACAACTGTTTTCGCGAACTTCTTTGAGAAAATTAGAAGCCGAAAATTTCCTTCGAACAAACATGCTGGCACCGGATGTAAATGCAGCGCCCGCTCCGACCATTAACCCAGTGCCATGGTAAAGCGGCAGACAGATATACAGCCGATCTTTTTCCGTACACTTATAGCCTGCCATGGCTGACATATCAGCGCTAATAAGATAACGCCTGTTAGACAGCACCGCAGCTTTCGGCAAGCCTGTTGTGCCTGACGTGAATATATACAGCGCGATTTCCCCTAAACTGGTATGCGCTGTTTCTGCCGGGTTTACGCTATCAACATTCGCTGCACCTTCAACAAAATCTTTAGCCCAGTTAAGCGCATTTTCTTCTCCACCATCTGGCATAACAAAGTAATCTTCACCTTCTTCAAGGTCGAGCTCACTTTTTACCTCATTCAGAGCCGCGGCGATTTCGCTGCCGAATATACACTTCCGGGAATCGGTCACCTTAATACAGTGAGTTAATGGCTTGCCCGTTAGATTTGTATTAATGAGGCCTGCAGTGACACCAATTTTATTGAGGCCCACCAGCAGCGCCAGGAATTCAATTCGGTTTTCCATGATGACACTGACCGTATCACCCCGCTCCACGCCCTGCTGGATCATATAATGAGCATATCTATTCGCCAGCGCGTTAAACTCCGACCAGGTAACTGACTGATTCTCAAATAAGACAGCCGGACGATCCGGGTAACGCTCTGCATTACCCTGAACCCTCGCACCAAAACAGTCTTTGACATCCAGGCCTTTGGGAATCATGCCCTTTTTCAGTTTCAGTAACGTAGGAACCTCGGCCAGCGTCGATGCTATATCAATAAGTCCCATCTTGAATTCTCCGCTATTTTCCTGAAGTGATGGTACAAGACAGCAGCGATGACCGCCACACGTAATCATTCCTCGCTCTCAGTTGAGGCATATCAGGTCACGGTTGAGATACACCAGGTTAGCAAATTCATGGTTTGATGATCAGACCAGCACCATCCTGACTGTCTTAAAACCAACCCTGCTATAGTCCATTAACCATCATGCAATCGCGTCATTAATTTGACCGGCCCCGGCTTGATGCCCCTATAACATTGAGTAATACTCATTACTGCCAATATGGACGACCCCTGACATGCCCTTTAAGAAACCAATAGATGATTTAACTGGTTTTGACATATCAGAAGACTTCCAGCAATTTAATCAGAAAAACGATATCTACTGCCGGTCACTCTGGGACCCCGCCGTGCAATCAGATAAAGCCAAGGCTTTTTTTAACGGTTACTTCATGCCGGAAGCACGGTCTCGCCGCACAGATGGCTTCAGCCAGAGAGATTATGCGCTTCGCAACGCCACCTGGCATATAACCAATGTCCTGCGCGATATACGCAGGCAAGATACCGGTCGAAAAGAAGGCTTCTTCGACTATTTCTCCTCACATGAAGCCGGCTGGCCAGAGCCCTATGCCTTCGAAAGCCCCGAACAAGCCAGCGCAGATGTAAGAAAGGTCGCAAAATTATGTGGTGCAGACCTGGTTGGTTTCTGTGCCTTTGATGAACGCTGGATGTATAGCGGTATATTTAATGAACAAACCCTGAATAGTAAAGCCAATGAGGTTCCTGACGACCTCCCCAATGTTATCGTCCTTGGCGAATCCATGGATGAGGACCTTACCAGAACGGTACCATCAGCGTTATCCGGAAGTGCCACTGGCATGGGTTATTCCTTTGATGCACTCACTTTACTTACTTTAGCCCAATATATACGTAATCTTGGCTATCGTGCCTATGCCACCATGAATGATTCCTCCCTGGCAATACCACTGGCTGTTCAGGCCGGGTTTGGAGAGGTTGGTCGTCATAGCCTACTTATCACACCAGAATTCGGTCCGCGACTTAGATTGGGCAGGATTTTTACTGATATACCGCTAGCCTACGACACACCAAAAAAAATAGGTGTCCAGAGCTTCTGCCAGATCTGTGATCGATGCGCCACGGGGTGCCCCCCCGCAGCCATTCCCTTTGAACCACCAAGTCAAAAAACTCACAATCGCTCCAACCTAATAGGGGTCGCCAAATGGACTGTCGACGCGGAAAAATGTTTCAAATTCTGGGTCAATCAGAATACCGACTGCTCCATCTGTATTCGCGTCTGTCCCTTTAACCGGGACTATAGCCGATGGCACAACCGGATTTGGCGCAATATTGCTAATTCCACTTTGCGTCGACTGGCCCTCTGGCTGGATGATAAGCTGACAAACAGACGTCGTCATAAATCAGCCTGGTGGTGGAGCGGAAAACAATGATGTTCAAGTACCTTGCAGTCTTATTGCCCGCATTAGTTGCGGCCTGTCCCAGCCTCGCTGACGCTACGGCAAATCAAGCACCCCAACTGCAGACAGACATTACTTTTATCGTCGCCGGTAAAACTGCCAACTTCAGGCAATTCGATAATGATCGGGTCGAAGCCCTCAATTATCATTTTTTCGCAGAAATTTTTGTTCAGGCCAACGGCGTCATCAATCAGGCTGGATTGTTAACGCCTGGCAAACCTGGCGAAGCAATCGCCTTTTCAGACAGCGGCTATGCCCTTGAAATGCATGGTGGAAGATATGCCGCTGAAACCGAACTTGAAAATCATTATCCCGATGGTAACTATATATTTCGTTACGACACGCCATCTACTGGCCCGGTAGAACAAACGATCGCGCTAAGCAACTCTAACTCGAAACGTTCGCGCATACCCGATGCACCACGAATCATTTTATCGCAAGGAGGTGAACCAGTTTTACCCGGCATGATTCGGGCTGATATGGCACTTCAGGTGCGCTGGAGCGAATTCAAACAAGGCGACGAGGATCCATTGGGAATAGTTAACGACCTGGTATTCGTCATTATGGGCGACTGCCACGGCGAACGTCGCTCACATAGCGGGCGACCTTTCGAGAACAGGCCTTATCTGGATTACTCAGCAACACAATTCGTTATCCCGGCTGAACACTTGATGCCAGAAAATGCCTACCAGTTATCCGTAGAACACGCCATTGTGGATACTACTATTGCAAACGGTGTACCCGGGTTTGCCACCTTCGCCACCACCACCTTCCTGGACATACAGACCCTGGGAAGTGCGCCGCAAGGCACCGCTTGCCCCGAAATACGACACAACTTTGATGCAGGCCAAACAGATCTTAGACAAGCTCGGTAAGTCAGGCTCTGCAGCATGAATTTATACTCAGGTTAGCCCGGACATAATTCAGGTAGCAATGAACAATGGGCTATTAATACGACTGTTAATAAGACTGTTGTAAGACTGTTGTAAGACTGTTGTAAGACTAGGCGGCCAAGCAGACCCCATCACTGGTCAAGGCCTAATGGTCGCAGCCGGTGACACCGAACTGCTGGCTTCATTTCAGTCGGCAAGATTAAATAGGAATACACACAATACGGCGACCGGCGCTAACACCCGAACTGAGAACTGCCAAGCCCACCAGCCATAGCTCGACTCCAAACCAAGTTCGCGACGCATATTGCTACCTTTAATTGCCCAACCGGCAAACAGCGCAATCAAGAGCGCATTAATCGGTAAAACGATATTCGAAATACCATAGTCAAGAATTGAGAACACGGTTCGCCCGGCTAACTGCGGGATCATGTCCAGGGGCGTGAAATCTTTCCAGATATTAAATGAAAATACCGCTGCCAGACCTAGCAACCAGACGATAACCACAGTACCTGCCGCAGCCTTGGGACGATTCAGGCCCGACCGCTCCTCGGCCCAGGAAACGAAGGGTTCCAACATACCAATTCCAGATGTAAAGGCAGCAAAAAACACCAGTAAAAAGAATAATGGGCCAACCACCTGTGCGCCCGGCATGTTAGCAAAAGCGACCGGCATGGTCACAAAAATCAGACCGGGGCCCTCGCTGACATCAAGGCCCGAAGCGAAAACAATCGGAAAAATAAGTAATCCAGCCAGAATCGCCGCCGCTGTATCAGCCAGCGCTATCACCCAGGCTGCCCTGGGAATTGAAACGGCTTTGGGCAGGTAGGCACCATAAGCGAGCAATGCGCCCGTTCCAATAGCGATTGAGAATAACGACTGCCCCAAGGCCATTAAAATAACTTCGGCGTCCAGTTTCGAAAAATCTGCTTCAAACATGAACTGCCAGGCCTGGGCTGATGCACCCACCACTGCGGCGTAACCAGCAAGCAATACCAGAAGAACAGCCAGTGCTGGCATCATAAAAATCGAAACCTTCTCTATGCCTTTGCGCAGGCCGGTGCCAACCACAACAGCAACCCCGACCAACATCAGTGAAAAAGAGGCTATCATGCGCATGGGAGAGTCCAACAATCCGGCAAACAATTGCTGGGCCTGTTCCGCACCTACGTTGCTAAACCCCCCAATAGTGGCTTTAAGCAAATAATCCAAGGACCAGCCACCGACAACAGCGTAAAAACTTAAAGCCAGCAATGGCCCAAGCACACTCATCCAGCCTATGGAATGCCAACCCGAAGATCGAGATTCTTCGCCGGCGACAATGATAATAGCCCTCACTGGACTACTACGTCCCCGGCGCGCGATGGCGAGTTCCGCCATCACCAGGGGAACACCGATAAATAACACAAACGCCAGATAGACCAGCACAAATGCTCCGCCGCCGTTTTCACCGGCAATATAAGGAAAGCGCCACAGATTCCCGAGACCCACAGAACAACTGGCAGTGGCAAAAAGAAAAGTAGTTTGGGACGACCAATATTCGGTTTTCACATTTTCCGCCTTAGCAAAGCAGGGACGAGGACATTCAGGCTAATGTAACCCATTAGCCGCAGTAGACCTATCATAAGCAGCTATTCCTTTATTGAATCCTTCTATGTAACCGCTATTCAAATTAAGCGTGATTGAATTAAGCGCTTTTGAAATAAAAGCACTTGAATTAAAATCGGTGCCTGCTGCGACTGACCACTGCAGGCATTCCAATTCAGGTAGATTCATTTTAGAGTTCGCTGAGCGCGCCCTGTCCCGCTCAGCGTATCCACAAAATCATTTTCAACCAATAACATGATTGGCTTGTAGGAGTCATAGCGCCCATCGATTTTGCTATGGGCCAGCCTAGCTTACCAAGTACTTGATATCACTGTTTTCAGGCCAGATCATCAAAAGCGAATTCTGGCGAGCAACTCTCAATAACATTATTTATTTGCTAACCCATGGGTAAATAAGCGAATATTTTGCTAACCCACTAAAGGTTTCAGCATGGAAACTAGCAGATCTTCGGCACGACAATCCGTCAAAGATATCCAATACCAGCACGGCTTCGACAATGAGCATGAAAGCGAAGCCATTGCAGGCGCTCTGCCCATCGGACAGTTCAGCCCCCAGAAAGCACCCCTGGGCCTGTACGCCGAACAACTCAGTAGCACTGCGTTTACGGTTCCGCGAGCACATAACAGACGCTGCTGGTTCTATCGAATTCGCCCTTCAGTTGTGCAGGGTGATTACACCCCTTATGCCCAGGCATCGGTAGTCACCGGGCCGGTCACCGACATTATCACTCCGCCTAATATGCTGCGCTGGGACCCCATCGCGATCCCCGATAAACCCACCGATTTCATCGATGGTCTGGTCACCATTGCCGCTAATGGTAACGCCATGGGTCAATATGGCATGGGCATTCATCTCTATGCGATTAACCAGTCCATGCAGAACCGTTATTTTTACTGTGCCGATGGCGAATACCTGTTCATTCCCGAACAGGGCGAGCTACTGTTACGCACTGAATGTGGTCCCCTGCATCTAAAAGTAGGTGAAATCGCTGTTATACCCAAAGGAATCAAATTTGCTGTAGACCTGCTGGACGAAAATGCTCGCGGTTATGTCTGTGAAAACTACGGTACACCGTTTGTATTACCTGAACGCGGCCCGGTCGGCGCCAATGGTTACGCCAATGATCGAGATTTTATCTACCCGTGCGCCAGCTATGAAGATATCGACCAGAAAATGGAACTGTTGTGTAAATTCGCAGGCCATTTTTATCGAGCAAGTTTAGATCACTCACCCCTAGACGTTGTTGCCTGGACCGGCAATTCCGCCCCTTACAAATATGACCTTGCCCGTTTTAACGTCATGGGCAGTGTCAGCTTCGACCACCCCGACCCCAGCATCTATACGGTACTGTCTTCACCATCGGCAACCGAGGGCGTTGCCAATATTGATTTCGTTATCTTCCCGCCGCGCTGGATGGTGGCAGAAAACACCTTCCGACCACCCTGGTATCACCGCAATGTCATGTCCGAGTATATGGGCCTGATCAAAGGCCAGTATGATGCCAAACCCGATGGTTTCGTACCCGGAGGTTCCAGTCTACATAATTCCATGAGCCCGCATGGTCCTGAAGCAGCCGTATTCGAGAAAGCGAGCCGGGCCGAACTGGTGCCGGATCATAACCAGGGCAACATCGCTTTTATGCTGGAATCCCGTTACATCATTCAACCGACCCAATGGGCAATGGACACGCCCTTACGCCAAACCAACTATATCGATTGCTGGAAAGGCTTCACAAAACATTTCAAACCTGAATAGTTAGCAAGTCCCTGCAATAGCCCTGGCCAGTCAGAATGTTTAGCTTAAAAGCTCATTTTAGGCACTGTTAGGCTTGCGCCTCAGACGCCATTTAGTGTAGATTGCGTATCTGAAATTCGGCCTCGTTATTTTGAACTGTTCGAGAGCGTTACTTAGCCGATTGTATGCACCCTTCGCGAAGAGGTAGCGTGGCCATAAACCGAGCTTTAGACAACCGCACTCTTCCGCAAGACCTGCATATTAAGGCATTCAGGAGTACTCAATTGATAACTCAAAGACCCGGGGTGACTTGTGACTGAACCGTCACTCTGGCCGCTCGTTCTTTATTTCGCCTCAGTGGTAGCACTGGTGGTGATTATCCTGGTTTTATCCTCGGTCATTGGCGAGAAATCCCCGCTTCGTAGAGCCACAGGTGAACCCTTCGAATCAGGTGTGGTCCACATTGGTTCCGCGCAGAACCCGGTCTCGGTGGAGTTTTTCCTGGTAGCTATGTTCTTCGTTATCTTCGACCTGGAAACCGTCTTTATTTTTGCCTGGGCTGTTGCCTTCTACGAACTTGGCGTATTTGGCTATCTAGCTATTTCCTTTTTTATTTTCATTCTGGTGGTGGCGCTGATCTATGAATGGAAATCCGGGGCGCTTGACTGGGGCAGAAAGACCCGGGCAAATCCGCCTCCCAGCTACAAACTTGATCGCGTACAGGACTGATTATGGAATGGAGTCTAAGCAAAGCCGACGAAACCATACCGTTAACCGATGTGGATAGTGCCGTTGATGAACACCTGAAGCGAAACCTGGTAATGACTAACCTCGAGGACATGCTGGCCTGGGGAAGAAAACATTCCATCTGGCCTTTTAATTTTGGTCTTTCGTGTTGCTACGTTGAGATGGCCACTGCCCTGACTAGCCGATATGACGCCTCTCGATTTGGTGCAGAGGTCATCAGGGGCACGCCCCGGCAGGCAGACATGATTGTTATCTCTGGGACTTGTTTCCTGAAGATGGCGCCTGTCGTTCAGCGTCTCTACGAACAGCTTCTGGAACCTAAATGGGTTATCTCGATGGGCTCCTGCGCCAATTCCGGTGGCATGTATGACATCTACAGTGTCGTCCAGGGCGTTGATAAATTCCTGCCTGTAGACGTATACGTACCTGGTTGTCCACCTCGGCCGGATGCTTTCCTGCAGGGCTTAATGATGTTGCAGGACCAGGTCGGCAAGGAAAGACGGCCCCTGAGTTGGACCATTGGTGAGCATGGGGTAATCAAGCCAGAAAAAACTAGTCAACGGGATAGATTGATGGAGTCGCGTATGCAGGCGACCGATCTGAGAAAGCCTGATAGTGTTTAAGCTTTAAGGGGAATTAAATGTCCGCCGTCGCGGTACCAACTGTAGATGCAGATATTGAAACAGCGTTGCTGGAAGCATTTCCTGGGTCTTCTTTTGTCTTTCAGGCAACCGTAGATCAAATTCCAACCTACTGGATTTCGCGGTCTGATAGTAAAGAAATACTGGCTTTCCTGAAAAATAAATACGAAATGCTATTCGATTTATCGGCCATCGATGAACGCATGCGAACCCATCGTGAAGGCCAGCCTGCCAGTGATTTCACTGTTATCTATCACTTAATGTCACTCACGCACGGTCGGGATATTCGGCTCAAAATCGCGCTCACCGAAACGGACCTGAATGTCGCCAGCATCCACCAGGTTTACCCCAACGCTAACTGGTATGAACGTGAAGTCTGGGATATGTTTGGTATCACCTTCACAGGTCACCCGAATCTTTTCCGAATCCTGTTACCCCCGACCTGGGAAGGCCATGCGCTGCGTAAAGATCACCCGGCAAGAGCCACAGAACTGCCGCCGTTTAGTATGGATGATGCTCGTCAGGACGCAGAACAGGAAGCACTTCGATTTAAACCCGAACAGTGGGGCATGAAACGCAAACACGGCAAAACCGAGTTCATGTTCCTCAACCTCGGACCGAACCACCCTTCAGTGCATGGCGTGTTCAGAATTGTACTGCAATTGGATGGAGAACTCATTGTAGATGCAGTGCCAGAGATAGGCTATCACCATCGTGGTGCTGAAAAGATGGCTGAACGGCAGACCTGGCACTCCTACATTCCCTATACCGATCGAATCGATTACGTAGGCGGCGTCATGAATAACCTGCCCTACGTAATGGGTGTGGAAAAAATGGCTGGGATTACCGTCCCGGATAGAGCCAAGGTCATTAGAATTATGATGGCAGAGTTATTTCGCATTTCCAGCCATCTCGTTTTTTACGGTACCTTCGCCCAGGACGTAGGCCAGATGTCGCCAGTGTTTTACATGTTTTCTGATCGGGAAAGGTTGTTCAGGATCGTTGAAGCCATCACCGGTGGCCGGATGCATCCAGCCTGGTTCCGAATCGGTGGCGTTGCCCAGGATTTACCGAATGGCTGGGAAGCCATGATCAAGGATTTCATCGACTGGATGCCCGCCCGCCTGGCCGACTATGAAAAGATGTCGATGCAAAACAGCATCTTAAAACAGAGAACCCAGGGGATTGGTACCTATAACAGTAAAGAGGCATTGGACTGGGGGGTCACCGGGCCAAATCTTAGAGCCACGGGTTTTGACTATGATATGCGCCGCGATCGTCCTTACGGCGGTTACGACCAGTTTGATTTTGAAGTTCCCGTGTTCCAGAACGGAGACTGTTATGACCGGGCTCAAGTTCGCGTCGCGGAAATCAGAGAAAGTCTCAGGATCATCGAACAATGCCTGCACAACATGCCTGCGGGACCTTATAAAGCGGATCATCCACTGACAACGCCCCCACCCAAAGAACGCACCATGTACGATATTGAGACGATGATTCATCATTTCCTCAACGTCAGCTGGGGTCCGGTTATTCCAGCCGGGGAGTGCACCATGACGATAGAAGCGACCAAGGGCTTAAATGCTTATTCCCTGACCAGCGATGGTGGTACCAATTCCTACCGGACTCGAATTCGCACCCCATCTTTCCCGCATCTACAACAGATACCATTAATCAGCAGCGGACTGATGATTGCTGACCTTATTGCCATCATCGCCAGTATCGACTTTGTCATGGCTGATGTGGATCGTTAGGGGTTGCAATGGATAGAACTGAATTAATAGGTAAACACTATTTAAAGGGACTGACATGAATGTCGCCAATAATAATTTGATCAGTGCATTGTCGGAAGGCGAGATTGCAGAGATTGAGGCGGAGATCACTCATCTGCCAGACAGGAAATCAGCTGCCATTGATGCTCTAAAAATTGTGCAGCGGCATCGAGGTTGGATCTCAGATGAAAGCCTTGCCTCTATCGCTCAGCTACTTGGTGTGGCAAATGCTGAACTCGATGCGATCGCTACATTTTACAACCTGATTTACCGCCAACCCGTCGGAGACGAAGTGATATTGTGCTGTGACAGTGTCTCCTGCTGGATCATGAATGGCGATAATATCTGCAACGCGGTTAAAGCTCGCCTCAATATTGACTATGGTGAAACGACCCCGGACAACAAATATACATTACTACCCGTCACCTGTTTAGGCGCGTGTGATCATGCGCCCGTCCTAATGGTTGGTGACACCCTGCATTCAGACCTCACTACAGACAAAGTCGACGAGATTTTCAAATGACCGAAACACCGTTGACTCGTAATATCAATCCTGAAAAGGGACCTACTGACCTGGCAGCTTATGAAGCCAATGGCGGCTACCAGGCCGTTCGCAACAGCATCGGTCAGGCCGATCCTAAAAGTGTTCTGGAAACCATAAGCGATGCGAATCTGCGTGGCCGGGGTGGGGCTGGTTTCCCCACTGGCATGAAATGGAGTTTCGTACCAGCGCCGAGTGATACAGGTCACCGCTATCTCGTTGCCAATGCCGATGAGATGGAACCAGGGACATTCAAGGACCGACTGCTGATGGAGTTTGATCCACACCAGTTAGTTGAGGGTATGATCCTGTCTGCGTACACCATTTCAGCCGATGTCGGATATATTTTCATTCGTCACGAGTATCATACCGCGATCCAGCGACTTCGAGAGGCTATCCAGCAAGCGGAGGACCGCAACTACCTGGGCAATAACATCCAAGGTAGCCAGTTCAGCTTCAAACTCCATGTTCATGTCAGTGCTGGACGCTATATCTGTGGTGAAGAAACAGCCCTACTAAACTCGCTTGAAGGCAAACGAGCCATCCCCAGAGCGAAACCCCCATTCCCGCAGGTAAGCGGTTTGTGGGGACGACCAACGATCGTTAACAACGTTGAAACGCTGTGCAATATCCCTCACATCATTACCAATGGCGCTGATTGGTTCAAATCGCTTGGCATAGGTAAAGATGCTGGCACCAAACTCTATGGCGTATCTGGAAGAGTCAACAACCCGGGTTGTTGGGAACTTCCCATCGGTACAACGGGCAGAGAAATCGTCGAACAGCATGCTGGTGGAATGATGAAAGGCTATAGTCTGCGCGGTTTCCTGCCTGGCGGTGCCTCCACCGATTTCTTAATCGAGGAACACCTTGACCTGCCCATGGATTATGAATCGATCCAACAGGCTGGCAGTAGAATGGGAACAGGCACCATGATCATCCTGGACGACAAAACCTGTCCCGTTGGCATGGTCGCGAACCTTGAAAAATTCTTCGCCCGGGAATCCTGCGGATTCTGTACACCGTGCCGAGAGGGTCTGCCCTGGGTAAAAGAAATCCTCGATACCATCGAAGCTGGCAACGGCCAACCAGGGGACATCGAAACCCTGGAAAGACAGGCAAAATTTATTGGTGGCCTCGGCAATACGCACTGTGCCCACGCACCCGGTGCTATCGAACCCCTTACCAGTGGCCTTAAGTATTTCAGAGATGACTTCGAAGCCCACATAAAAGACCAGAAATGCCGTTACAGCCAGGAGGCGGTTCGATGACAGTCATACACGTCGACGGAAAAGAATATGAAGTAGAACCCGGTTCTAATCTTCTGGAAGCACTATTATCAGCTGGCCTTGATGTGCCTTACTTCTGCTGGCACCCAGCGATGGGCAGCGTTGGCGCTTGCCGACAATGCGCAGTTGTTCAATATGCCAATGATGATGACACTCAAGGTCGAATCATCATGAGCTGTATGACACCGGTGACTGATAATGCGCGCTTTTCCGTTGCTACCGAGAGCGCATCAGGGTTTCGCGAATCAGTCATCGAAAACCTCATGCTAAACCACCCCCATGACTGCCCTGTCTGCGAAGAAGGAGGAGAATGCCACCTCCAGGATATGACTGTCATGGTCGGGCATCGTGATCGCCAATACACGGGCAAGAAGAGAACCCACAAAAATCAATATCTGGGCCCGCTCATAGGCCATGAAATGAATCGCTGCATTACTTGCTACCGGTGCGTCCGTTTTTATCAGGACTATGCCGGCGGCTCTGATCTGGCGGCCTTTTCTTCTAGAGACAAAGTCTATTTTGGCAGAGCAGAAGATGGCGTGTTGGAGAACGAATTTGCAGGCAATCTAGTCGACGTCTGCCCTACCGGTGTATTTACCGACAAAACCTTATCCAAACACTATACCCGCAAGTGGGATTTGCAATCAGCAGCCACCATCTGTGTGGGTTGCGCACAAGGCTGTAATACCTACACATCAGAACGCTACGGCGAAGTTCGTCGAGTCCATAACCGCTTCCACCAAGACGTCAACGGTTATTTCCTGTGTGATCGCGGTCGATTCGGGGCTGGTTTTGTCAATTCCGATGACCGTATTAAGCAAGCCGGCATCCGCAGAGACGATGGATTGTATGAGGCTGTTAGCCTGACCGAGGCAGTATCCAAGGCAAGCGAAATGATCAATGCCAGCCAACGCGTGGTAGGTATCGGTTCAGCTAGGGCCAGTCTGGAATCAAACCAGGCTCTACGGACTCTGGTGGGTGCAGACAACTACTGTAACGGTATGGCTGATATCGAGCGGGAAATGCACGCTATTATCCTAGATGCACTGAAAAGTGACATCGCCACTCCCGGCATGCGGGAAGTGGAGCAATACGATGCCATCCTTATCCTCGGTGAAGATATTACCAATCACGCTCCTCGCCTGGCTTTATCTGTACGTCAGGCAACGCGCAACAAAGCCAGTGAAATGGCCGTAGAGACAAAACTGGCTTCTTGGCAGGATGCTGCTGTACGCGAATTAGCACAAAATAGCCTAAGCCCGCTAATGATCGCAACACCTACCCAGGACAGACTCGATGATGTGGCCACTTTAAGCACTCGACTCGACTCGGCCGATATTGCCCGACTGGGTTTCGCAATTGCTGATCAGCTGCACGATATCAAGATCGCAGACGACGATGCACTTCAGGCCACCGTGTCAGCCATAACCGAGACCTTATCAGCTGCGAAGAGACCATTGATTATCAGTGGTACCAGCGGCCGAAATGCTGATGTAATGCGTTCTGCAGCCAATGTTGCTGCCGCATTGAAGGAAATCAACCCAGACACAGGGTTGTGCCTGTGTGCCAGCGAGTGTAACAGCGTCGGTGTAGCATTAATGGAGAACGAGCTTTCACTACCAGCTTTACTGGGCTCATCGCCAGACACGGTTGTGGTTCTTGAAAATGACCTGGCCACTACCCTTGGTGCTGATTTCAAAGCAATTGCCTCTTCCATTAAAAACCTGATCGTCATAGACCACCTCGATAATGCCACCGCATCGATGTCTAATCTGGTTCTGCCTGCAGCTACTTTTGCAGAGGCAGAGGGAACTTATGTCAACAACGAAGGTAGAGCACAGCGATCTATGGCCGTATTTGTGCCTGGGCATCATGGCGCAGCCAGCGATATAAAAGCCAGTTACCACCTGCTTGATCGTCTTGCCGATAGAAGCCGTACTTCCTCTGAGGTCAGGGCTGAAATGGTTTCCCAGATTCCTCAACTGCAGAAAGTCATTGATGCCGCACCCAGCGAAGAATTTACTGTACGCGGTAGTAAGATAGCGCGGATGTCGCATCGAGCCAGCGGCCGTACTGCGATGCTGGCGGATGTTTCCGTACATGAACCACAACAACCTGCAGATGCAGATTCGGCCATGACTTATAGCATGGAGGGCGTTCAGCAACAGGCACCGGCCAGTCTAAGGGCCTTCACCTGGTCACCGGAGTGGAACTCCAATCAATCGATTGTAAAATTTCAGGAAGCGGTTGCAGGTAAGGACCGGTTCGGCGAGTCCGGCGCGCTATTAATAGAAAAAACGCAATCTCCGGTAGTTTATGAAGCAACCGTTAAGCAAACCGGCCAATTGGTTCATAAACACCATATTTTTGGCAGTGATCCCCTGAGTATTCGCGCTGAAGAGCTGGCTAGCCTGACCCCTCAACTCTATATCAAGATGAATGAGCAAGCTGCCAACCAACTTGGCGTTACTGGCGATGATGGCCTCGGCTATCAGGCTGACGGCCAAAACCTAGAGTTTCGAGTTATCATCGATAATGCTATTCCAGACAGTTGCCTGGTGTATCCACTGATCCCAGAAACTCACTGTCTGATCGGATTGAACAATGCGTCTTTAAACCGTATCGATGACTGGACACCTCCCACACCAACTGGGAAGGCACAACTGATCACTACAGACAGAGCGAACTGATGGAAGAGCTTACTATTTTCCTGGTTATTTATGGCACCTTGCTGGGAGCATTCGCTGTCGCAGCAGTCCTGGTCTGGTTCGAAAGGCGATTGCTGGGATTCTGGCAAGACCGATTAGGGCCCAACCGGGTTGGCCCGTTTGGTATAGGTCTAGCCCTGGCAGATGTCATCAAGCTACTAGCCAAGGAAGACTGGATCCCACCATTTGCTGATCGGCTGGTATTTATTTTTGCACCGACCGCCGTCGTCATCACTATGCTGCTCGGTTTCGCTGTGGTTCCCTATACAGAGCACTTGTTCATCGCCGATCTAAATATCGGCCTGCTGTTTTTCCTGGGGATGACTTCTCTCGCCGTTTACAGTGTCCTGCTGGGTGGCCTGGGTTCTCACAACAAATACGCCTTACTGGGCGGTTTGCGTGCGGCAGCGCAAATGGTCAGCTATGAAGTATTCATGGGCCTATCACTGATGGGGGTGGTGATGATCAGTGGGTCATTCAGCCTGGTTGATATCGTTAATACCCAGGCGGAAAACGGCTGGTTCGTGATCTCTCAATTTTTTGGCTTCATGGTCTTTCTAGTGGCTGGCATAGCTGAAAGCCATCGCTTGCCTTTTGACCTACCCGAAGCAGAACACGAATTAATCGCGGGCTTCCATACTGAATATTCAGGCATGAAGTTCGGTCTGTTCATGTTAGGAGAATACCTGAGCCTGATCCTCATCTCTTCGATGATTACCACCATATTCTTTGGTGGTTGGCTTGGGCCTAGTTTCCTGCCGGATGCAGTGCTCGACTTCGTACCGCCTATTTTCTGGTTCTTTGCTAAAACTGGCACCGGTATATGTTTCTTCATTTTATTACGGGCGGCTATACCTAGACCACGCTACGACCAACTGATGTCCTTTGGCTGGAAAATCTTACTGCCTTTGACCTTAGTTAACCTACTCATTACGGGAGCGGTACTCTTATGGCTATAGAGAGCACTCCCCTATTCACCCTGCCGCTACCAACGAGGCTGCCATGCTAAAAGCAATCTTGAGCCAGATCGTATCTCTGTATCGAATCTTCGTGCACCTTTTTGCCAAAGCCGATACGGTACAGTATCCCGAGGAGATGCCATATCTTGCACCACGTTACCGTGGTCGGATTGTGCTAACCCGGGACCCTGACGGAAACGAGCGCTGTGTTGCTTGTAATCTATGTGCCGTGGCCTGTCCGGTTGACTGTATCGCTCTTCAAAAAACAGAAGACGAGCACGGCCGCTGGTATCCAGAATTCTTTCGTATTAACTTTTCGCGCTGCATTATGTGCGGCATGTGCGAAGAAGCCTGCCCTACTTACTCGATCCAACTGACCCCAGATTTTGAGATGTGCGAATACGACCGCCAGAACATGGTCTATGAAAAAGAACACCTGTTGATCAGTGGACAGGGCAAATATCCGGGTTACAGCTTTTATAATGTCGCTGGCAAAGCTATCAAGGATAAAGATAAGGGTGAAGGACTCAACGAAGCACAGCCTATCGATATGAAGAGCCTGCTACCTTAGGAGATAATATGATCCAGTTAGGACTATTTTATATAGCAGCGACGATCACTATCGCCTCGTCACTGCTTGCAATAACAAGACACAATGCCAGCCATGCTTTGATTTACCTTATTGTATCTCTGCTTGGGTCGGCGATTGTGTTCTACGTCCTGGGTGCTCCCTTTGCAGCGGTTCTTGAGGTGCTCATTTATGCTGGCGCTATCATGGTCCTGTTTGTATTTGTCATTATGATGCTCAACCTAGGTGCCGCAGGCATCAAAAATGAACAGCTATGGTTAAAACCTGGAATGTGGATTGTCCCATCACTCTTATGCCTGGCTCTACTAGCTGAAATACTCTACCTACTGAATAGCTCAAGTCAGGCGCTTTCCGGCGCAGTCATTGGCCCCAAAGCCGTCGGTATCGAGTTATTCGGACCTTATGTACTCGCTGTGGAAATCGCCTCGATGCTACTGCTAGCCGGTTTGGTCGGTGCCTACCACCTGGGCCGCAGGTATCTGCTCGATATGAGAGGAGAGTCAATATGAGTGCCGCACTCACCATCCCTATGGAACATGGCCTGCTGCTCGCAGCCATATTGTTCAGCATCGGTCTGCTAGGGGTAATGGTTCGAAGAAACATCATCTTCATTCTCATGTCCCTTGAGATCATGTTAAACGCCTGCGCCATGGTATTTATCATCGCCGGTGCTCACTGGGGACAGCCCGATGGACAAATTATGTTCATGCTGATCCTCAGCGTCGCAGCCGCGGAGGTTGCTGTTGGACTTGGCTTGTTATTACAGGTATTCCGTCGATTCGACTCGTTGGATATAGACAAAGCAAACAGGATGAGGGGCTGATCATGGCTGAATTCGTATCCCTTATACCCTTAATGCCATTAATTGGTTTCCTTGTACTGGTCTGCACGCTGGGTAAATTACCCAGGTTATGGGTCGGACTGGTAGGAGCTGGTTCAATTGCAATTGCTTTTTTACTGGTGGTGTTGACCGGCCTGGAATATCTCGGCCAACCTGAACCGACACCCTATACAGTTGATGTCTACACCTGGATGCAACTGGAAGGATTCACCACAAACATTAGTTTCCTGATAGACGGTTTATCGCTCACCATGCTATCCGTCATTACCGGCGTGGGTTTCCTCATTCATGTCTATTCAGCCCTGTTCATGTGGGAAGACAGGGACTACAGCCGCTTCTTTAGCTATATGAACCTATTCGTTGCAGCCATGCTGTTACTGGTTTTGGCTGACAATCTGCTGGTCCTGTTTGTAGGCTGGGAAGGGGTCGGCTTATGCAGCTATTTACTGGTTGGCTTCTGGCACGAAGAGCGAGCTAATGGCGCCGCTGCCAGGAAAGCTTTTGTTGTCACCCGAATTGGTGATACCGCTATGGCCCTGGGGATGTTCTTGTTGTTCATCCACCTGGGCACGCTGGATATGCAAGCCATGGCCAGACAGGCCAGTGAACTGTGGCTGCCCGGCGATATGGTAGTCACTATCGCCTGCCTGCTGCTGGTCGGTGGTGCAGTCGGTAAATCCGCTCAGTTACCGCTACAGACCTGGCTTCCCGATGCCATGGCAGGGCCAACGCCCGTTAGTGCGTTGATTCACGCGGCTACCATGGTGACGGCTGGCGTCTACCTGATCGCTCGTAACCACGAATTATTCTTACTGGCACCGACCGCCCTACTGACCGTCGCTGTGATCGGTGCTGTCACTTTGCTAATGGCGGCCTTCGCAGCCATGACGCAAACTGATATCAAACGGATACTGGCTTATTCAACCATTAGCCAAATTGGCTACATGTTCCTTGCCCTCGGTGTGGGTGCCTGGTCAGCGGCTATCTTCCACCTCATGACTCATGCCTTTTTCAAGGCACTGCTGTTCCTGGGCGCAGGTGCTGTCATCTATAGCCTCCATCATGAGCACAACATATTCCGTATGGGCGGGCTGCGCAGCAAACTGCCAGTGGCTTTCTGGAGCTTTATGATCGGTAGCGCTGCTCTGGCAGCCTTGCCTTTGACTTCAGGTTTTTATTCGAAAGATTTAATCCTCCTGGCTACCTATGACCAGGCGCCTTTCGGAGGCTGGCTCCTCGCCGCCGGAATGCTCGGTGCACTACTGACTGCTATCTATAGCTTCCGTCTGGTATTTATCGTTTTCTTTGGCGAAGCGAAAACTGAGCCGGAAGCACCCGCTGGAAGGCTGATGGCCTTACCGTTAATCATTCTAAGCGTTCTCGCTTTGGTGGGTGGCACCATTGCCGTACCGGTCGAAGCCGTTTTCCCGGCTGCTGTAGAAGCTGATCATAGTGGGTGGATGCCTATTATCATTGCCGGCGTACCCATTTTAGGGGTCCTGCTGGCCTACTTCATGTATTTAAAACCAGTGATTCCTATCACTTTGTTTACCGAATCTGCTCTCGGCAAGCAACTCATTGCTTTCTGGTACAGCCACTGGGCAATGGACTGGATCTACGATCAACTGGTGGTTAAACCCTACTGCGCCATAGCCGCTTTAAACCGAAAAGATATCATTGATTGGTTTTATAATGGCATTGCTAGCGTTCTCAGACAGGCTCACCAGGTTTCGATTACCAGCCAGTCCGGACAACTCCGAACCTACGTCGCTGTGGTTGCCGCAGGGCTGGTGCTGACTATTGCTGTTTTCCTCGGGATTTTACTACCATGACTGTAATTCAAGTAATGCTGCTATTGTTTGTCGGCGGTGTGCTGGCCTGGCTATCAGAACGCTGGCACTCACACTGGCCAAAATGGATTGCACTCATTACCTGCCTGGTATCTGGGGTTCTCCTGTTGCCGCTGTATTCACAGGAACCCTCCATCGTAATGTCATTGGCAGGAGCACCTTCAAACTGGATTGAATATAGTCAGACCTCCTGGATTCCCAGGTTTGGAATCAGTTTTATATTTGCCTTGGATGGCCTAAGCCTGATGATGGTCAGCCTCACCGTATTTCTGGGTTTTGTTGCCATACTCTCTTCCTGGACTGAGATCAGCGATCGACCCGGGTTCTTTCAATTTAACCTGCTATGGACATTGGCAGGCGTCATTGGAGTCTTCACCAGTCTGGACCTGTTCCTGTTTTTCTTCTTCTGGGAGGTCATGCTGATCCCCATGTATTTCCTTATCGCCATCTGGGGTCATGAACAACGTGCTTATGCGGCGATGAAATTTTTTATTTTCACCCAGTTCAGTGGACTACTAATGCTGGTGGCAATCCTGACGCTGGTGCTGGTCAACGCAAATCAAACCGGACAGCTGACATTCAACTATTTTGAACTGGCCGGGCATGGCCTTGGTTCAGGTTTGAGCCTGATGGTAATGCTGGGTTTCTTTATAGCCTTTGTGGTCAAGTTGCCCGCATTTCCGGTACATCCCTGGCTACCCGATGCGCATACCCAGGCGCCTACTGCCGCCAGTGTACTACTGGCAGGCATACTGCTTAAAACCGGTGCTTATGGTTTGATCCGATTCACGGTTCCATTGTTTCCTGAGGCCTCGGTAGAGATAGCTGAGGTAGCCATGCTCCTTGGTGCCATCAGTATCATATACGGTGCTGTTTTGGCCTTTGCCCAAACAGACTTCAAACGACTGGTCGCCTATAGCAGTGTCAGCCACATGGGGTTTGTGCTAGTCGGCGTTTACGCCTTTGATGCCATTGCCATGCAGGGAGCTGTCATGCAGATGGTTGCCCACGGCTTTTCAACTGCGGCCCTGTTCATGATGGCCGGTGCAATTCAACATCGTATCCATACCCGGGATATGACCCAAATGGGTGGCCTCTGGCAGGCTATGCCAAAAATGGGAGCCGTCGCCTTATTCTTTATTGTTGCTTCATTGGGCATGCCGGGCTTAGGTAATTTTATTGGTGAATTCCTGGTTCTATTGGGCGCTTTCAAGGTCAATATGACCATCACCGCGATCGCGGCGCTGGGTCTGATCACTGGTGCCATCTACTCACTTATTGCCATGCAACGTGTTTTTCAAGGCAGCGATGACCATCAACGAGACCTATCAGATCTAGATGGCCGGGAATTTACAGCGCTGATACCCCTTATGCTTGGCCTCTTGTGGCTGGGTGTATACCCACAACCGGTTTTTGACCTGGTCAATCCAGTGTTAGCAAGTATCCAGCAGGTGCTGGCCGGCGCAAGCAGTCAGCTAATAGGGAGCATGCCATGATAAACTTCCTGCCGCTTTTGCCGCTGATGGTTCTCACCGGTGTCATTCTGACGCTCATGATGGCCATTGCCTTTATGCGCAATCTGGCGCTGTCCTGTGGTATATCAGTCATTGGCCTGGCTTTGACTCTAGGCTCTATTATCTGGGTAAATCTAAACCTGGAGCCCAGCTATGTCACACCTTTACTCAGGGTAGATGACTTCGGACTGCTATTTTCCGGCATCATGGTTATCTCCGCCCTGTTCATCAGCCTGCTCGCCTACAGTTACCATCAACAACGTGGCGAACAACAGGATGAATTCTTCCTGTTACTGCTACTGGCGACCCTCGGGGCCGTCACTCTCTGCCTTAGCGTTCACTTTGCCTCTTTCGTTCTTGGCCTGGAACTACTCGGTATCTCAATTTATGCGTTAATCTCTTACCCTACCCAGGGTCAGTTCAGCCTTGAGTCTGGCTTGAAATACCTGATTTTATCTGGCGTTTCATCCGCCTTTATCTTATTTGGTGCCGGCCTGCTATATGCCGTCTCCGGTACTCTATCCTTTGCCGATTTTGCTGCTTCCGGTATAGGCTCGACTGACTCCAGCACGCTGTTTATGCTGATTGGTAGTGCAATGATGCTGGCAGGAATCGGTTTTAAATTATCCCTGGTGCCCTTTCACATGTGGACGCCGGACGTTTATGAAGGCGCCCCTGCCCCGGTTGCCGGCTTTCTCGCAACCATATCAAAAGGCGCCGTCTTTGCAGCACTGATGCGGTTTTTCCTAGCCGCTGATGGCTACCAATACGAATCCATCATGACCGGTCTTTACTGGATTGCCGGGCTATCCATGATACTTGGCAATATCCTGGCTCTGCTTCAGTCCAGTATTAAGCGCCTGCTGGCCTATTCGTCCATCGCCCAATTCGGTTATCTAATGGTTGCCTTTATTGCCGTCAGTGAACTTGCTGGCAAACATCTTGCGATCGAGGGTGCTGTGTTTTTTCTCATTGCCTATTTCATCACCACCATTGGTGCCTTCGGCGTTGTCACTATTATGTCCGATAAATCCGAAGACCATGACCTTGATAACCTAGATGCCTATGAAGGGCTATTCTGGCAACGACCTTTACTGGCTGCCTTTATGAGCATCATGTTGCTATCACTGGCGGGTATCCCTCTCACTGCCGGTTTCATCGGTAAGTTTTACATTGTCGCTTCCGGTGTTGAAAGCCAGCTATGGTATCTCCTGGCAGTGGTTGTGATTGGCAGTGGTATCGGACTTTTCTACTACCTGAGAGTCATCTACGCTATGACTAAAAAAGGTCTGGCAAGCTCTGATGTCAGCATACCTGTGACCAGTAATTGGACGATGGCCGCTGTGACGCTCCTCCTGCTGATTCTGGGTGTCTATCCTGCGCCCGTCATTGAATGGGTAAGTAACATGGCCCAGCAGCTGATTTAGGTAAAATGCCTGCTAAAAAACCTGCTTGAGCCCTGCTTACTACTGCAACTTAGCCTAAAATGGAAAACGGATTAGAAAACCGTTTTCCATCTAATCCCGGCAGACGAACTTCTCTCAGTTTTGATACAAGGCGTATGTCTCATTTAGACACCGCATTAATCATTGAACCAAAATCGCACCTGCATGCCCGAATGCATCGATTAATTACTCCCGCAAAATCACGATCCTAAAAAGCCACCGTTACCGAATTCAAAAAAATTGTTAAACTGCTTAGACTTCAGTTACCGATTAGTCTAGAAATACTTATGAACTCCTATAGCCCCAACCTCAACACCTACAATGCTGCTATTTTTCAATCATTGGTAATAGCGAACCCTAGTGCTTAATTGGATTTTTACCAGGCCATCCATCTTGATCATCCACAAGGATCCTTATGAGCGCTCCCTACAGCCTATACCGGCTACAATGTGAATTGCCAACAGGGTCACGACTGACATGCGCATAGCTGTAGTTGGCTGTGGCGCCATGGGCTCCATCTATGGGGCCTTGCTAGCCTCTTCCGGTCATGATGTCATTGCCATTGATAACAATAGTGAACATGTCCTAGCCATCAATACCCACGGCCTACGGGTAACCGGGGCCAGCGGAGACCGTTGCATCAAAATACCCGCTTATACACAGCCTCCCGATCAACCCACAGAACTGCTTATAATTGCAGTGAAGGGCAGGCAAATTAAACCTGCCTGCACACTGGCAAAACCTCTGTTAAACACGGAAACGGTAATTTTGACCATACAGAACGGTTTAGGCAGTTCTGATGAAGTGGCCGACCTTGTCGGTAGTGAACGTTTAATCGTCGGGGTTGCTCAAGGGTTCGGTGCCTCTCTGACGGCACCAGGCCATGCCCACCACAATGCGATGAAGGCCATAAAAATGGGTGCCTATAGTGAGGCCGGCAAGCGATGGGTGTCGCCAGTGACGGAGATATTTCAGAAGGCCGGTTTTGATGCCACCAGCACAACAGATATCCTTGCTATGCAATGGGAAAAGTTGATCTGCAATGCCGCCTACAGCGCCCTGTGCGCTCTGACAGGCCAAACCATTGGGGAGGTAATGAACGACCCGATCATTGGTCCGGTCAGTCGAAATGCCGCGACAGAGGCCTGGCAAATAGCACTAGCAAGTAAGGTTGCCATCAATGTTACCGACCCCGTACGACTAGTCCAGGAATTTGCCCAGCGCATGCCAAATGCCAAGCCCTCGGTGCTGCTGGATATTGAAGCCGGGCGTTTCAGTGAAATCGGCATAATTAATGGCGCAATCCCCTGGGCTGCTCAAAAAGCCGGCAGATCAGCGCCAATCAATGCCACGCTGACCGCACTGGTTGAGGCTTTAGAAAAGCGCACCATCAAAGCATAACTGAGAGAAATTAATATGACTCAATTCAAGGCACTTGAGAACGCTGATGCCGCTCGGCGAGCAGCCATGGTGAACGCCAACCTAAACGATCTGGCATCCTATCTGGACGAGGATATACTCTGGACTCACTCATCTGGAAAAACCGAAGGCAAAGCAGCGCTACTTGATTCTATACGCTCTGGCAGCGTCCTGTATCGGTCACTTGAGGTAGACGAACCCCATATCAGCCAACACGATAAATTATTCATCTATTCGGGAATTGTCAGCGGTGATGTTATTAAAAACGGTGCTGAGAAAAAGCTACGCAATAAATTCCTCAGTGTGTGGCACTTAGACGACACAAAAGCCGTGATGCTAGCCTGGCAGTCCACGGGAATTTAGGCGGCTACTTCTGTTCCGCTAACTGCTTCCTGATAGCCGGCATGCTGCGCCAGAGTATGACTGCCCCAATCGGGCACACTACAATTGTGCAAAGGGATATGGATTTCCCAATCGCTGCATCGTAACCAAACACATAATCTGTTGTCAGCGCTATTATGGTTGGACCTAGGCCTAAACCAATCAAATTCGTGGCGAGCATATAAAGTGCCGTCACCTGACCTCGCATACGATTTGGGGTCATCAACTGCAGAGTTCCTGCAGACAATCCTCCCTGGAAAGCGGAGAAAAACACCGCCAGCGACATGAATACAATGGCGACTCTGTCATCTGAGATATACCCTAGCGCACCAGCACAGGGCAATATCGCCAGCATGCTGAATAAGATCATTCTCACGTAGGCATCTTCAACGCCACTGGCTAACAACTTATCCGATATCGTACCGGCAATAAGCAAGCCGGCAGTACCAGCGCCGATCATGACCAAGCCGAACACCCAACCCGCCTCAGGCCGAGTGTAACCGAAGGTCCTGATAAAGTAGGTAGGACCCCATAGATTCAGGGCGTAAACGACCATGATAAACACAGATAACCCCAGAATATGCCCTAAATAAGCTCGACGGCGGGCCCAAATGTAATCAACGACGTCTCGCAACGGAATTTCAGTACTGGCTACCAACCCCTTGCGGACCGGTTCGCGCACGGTTGTCATCAACAACAGGGAAACCAGTAATCCGGGCACACCAACAATAAAGAATGTGAGTTGCCAACCCTCCATATCGCCAATGACTGGCACTTGAATGGTACTCATATTTTCAACATAGCCGACGACTGCGCCGCCAAGCATATACGCAAATCCCGACCCCAGGGTGACACCAATCATATAGATCGAAAAAGCTCTGGCTAGCAGGCTCTTTGGAAAATAATCGGCAATCATTGAATAAGCTGCCGGACCCAGAGTCGCCTCGCCTACACCCACGCCCATTCTGGCAAAAAACAGCATCCAATAGCTGCGTGCCAATCCACAAAGTGCTGTCATAACACTCCAGACAGCAATTCCGGCTGCAATCAGATTTCTGCGGCTACCTCGGTCAGCAATTCTCGCCAACGGCAGGCCCATAATGGCGTAGAAAAGTGAAAATGCCAGACCCGCAAGTAAGCTGAATTGCGTATCTGTTATCTGGAAACTAGCCCGAATAGGCCCGACCAGCAATCCCATAATCATGCGATCGAGAAATGAAAAAGCCTGGGCAACCAGCAATACCGTGATCACATACCAGGCATAGACCAGCGAAGTTGATGGCTCAGATTCTTTATGTGATGAAATGGTAGACAATTCAGGTCCAGAACTTCAGCAAGACAGCGTGTTCAAACGGCACTTTGAGCCTCTAAATTAACATCACTCTCGTCCAACTCACGTGTCCATGAGGCAAATTCCAAGAGAACGCCATCCGGGTCCTTAAAGTAAAGTGACCTCACAAAGGTAGAATCGGTAATGGTCGCACTGGCCCCATATTTAGAGTCATCATGGTTAACCACTGCAGTCACTTCTACACCCGCCTCTACCAGGCTTTTCTGGTACTCATCGATCTTGTCCGCCGGAACATCGAAAGCGACATGATTCATAGACGCATGAGCCGACGTAATAGAACCACCGCCCACCAGGTTTTCAGAGTGGGTAATACCCGGTTGTGACTCAGGCGCATCCGGAAACCAGAAAAAGGCAAGCATGTCGCCTTTACCGATGTCAAAGAAAAAGTGCTGCCCCATGCCTTCAGGTAATTCAATGGTTTTGGTTAGTTTCATACCGAGAATGCCAGAGTAGAAATCAACCGTTTTCTTCATATCCCTGCAGACCAGTGCAAGATGATTAATGCCCCTGATTTCATACTTCTCATTTGTACTCATTCCAAACTCCCTACTCATTTATAGCGCCGCCTAGATACAGGCCATTCATACTTTGATCTTAGGCTTATTCGGGACCTGTTCATAAAAGTATTCTCACCATAATAGAAATCTATAAAACCTACTGTCAATCTTTTACTTTGACAGCACCTCATTTTTCTAGTATTCCAGTCTCTGGAAACATAAGGAGAAATTCCATGCCAAGACTCAAACAAGTATCTTTGAAGGATGCCACCGACAATGTCAAAAAATACTACCAAGCACTTTTCGGCGAAAGAGATCCCGTGGAAGAACCAGGTACAGCAACAGGCACCCCTGGCAACTGGTGGTCGGTCTTTGCCCTGGTACCTTACATATTTGAACATGCGACCGGGCACTTTGGTATGTTCGGGATGTTTGCTGATAAAAGCATCAGTCAACTCGATGGCAAGGTCAGAGAGCTGGGTATTATGCGTGCCGGTTACGCCCAGGCCAGTCAGTTTGTTTTTTCTCAGCACTGCAAGGCTGCAAGACGCTTTGGTATACCTGAGGAGCAGATTCAGGCGATTCCACACTGGCAGGTGTCAGATGTATTCAATGCAAAAGAAAGATCAATTCTAGCCTGGGCAGATGCCCTTATTCTCAATGGTGGCCGAGCTTCAGATGAGCTTTTCGCTGCCTTGCACTCGCATCTTTCTGATGAAGACATCCTCGAACTGACTTATCACATCATGGGTTACAACCTTCACGCGGTCTGCTGCAAGGCTTTACGTCTGGAATTTGACGATGTCCCGGAAAGAATCAAAGAAGTGCCAGTACCAGCCGAAGGTGAAGCCGCTGACTGGGCAGGTGGGGCGTGGAAAAACCAATAACCCCGGTCCGGCCGGGTTTACCTATGCTACAGCCAAACTAGTATTACTGAACCTGGCCTAAAACCAAGTCCCGACCAGTGACCATATTACACAGTTTAGCAAAGGCAACATCCCGAGTCAGATACTTCATACCACAATCCGGAGCAACAACAAGGCGTGTCGGCGGCAAGAATTCCAACGCTGCCTCGATACGCCGTGCCACGGTGTCTGCTGACTCGACCTCGGTGTCACGCAAGTCGATGACACCGACATGAACTCTTTTCGAAGGCAAACCCAATACCAGATCCATCTTTAACCGGGGCTGCGCGCACTCAATAGAAATCTCGTCAGCCCGACAGGCATCCAGCGCGTCCAGAAAAGCATAACCGCTGGGCTTATCGGCGACATGTTTACCGTAGCCAAAACAGACATGCAATACTGTGCTGCCTGATGCACCCGCGAGGGCTTTATCAATCGCTTCCAAGGCATAGTCCTCTGCTGCCTCTGGGCGAGCCTGCACATAAGGCTCATCTAGTTGCACAATATCAACTCCGGCAGCGAATAAAGCAGTCATCTCTGCATTTACCGCCTCGGCATAGGCCATGGCTAAACCAGCTTGGTCTGCATAGTAATCATTCTGGGCCTGCTGACTCATTGTGAAAGGCCCTGGCAGGGTTATTTTTATGGGTTTATTGGTATGTGCTTTTAAAAATTTTATATACGGGACCTCTACCGGCTGACGACGGCTGACTTCTCCTACCACTCTGGGCACCGGCACGGCTTTACCGGTCCGATCTATCGCCTCGCCCGGGTTATCTATATCGATGCCATCAAGAGCATTTGCAAAACGGTTAGAGTAACTCTCCCGCCGCATTTCTCCATCCGTGACAATATCGACGCCGGCTCGGTGCTGGTCATCAAGGGCGAGGACGGTCGCATCATTCTGGGCCTCTTCCAAGGCGTCAGAATTCACCATCCATAATTGGTCGAGTACGACTCGAGGCGGCAACCGTTGGCCCAGCCGCTGTTTGTCTATCAACCAATTAGGCTGAGCATAACTACCTACCAGACTTGTCTGGAGTGTCGATTCGACCATGTCCCCTGCTCCTCAACATAAACTAAATGATTCAACATATACTAAAAACAAATCGTTTTTTGCACTGGCATCTTTGACGACCCAAATTGCCTGCTCCCTGAACCGCAATGATCTATTTCCTGGCCCGAATGCCCCCTGGTTCGGGCTCAACCCAGCTATTGAAAGGGTTGCAGTCAATCAGACCTGTTGTCGCGCCAACCAGTCAACAATCAAATCAGACACATCATCTCTTGCTGTATCCGGTGTCTGCAGATAGTGGTCCCCTTTTATCATGTACATTTCTTTATCAGTCGATGCCAGCAGATCATGTATTGCTTTGGCATCGGCAGGGAAAACACCCGTATCTGCCAGGCTCTGGATGACCAAAGCGGGCTCACTGATCCTGGCCAGATGAGGGGCCCCTTTACAAAAAGACTCTTTAAGGCTCCACATCGATAACCAGGTCCGCAGCGTATTAGTCAGGCCAATACCCCGGGGCGAAAAATTCGCCGTTTCAGGGTCACCTGCATAGCACCACCGCTGCCTGCGTTCTGAAGGATCAATACTGGGATCCATTAAGCGCAAATCAGCCCATGTCCGATACATGTTAAAGGACCGATCATTGAAACCCAGGCTCTGAACTCGCTCTAATTCCTCATGGCACCAGCGCGTTAACCTGTCGTTCCTAGCACGCTGGGCGAGACGATACTTGCGAATAAACTCCTGTGAATACGGTGGTCCGTTGCTCTCATCAAACATATTCAAGGATGGGTCAATACTGGTTGGGTCCTTTTCGTCAATAATAGAAGGGTCAAACCAGTCTGTTAAAACTTCTGGCCTACCGGCATGAGCACACAGGGAAATATAGAGATCTGCAGGTTCAATATCATCAAGCGCGGCGGGTAATTTCAGTCCCGGTGTGGCCTTCATGGTGACGCCTTTAGCCTGAGACTGGTAGGCCCCCATCAGAGAGCCTCCGCCTGAGTTACCCAGCAACACGATATTTTCCACACCGGCTTCTTCACGCAGCCATTTTACGCCTTCACCAATATCAACCAGGGCATGCTCTAACAGGAAAAAACCTTCGTTACCCCTGAATCGGGTATTCCAGCCCAGAAAGCCATAACCACGCCGTGCCATATACTCGCCTAGATAATGTTCACTGAAGTCAACATTGTAGTGGGACGCTATCAGTGCCGTTTTTACCTTGCCTGAAGCAGGCTGGTAATAAAGCCCCTGGCAAGGCAGAAAGCCGGCACCATTGCGTCCGGCAGTTGCCGAAGATAACGACACAAAAGTCCTTTTATAACCCGGTTCCCCCATTGAATTACTCCTGGCCGAATGAAGCCGAAACACAATAATTGTCGATGTTACTTGTAAACCCAGTCACAGTTCCCAGCTATTAGAGCCATCCCTAACCAGCTTAGCCCTGCTTCCAAATACTACCATTTTATTTAATTTACGCTCGCCATATTGTCAATATAATTGACATTTATAACTTTAATGATAAAACTGAGCCATGTAAAATTGTAACCTGTAATACTGAAGGGATGCCGGATTTCGATGAATGAAAAAAACCTGATTAGCGCTATTCAGGCCCTCGTACCAATGATAGAAGCAAACGCCGATGAAGCTGAGCGCCTCCGCAAGCCCGTTGATGAGGTCATGAAGGCGGTCGAAGATACCCAGGCTTATCGCTATTTCGTGCCAAAAAAGTACGCTGGTTTCGAATTCAGCCTGGAAGGCTTTATGGAGATTGGGATGATCCTCGGAGGTGCGGATATTTCCACAGCCTGGGTTATTACTTTCTGCATGGAACACAACTGGTTATTAAGCCTGTATAACCAGGAGGCGCAGGAGGATATCTTTGGCCAATATCCTTACATCATCGCACCGGGTGCACTCGCCCCAAAAGGGATTGCAACCCCCGTAGAAGGTGGCTACCGCCTTACCGGTCGCTGGCAATGGGGAACCGGGGTGATGCATGCTAACTGGGTGATGATCGGCGCCATGACCGAAGGACAAGACCCGCCTGAATTATGCATGTATATTCTGCCAATAGAGGAGGTGGAAGTTATCGATAGCTGGCAAATGTCGGGTATGGCTGGCACGGGAAGTAACGATATCGCCATCACGGATGTATTTGTACCCGCCTGTAGGCGCCAGAATTTATCCTCGATGCGGGCCGGCGATTCGCCCGGGGCGAATATCCATAAGACCTCGACCTACCGAATGCCGATGTTACCCGTGCTGGGATTAACGGCCGCATCCCCGGCGGTAGGGTGTGCTAAAAAAATGGTCGAGCTATTCAAGCAGAACCTACTTCAACGAACTGTGTATGGCACCCAGGATAAACACTCAAGCCGTGCCCTGGCCCAATCCAGGTTAGCCCATGTCACCGTGCGAATGAACAATACCGAACAGACCCTGCTGCAGATCGCGCGTGACGTGACCGCCTGGGGGGAGAGCGGGCAGATCTGCCCTGATATCGAACGAGCCGCATTTCGAGTGCGAATAGGCCATGTCGTACGGGAGGCAAGAGATATTATCCGAGATATTATCGAAGCAAGCGGGGCATCAGCCCACAGCCTGGATAACCCGTTGCAGCGTGCAATGAGAGACCTTGAAACACTTTGCGGTCACACCGTTTTTGATCTGGATGTCTCTAGTGAATCCTATGGCCGATTGTTACTCGGTCTTCCGTCGAATACACCCCTGTAGTACTTTAGAGGAATGCCCGGGCTTAAAAAAGAAAGCCTCTAATCAACCCCACAGGAATGCACATTAAACAGTCAGGCCTTGATTTAACCCGGCTTAAGTACTTGAGGATAACTGAAAAATACTTAATATCAGTGCTGACTATCGAAGTACCAATCACTATTGCAAGCTTAGAATCTCAGTCAACCGGAGCATCAATAAATCATATTTTCAGGCTAAGTCGAGCTCTTCGACCCTTGCTATGGAAGCCAGGATCCTACCGATCCCTGATTTATTCAGGCACGATGTATAATGAAGAACCGGTAACGTCTTCAGGAGGGATGAATTGAAACAGGTAGCGACTTTCATATTGGCAATGCTCATTCCACTCCAGGCGCTAGCCTCAGACAACCAGCATTGCCCACAATATCAGTCGGACCTAAAACAGGTTTACTGGGGAGACCTGCATGTACATTCAGCTTATTCGTTAGACGCCTGGGGTTATGGCACCGCCGCAACACCAGCGGAGGCTTACGCTTTTGCTCGAGGAGGTCGCCTTAAGCTAACAGACACATTAAATGCCCAACTCGAACGGCCCCTGGATTTCATGGCTGTGACCGATCACGCTGAATGGTTCAATCTTCTGTACATCTGCACTGACCCTGAATGGAGTAGCGATCCTTACTGCAACATCATGACCGAACAGAACACTCGTGAAGACGGTGGTGAAGTCTTCGCAGAATATGTCCTTCCCACTATAACCAAGGCACAACCTGAACCGACCCCAATCTGTACTGGTAACCCGGTTCACTGTGATAAAACCATGAAATCACAGTGGCAACGCATCCAGAGCCAGACTAACTCGGCTAACGATCCTTGCCAATTTACCACCTTCGTTGGTTTTGAGTGGTCGGCAACCCCAGATTTCAGCCACAATCATAGAAATGTCATTTTCCGCAATGAGATCGTTCCCGAACAAGCCATAGACTATATGAACTTCCCCAGCCCGGCACAGTTATGGCAACAGCTAGATCAGAACTGCCATCCAGAAGACGGATGCGAAGCATTGGTCATTCCGCACAATACCAATATGGGCGATGGGAAAAGCTTCGAGGTTGAAACCGCATCTGACGAGTTACTCTCACTCAGGGCAAAATACGAAAAATTGATCGAAATCCACCAGGAGAAAGGTAACAGTGAATGTCTCCCGGCATTCGGGCAAACCGACGAGGATTGCGATTTTGAGCTGTATCTGACCCAAAACTCAAAACCCATGAGCGCTGATGAATACACCTTTGAGCAATGGGAAACAATGCGCAGCGGGTATGTTCGAGGACTATTGAAAAAAGGTTTGGTAGCCTACAGGAGATCGGCTGAGAAAAAGTTGAACCCTCTACAGATGGGCATAATAGGCTCAACTGATACTCATGCCGGAACCGGCGGTTTGGTTGATGAAGCACAATGGAAGGGTTCTGTGTTTGGCATTGGCAGTCTCGACCGCGCCATGGTCCGGGCATCATGGAATCCGGGTGGGCTGGTTGGCGTCTGGGCTGAAGAGAATACCAGGAACAGCCTTTTCGATGCGTTACAGCGCCGCGAAGTCTATGGCACCAGTGGGCCGCGTATCCAAGTAAAACTGCTGGCATCAACTGACGCGCTGGATTGCCAGGCAGATACCGCAGCCGGTGTCGTAGCGATGGGAGGGGAGCTCCCAAAAACCAAGCATGCTCCAAGCTTCCAAGTCCAGGCGCTTTATGACAAGACCCCCATCCAGTCCATCGAAATAATCAAAGGAGAACTGCGCAACGGCACTCTAGAAGAATCGACGACAACAATCTGGGAAGGTGCCAAAGGCGGTTTGACCATCTGCGCAACCTGGCAGGATCCAGATTTTGATGGCAGTGCTCCATCATTCTGGTATGCCAGAGTCATTGAGGCGGCTACCCCAAGGTGGACTGCTGTTCAGTGCAAGCAAGAAAACCGATGCGATGAATTCACTGATGCTGAAAAAACCATTCAGGAACGTGCCTGGACTTCACCAATCTGGTACCTGCCTTAAACCTGCACCTGCCTGCTAAAAGATGCCTTCACCTAGCAGTGATGACTCCTGTCAGATAAATTGACCGTAACTGACCTTCTCCATTCGCTCATGGAATTCAACCCACTCTTCATCACTGAGCAATTCTGGCTCGCCCAAATGGCGAGTGAGGATAAATTGCCGACACATGATTTCAAGTCGGTGAGCAAGATCTAATGCCGTGCTTATATCTTTGCCTCGGGAAATCATGCCGTGCTTGCCCAGCAGGCAGGCACTACGATCTGCCAGGGCAGCCGACGCATCATCAGCCAGTTGCTGGGTTCCAAATGTTGAGTAAGGCACACAAGGCACATCATTGCCCCCAAACTCGCCCACCAGGTAATGGAAACCAGGTAGAGGTTTTAGGTGACAGGAAACTGCAACACAATTGTCCGAATGGGTGTGTACTACCGCATGAGCCTGTTCATGACGTTGATAAATACCTGCGTGCATACGCCATTCTGACGACGGCTTACGACTACCCTGCCAATCACCATTGAGTGAAACCCGCACTAGACTATCAACTGAGATATTATCGGCAGTCGCTCCAGACGCTGAAATTAACATGCCATCCTCGAAACGGACGCTGAGATTGCCCGATGCCAATTCATTAAGGCCGAGCTTTTCGGCATATTGATAATGCTCTACCAGTTGCTGTCTTAATTTATGTTCATCTACTACAACCGTCATCGCATTCTTCCCTTCATGGACCTTTACATTTTGCTGATCGATTACTTGAAATAGCGTACAGATTCCATATCAAATACCGTTCAAACGACTTATTGCCTGATCTCCTGCCTCCTGCAGACAAAGCTTAAAACTACCTAGTCGGCACAGGACCTATTGGCTTAGCAAGCTTAGCAAAACCAGGCCCCTGAATTAACCGTAACCGGTAAATCAATGATTTAAATTCAACACCCCAGCCATTTACTTGCTGATGCAAGCTTATGCAACACAGTCATTGTTGTATTCTCAGCCCAAAAAATGGCGCCCTTAGCCTCGATACCATTTTATATCCAAGCTGATACATAAGATGGGTGCAGGCCACTGGAGTTGATCGAATCAAGCCCTTAGATATACGCTAGCAGCATAGCCAAAACGGAGCCGATTGATTACTCTATATTACTCTTTGACCCAAATGTGAAAAAAAGATGCGCTACAAAACTGCGACGCAATGGGGCGTCTATGACGTAGAAGTGTTGGACGGCAAAATTACTGGCGTCCAGGGAATTTCCGCAGACCCCGCTCCCGCATCAATGGGCCAGAATATCTTAGATGGCATTCAGCATGACGAGCGCATAAGACGTCCTGCTATACGATCAGGATGGTTGCACGGGCCGAATCGTGCCAGGGATAAGCGAGGCATTGATAAATTCTTAGAGGTACCCTGGGATGAAGCACTTGAGATAGCAGCAGGAGAACTTGCTCGAGTCATTAAAGAGTGTGGCAATACCTCAGTTTTTGCAGGTTCTTACGGCTGGGCCAGCGCAGGCCGATTCCATCATGCCCAGTCGCAACTGCATCGATTTATCAATCTGCTGGGTGGTTCAACTCGCGCCATGAACTCCTACAGCACGGCGGCAGCGCAAGTCATCCTTCCTCACGTGGTCGCACCCTGGCATCAGATCGAGGTAGAACAAACCTGCTGGCAGGATATTTCAGCCAACACCGGACTCGTAGTCGCTTTTGGCGGTATCCCACTTAGAAATACTCAAGTCGCCTATGGGGGTATTACCGAACACCAGAGCAAGGAGGGGCTAACAAAAGCGATTTCTTCGGGAGTGCAGTTCGTCAGCGTTTCACCGATTAAATCAGATATGCCTGACTTTTCTTCGGCCCAATGGCTTGCTTGCCGACCTGGCACTGACGTTGCTCTGATGCTGGCACTGGCCTACGTTCTTGAAACTGAAAACCTGATCTCGAGAGACTTTCTGGACCATCATTGCACCGGTTATGATCGGTTTCGTCATTACCTGCTGGGTCTCGATGACGGGCTGGCAAAAACCCCCCAATGGGCTGAAAAAATATGCGCGGTCTCCGTATCCGATATTACTCTGCTGGCTCGTCGGCTGGTTAAACAACGCACCTTCCTGACCGCTGCCTGGTCGTTGCAGCGTGCTCATCACGGTGAGCAGCCTTATTGGATGCTCGTCACGCTAGCTGCCATGCTAGGCCAGATAGGACTACCCGGAGGGGGGTTCGGGTTCGGCTATGGTGCGGAAGGGTTTATTGGCAGCAACTCACGTAGATTCAACTGGGCAACACTCAGTAAAGGCATGAACCCAACTCGGTTTGCTATCCCGGTAGCTCGTATCACCGACATGCTACTCAATCCAAACAAGACAATCAGTTACGATGGTCGCGACATTACCTTCCCTGAGATCGACCTGATTTACTGGGCAGGGGGTAACCCGTTTCACCACCACCAGGATCTAAATCGATTGATCAAGGGCTGGCGTCGACCCAGCACTGTTATCGTCAATGAACCCTGGTGGACCCCAACAGCGCAATGGGCCGATATCGTATTTCCGGCTACCACTGCACTTGAACGGGAAGACATCTGTGCATCCTCCCACGACCCCTATGCTCACGTTATGCAGGCGGCTCTACCACCACAGCATCAGGCCCGTTCCGATCATGAGATATTCGCGGGTCTCGCCAACCGAATGGGCATAGGAGAAAAATTCTCTGAGGGACGGAGTGAGCGCGAATGGTTGCAAGATATGTGGCATCGCTCAAGTGAACTTGCAGCAAGGGAACACCTTACACTGCCGAGTTTTGAGGCGTTCTGGTCAGCAGGGATTTTTCGGCTTCCGGAATCAGGACGACGACCGATCTGGCTGGCGGATTTTCGTTCTGATCCCATCCGCTATCCACTCAAGACACCCTCAGGGAAAATAGAATTATTTTCCAAGACCATTGCCGACTTCAATTACAGTGACTGTCCAGGGCATGCTGCCTGGCTTGAACCTTTTGAGCGCCTCGACGGTGCCGGAAGCGAACACTACCCCTTGCATCTTCTCACCCCTCAGCCTGAACGCCGATTGCATAGCCAGTTAGACCATAGCGCCCACAGTCAAGCCGGTAAAATTCAGGGCAAGGAAATCATCTCCATGCATCCGGAAGCAGCCGCCCGTCGTAATTTGTCAGCAGGCGATATCGTCCGGGTGTTTAATGATCGCGGCGCCTGCCTGGCGGCTCTGCTACTCGACAGCAACCGCCTCAGAGAGGTTGTCTCGCTACCCACTGGTTCATGGTTTTCTCCCCTTGATGACTTCACAGATGCAAATGGCAACCCGAATGTCCTGACTGCTGATATCGGTACATCAAAATTGGCCCAAGGGCCCAGCGCCAACACATGTTTAGTTGAAGTGGAGCGATACCAGGGTCCTTCGACTCTCCCTGGACCGGATCATTAACTCTCGAGCTATTAACAAGGGCAGTTGCTCAAACTTTATAACCCAATCCGTTAGGGCGTTGATAAGCCGCCACCAAATCAGCCTATTCAAGAGACTGCATTTATAATTGCACTCATAAAGGATGCACCTATGCTAAGCGAATTCGAAACGTTAAGTCATCGCATTGATGATCTAAGACCCGTTATAGAGAAGGATATCGACCAGGCAGAAGGACAGCGCCACCTGACCACGGAAGTAGCTAATACCATGGCATTGGCTGGCCTGTATCGAATAGCCGTACCCCGGAGCCTGGGCGGCCTGGAAGCACACCCAATCAATCAGATCAAAACCATCGAAGCTATATCAGCAATCCATGGATCCACCGGCTGGAACCTGATGATCGGCATTGAGACCATGGGCATTCTCTGCGCATTCTATGACCTTGCCAGCCTGCAAACACTATATTCGGATCCAGATTTGATAATCAGTGGTAGCGTTAACCCTGTTGGCAAGGCAACAAAAGTACCCGGTGGTTATCAGGTCTCCGGACAGTGGCCGTTCGTCAGTGGAATACATAATGCAGCCTATTTCTGGTGCCAAAGCATCGTCCAAGAAAGTGGCAAACCATTGAAAGACACGCGTGGTTATGTCTTTTGTGAATCGCTCATCCCGGTTCGCGAACTGGAAATCATCGATACCTGGCAGGTGTCCGGAATGCGGGCCTCAGGAAGCCATGATGTACTAGTAAAGGAGGTATTTGTGGAGGACAAGTTTATTTGCAGAATGCAAACTCAAACGCCAACTGCGCCCGGACCACTCTATCAAATGCCGATCTACAGTCGACTCGCCTACAACAAGGTTGGCGTCGCTACTGGTATTACCATGAAAGCGATCAAGAGTTTCGTCGAGCTCGCCACCCAGAAGAAACCGAGAGGATCGGCTAATTTACTGAAAGACCGGGTTGAGGCTCAAAATGCCGTTGCTGACGCTGAAAGAATTCTTGGATCTGCCAGAAGCTATGTATTCGAGCGGGTGGCCGATATATGGGATACAGTTGAAAACGGTAATCTACCTACAGACCGCCAAAAAGCACTGTTACAGTTGGCCTGTTCTGGCGCCGCAAATGAAACCGTACACGCCATTGAAAAATTAGTATCCGCTGCTGGCGCAAGCGCTAATTTCATATCAAACCCTCTGGAACGATGCCATCGAGATATCGGTGTTGTCAGGCAGCATATTATGGTTTCTCCACAGCATAATCCGGCTATTGGTCGCGTCCTGCTGGGCATGGAATCAGGTAGTATCTTGCTCTGACACTCACTAGATCTGCGGCTACGATGTTTGCTTGACAGCCAATCGAATCAAAGCTTTAACAGACACAAAATCTCTGACTACAGGCCTATCCAACCTTGTGGCATACTGCCTCCTGATGAACATCGCCAATCTGTATAGATCAGTAAAAGGAGAGACCTATGTTAAAACTGCACTTTGCCCCTAATTCTCGAGCAGGGCGAATAGTCTGGCTACTTGAAGAATTACAGTTGCCTTATGAGATAAACAAAATGGCCTTCCACCCCAAAGACCTTAAATCCGATGAACACCGTGCCCGACATCCTTTGGGCAGGGTTCCCGTGTTGGATGATGATGACACGACAATATTTGAATCTGGGGCGATTGTTGAATATATCCTGACCAAGCATAAAAATGGAGGCTTAAGACCTGATCTAGAGGCACAGGAATATGCCGCCTATCTGCAGTGGTTCCACTACTGTGAAGGCATGGTAATGCCACCTGTTAACACTATCGTGGTACAAACCGTTTTGTTGCCACCCGAGAGACGTGACGAAACAGCTCTTAGCCAGGCTCAGCGACTATTAGGCAAAGCCCTGCAACCCGTCGATGATGCGCTCGAAGGTAAAGATTACTTAATCGGTGACTTTTCCGGTGCAGATATTATGCTTGGACATGCCTGTTTTATGAGTAATCGCCTCGGCTGTGTTTCTGATGACATGACCCATCTGAAAAGCTATGTCGCGCGAATCGCTGACCGCCCAGCATTTAACACCGCCATTACGATGCAATAGGCAATGGCGAAGTGACTTCAGGCCCCGACTCACACGCCCTGTTACGGGGTAGGTCAAGAATGTAAAAAGCACCTGGACCGCTGGCAGCAGTTGCTTTATTTTTTCTATTTCACAGTTTACCATCCCAGCTTTCCAGCCCTTTCAGGGAGCTATCGTGGCATTCAAACAATGGTGGGTGGTACCGGGTCCGGAGGGCGGCAAGAATGAACTGCGTAGAGTTGATGATCGCCTTCCCGCTGCCAGTGAAGTTCGGGTCAAAATCAAGGCATCATCAGTCAACCGAGGCGAGTTGATGTCTCGTGCACTGATGGTATCAACTAATCCAAAGGTAAAACCGATGCCAGCCGGTATTGAATTTGCTGGGCTAATAGATTGTATTGGTGCCAATGTTGATGACTGGGCAGAAGGGGACCGGGTCATGGCCAGGGCAACAGCCTGCCATGCCGAATACACCCTTGTTGAAGCGACCGCACTGATGAAAATTCCGACCGGGCTTAGTTTCGAATCAGCAGCTGCAATTCCAAATGTGTTTGTCACCGCCCACGATGCCATGGTAACCCAGGCTGAAATCCAACCCCAGGATTCAGTTTTAATCACGGCCGGCTCCTCTGGCGTCGGTAGTGCAGCTATCCAGATTGCCCGGCACCTGGGCGCTAAGCACATTATCGCAACCACCCGCTCAAGCCAGAAAGCGGATAGGCTCAAACAGCTCGGAGCGACTGAGGTGATCGATACAACAGATCCTAAATGGCCCGAACAGGTTTTCGACATCACGACTGGCATTAATGTTGTGATTGACCAGGTTGGCGGCGACCTGTTCGCTGATTGTCTGAAAACCATGGCAGTAAGGGGCCGCTATGTGACCGTTGGCCGCAATGCGGGCAGTCACTCTAACCTCAACCTTGACCTTGTTGCGAAACAACGATTATCTCTCATCGGAGTCACCTTTCGGACTCGAACTAAACATGAGGCACTGGCTTGTAGTACTAGCTTTGCCAGGGATTTACTACCTGCATTTGATAGTGGAATATTAAAACCAGTGGTGGATAAAACTTTTGCCCTGGATGAACTGGAACTGGCACACCGCTATATGCAATCAAACCAGCAGATAGGTAAAATCGTGCTGGTGCCTTGATAATTAGCAGAGCTAATCGTCACGGAGCGACGGTCTAACTCAAGTTAACTAGTTCAAGACATGGAAATCAGCATCTAAAATCAATTTTCTAGACGAATTTCTTACACCAATTCCCTAGATAAAAGGAGCTAGAGAGATGAAAATTATACCTCTCAGTGGTGCCATAGGGGCCGCCATTTCCGGGATTCGTCTTGCCGAATTATCAGAAGCTGAATTCGACCAGATTCATGAGGCCTTCCTGAACCACTGCATGCTTGCTTTCCCAGAACAATTTCTCAGTATCGATGAACACGTCCAATTTGCCCAGCGCTGGGGGGATTTCAGCACCAGTCCCTTTGTCAGTTATCTAGACAGTCATCCCAGTGTCCTGCCTTTACATAACCGGGGTAAGAATAAAGCGGTGACCGAAAACTGGCATACTGATTCTGCCTTCCTGACCGAACCACCCGCTCTGAATATCCTGTCTGCCCGGCAGGTCCCTGTGGGTGGCGATACCATGTGGTCAAACCAATATCAATCCTATGATCGCCTTTCAGAAGGCATGAAGGACCTGCTCGATGGCGTTCGGGCTGAATTTACCGGAGCGCGACTGGCGTCATTAGCCGGCAGTAACGATATTCCATCAACCTTCCATCCCATCATCAGAACGCATCCGGAAACGCACAGGAAATCTCTCTATATATCAAAGCCGGTAGATAGCGTGCCCCGCCTCGAAGGATTGACCTCTGCTGAAAGCCTCCCTTTGCTGCATTACCTGTACGATCACTCTACCCAGCCCGATAACATTTACCGTCACCACTGGCAAAACGGCGACGTCGTCATGTGGGACAACCGCTGCACCCTGCACTACGCTGTCCACGACTATGGCGAAGAGACTCGAGACATACACAGAATCAGTATCAAAGGAACGGTGCCCAGGTAACGCATCACTGCAACACCTGATCAATCTAGATTAAAGCGTGCTTTCAACGAGAACTAAGAACTAAGAACTAAGAACTAAGAACTGAGAGCTAAGAACTAAGAACTAAGAACTAAGAACTAGAGCGATTAATAAACGCATCTAATCAGAGATTGCAACAACCACCCCGAACCCTATCAAACAATCAGATGATCTAATGATTCGTTGGCCCGGAATGATCACGGGCAACGAATCAGAGTTAGGACAACGCAGAACGATCAATCAATGATATGGTAAACAGGCGCCTTGCCCATGGTCCACTCACCCGATTCTTTGTCGTATTGGGATAAAGTAAAGCAATGCCAATCCTCGTCATCCAATTTTGGATGATCGCCGCGATAATAATATCCCGGCCACCGAGTTTCAGTACGATACATGGTGTGATGGGTCACGGATTCAGATGCCAATACGCGATGTTGCAGTTCCCAGGCACGCTGCAGTTGATGAAGGTCCTCTGCTGCAAGATGATCGAGGTCTTCTTTTAACATGCCGAGCAATTCGAGTCCCCGTGTGAGGAGAGGCTCATTGGTCAAGTAGTTCGAACTGATCCCACCTACATACTCATCCATGATTTTCTCCAGGCGCTGCAGACCATGAATAGGCAGTATATAGCTAGGCGAAACGGTTCCGCCTACGATCTCATTACGACCTACCTCATAATTCTCCAATGGCTGGAAAATAGTGTCCTTAAATTCTCGAACCTGTTGTTCACTGACCTGCAATTTTTCATTTTTCAAGTCGTTTACATAGTTAACCGCTGCTTTGGCTGCAATACGACCTTCGGTATAGGATCCTGAGGAAAATTTGTGGGCAGTGCCGCCAATGGTATCACCTGCACCGAATAACCCATCTACGGTCATCATGCGATTGTATCCCCACTGGTAATCAGCAGGTGCGTAATCAGCAGGACCGCTCGCCCAAGCCCCGGAGCAGGTGGCATGAGAACCCATCACATAAGGTTCCGATGAGGTTAATTCAGGATTAATCTCCTTGGGATCGATGTTCTGGGAGGCCCATACCACTGCCTGGCCAACCGTCATGCCGAGGAAGTTTTCCCAGCCAACGGTCTCTTTATGCGGATCCTGGAAGGCCTCTTTAGTTACCATGCGGATAGGCCCTCTACCGGCTTTTATTTCTTCAAGAAAAGCGTGATTTCGCAAACACGTCGGCACAGGTTCGCGGTCAATGTAATCCCCGACGAGTTCCTTAGTCTGGTTATACCACTTGGATTCGTATTCATCTCCGTAGGCGTTCTCTGTATAAGTCTTCAGATGCAGAAAATACGCGCCAACTGGGCCATAACCATCTTTGAACCGGGTGAGTACAATCCTGTTTTCCATCTGGGTCATCTTAGCCCCAGCGAGGATCGGCAACGCGTAGGCAGATGCACTACTCCAAGGTGCATACCAGGTTCGCCCCATACCTTCGCCGACAGCGCGAGGCTTAAAAATATGCGAGGCGCCGCCGGCAGCGACGATCACTGCCTTGGCACGGAATACATAAAAATCCCCGGTGCGAACATTGAAACCGACTGCACCAGCAACCCTGCCTGGTTTTGTCTCGTCCATCAACAAGTGGGTTATCATCACTCTGTTGTATACCTTTGATGCTGCTTTCCGGGCTGCCTCCGCCACGATTGGCTTGTAACTTTCACCGTGGATCATGATCTGCCACTTTCCCTCGCGTAGATAGCGACCGGTCTCAGGGTCCTTCATGATTGGCAGGCCCCATTCCTCAAATTTGTGCACAGTAGAATCAACGTGACGGGCGATATCGTAACCAAGGTCCTCGCGCACCAGGCCCATGAGATCATTACGCGCGTAACGTACATGGTCTTCTGGCTGGTTTTCATCCCACTGCATACCCATATAACAATTGATCGCATACAGGCCCTGAGCGACGGCTCCACTTCGCTCTATATTGGCTTTTTCAACACAGACAATATTCAAGTCTCGACCCCAGTACCTGGCTTCATAGGCCGCACCACAGCCAGCCATACCGCCTCCGACAACTAGAATATCTGACTCCACAACGATCGTTTTTCTACTTCCAAACAAGCTCATTAGACTACCCCTTGCTTTAGTTGTTCGGGTCTTAATGCCGGTAACCCATTTGGAATATTCAACGCATCAGGCTCGTGCGATAGCTCCTGACTCTGCATCTCTTCGTCACCGGGTGGTTCCAACTCAGCAGGTGAGGGAATCGAACCCCACTCGGTGGTTCGAATCGGTGAGACAAAATTCTTTTCCCTGCCATCTCGAAATTTAACCTTCCAGGAAATAGTGGCTTTTTCTTCTTCTCGCAGAACTCGTACGCTGTGCCCAAGTGGTGCAAAATCAGCATAGCCTCGAACATCAATGGCATTCTGAGGACAGGCTTTAACGCAGGAGTAGCACTCCCAGCACATATTGGGTTCGATATTAACGGCACGGCGATAGGTCTTATCGATATGCATGATGTCTGAGGGACATATATCCACGCAATGTCCACAGCCATCGCATTGGGTCATATAAACAAATGTCGGCATGATTTTACCTTCTCTCCTGTTTCAGGGCACTTGAGTGTCACTGCTTAGTAATGTCGGGGTAGCTCTCGACTACTGCCGAATATTTCGGGTTTATCCGCTGGTTCTGGCAGATTGTTTCTTGATCCATCGGCCTGTGTTATTCGTTTCTGCAGGGCAGCCGCTGGCTTATAAAACATATGGGAAAATTTAGACCAGGGCACTGAACCAAAAAGCACAGTTGTTGCTATCAGGTACAGGTAGAACATGACACCCGCCCATACACTGTCGTTTGACTGCATCCAGGCCCAGGCCAGACCTAATGTCGTACTCGCCAGCAGTGACAGAATAAAAAGGTCTGCACGCACCAGCCTGAAAGGTCCATGACCCTCAGCAGCAACATCGACACGGATAAAGAACCAGAACCAGTATCCCCCTACGCAGACCATCAAGCCGCCCAGGTACCAGGCCATTATCAGCACCTCAGGTGCTGGCATTGCCGCTGATGTATAAGAGAAAACCAGGATAACGGTTGCGATTACGTGGGCGAGAAAACCATACATCGTCAGCAAATGCGCTACTCTACGCCTTGCATTGCAGAACTCGGCGGACATCAACCAGTCTACCAGAGCCGTTTTTACAAACAGCGAAATCATTTCTGAACCACTGACTGTCCGCTTGGCGTTGCGCTTTGACTGACGCCAGTTATTAAAGAAATAACGAGCACTTTTCTTATGCACTATATCAAACAGCGTACCACCCGCTACAAGACAGATCATTACAACAATGTAGCCCTGTAACAGCGCAGGGGGAATAAGACCGGAAAGTTCCGCAAAGGGGTTTTCAGTAAACATTAACCTACCCCCCCATAACCTGATTCAGTCACTGGCTTGTAACGCAACCAAAACCTATAAAACGACATCAATAAACCTATCTTTAAAAACATCTTCAATGAGCCCACTGTTAATCTCTCTCCTTTGCGCTACGAGTCTACCAACACCCAAATCTGTGTTCCAACCCAGCGCCCCTGATTGCCCTCCGCCGCGAATCTCGAAACCTAATCTATTGACAAAATTGGATTAGAACCCATCACGTCGCATTTTTTTCAATAAAATCGGCCACCCCCGGTGCAACAATTTCCTTCCAGGTCTGGTCTCCGGCCTGCATACGAGCCCTTAGATCAGTAGCCGATATACCTGCAATATCCGCCTCAACTTCAATCTCCCGGGGAGTCCAGCCAACGCCTCGACCCCAATTGACCGAACTGATGTCCGGGATGATGACCACCGAGGCACGAACATCCATTTCCCTGAAACTCGCCTCCAGCATACGCTTTCGATAACCTGCCGGCCAAAAATCAAAATTTGTATCACGCACCAGCACTAACACTGGCTTGCCGGGTTCCTCTGCCATGGCTTTTTCCATGATAATCCAGTGACCCTTGTGGAAGGGTGTCCACCTGCCGACAAAACACAAATGTGGAGACTGAACATCGGCCACCCCCACCAGCGCCATGATGCTGTCGATGGATACGTCTATTGACTCCCCTACCGTGTCGCATCGCAGGTCCGGATTGCGCGGTACATCATAAGGCGCATCGATTCCGGTAAATTGAGCGATCTCTCCTGCTCTGGCACGTTTGTACAACCCCTTTACATCGCGCTGCTCACAGACCTCCAGCGGCGTATCAACAAATACCTCAAAAAAGCGAATACCGGCTTGTTCGATTTGACTACGCGCACTATCCCGTGAGGCTTGGTCAGGACTAATCGTGGCAACAATCACTAGCGTTCCTGAACCGGCTATGAGTTTTGCTAACGCCGTCACTCGACGGGCATTTTCCTTCCTGTCCTGCACCGAATAACCCAGGTCGGAACACAGTCCATTACGTAAGACATCACCGTCAATCACCAGCGCAGGGCCTAACCGAGTCCGCAGCGCCTCAGCGAGCGTGGTTTTGCCTGAGCCAGAAAGACCCGTAAGCCAGATAACTGATGACATAATGCCTTTACTCTTATATGAATATAAAATATATCTATATATCGTAAGGTTATCAAAGATAATACTATCAAGGCTACTTTAATCCGCTATTTGACTCAAATATAAGACACATCAGCCAGAATCCCAGGAGACAATGGCAAGATTCATTGCAACTGCCTCGTCATTACCCAATACAGGGTAACGGCCCAACCAACCTTTCAAACTGATCCTAGGTTGGAAAGTGCGGTGGGTCCAAATAGAAGTTCATCCCGTTGAACACGGACCTGCCTCGCCGCTCACCCTACACTTGGTTTGGTGGTGAACGGCGTTAACTGCAACTCATGGGACCAACAAGATCTGTGCTGCGAGTGAAGATAGAAAAAAGCATCCGCTATCGCTTCGGGATCCATAATCATATCCGGATTCTTGATCGCCATTGGCAGGCTCCGGGTTCCCGGTGAATCAATCAGTCCATCCACAACGATGTTCGCAATATGAACCCCATATTCAGAATACTCTTCCGTCAGCGCCTGGGCCAATGCTCGCATCATCACTCTCGGGTAATACAGGGATTGACCTGTATAGCGTTTCCTGCCGCGCAACCCTGCTGCATTATTAGTGATCAAAAAAGAACCACTGCCTCGCTCCCGCATGGCCGGTAATATTTCTTTAGCCACCAGAAACGGACCTCGGCTAGCAACATGCTGCGCTGTTTCAAAGAATTCTAAGGGCATATGTTCAAGCAGTTCCTTCTCGCGGGGCAGGTCCCGACCCTCGAGATATCCCGCATTGAGAACCACCACCTCAGGCTCGCCTAACTGCGCACGGATTAAACTGAAGGCCGACGCGATAGAGTGAGCAGAACTCAGATCCAGCTCAACGGTCATGCACTGCTGCCCCTGGTCTATTATTGCCTGCTGCAATGGAGCTGCATTGGCCAAGGTTCGAGTCGTCAGCACCACACGATAACCTTCTTTTGCAAAGCGCTGAGCGATAGCACCCCCCACACCCCAGCGAGCAGTCAGGGGTATCTGACTATCGTCAAGATCACCACCATGAACCAAATGCGTATTACGCCCGTCAGCCTGCCATTTGGAGGTCGCTCCAATAATCACTGCCACAGGTTTCGCTACCATAAGTCGTTCTCCACTGAATACCGGCAAGGGCTACCAACCAGTAATATCAGATCCAAGCTTCCAAATCCTGATAAATAGAAGTAACAGTATATCCCTGATTGTCCCACTGGGTTAACCAGGTAAATGAAGACCAATACGATCGATCATTTCGCGGACACCACCGGTTCAAGCCTGACATGTTCGCTGTCACCGGTTCACGCCAGCCTCACCCATTTCAGCGCCTGCAACGAATTACAATATTCCTCCTAACCGGCTTTACGCCAACAATCAAAACGCGTCTGGTCATGTTACCCTTGGTTCTGACAACAATAGAGCATTCATGAAGGCGATACAGACAGGGGCGCTAGCACCCCTCAATATACGCGATTTCAGGTATTTACTGGCTGGCTTTGCTATCGGTCAAATGCTGATGCCGCTGCAATTTATCACCCAGATTCTCTGGGTGCAGCACTATGCACCAAAAGACTATTGGCTAATTCTAGTGGCGTTCATAGCCACTTCTCGTGGACTCGGGGCACTGACTTTTGGCTTATATGGTGGCGCCATGGCAGACCATTTTAATCGCCGTACTCTACTCCTGACCATCCAGATACTACAGATATTCTGTACCGCAGCGATCGCCCTGCTCATGTATAACAGCATCGGAGATCTAACCGGTTTCGCTTTGTTTTTCCTACTGACTTTCATCTCTTCCGGGCTACAGAGTATCGATGCGCCTACCCGGCTTGCCATAGTTCCAGACATCCTTGGCCAAGAACTAACGCCTGCCGGTATGTCCCTGAACCAGGTGGCAGGTCAAGTAGCCATGCCGCTGGCAATGGCCTTTACCGGGATTATCATTAATGCAGCTGGATTTAGTGGTGCCTACCTGTTCAGTATTTTAGGACACTTACTGGCAATATTCTTTATCGCGCTCATGAACTACCAACCCAGCATGCCAATCAAACAGGGTTCAGCCCAGCGCTATGGTTTTCAAGAGATCATTAAAGACATTGCAACAGGGCTCAGCTACGCCCGTAACCACCCTGTTATTCTGTGGGTGATTATCCTGTTGGTCATGATGATGTCTCTGGGCTATCCAGCCACTGCCAGTCTCGGCCCGACCTGGGTCACCACTGTTGTCAATGTACCCATCCCACGCATGGGCTTTGTGGTCATGTTCTGGGGAATCGGATCACTGACAGCCGCCTTACTGCTGACTCGATTCTCCAGCACTGAAAAACGGGGTCGCCTGGTCGCCTTTGGTGCCCTGCTATTTTCAATTTCATTTGTTGTATTTGTATCCGGTCGCTCGGAACTCAATGTCATTATGGGCAATTTTGGTCTCGGCGCAGGCATGACCATTACCATGGTATCCAGCACTATTTTAATCCAGCACCTTGTGCCCAACAAGATTCGGGGTAGGATCATGAGTATCTTCCAACTGAATATGGCATTTGCACAGCTGATGACCATGCCGGTCGCCATACTCGGCCAATGGCTAACGTTACCTGTCTTATTCCCGATACTCTCGATCCTGACTCTGACGAGTGTCATGGCGATTCTGTTCACCCAACCTCAAATATTTCGGGTCGTGACGTCGCAGCATTGAAACTAGGGCCTAGTTAAACCGCAATCGCTGTATAAGCCTGACCGGTTAACGATTCTGGAAACAGGGCCCTTTCGAGCATACGGGAATACCTGCCATACGCTAGTGGACAGCCCGTTCGCCAGGCCCCAAAAACATGAACTGACTAATAAAACAACTCGGTCTACACACCAAGTTTGAATCCGCAGAGGATAGCGATTTAAATAATGCCGTTAGATATGGTACTTATAGCTCATGAGTGGACAGCGGAACATCGACGACTAAATCACGGGGCATTCCAATGCCAGGAGAAAGAACACATGCCAAATATTACCAAGGTGCTGATCGCCAATCGAGGAGAGATTGCCATACGCATTGCCCGCGCAGCTCAAGCACTGGGCATCCAAACCATGAGTATCTATGCCAAAGAAGACGAGTTGTCATTGCACACTCGACACACCGACGGGCGTATTCAACTCAGCAATAGTACTGACCCTGTTGCCAGTTACCTTAATATCGACAATATCATCCAAATCGCGCTGGATAACGGCTGCGATACAATTCATCCCGGCTACGGCTTTCTGTCTGAAAATGCCGATCTCGCAGAAGCCTGCTGGACAGCCAACATCAATTTCATTGGCCCCTCTGCGGATACCTTGAGACTGTTTGGCAACAAGGTTGAAGCCAGAAAGCTGGCAGCCTCAATCGATATCCCTATTATTCCAGGTGCCTCCATCAGCAGTGTCCAAGACGCCCTTGGATTCGCTGAAAATGCAGGTTTCCCCGTCATGGTTAAAGCGGTCGCCGGCGGGGGAGGCCGTGGCATGCGTGCGGCCTACTCAGAGATCGAATTAGAGCAGGCCTTTTCACGGTGCCAGAGTGAGGCTGAAACAGCATTTGGTAATGGCGCACTGCTAATCGAAAAACTGCTGGAACAACCTCGGCACATAGAAGTACAAATTCTAGCCGATGCCAGCGGCCAGGTCGTCCACCTGTTCGAACGAGACTGTTCAATCCAGCAAAGAAACCAGAAAGTGGTTGAGATTGCCCCAGCGCCTAATTTGGAGGAATCCCTTCGCCAAAAACTACTCGACCAAGCTGTTGCCCTGGCCAAAGCCTCGGGATACCAAAATGCGGGAACCGTAGAATTTCTGATTACGCCGGAGACCGGTGAGCATTTCTTCATTGAATGCAATCCTCGCATCCAGGTCGAACATACGGTGACCGAACAGGTCACTGGAATCGAACTGGTTGAAGCCCAGTTCCTGATTGCTGCAGGTGCTAGTCTACGAGATCTAAATTTGACTGACCTGGCAGAGCCGCGAGGATTTTCGATCCAGGCCAGAATTGTCATTCAGAGTACAGGCATGATCACTGCCTACAAGGAACCGTCCGGGATGGGTATCAGGGTCGATAGCAATGGCTATACCGGTTACAGCCCTCCGGCCGAATTTGATCCTCTTCTCGGCAAGTTGATCTGCACCGCAGCGTCTTATGAGAGGGCTCTGAGAAAAATTCGCAAAGCGCTGGAAGAATTTCACATTCAGGGCATATCAACTAATCTACCTCAGTTAAGGGCCATCATCGAAGATGAAACCGTTCTAGGAGGCGATGCCCGAACAACGCTACTTAATGACGTTACAGTAGACACTAAACCCAATGCCCAGCTAAGCCAACCGCTGCAACTACTGCAACAACAATCCAGAGCGCTTGGTACCAGGGTCACCAGCCATGTCCTGGCTTCAAATGGCCGCACAGGTCTTACCCTGGCAGAAGGTCAGCGACCAGTTGATTGCCCCATGGGTGGAAACATCATAGAAATAGCGGTTTCACTTGAGAATCATGTCAAAGCCGGTGATGTCCTACTGGTCATCAGCGCCATGAAAATGGAAACAACCATCACTGCACCCTGCTCAGGAATAATCTCGGGCATGGGTGATCTCAGCGTTGGGGTTGGCGTCACTGCTGGCGAAACCCTGCTTGCCATTGATCCATCCGAGGACGATGACTCAATCAAATTTGAGCGCGATAACTCCTGGATACCCGTCCTGGAAGAAGTTGAAACACTAAAAGGTCTGGCTGAAAAAAGATTAGCCCCTGGCTCACTGGACCCCGGCGTCGTTCGCCAACGTTCCCGGGGTAAGCTGACCTGCAGAGAACGAATAGAGCTGCTGCTTGATGACGACTCGTTCAGGGAAGTCGGTAGTGTCGCCGGATTCGCATCATACGACGATGAGGGTGAAATCAACGCCTTTACGCCAGCCAACCATGTCGGCGGCTGGGGCGAGATTGAACAGCGAACCAGCATCGTCTGCGCTGACGACTTTACCTCCAGGGGCGGCCATGCTGACGGCGCAATTGGCGCTAAAAGCCTATACCTGGACAGATTATCCATGCAACTCAGAGTCCCATCTGTACGTCTACTTGATGGATCTTCCGGCGGCGGCAGTGTTGCTGCCATGGTCCCACAGCAAAAAAAGGCAGGCGAAAGCGATGCCAAGGAAAGCAGTGGCGCTATCAAGGCGGGTAGACCTCGAGTAGCAGGGTCCGGTGGTTCTTTCCTGCCTGGGCATCTTGGCAGCAGCCCCTACACCAAGCAACTCAATACGGTCCCGGTGGTGAATATTCTTCTCGGCAGCGTGGTCGGCATCGGTGCAGCCAAAGCCGTGCTAGGCCACTTTTCCGTGATGGTTCGGGATATCGCCCAGCTGTTTGTAGCCGGTCCACCGGTGGTCAGTCATGCCATGGGTTACGATATTACCAAGGAAGACCTGGGGGGCTGGCATGTGCACTGCACTAATGGCTCAGTTGATAACCTGGCTGAATCTGAACAAGAAGCGTTGAGCATGGCCAAGCAGTTCCTCTCTTACCTGCCCGGCAGTGTTTATGAAGCCCCACCTATAATCGACTGTAACGACCCAGTAGGTCGTAGCGAAGAGGAGCTCTTAAGCATCATCCCTCGTGGCAGGACCAGTACCTTTGATATACGACGAGCAATCCGGTTGATTGCGGACACGGATTCTTTTTTTGAAATCGGTGGTTTATGGGGTGCCGACCAGGTGACTGGATTCATTCGCATGAATGGCCATCCGCTGGGAGTTATCGCTTCAGATTCACGGCACGAAAACGGCGGTGCTCTGACAGCAGATGGCTGCGATAAACTCAAAAGACACCTGGATATCTGCGATACCTTTCACATCCCACTGCTTAATCTGATTGATAACCCAGGATTTGCCGTCGGCCTGGAAAATGAGATGACCGGCACTATCCGTAAAGGCGGCGAATGGATGGTCGCTTTTGCCCAAGCCAGTATGCCCATCTTCTCAGTCCTTATGCGGCGAAGTTTTGGCGTCGCGGGAAATAACTATGCCACCCCGCAAAGCCAGCCATCGGTGCGTATTGCCTGGCCCGCTGCGGATGTAGGTGGTATCCCGCCGGAGGGTGGGATTGAAGCGGCTTACAAACGCCAATTGGCTGAAGCAGAAGACCCGGTTGCCCTGCGCGCAGAACTTGAAGCCCGAATAGAAAGCGCTCGAGGCCCTATAGGCCCGTTAAACAAATTCCAGGTCGAAGAAATGGTGGACCCCAGACAAACCCGACGACTGATCTGCGAGTGGATACCCAATGCCTATAAAGTCATTTCCCATGCAGACCAACTTGGGCCAAGAGATATCCAGTTCAGGCCCTGAAGACCGGCACTTGCCAGGCTTTTGATCGACGAGCCCTATCTAAGCAAATCTAATGCTGCGAAATTCCATTAAACGCGGGCTGGTCTGTCCGTGGTTGTCTGTCTTGGGGCGTTTGTAGCCTTGCCGGCAAGCAATTCAAGTCGAGTGAAAGTCAGGGGCAAGCTATGCAAATACAAATGACCAGAGGCTGCTACCATTTCCAAATCACAACTTCCCGGATAGCGCCTACCTGGATTCCATACTAATTCGTTCTGCTTTGATCTGTTTGGCATAACGCTTCTCGAGAGCCTCAACAGCCATCTTAAAACCTTCCGGATCGATAAAGGTGCTTGGATCATAGGGCTGTCCAGGCTGCCATTTCTTGTGCAGGCCGTATTGGCTGCCATGCGCTGCAACCCACACATCCACGGTCATCGCCTTCTGCTTTCTATAAGTACTAGCGAAGTCCTCAGCCACGCCTGCATAGGTTGGTTCCTGCAGTAATTTCTTGCCTTGGTTTATCGTTCCCATATTAGCAATCACGACATGATAATCTTTGCCATTTTCATGCACGATCATACTGTAACTGGAACTGCCTTCGGTATGCCCTGGGTGCTCATGGACCGTCAATTGCAGATCACCCAAGGTGATGACTTCGCCCTCGGCGATGATGCGATCAACCGCTACCGGTTTAAAAGACACCTGTCCACCAAAATGAGGATCACTGAAACCACCATCTTCCAATATGCGGGCATCTTTCTGCGTTGCCCACATCTGCGCGCCAGTCACCTTCTTAATCTCAGCAAGACCAGCGGTATGATCCCAATGCGCCTGCTGCGATAGTAATATTCTAACGTCTTCCATGCGGTATCCAAGCGATCGGATATTCTCCCTGATCATCTGCACAGAATCCTCAAGCCCGGTATTAATAAGAATATGGCCCTGGTCCGTGACAATCAAAAAAACCGCCAAATCATAACCGCCAACTGCATACAAATTACCAATGACACGGTGACCGGGAAACGGTCGCGCCCAGTCATCACGCGCAGCACTGGCTAGCGTAGTACACAAAAATGCGGCCCAAATAATCAATAATCTCAAACAGGTTCGCCTTACCACCTGATCTCCTTTAACCAGCAATTCTAAAACGGACCCGGATTCAATCGGGCCACAAAGTGATGCCATTCATTATGCGGCTGACCGCAAAGAAAGCAAAGACCTGCCAGTCATCTTTAAACGGCCCTTGCTCACCCACTTAAGGAAAATCTCTATGCCAATTAAAAGCAACCTGGGCCGTTCAATTAGGCCTTCCTTGACAAGTCACAATACAGGCAATCAGGCATCCAAGCATTGCCCCGCCTCTGTTCATTACAGGCGGGCTACCTGTGCCATACTATCCCAGCAGAGGCACTAACCCAGCACGCTTTTAGGAAATCGCCTTGATTCATCTTGCTTTATTCACTGCAGCATTGATCACCAGCTTTATATCGGGTGTATTGAGCATGGCCGGTGGCATGATCCTGATGGGCGTGTTCAGCTTCCTTCTGAGCGTTCCTGCCGCGATGACGCTACATGGCATTACCCAAGCGTTCTCGAACGGATCCCGGGTTTGGTTTTATCGCCGCCATATCAGAGGGAAAATCCTCATTCCGTACATGCTGGGTGCCTTTATCGTCCTAGGCCTCTTTTCCATCACCTCCTTTATCCCCTCTGCAGGTCTCGTATTTATAGTCATCGGCTTGTTTCCGTTTTTGGCCCAGGCTCTCCCCGAATCAATCAACCTCGATATACAGCAACCTAAAATGGCCTTTCTGTCCGGCCTTACCGTCACCTTGACTCAGATGTTGGCAGGTGCATCAGGCCCTGTGTTAGATATTTTTTATCTTCAAAGCGACTTAACCAAACAAGAAATTCTTGGCACTAAAGCACTGACCCAAACTTTCGGCCATATAGCCAAACTGATTTACTATGGCTGGCTGCTGGTCTTTGCTGGCAACAACCTCCCCAATGAGCTCATCATCTCAGTTGTCCTCGCCGCACTGGTCGGTAATTTTCTTGGTAGCCTGGTGGTTAAGCGAATCTCCGACGAGCAATTCAAAACCGTTGGCCGATACACCATCATGGTCATCGGTACTATCTATATTGCAAAAGGTGTTCTTGAATTACTGGCCTAACGTTCGATTTCAATCAGGCGCTGGTGCCCTCTATTGATTTGCAGAAAATTCTGCCAATCGCCTTTCCCCTAGCAGATAATTTCATTTCCGGGCGCTAAGCTTCATAATCGGAGCCAAGACTAAACAGACACCGCAGCCGATTGGTCGTTAATCAAAAGGATCTTGCTATGACACTTCAAAATCGCATCGCCATCACCCTTCCTGCCGGGCCTAAACTTTCCTCGACCATCGAGCGTCTGATTTGGGCAGAACAGCACGGGTATACCGATGCCTGGTTCAGTGATGCAGGCGCGCCGGATACCCTCACTCAAATGGCGGCGGTTGCACACCATACCCGCCATATTCGCCTGGGCGTTGCGGTCACTCCCGTCTATACCAGAACCCCAGCGGTCCTGGCTGCTTCAGCCAATGTCCTGGAACAACTGCTTCCCGGACGGTTTGTACTGGGTCTGGGTTCCTCCAGCCAGACAATTATGGGCAAATGGAATGGGATTCCCCTCGACAAACCGGTCACCCGGGTCAGGGAGACGACTGAAATGGTCCGCTCAATGCTGGCAGGTGAGAAATCCAGTTTCGACCTGGAGACATTATCAAGCAATGGCTACCGCCAACCACCGCTGCCAAATCCACCCCCTATTTACATCGCCGCCTTACGTTCGAAAATGATTGAAATGGCAGCAGAAACCGGGGATGGCGTTATCTTTAACTTATGGCCAAGGAAAGCGCTGCCGAAAATGATGCAACACGTAAGAGCCGGTGCACAGAAAGCAGGCAAAAACCCAGCCAACGTTGAAATCGTTAACCGTGCTATGGTCCTGGTGACGGATGACCGGGAACGGGCCCGGAATCTGTTCAGAGCCTCCCATGCTCCGTATTACGCCACACCGGTTTACAATAATTTTCTTAACTGGGCAGGCTATCCTACAGCCGCCAATACCATTGCCGAAGGCTGGGCAGAAAAAGACCGAAACAAAACTGGCGGCGCACTAACTGACGAGCTGATTGATGAAATCATCATTACCGGCAGTCCAGCAGAAGTACACGATCGTATTCGGGAAGATGCCGCCGGTGGCATACACACCCACATTATTGCGCCCCTGGGAGGCGCCACAGCCGACGAGATAACCGCCACTTATGAGGCTTTCAAGCCGGATAATTTCTCTTTTCAATAAATCCGCGAAGCCAACTCGAACGACTTGACTGCCTGGGTTCTGCCAACCTTACTGGTCAAGCCCAGGGATCCTCCATGGCGGCAAAAAACGCCCTGTGACCTTGAGTAATTCGCAGGGTTTCCATAGGGTCAGGCACCAGCGACCACTCGTTCCGCTCAAAGGTGCCTCCCAACAGAATACCATCACTGCGGGGGAACATATAAAGCCCACTTTTACCCAATGTGATGTAGTTAACTTCCGCTTGAGGTAATACAAAAGTGAGCTGGCCTTTTATTGGGAACAGGTCCTGGTCATCAACCAGATCGCGTGCGCCCAGGCCAGTACAATTAATGATGACGGGTTCCTCAAGCGTCAGAATGTCATCACGATCTTTGAATTCCCTGACTTTGATAACACCACCCGCTGTATAAAAATCCTGCATCAGCGCCGGCAGATAGACCGCCGGTTCTATGAGCATGGTATTGAAATGGAGCACCTCCGGAACTGCAAAAGGATGTTCGCCCGCCTTCAGAAGCTGATGCTGTGGATAGATTTCAATATGCCTGCGAGTGAAATCATCATCCTTTGCGCCCTCGCCCATTATCCGATAATTGCTTATCCAGCGTACCCCATACTTTGCACCGACCAGGTTCTGAAAGTGCCGGTAAGCAAAATGCGTCGCCGCTTCAAACTGCTGCATGAACTCAGGCGTAACAAATTCTTCATCATAAACCGATGTAGGCGACCACTGCCCACCGGCAATGTTTGAGGTGGTATTAGGTGGCAGGTCTTTGGCATAAATGGTCACATCCCAGCCTTGATCCTGCAGCAACCTTGCAGAGGCTAACCCGACCGCACCACAGCCAAGCACCGCGCATCTTCGATGCTGACTGCTCATGGCCATTTCTGTAGCCAGATGCGAGGTGCCCCAGGAAAGTGAGATTCCACCTCCGCCGTGCCCATAGTTATGAATCATCAACCTTGAGTCGATCTTTTCCGCCTCGACCCTGAAACCCTGGGAACGAAACGGACGAAGACCAGCAATCGTTCGAATCACCCGCTCTTGACTGACGTTTACCCTGCGCAAAGGAACACCAGAAGGCGTATAGTGGCGACGGCCGGCAGATACGGGAATCCCGCACCCTGCCACCATCGGCAGCATTGACATGGCTTGAAGTAGTGTTCGTCGAGTCTGCATATTGCTATATCCGATCCTACTGTATTGATCCAAGAATACGGCAACTATCAACCTAATATAAGCCTTTTCTTGATCCAGAATATTTCCCCTAAACCACAGCGACCTCCTGTTCAGGATGCTGCACGCTGCAAAGTAACAATGTCAGCCCAGGCCCTACCAAGACCACGATATCAGTCCGCGGTCATAATCCCTTGCATGCTTAGCCAGTAAGGCCCTCAGGACAACATGGCCAAGCACGCCCAGGTTCAACTTGGTTAACGCTGCGAGTTGCCCAAGAACGTACATTGATTGAGACCGGACACCACTGTCGACAATGGCTTAGGTATAAATCATCAGCACTACTGCTATCGCCAAAACCATGCCATTATCAAACACACCAATCAAAAAAGGTTGATATAGGAGATAGCATGAAATATTCAGTGGCCTTTGCCTCAGAAGTAGATTCCTGGCGATGGGTAAAACGAGCCGAAGAACTCGGCTTTCATGCCGCCTGGTTCTACGACACGCAACTACTCAACCCTGATGTTTTCATTTGTATGGCTCTGGCAGCGCATGAAACATCAACCATAAGACTGGGTACGGGTGTATTAGTGCCCTCCAATAGAATCGAACCTGTCACCGCCAATGCTCTGGCTTCTCTTTCCAAGCTGGCTCCAGGACGAATCGACTTTGGTGTTGGAACTGGCTTTACTGCACGACGGACCATGGGGCTCGGTGCGATTTCACTGCAGAAAACTAAAACTTATATCGAGCGCGTTCAGCAACTGCTGCGAGGTCAAATCATCGACTGGGATTTCGAAGATGAGCATCGCAAGATTGGTTTTCTGAACCCAGAACTTGGCCTCATAGATCTTGAGCAGGAGATTCCGTTATGGTTTTCAGCGTTCGGGCCCAAGGCAAAAAATATCGCAGCTGGCCTAGCCTCTGGCTGGCTCAATTTTGGCGCCCAAGGTGCTGAAGAGAGCCTCCATGAGATGCAGCAGATCTGGCAGAACGCAGGTCATGAAGCGAGTTCGCTCAAGTCTAATCTATTCTTCTTAGGTGCTGTCCTCAGCGGAAATAGTCAGAAAGATGAAGACAAGTTGATGGCCCAAGCGGCCCCACTTACCGCTGTTATGTTTCATAACCTGGCTGATGAAGTCGGCGCCATGGGTGGTGCCAACTTACCTACTGGCCCCCTGAGTAACGTCATAGCCGAATACCTTAACGAGCATCAACGATACCAGCCCTCAGATGCAAAGTACCTTAACAATCATCGCGGGCACTTAATGTTTGTCCGCCCCGAAGAAAAGCATGTCACACCCGAGCTGGTAAAAAGCACCACTATGAGCGGTACTCACGAGGAATTAGTGGAACGTCTACGGACTCTACAGGATGCTGGATATGACCAGGTTACGATACAATTAGTACATAATCATGAAGCAGCGATCGAGGATTGGGCGGAGGTGTTTAAGGCCGTTTAGCTTCAGTTATAGCCAATTAAAAACCCGGTTTGCTAACGACTGGACAATAAAAACGAAACCCGGATCAATACGTGCGGCGATTAAAATCCATGTATACTATCAACGCCTCAGCAACCTAAAGAATTCCATTAATACAGGAGTAGAGACAATGAGCGAAGCAATAGACGAAAAAACCCCTTTCTGGCTTGAGGACAATTTCGCTCCAGTCTTTGAAGAGCGAACGGAAACAGCGCTAACCGTCACGGGTAATATTCCTGAAGCCTTAAACGGACGACTATTACGTAATGGCTCGAATCCACAGTCAGGCACCTCGGCCCACTGGTTCCTTGGCAATGGTATGCTTCATGGGGTTGAGCTTGGCGATGGCAAAGCTAACTGGTACCGAAACCGCTACGTCAAAACACCCCTGTATCTTAAACCTGACGCCGATGTCATGGATGGCCTTGGCGATTTATCCATGTCTGCAGCTAATACCCACGTAATTAGCCATGCCGGCAAGATAATGGCACTGGAGGAAGGTCACTGGCCTTTTATACTCTCTAATGAGCTAGAAACCATTGGCCCTAACAACTATGACGGCAAGCTAGCTGGCCCAATGACCGCCCATCCAAAGATCTGTGCGGAAACAGGTGAGTTATTGGCATTTTCTTATGGTATGAGCGAGCCATATCTCACTTACCTGAGAGTCTCAGCTGCGGGTGAACTGTTGCAACAGGAACCAATCACGGTTCCAGGCGCAACCATGGTTCACGACTTTAATATTACTCGTAATTATGCCATTTTTATGGACCTGCCAGCGGTTTGGAATTTTGAGGGCCTGGCCACCACGGGCCTGCCCATTGTTTGGGATGAGAGCTATGGTGCCCGGCTTGGCGTCATGCCACGAAACGGGACCGATAAAGATGTGACCTGGTATGAAATTGATCCCTGTTATGTTTTCCATCCACTTAATGCCTATGAAGAAGGTAACAAAATTATTATTGACGTGTGTCGCATGGACGACACGATGAAGCCCGGTTCCAGTTCCCCGCCTATGCTGTATCGCTGGGAGATAGACCAGGCAAAGGGCCAGGTTACCGAAACTCAATTAGATGACCGCAAGGTCGACTTCCCGAGGGTCTGTGACACGGTGGTTGGACTCAAGCATCAGTACGGCTACTGCGCCGCTTTTTCCCCATCAGGCCCTTACGGAGAAGCCCTGGTAAAATATGACTTGACCAGTGGCAACGCTGAATACCGACATCTCGATGGTGGCCAGGCAAGTGAAGCGGTGTTTGTTAAGGATCCGCAAGGCAGTGCTGAAGACCAGGGTTGGGTTCTCAACTATATCTATCAGCCAGAGGTTGATCGAAGCGAGGTTTTAATTCTTAACGCTGAGGATTTCTGTGGTGAACCTGCGGCTAGGATCGAGCTGCCCGTTCGAGTTCCAGCAGGGTTTCACGGTAACTGGGTAGCTGACAGCAATTAAACAACCACGGGCTTTTGAAAAAAGCATTTTTTTGAGCGGGCAGGTAAGCTGCGGTAACAAACCTTGTCACCGCCGAAAATCAGTCGACGAGATGCCTCAATGCGCTAAAAGCAGTTTACTATGAGCTCAACCACCCAAAAAAATATGATCATCGCCGGCGCGATTTTATTCTTACTAGGATTGCTCACCGGGTTTGTCATTCCCAATTTCCTTAATCCGCGCATGGGCCTGGCAAGCCATCTAGAAGCTGTCATGAATGGTACCTTCCTCATAGCCATTGGGGCCGCCTGGTCTCATGTCAGACTAACGGTCACGTTAGACAAAATAACATTCTGGCTTATCGCCTATGGAACCTATGCGAACTGGTTATTTACCGCCCTTGCTGGCCTTTTTGGCACCAGTGAGACTACCCCCATCGCGGGTCACGGTTTCAAGGGCCTGGTTTGGCAGGAACAGCTGGTGACCATGGGGCTTATCAGTGTAGGTATTACTCTGGTTCTCGGCTGCGGCTTTATTGTTTATGGTTTGATTCGCAACAAATAGCCTTCTCTATATGCTCAGGTCAGGCGTTAATCTCCCTTTTTAACCCGGTCTGATCAATTAGATTTAAACACACTCCTATATCCCAGCCAGGCTCTGACCCGAGCAACAGTTTTGTCTCAGAGGAAACAGTTATGTAGCAGTAGCCTCAGACCAAACAGCCCATGCAGCATTAACAAAGCGAAATATGAGTACCGATACCAACAGGGCATCAGATTAATAACTCATCAATCTTCAAAATTCTGATATTCAACGAGGTGCATATAATCCTGGCGCATCGGTGCAAATACATCGAGATTCAGGACGGGGATATCCCCGGTCGGTTCTGCAAAATGTTCTTTGTGTGGCGGGATGCGGATCACACTGCCAGCACTGGCTTCATAAACCTCGCCATCGACATGAAAATTGACTGTACCCTGGACAATATAAACCACCTGCTCAAAGGTATGACTATGCGGTGATAATTCCATACCCTGGGCCAATGTATTCATCACCAGCATGACATCATCCCCCCGAAAACCCTTACGAGTGACACCCGGCCTGACGACTTCACCTTCTATTTCGTCCCAGTTATAAAACATTACCCGATCTGTCATCTGTATCTCCTTGTATCAATGGAATCTTATGATGATCCAGTTAATCACTCAGCGCTGAAATCAATTTAGACCAAGTAAAGCCTGCGCGTTTCCTGACACCATTTTGCGTATCTGTTGATCTGAATAACCTAGATCTAAACACTTGCCTATAACATCACGAAAACCGTCTACAGGATAAGGATTCCCCTGTTGTCCCAGGTCTGAGCCAAGAATCGTTTTATCAACGGTTCCGGCCTTAATATATTGATCCAGATCTTCGCTGTCCCAGAACTTAAATTTCGAGCCAGGCATGAACATACACAATGAATGCTCCATGAAAACCCCCATATCTGCCAATACCGCCATATCTTCGAGCGTCGCATCAACAACAAAAGTCGGGTGATTAACCAGCAAACGATTGACGCCTCGCTTTCTTGCTTCTTCAAACAATGGCCATATCTCTGAGATATGTAGATGCCCGCTGGACAGTACAACATCGTGTTCAGCAATGAGCTCAAGAATGGGGATGACGACGTCAAGAAGTTTGCCGTTAGCATCGAGCACTGTCAGGGGCTCAGGGTCAAGAGCTTTTTTAACGGTCTGCGGAAACTTGTTGACGAAATCATCATCCTTTTTATGATGGTCAATATGATTGGCTGCTGAAAAAGTAGGCATCCAGACCAACTTGGCACCCAGTTTTATACCGTGATCTACCGCAAACACATTGAACCCGCCACTGGCATTATTGAGCGGGACACCCGATAGCGCTAAAACACCTAGGTCACCAAAATGTAAATTCAACAATTCGGTTACTGGCGTTGCCGCATAATAGTGGTCCTTGATCAGTATCGCCTTCATCTTAACTTCAGATGCCTGACGCAAGGCCTCAATGTGATCGATATCTCTCGGCATCACGGAAGGACCACTGTGGCAATGCAAATCTATGGCACCTTCAAGCAATGCCTCGATCTGGTCTGACCTTAAATTGGCGGCTTGTCTTGATTTATTTTGCATACTTAACCTCCTTGTACTGATCTGAATGCAATCCGCTGACTTTAGTGTTGATCTAGGTCGCTTTAACAACCAGATCAGCTTATCTGATCCCGAGTCATGTCCTGCAGCGTATCATCCAATGCCTGACCTATCACCTGAACGACTTCAACAATCTGACTTTCGGTGATAATAAAAGGTGGCGCAAAAACGAGTGTATCTCCCAGCGCCCTGACTATAACGCCCTTGGTTTCAGCATGGGCCGCGACCCTGGCACCCATCTTCAGCGCAGGATCAAAACTCTGCTTGGTTGTCTTGTCCTGGACCAGTTCTAGCCCTGCCATTAAACCGACTCCCCTGACTTCACCCACCAGAGAGTGGTCCCTGAATTCTCTTAGACCCTCCTGTAGCCCAGGAGCAACGCCTCGGATATGGTCAAACAGGTTCCGGTTTTCATACTGTTTCAGCGTTTCCAGCGCCACTGCTGCACAGACCGGATGCCCACTGTAAGTATAGCCGTGGCCGAATACACCGACATCGTCACTTCCTGATTTCAATTTCTGGTAGATTTCATCTGAAATCATTAGCGCGGAGATAGGCATATACGCTGATGAGAGTGCTTTTGCGCAAGTAATCATATCCGGCACCATGCCGACGGTCTGACTTCCCCAGGTATTGCCAGTACGGCCGAAGCCGCAGATAACCTCATCGGCTACCAACAAGATATCGTATTTTTTAAGCACGCCATGGAGCTTCTCAAAATAGCTTTGCGGAGGAACGATAACCCCACCGGTTCCCATAATCGGTTCAGCGAAAAAAGCCGCAATCGTCTCTGCACCTTGCTCAATAATCTCTTGTTCAATAGCACTAATACAGCGGCTCGCATACTCTTGTTCAGTTTCCCCGTTATTACCTGATCGATAATAATGGGGGCAGTCGACATGAATAACGCCCGCGATAGGCAAGTCAAAATGTTTATGCATGCCGGCGAGCCCCGTTAAGCTGGCCGCAGCAACCGAGGTGCCATGATAGCCCTGGCGTCGGGAAATTATTTTTTTCTTGGTCGGCTTGCCACGAATATTCTGATAGTACCAGACGAGTTTCATAGCCGTATCAATGGCTTCTGAGCCTGAATTTTGAAACAGCACTTTTGACATGGGCACCGGAGCCATTGCAAGGAGTCTGCTTGCCAGTTCAATGGCAGGCTCATTTGATTTGCTGGCAAAGGTTTGAAAGTAGGGAAGTTGTTTTAACTGCCTGGTAGCCGCGTCAATTAGCGCCTGGTCACTGTAGCCCAGGCTGGCGCACCAGAGCCCAGCCACCGCATCGATATATTTATTTCCGGCATGGTCAAACACGTGAACGCCTTCACCATGACTCATTATCATCGGACCCGTGTGCTCGTGGTTCTTCAGGTTCGATTGCGGATGAATGTGGCTGGCAATATCCTGTTGATGCGGATCGTTCATTTTCTTCTCACCGGTTTCAAGGTTACTTAGCTGTGCTTACTGTTGCATTCCCTCAGGCAAACACGTCACTGTCGAACAAACTGTTTCCAGGGTTTATCCTGATCCGGCATCTCGGCAAATGTCTTCACTTTCGCGGCTTTGCCAATAAGCCGACTCGCTTGCGTGTCGTTGACTTGCAAATAGTCTTCTATCCGCTTAATTGCCTCGCTGAGAACCGGCGTTCCATCGCTCAATACCGCCGATGCCATTTCCACGGCACTGGCACCTGCCAGCAGAAACCGTAAAACGTCTTCACCGCTACGAGCACCATTAGTTCCGACCAGAGGGAAAGCTTCCTGCCCATCCGAACACTGGTCCTCCAACGCACAGTATATTTGCGCCAGCCAATAACAGGTCAGTGGTAGATTCCAATATCCGCCAACCCCAACATTCGTATCCAGGTAAGGCCTTTGCGTCTCCAGATCAGGAATCATACCCATAAAGCGACCAGGCGCTACAACCGAGTCTGCACCTGCCCGGCGGGCAGCCAATACCAGTTGATCAACCTGTTCGCTCTGACCCGTTATCTTCACCCAGAGCGGAATTTTGATGGCCTTACGCACCGTGCTGACAATGGTTTCAATGCGGTCTGATGAACGTTCGGTGGGCACGCAGCCATCTTCCACTTCGTCTCCGTAAGGGGTACCCACATTAAGTTCAAGTATTCTAATGCCCGCTTGTTCTATCTGCTGACTCATCATCACGGCAGCATCGAGATCGGCCAGAACTAGGCTGGCGATAACATAAGCATCATAGGCCCTGGCTTCGTTATCCATCTCAACCACCATAGCTAGCCACTCCTCAAAACTTTGTGGCGTCAGCCCTGATCGGCAGATAAACGTCGCTGCCCGCTCACCAGGACCATCCGGCGCTATGACCTTCCAGTTCTCATCCAGCATCAGGTAATCGGCTTTTTTTATTTGTTCACGCGCTGCTACAGTCTCATTAGTCGACTTGGCAACAACGGCGGCTACCCCGGATTTCAATGCAGCCCTGATCCCATTACGGTCCATGACATGTTCGCCAGAGGCACAAATCAGCGGATTCTTAAGCTTTATGTTTCCCACAGACACCGCTGCCCTATCTGTCATTCTAAACCTCTCTACATTTCTGGTCTGTTAACTCAGCGTCATCTACAGGGCCTACTTTCCCCAATACGATTTTCTTCTGACAGGATGGAAAAACCTGCTCTCGGTGATCTGCCTGACTAGGTCAGAACAGGCTCATTAAGAGAATATAAGCACATCAAAGTAACTCAGCATAGCGACTATTTCAATTAAACCAAACCACTGCTAACAGTGCTTAGTGTCCTATCGTCTTAAATTAAAGATGTACCGAATTCGACTACTTTTTCTGGCAACAAATCAACGTCCTCGAGCCTGGTGCGGAAATTAGTGATACAAACTCTTAACAAAAACTCCCCTTCTATATTCGCATGAGAGGGGTATGCCCAGCCTTCTTCCTGTAGTTTTTTTAAAATATCCTGGTTAACCTTATTGATAACCTGATTGGCGAGCGGGCTACCGGCCAACTCTTTTTGGCCCGGGTTATACCGGAATGTCACAATGCTCAGGCTTTGATAGCGAAGTTCTAAAGCAGTTGTCTGGGTAATACGGTCAGCAAGGTATTGTGCCAGAGCGATGTTGCTTCCAATCATGTCAATATAGCCTTCCCGACCGGCCTGTCGCAGGCACATCCAAACCTTCAGCGCTCTAAAACCCCGCGAAGTTTGTATCCCCTGGTCACGATAAGCGACTGGTAGCGGCATAGCCTCGTCAGAGACGGGATAGTAGCCAGTCTCATGAGCGAAAGTATCTACTAGATGATTTTTGTCCTTTACCAATACGCAACCTGCCTCCAGCGGCACATAAAGCCATTTATGCGCATCCATGGCAATCGAATCGGCAAGCCCCAGATACTGGAGGTCCACTGGAGCAGACGGCAGGATAGCAGCCGCAGCACCATAACAACCATCGATATGAAACCAGATTTTCTCCCTGCTACATAGCTCTGCAATAGCTTTAATTGGATCAATGGCACCCGTGGACACAGTCCCGGCACTCGCTACAACCGCAAGTGGGAGATGGCCCGCCTTTCTATCCTCTGCAATACAAGCAGCCAAGTGAACGGTATCCATCCGCAGTTGTTCATCCGTCTCAACTCGGGTAATCGTTGCTTCACCAAAGCCCATTATGTCGACAGCTTTTTCTAACCACGCATGGGTTTCAACAGTCGCATAAAACCGGCTCTGAGCGCTATTCCTGAGACCATCGCGTCTTACCTCAACTCCGAGCGCAGCACGTCTTGCAGCGAGCAAAGCGGTAATATTGGCAACGGTTCCACCACTGACTAACAAGCCACCTGAATCGCGCGGATAAGCCATTAGCTCAGCTATCCACTGTACCGACTGCCGTTCTATTTCAGACGCCACTGGACCCACTGCCCAAGTCGCCAGGTTCGGGTTAATGGTCGCAGCCAATAGATCTGCAAGTGCACCAATAGGACTGGCCGACCCATTTATATAGGCCCAGAAACGAGGATGAGCAGTCAGCAGTGATTTTTCTATCAATAGACTGGAAACATCATTCATAACTTCATCGGCCGACAATCCCTTCGACGGAAACGCCTGATAACCAAGAAACTGTTGCGCCCGCTCAACCGCATCCGATGATTGAACTTTACGAGATCTGACACCATCAAGAAATTCGGCGATCTGGTCCACTAACTTGTGCCCTACACGTCGAAATTCTTCGCCGGTCATATCGAGCGGTGCATTTTCCAGCTCTGCCTGTTCAGAGGTCGAATTTTCAGATTTATCCATATTTTACTCTGGTAGAGTTTTATGCTGTCCTTTTGGACTGATGACCGTTGCTATCAGTTGAGCAATCCTGGAATGAAAAGCGAGATCTGCGGGAAATAAATAAGCAGGCTGACCACCACGATCTCACAAGCAAGAAACCAGAATGTACCTTTGAAAATAGTTCCCAGCGATATGCTCTCATCAACCACATTCTTAATAGCATAAACGTTCATTCCAACTGGCGGTGTCAGTAGGCCTATTTCAATAAACTTAACCACCAGGACACCAATCCAGACTAAGTTCATATCAAGTTCCCTGAACATGGGTAGTACTATCGGTAAGGTCAGTAACAATATGCCCATTGGGTCAAGAAACATACCAAGAATCAGGAAGATTACAGCAGCCACCAGTATCGCAGACAAGGGGCTTGCCACCCACACCGTGGCTAAATCGCTTATCGCGTCAGAGGTCCCAGTGATGGCAAGAAACCGGGTAAACATAATAGCGCCGACGGCAATCCAGAGGAGGCTGGTGGTACTAACCAGGGTATCGGTAATACTTTTTACAAACACGTCCTTGTTCATTCGTTTTTGCAGAATCGAGATAATCAACAGGACAAATGCACCAAAGGCTCCTCCCTCAGTCGCTGTAACGTAACCCTCATAAAAGCCAATGAGAAGACAAACGATTAAAACGAAGATTGGCCAGATGGGTAGTAAAGAATTCCATCGCATGGACCAATTAATATCGATGTTAAGCCTAGGCGCCAAAACAGGATTGAGCCAACAACGCACTATAATCATGGCGGCATAAATACTGATCGTCAGTAAACCAGGAAAAATTCCGGCCATAAATAATTTAGTCACCGACACTTCTGCAAAGATTCCAAATATAATGAAAGTAATGGAAGGCGGGATCATATTCCCCACTGTACCGGCACTGGCTACTACACCGGAAGCCAGGCCCTTTTCATAACCAGCATCTACCATTTCTGGAATAGTGATTCGACCCATGGTTGCCGCTGTCGCCAGGCTGGAACCAGATGCTGCGGCAAATCCAGCACACGAAAAATTCGCCGCCACTGCCAAACCACCGGGTACTCCGGATAGCCATAATCGGGCGGCATTGAATAACTCACTGGCCAACCGGGTATGCTGAGCGATACAACCCATTAATATAAACATGGGAATAGCCGAGAACGACCAGTGCGCGGCGAAATGGAAGGGCTCAATTCGCACCAGGTGCATTGCAATATCAAAGCCTTCGGTGACGCCAAGACCGATCACGGCAACACCAAACAGGGCAAATGCAATAGGCACTCTCAGCGCCATCAAAACTAATAGTAAGCCTATCCCGGCAAACCCTATTGAAATGTCTGACATATTACTCTTCTCTTCACATCGCGGCTGCTTTTAGTGACTATCAGTCCGAGGCACCGGTTAAAAGATAAATTGCTGACGAGCGGGAAAATTCATTGCTCTAGCGACCTTCCATCGTACTGGTGTTAACTCGACCGAGGTCATCTATCCGACGAACCGCTTCCAGTACCCAACTGAACGTCATGGCTCCAATACCCAGAGGTAAAAATAAACGACTTATCCAAACAGACAGAAATCCATCTCCGGATTCCCAAACCTCAGCAATCTGAAAACTTTCAAGCGCGGCAGTGGCAGTTTCCATTGTGACCCAACTTGATAGCACGACTACAAAAAGAACAGCCACTGTATCAATTACCTTCAGCCAAAAAACGCTAAGCGTACGAGTGAAAAGTTCAACAGAAATATGTGCCTTCTGATGGGTCACATAAGCAAGAGGCAGAAAGGTCACCGCGACCATATCGTAAACCGACACTATCTCAGTAACACCCCCTAACGGTTCTCCCAGGGCATGCCGCGAAAATATACCAGCAACAATATGCAGCATCATTGCGATGACGAAGAGACTTGCCAGAAGACACAATCCTCTACCCAGGGCAAGGTCAATTCTAGTACAAGCTTGATACAACCGAGTATTCATCTGCCCCTCTCCTGGCCCAACAATTTTTCTGTCATCACTTTATTGTCCTGTACAAAAATCTATCCCAAGGCGTTCTGCTAGAGTGCCAACGGATCGATTTTCTGATAAATATGAGTATCCAGTAACCGGGTATATTCATGCACCGCAGCCGCTAACTCTGCCTGGTCTAGCGTTTGTGCAGACATAATTCCATCTAAACTGGAGCCGGCAATTATCTTACGCCACTTATTAATATTCTGGACCAGGCTGGCAGAGACTGTATCAGGGTCTTTCGCTCCCAGCATCAAAGACATCTGATTTACCTGCGCCACTTCCTGATCGCGGAATTCAAGCCAGAATTCATCGAGTTCTTCAGATCCCTGAATAATAGGAATATCATGCTTTTTCGCTAACATCGTTGCGCGAATCGCATCGGCTACATATTGCTGAATTACGATCCGTGCAGATAAGCCAGCCTGGGCATGCCACAGGCTGATCTTCTGGTTTTTATCGAGGTTATTCCAACTATCCCGGTTAATCACCATGGTGGCGAAGCTGAATGCACCGGCGTTATATCGATAGACATAATTAACATCATCAACAATCGGTAATGATTTTAACCAGGCAATAGGCCCGACAATACAATCAACTAATCCTCTCGATAAGCCCTCAATCATATCGTTAATAGAAAGACTCACTGGAATTCCGCCTAATGCTCTCACCCAGCGCCTGTTTGCACCAATTGCCCTGAACTTCTTGCCCTCAATATCCGCCAGTGTGGTGACCTTACTTTTGCACAACATACTATAGGAACCCGCTGCAGCCCCTGATAAATAAAGAGTGTTTTTGGTAGCAAAGTCTGATTTGCAGCTAGGGCAGTCCCTCAATATGGTTTCAGTTGCTGCCGCATTAATGACAAGCTCACTTCGACCCAGATACATCAGGTCATTCATGATTACAGCGTGTTTTAAATAACTACGAGAATAGGAAGTAATCACTTCACCGGCATCAACAATACCAGCGCCAATGGAAACAAGAGAGGTCCGAGAATCGAATAGTTGTGATCCGGGTATTAGTTTTATATCGACTGTTCCAGATAGTTCCTCAATCATAGGGCGAACCCCATACACGTTGGTGGCATTGTCAGGCGCAGCCGTATTGCCATAGATAATGGTCTGTGCAAACAGCTCTGGAGATAGCAGGGTTATCAGTAACCCGGGCAATAACCAGTTCCGGTAAGAGCGTTGCATTTTCTTCCACTGTTTTGCCATAACAAACCTCTGTATAACTATAGGCTACAAGCTAGGCTGAGTCGTTTGTATCGACAGTTCCAATATTTTTAAAAGCCCGATTGAAATAACCGTTATTTTTTACTCACAATATTGTACCAGCATAAGTTATTAGCTCAGGCTTTGAAGCTGAGCGTTCTAAACTAAGCGCTCCAAATACACGGCAATGCTGGCTCGTCTCGCAGAGATTCGCCGGGCGCTACAGAAACATGCTCCTGGGTTACCGTTGGATCAGCTCCTTCATGGGGGTGCCAGATCACATCATCCCCTAACCACCGAGTCGACATGGCGGCTCGGCGCTCGGTCACAGATATATTTCCAGGAGCCCAATGCAGTATCCAGGCAGAAAATAAAATCGCATCTCCCGGCTCCACATCAAAACCAATGATATCGTAGGCAGACCGGTTGGCTTCAATTGGCGGCACTGGCTCGCCTTCTGCTGCTTTAGTCCAGGCTACATTTGGATTCCCTTTAGTACCAAAAACCTCAGGCATATAATATCTATTAGTCAAATGAGAGCCACGAATAAACTCAAGGGAACTTTCTGCGACGCTTGCTTTAGTCAGGGCAACCCACATCGAGCAAATCTGCTTGCCCAGAAATGGCCAGTAAGGAACATCCTGATGCCAGGGTGTGACGGCATCGGTTCCTGGCTCCTTAACCAGAAGATGGTCAAAATAAAAACGTGCTGTTGAGCTTTGCATGGCCTGCGCTGCAATCTGGGCACACCCGGACTCGTAGACGAATGCTTTTACTTCGGCATTTTCCTGCCACAGATAGCGATCCGTAAACATCCTGTTTAGCGGGCTATTAGGGTTAGCATCATTAGCCCATTTACTCGGTCGTTGTAACTGATTTGTGACAACCCTGTTGAGACGTTCTACCCAATTCAGGTCGACCGCATTTTTCACTAATATTGCGCCATTGCGATTAAATTCTCCGATTTCTAAATCCGAAAGCGTTGTTGTCATACTGCTTCTCTAAGTCAGTTTATGTCCTGGCAGTGCTTGTCTGCTAAAGAAGAATACCCAGATTTGGCCGGCTAATAAAACAATTTGTGAAGAGGACATGGCGCCTGATAAGGGATACAGCTATTTTGCCACTAAGCACCGTGGGAATTTCAATCAAAAAAGGTAGTATCTTCAAGTATCTTCAAGTATCTACGGCTTGATTGACTTGGCAGAACGTTGATCCCAAAAAAGTGGACCGCATAAAATCAAGCTCCAATAAACAGAAGCAAAACAGAATAGGATGTTTAACTATATTAAGGCATAAAAAAAGAGCCCTGCTTTAGCAGGGCTCTTTTTTATTGATACAACCATCATTTGCTAAAAAGAAGAAAGGAGCAGGCATTGGGGGGGGATTGGGGAGAGCCTGCTCCCTTTTCTCTATATTGACAGGACTAGAACGTGTAAGAAGCTCTAATACCAATCACTCTTTTATCTGCCAGAGAAACTGACAGTATCCTTGGACCAGCGGCAGTAGTAACACCGTCACCAAATCCACCCGTGATACCAGACAAGTCATACATCTGTTGCAGGCCCTTGGGCTGATCATCTTCAAAGCAGTTCGTGCAATAAACTTCAAGTCTATAGCTATCTGTTTCGATACCCGATCTCAGGTTAACCTTCATACCTTCACCGGTATGAGCAAGCATTGCATTAGATGCATACATTTTACCTGTATACAGCACATCCATTCTCGCAAACAAATCGCTAGCAGCACCCAGACCCCTTATATAGTTTGCAGATACACTGCCACTGTTCTTAGGATATCTGGAAAACTGATTACCAATAACCGCGTCTCGGTCACCCATCAAATCGAATGTATCGGCACTTTGAAAGCCAGACTGAATTTCACTGTCATTCAATGCATAGGTGAAATCGACCGACCATGAGTCATTCAGCCTTACGGTTCCATCCAGCTCTAAACCTGACAGTTCAGCATCGCCACCCTGAGAAGTCGTATTACCGCTTATGACTACCGGGCTACCGTCATCACCAGTATATGACACTGCAAATAAAGGCGTATGCACATTACTCAGGTCAGTCTGATAATAGGCGAGAGAGATGAATCCGCGGCCATCAAGAATCGTGCTCTTAATCCCTATTTCAATATTCTGAGACTCTTCTTCGTCGATCTTAACACCAGCCCCACCGGTCTGTTGCTTGACCTCTGCAAGCTGACTTTCCGTCAGGCTAGCCAAGGAAGGATTAAACAGCCCAGGGAGCGTGCCCTCTGAATAACTGAAGTAAATCGTATTGTCATCATTAGGCTTATAATCAAGGATCAATCTAGGTAACGTAGACTTGAAGACAGCCTGCTGAACATTAGTGCGTTCACCAACCGCTCCACCAGAATATGGACCAATACCACCTGATGTTACATCGTCTTCCTGTCTTCGAATATCAACACTCAACGTTAACTTCTCAGTAATATCAGCTTCAATAGAAGCGTAGTACGAAGAGGTATTAACAATATCCCATTTGAAGTCATTGTTATTCGAAGTTACGTCGCCATAGTTACCACAGACGTTACTCGCATCCAAGGTTCCACCAAACAGATAGTATGGGTTGTAGCAGACAGGAGTACCCCCGTTCGCTACCAGAGTTTCGTTATTGAGCCCATCGTTCGGGAAATAAACAATCATCGAACCAATGTTCTGGGTGAACCAATCCATGTCGACGTCACTATAACCAACCATCCATCGCACTCTTTGGTCCTGGGCCGAACTTAAACGGAACTCTATCGAGCTATCCTGCATTGAATTCATTCTTAAATCAGATGCATCTGCTGGATGATTAGCACCCCACGACCCAAACATGCCACCGCCCATGCCCTGCAGATATAGCCCTTCAGTCACACGTCGGTCCAAATCATTATGGCTGCTGTAAGCATTTTCATGCTGAGCGGAGACAAGGTTCAAACTCATACCATTGTTGAAATTTACGTCAACAACAATGCTGAGTTCTTCCGCTTCTCTTTCCATTCCAAAGTGCTTCGGTACAAGAAAATCAGGCACATCCATGACGCCATTGGCAATCGGAAACAGGTGTTCATCGGTTCGCAGACCAAGCAAAGTAAGCGCTCGGACCGATCCGGTATCCTGGCCAATTTCAGCACTAGTCGGCACCTCAACCTGTCCACAAACAGTAGTTGCTGGTACTAAATCCGCACCGAAATCCCAAGGCACCATGTGAGCTGCACCCCATCTTTCTACCGTTCCACCTGGGCTACAATTGTGATGACCACTTCGGTAATCATACGCGGTTCCTGCATCAGGACCGTCGCTGTCTTCCCATGTATGGTAGCGCGCTTTAATCTTAAAATTATCTGAAGGTTCGAATACAACTGTTAAGGCAACATCATCTGTCGACTGTTCACCTAACTTCTGACCGCCAACATTAGAGTTATCGTACATGCCATCCATTTCATAGGTACTGGCAGATAAACGGTAACCCAACATATCTCCTGCGGGGCCTTCTAAAGTGATACCGGTTCGTTGAGTACCATGAGACCCGATTTCAGCACTCACTCTTGCAGAAAATTCTCCACCAGGGTCTTTAGTAACAACATTAATCGCACCAGTATAAGTTGATCGACCAAAATGAGCGCCTTGAGGACCTTTCAGGACTTCAATTCGTTCAACATTTTCAATGCCACCAAATTCTGCACCAACCGAAGCTGCACCATCAATAAACATGGTAGAAGCTTGACGGGTTGGAATGTCAGTTCTTGGATTCATTCCTCTGAAAATAAGTCTTTTGTGTGTTCGACTATTCTTACCGACATTATTATCTGAATAGAAGAAACCCGGCGTATACGCCACCACATCTGAGAGTTGATTGATTCCTCTAATCTCAATCTGTTGTGATGTTAAAGCCGTTATTGTATAAGGCGCATCAGCGAGTGATTCGTCCTTTTTTCTAGCTGTAACTGTTATTTCTTCAATCGCCAGAGCCTTTTCTTCGGCGTAAATGCTCGGGATTGAAACAAACAACATCAAAACCACTGCTAGTGTCGATGCCGTTAATTTGTGAATCAATTTCATTTTTTAGCCCCCTAATTGTTATTTATCCTTTGGACCTAATCCAATCGAAAAACCCTAGATCCTCGCATAGTGATCATTCGATAAATAAAATATAGAACAATTTTTAGCAAAGGTAAAGTTTATTTATCATTTGATTAATTAGAATTAAAACCAGGCTAGCTGACCTTATAGAAGCTACATCACTATCCCACAATGCTGCCTGGCCAAAATCGAACCCGCGGCTACTGACATTTCGACTCTCAGAATGACTTAAGTTAGCGTAACCGTATTTTACTATTGAGGTGAGCTTCGCAAATCAAGGCGTTTACTGTACCCTGACATGACTAAATAAAATTGCTGAAATGCCAGGCCTCAGCAAACGACCTGGCAGGATTGGCGAAGAAGAGAATATCATGACCAAACCCGCACAACAGCAATCCAAACAAACTCGCGCCATGCCAAGTGCGGTAGGCGTTGAACAGAAAACCGCTATCCCGCCAGCTTCGGAGGTCGACCTGGCAGATATACTGCCCGTCAATCCCAGGCTATTCAGTGAGAATAGATGGCAGGAATATTTTGCGCGGCTGCGTGCAGAAGACCCGGTTCACTTTAATGAAACTGAAATGGCTGGTCGATTTTGGTCATTGACTCGTTACGAAGATATCAAACGCGTAGACGCCGACTGGTCCGCATTTTCATCTGCCAACGGTATAACCTTGGGCTTTCCTGTTGGCACCGAATTACCAGAAGGTGCCTTGAACCTGTCAACCTTCATTGCCATGGACCCACCAACCCATGATGTTCAGCGCAAAACCGTCACCGGAGTGGTCGCGCCAAGCAACTTAGTCAACCTCGAGCCACTCATCCGCGAACGAACCCAGCGCGTTCTTGATAACCTTCCTGAAAACGAAACATTTGACTGGGTCGATACCGTCTCCATTGAACTGACAACCATGATGCTGGCCACTTTATTTGATTTCCCATTTGAAGATAGGCGCAAGCTCACTCGCTGGTCTGATATCACCTTTGCGATTCCGCAGCCGGGCGGCATCATTGAATCCATGGAGCAGCGTCGGGATGAAATGCTCGAATGCCTCGAGTACTTCATGCGGCTTAAGGCTGAGCGGATTGAAAACCCCGGCAGCGACCTGGTTTCTATGCTCGCCCATGGTGAAGACACCCGAGACATGCCTCCTTTCGAGTATTTAGGGAATCTACTCCTGTTAATTGTCGGCGGTAACGATACCACGCGAAATACCATGTCCGGCAGCATCTATGCCTTGAACCAGTTCCCGGAACAGTACGACAAATTAATCCAAAAACCGGCTTTAATCCCGAACATGGTGGCAGAGGTGATTCGCTGGCAAACCCCGTTAGCCTACATGCGCCGCACAGCCAATCATGATTGCGACATCGGCGGCAAAGCGATTAAAGCCGGCGACCAGCTATTGATGTGGTACGTATCTGGAAACCGAGATGACGCCGTATTCGAAAATGCCGACAGTTTTGATATCGAACGAGCCAATGCCAGGCATCATCTTTCCTTCGGGTTTGGTATCCATCGCTGCATGGGAAATCGATTAGCCGAACTCCAGCTAAGAATTCTTTGGGAGGAGATCCTCAAGCGCTTCGATCGGATCGAGGTACTCGAGGAACCAAATCGAACCCTGTCTTCATTTGTCAAAGGCTATACTTATATGCCCGTTCGCGTCACTCGAAAGAAAGCCCTTTAAATTGCGCAGGCCCAGCACTGCGTCAGATCCGGTCTCGACACATACTGCTGACGATAGCGCTAGCGGTGCAAGTACTCGGACGAGTCCCTGGTTACCGAGCCGGTAGAGGCGTTTAACCGGTTAATAGCAGGAGCACATACTCTCGCTGCAACAGCGAATCTGAATTCGTACTTTCAGGGCAACTAACCTAAAAATGAACTAGCAGAGGCAACCATGAGCTGGATAAACCACGTGCCATACAGTGAAGCCACCGGTAAATTACTTAAACTCTATAACCGGGTCAAAGGCCCTGATAATAACGTCGACAATATTATGCTTGCCCATAGCTTACGACCGCAATCCATGGAAGGGCACATGACCCTTTACAAAAATGTGCTACATCATTCAAGCAATCAAATCCCTAAATGGTTTTTAGAAGCCCTGGGGGTTTACACCAGCATTAAAAATGCCTGTCATTACTGCGTCGAACACCACTTTGCTGGAATGACTCGGCTGGTCGATAACCTGCCGAGATCAACAGCGATTCGAGAGGCGCTGGAAACCGATTATTTTGAAGCGGTTTTTGACAAAAGACAGTCTGCCGCACTTATTTATGCAGCCAAACTGACGCAACACCCCGGCGATATGATCAAATCCGATATCCAACAGCTACGTGCACAGGGCTGGAGCGATGGCGAAATTCTAGAGATCAACCAAGTCGTCGCCTATTTTAATTATGCGAACCGCACAGTTCTTGGTCTGGGTGTTGTCGCTGATGGAGATATCATCGGTCTATCACCTAACAATTCTGATGATCCAAACAATTGGAACCATACCTGAACCACTAAAACCGTCACGACGGTCGCAACAGCATCATGCCAAGCCAAGCGGTTACCTGGCGTTACCAAGGCTTGGAGTCGCCTCTCCAACGACAGCCTTAAAGAATCCGAATCGGCAAAACTAAACCAGGATTCGACCGAATTAAACCTGCTTCAAATTTACTGGCAATGGTTAGCATTTAATGCGCTCCAGTGCCGGGTCATAGAGTGGCTTCAAAGATGCCTGTGCGCTGAATCGCTGATCCGCGATTTCTATCTCCCAGTCACCTGAAGCAATAATTTTCGCGGTCAATGGCGCTTTCGTACGAGCAAATCCTATACCGACTGACCCACCCAGCGTATGACCATAGGCACCCACCTGAAGGTATCCGACCTCACTGCCATCCAGGTAAATCAATTCGTTTCCATACAGCAACGGTTGCGGGTCTTTTAACAGAAACTGCAGCATCCGACAGTTGGGCACGCCCCGCTCCTTAATTGCCGCGAGTGCATCCCGGCCGATAAACCCACCCGCTTTGTCCAGTTTTACAGCAAAGCCTAAGCCTGCCTCAATGGGATTATCGGTATTATCGACATCCACTCCAAAGTCTCGATAAGCTTTCTCTAACCGCAACGAACTCAGCGTCTGCATCCCGGCATGACGCAGCCCAAACTGCTCACCTGCTTCAACCAGCTGGTCATACACCTGAGTGGCATTAATAGTCGGCACATGAAGCTCCCACCCTAATTCACCCACATAAGTTACCCGGATCGCCAGGACACAGGCATAACCTATGTCGATTTCTTTAGCGGTCAGGTAAGGGAAGGCTGCGTTGCTCATATCTGTAAAACTGATCTCCTGCATCAGTCTTCTCGCATTAGGACCATGGACATTAAGCTGCACCGTCGCGGCGGTCGCGTCAAAGATGGTGACAAACTCATCCGGCTTGATATACCGCCTCAACCGCATCTCAGTGTGTCCATGCGCATTTTCTCCACAGATCACCAGAAACTGATCCGATGCCAGCCGAGTAACCGTCAGGTCCCCCTCGAAGCCCCCTGCTTCATTCACCCATTGCGTGTAAACAATTCTTCCGGGTTCAACGTCAACCTGGTTACAGCTGAGCCGGCTCAGTAGCGCACAGGCATCTCGACCCTGCACCCTAAATTTGGACATGAAGGACATATCCATCAGGATGACAGCCTCTCTGGCGGCGCGATGTTCTTCAGCGTGCCAAGCCCACCAATTCTGCCGGAACCAGCTGTACTTTTCGATTCTGGCCTGTGCTGGTGACGGTGCAAACCAGTCAGTCATTTCCCAACCATGACCCTCAGTAAAAAATGCGCCAGCGGCAACTAAACGATCATGAAGCACTGATCTCTTAACATTTCGGGCGCTTTGGGGCGCGTCATTGTGATAATGCTGGCCAAACAAGCGCCCTAACAATTCTGGTGTTCGATCTCTCCGGAAGGCAGGCGTATTTTCAGATCGAGTGAATCGATTAACATTGATCGCTGTAACATCGACCGGTGCCAAGCCATCAACGATCCACCGCGCCAGGACATGACCGATTCCAGCCCCATTTAGAATGCCAAGGGAATTCAAACCGGCGGCCACATAACAGTTGCGAACTTCCGGGGTTTCACCCACCAGCGGGGCAAGGTCCGGCGTAAAACTCTCAGGACCGCAGAAAAACTTCCTTACACCAGAATTTAGCGCAGAAGGCACGCGGCTGAATGCCTTTTCAAGATGAGGCGCCATCCTATCCCAGTCAGGCGTAATTTCACCAAAGGAGAACGTATCGGGGATACGATTCAGATTCCATGGGACTGCGTCTGGCTCGAACAGGCCCAGCATCAAGCCGCCCACTTCCTCTCGATAATAGGTATAAGTAGACGGGTCCTCGAGAACGGGAAGTTCTCGGGAAAGCCCAGCAATCGTCTCAGTAATCAAGTAATAGTGTTCAGCCGCCTGTAAGGGTAGGTTTATGCCTGCCGATGCACCCAGTTGGCGCGACCACATACCCGCGCAGATAACCACATTTTCAGCGGTAATTAATTCACCCGTGGCCAGGCGGACCCCTGTGGCTAAACCATTCTTGGTCATGATCTCAACTACCGTGACACCCTCAAAGAACCGGGCCCCACCCATGCGAGCACCCTTGGCTAACGACATAGTCACGTCAACAGGATTCGCCCGGCCGTCCTCAGGGATATAAAAAGCCGCTAACACATCGCTTAAATCACCGATAGGAAATAACGCCTGCGCCTGCTGGGTAGAAATCTCGCGCATATTAATACCGTGCCGGCGCATGAAGGGTGCCAGTCTGCGCATCTCATGCAATCGTTCTTCATTGCTGGCAATCTGCAGATAACCCACGTCCCGAAAGCCAGTTGATACTCCGGTTTCCTGCTCTAAATTGGCATATAGCTCACGGCCATGCGTATAGATTTCACACTCAGATTCTGATTTCAATAAGCCAGCGACAATGAGTCCGGCCGCATGCCAGGTTGTCCCGGAGGTCAACTGCCCCTGCTCCAGAACAATGACATCTTTCATACCGAGCTTTGTTAAATGGTAAGCCGTATTACAGCCGATTGAACCACCACCAATAATCAAGGTCTGGGCCTGACTGGGAAGCGCAGTTGCCATGTTTGTTCACCCCTGTCTATCGCGCGAGAAAATTACCCTTTAGCTTAGCCTAATGCTAATTCTAGTCACTAATGTAACCCCTGTTTTGCTGCATTCGTCTAGAACACATTGCCATTTCCTCTGCTCAAAATAGGCAGTGGCCTCCTCAGGTCAACGCAAAACAAATAGATCGAACGTATCAACCCTAATCGAGCTATCCTTTTTTAAAGCCTTTCTTGCAGCCTTTGTTGAAGCCTTTGTTGAAGCCTTTGTTGGAGCCTTTGTTGGAGCCTTTGTTAAAGTCTTTGTTAAAGTCTTTGTTAAAGCCAGTATCAAAACGTTCATCCATGATCACGGTCACAAATAGCGTCATTGGAAGATCACATACCCTCCGCGTCGATTGTCCAAAAGGGTGTTAACTAACCCGGCTGCCATCCGAATTGAAACTTGAATTGCTTAAAAACACACTGCCTGAACATCATCAATCAAGAATATTGTTTCGCGCCGCATCTAACCGGAACTCGGCAAGCATCTCGCTGAGCACAGCCGGTCTTGTCCTAGCCAGGTCATGACGTTCATAGGGGTCCGTCGCAAGATCGTAGAGCTCCCAGTCGGCATCGAGTTCTTTGAGGAGCTTCCAACGACCCCGCTGCATAAAATGCTTTCCTGCCGCCGATAGCGTTATCGCTTCGTCGTCAGGATGTACGGAAGAAACATCACCCCGTAGGATGCCAGCAAATGATTTCCCCCGTACCGGCATAATATGCCGATCCCTGAAATTTGGAGCAGGATGGTCAATCCCGGCCAATTCAAGCAGGCTGGGGAGGACATCCATATTATTGAGGTAGTGGCTGTACACAGAGGCTGGGCGCTGAATTCTAGACCAGTTAGCAAAAGCTGCTACGCGCACGCCACCTTCATACACCGTCCCTTTTCCATCTCGAAATGGAGCATTAACCGCATCAGACCAACCTTGCCCCATGTTTGCCCAGGAACTACCGCTACCCAGGTTTTCAGGCCGATTGTCAAAAGACCGACCATTCAGATAGCTGGGTGGGCCACCGAATACCGGGCCACCCTGAGCACCATTGTCATTGATGACCAGGATCAGCGTGTTTTCAAGTGCACCCAGGGTCCGCAGGTGATTCAGCAGCCGGCCAACTTCCTCATCAAGATGAGCAATCATGGCTGCATAAATCTGCATGACTTTAATCTGCAGCGCTTTTTCCTCGGCGTCGAGACTGTCCCAGGGTATTGCTTTGGATGGGTAGGCGTTGTTGTTAACGCCTTCAGGCAGAACGCCGGCCAGCGCAGCTCCGGCAAGACGCTGGCCTCGCAATCGATCATAACCGTCGTCATAGCTGGCCGCATCGGAATGCTTCATGCCGGGCGGCGTGTGTAACGGCCAATGTGGTGCTGTAGGTGCAAACAAGGCAAAAAATGGCTGGTCGCTTCCTCGATCTTCCTCGAAGAACGAAATCAGTTGATCTGTGAACAGTGTGGTCGAATAAATGGGATCCTCGGATTCAGTGACTGCTTTCCCGTTATAGGTGTATCGGGACTCATGAAACAGGGCCTGGTAGTGGCCTCCACCGCTGGGAACTAGGGCAAATGCCTTGTCAAAACCACGTTCAGTGGGATCCAGCGCCCGTGGCCCACCGAGGCCCCACTTACCGGCAAGATAGGTGCGGTAACCGGCGTCGGCCAAAATCTCAGGAAGGGTAGCAACTCGATCGACAAGGTATCGATCATAGTTTTTTTCTCCGCGAAAACGTTCAATATCTCGTTGTGTGCCTAGCCCGGCTTCGTGATTGCCAGTGCCGGACATCAACATAGCCCTTGATGGCGCACAGCTGAGATGTCCATGGAAATTGGTAAACCGAATCCCATTTAATGCCAAAGTGTCAAGATTAGGCGTTTTCATATCACGACCACCAAATGCACCAAAGTCGGTAAAACCCATGTCATCGGTCATAATAACGAGGAAGTTCGGCCGGTCAGCCGCGGCACTGAGCCGTTCTGCTGGTTCATTCGGACTGCAAGCTACCAGCCCGAACAGCAATAGCAAACGCCCAGAAAATCTCACCAGAGCATTAAAGAGCATCAGGCCTTTCCTGCAACGGACACCAATGTGCCCACTTAGCTGTAAAATCTGCTGCCATTTCATGTCAGACACTTTATACACTCCAAAATCCAGGTGCACCTACCAATAGAATGTCGGTCTCTGTATCAACTCAGCGGAGACCAGAAGCCAGACGTAAGGACAATTCGACAACTGCTCGACCTGAGCTACCCCAGGACCAAACCCTGTCAGGGATAATAAACCCCATATCAATCAGATTTGCTACAACACAAACCCATCGTCATCTTCTAAAACAAAAGGTTCGGCAAATAAGTTGCGATCTCAGGGAAGATGGCAATGATGATCATGCCCAAGAGCATAATGAACCAATAGGGCGCAGAGTATCTAAAAATGCGCATGACTGAAATACCATCATCTAAATCCTCAGCCCGAATTGCAGCCTTCACGGTATACACCAATAAGCCAAATGGGGGTGTCAGCAAACCGGCTTCGATGGCAATGATACCCATGATGGCAAAAGCGATTGGGTCATAACCCAGGCTGACGGCAATCGGTTCGAAAATGGTAACGGTCAGGAGCATGATTGAAATCGAATCAATCACCATACCCAGAAGAAACCAGATCCCTACCATGAGCGCTAGTATCATCCATGGCAACATGTCCGTGTCCAGAAACAGACCCTGAATTGCACTTGATACGCCGGTCATCGCCAGCGTTCTGGAATACAGTGAGGCTGCGACCAATAGCAGTAGAATCGGCGCCGATGTACGCCCAACCGAAAGAATGGAATCAATCACACCTCTGTAACGCATGCCCTTGGCGATGGCCATCACCAGTCCGATGAACGCACCCACTCCAGCACCTTCGGTGGGCGTAAATACACCGAACCAGATTCCGCCCAACACGGCCAGTACAACCAGAACGATACCCAGCCCACTGATCCAGACTTGGATTGCTTGCACATCCGAACCAGCCATGTCAGGCAAGACGGAAGCTAAATCTTTATCCTTACCCTCCCCTACCAAATCTGGTCTGAGTAGCGCCATGGCCAACACGTAAACAATAAATAAACTCAGTAGCAGCAGACCGGGTAACACCCCTGCCAAAAAAATCTGCCCTATTGATTGCTCGGTTAACAACCCCCAGACGATCATCATCACACTGGGTGGAATCAGCATGCCCAGACAGCTCGACCCGGCTATGGAACCCAGGGCAAACCCTGGTTCATAACCAAACCGCTTCATCTCGGGATAAGCAATCCGAGAAAACGCGGCGGCTGAGGCAATGCTGACCCCGGTAACAAAAGAGAAGATGGCATTACCCAATAAGGTCGCCAGAGCGAGCCGGCCAGGAATCCGCTTAAGGCCCTTTTGTATGGCACGGTATACATCTGTCACCGCCCCGGATTTGCCGATAAATTCACCCATCAGCATAAACAGCGGAATCACTGCAAATTCGTAAGAACGCAGCGATTCATAAGCGGTACTGGCCAGCATTTTGAGAACGATGTCGAAATTGCCACCCGTCACTAGATAGATACCCAGCGCACTGGTGGAACCCAAAGCCACAGCAATATGCACGCCCAGCGCCACCATCAGCAACAGGCTGATAATTAGGACCGTTGCTATATCCGCTTCGAACATCAGCCTTTCACCAATGAAGTCAAACAGCAGAGTATCCTGATTAATCTATGCATCATTCTGCTCAGGCTGGAAAATATCCAGGTAAATCATGATGAAGTAATTAAAACAGGCAACGGCACTGCCAAAAAGAATAAGGAAGCGGGTAGGCCAGGTGGGGACGCGAAGCGCCCCTTCGCCCTCATATTCGCCGGCCACCCAGGCATGCTCAGCCATATCCCAACCGCCGACCAGGATCATCAAAAAGAACCCGGCTCCCAGGCAATGGCCCAGCGCCAGGGCACAGCGCTGCAGCCAATTGGGAAACGACTGCACCAGAAACTCCGCGCGTAACATTGAGCGACTGCGAACGGCGTAGCCCGCCTGCAGAAACACGATCATAACAATTGAATTCATCACGACTTCTCGGACCCCGTAGACAGGCGAGTCGAAAACGTTGCGACCGACGATATCGGCAACAATAAAAAATGTCAGGATAAATGCCCAGGCGGCGGCAAGCACCATAAGAAACCTGGACAATCGATCACTCAAAATGACGATGGACATGGGTTAATCCTCTCTCGAATTACGTGTCGATGTGTTCGAATTTAGTGACCAGTCGCATGAAAACTAACCTGCTTTCAATCAAGCTCGTAACGCACCGGCCAGGTATGACCATGATCCTCAGCTGCTTTTAAGGTGGTCTCCAGCACCAATTTAGCTGGCAGGCCCTTGGCCTCGAGTTCCGAGACCATCTCACCAGGCCACTCGCGCAACGCATTTGCCCATTCCAGCTTAACCTCCGGACTCACCTGTTTGACGGTGATCAGTTCTTCCAACGTACTAACATCCCTGCCATATCTGTCCAGATTATGTTGGCCAGTTAATTCTTCGAAGTCAGCTGCAACTTCAAGCATAATTTCCTGGACTTCAGTGGGTAGTCTATTCCAGGTATTCAGGTTGATGGTCAGGCCATGCCAGGTAATGGAACCAAAGCCAACCATCGTATAGTAAGGGCCGACTTCATGGAGCTTGAGCTGGACCCAGGCGCTGGGGAACATAATCCAGCCCTCATAAACATGAGTCCGTATGCCAGTGTAGGCTTCAGGCAGCGAACCCTGCACGGGAATCGCGTTGGCATACCGCAGCCAGTTCAAGTTAAGCCCCGCCCCTGAAATCTTCACACCTTGCAAATCACTCACCGTGTCCCAGTCAAAAGAAGTGCCAAGGTTGTAACCCGCATCTGCAATACGCGATAACAATTTCTGATCAAACTGGTCTTCAAAAACCTCGGTTAAAAAAGGGACCCTATCGTAAACGTCCTGGGCTACCTTCAGGCTGACAGTTGGGTCCATGGAACCAAATGGCAGCATGGCCTGGAATGCATGCAGTGGCAGATTTGATGGCTCAAAACAGTAGCAAAACCCACCGATATCTACGATGCCATTCTGAACACCCTCAAGCGTCTCAGCCACCTTGACGATGGAGCCGCCATAACCCTCTATAAAACGCACGGAATGCTCGGTACGTTCTTCGACCCGCCGTTTTAATTCCGGCTGGAAAAACTCCTTCATCAATGCCACATACACTACGCCTGGTGGATGACCACTGGCTATCCTCAACATAATACGGTCAGCTTGGGCCATACTGCTCAACGAGATCAGCAGCACGCCCTGCACAAGAACGATGGTTACCAGGTGCCAACTTTTAACGGTTAATAATTTCATAGATTGGTCTGTCAGAGCGATTAAATCCCGGGGGAGTATAAACCAAGAATGGCAAACTAAGGGAATTCTGGTTAGCAGCATGTCTAACTTGAATGCAGTCTGGCCTAAAACAATGGCTTAAATTAACAAGCAACCACCTTCAGGATGGAGCCAATTTATCACTTGGGTTTCTCTACCATCGGTACAAACTGGGAGCCACCATAGGTCTGTTCGGTGGGTAAAATTTCCATCTGACTAACATTGACCCGCCATGGCGCTGTAACGCAGTAGACAATGGCATTGGCAATATCGTCCGCTACTAGATCCTCGCAATGATTATCGACCGTTTTTTGGCGTTGCGCATCATCGTCAATCGCCACATCATAAAATTCTGAGATAACGCGCCCGGGATTTATTTCAGTGACGCGGATTCCCGTACCTTGTAGCTCCATGCGCAGGTCACGACTTAACTTATGTATGGCACCCTTGGTCGCGCCATACAGCGCCGCGGGCAATGGATATAACGCTGTAACTGAACTCATATTAACGATATGACCCAGCCCTCGCTCGATCATGCCAGGCAGAACCGCTTTAATCATCAGGATGGCGGAGGTCACATTGGTATCCACCGTCATCTCGATATCCTCGATTTCAGCATCCCAAACCGCACCAAGCGCACGCCCGAGCCCGGCATTGTTAATCAATATATCGAACTCATTATTTTCACCCAGTTCTTTAACGGCTTGGCGATCCCGCACATCCAATTCGACCGGGATACAGCCCGTCTCTTCAGCCAGCTTCTCGAGCCTGTCTAGCCTCCGTGCGGCCGCATAAACCATCATCCCCTGGGCCCGCAGCGCGCGTGCGGTAGCCTCACCAATACCACTGGATGCCCCGGTTACCAGAACTCTTTTAGTCATGGCTTTATCCGTTCCTGACTCCATCTCATTACTCCTTGGTATTGTTCTTTTTTTACAGCAGCGCGGACCCGATTTCAAAACATTCACCGTAGAGCCTATCGATCAGGTATGGGGTCCATTTAATCTGGCAGAAAGGTCTGCTCAATTCGTCTGAAAGTTCATCTATGGGTTATCCTACCGAAGCTGAAACAGCCCGGTCTTGACTTTACTACACCACTAGAACGAAGTGCCTTTCCCACTTTCGATCCGGATGCTCTACTGAATTTCCGCCGCATTCTAGCAAAGAAGCAGAAACGCTTTCCAGCATCAGCCCACCAAATGGACAACGGCGATGCCTGAAAACGTGTTTAGATCCGACGTGAATCATAGGCCCAATGCAACAGCGCCTGGCGCTGTTTCCTTCTACAACTGAAATCAAATGGTTCACAGTATTTCCTGATAGCACCAGCATGTCGCCTAAACGCATACCAACGATTGATCTGCCTGAGATCCTCATCGTCAGTACGACGACCCATATAATACCGGCAATACCATTGAAACCATCCTCGGGGATCCTGTGGGTTTATCCAGCCTTTCCTCACCCACTCTTCAAGCGGTTGCGATGCGTCGATAGAAAAATAATTAAGGGTAATATCTTTCCCAGTCGGACTCATCCTGGCCTCGGTAAACCAATCATCAGGGAATTCGTGGGTACAGTCAGTTAAATACTTCCCACCAAATACGCCGAGAGCCAACATCTCTTTAGGCGTGAGTTCGGGCTGAAATTTCGGATTGAAATTTTTCCCTGGTGACGCTTCTAACTCATAAACATAGTTTCGCTGCATCTTGTCGTTAACTACAATTGTGTTCATTCCTTGGTACCAATATCTCTCAACTATCGAAGCAAAAATATCGAAACAAAAATCGGTTTGTTTACTGCCACAGGAGGACTATTACTTTGATAAGCTCCTCTGCCTAAACCACTTAACGAGCTATTCTTAAACCCAAACCTGACTCAACCGTTTAACTCACGAACGACTCAGAAAAGCGATCATGCCTAATACCCACTATCATCAATCGTCTGGTAAGCCCGAGCCTGTCACCGAAAAATACACTCGAACATGGATGCCGGGATTATGGCTCCGCCAGAATAGGCCAGGGTCCTACCATAGAGCTACTGGATTAATGATCATTTGTACCGCACCCTTTAAGCGCGCCTGCCCGAGCACGAACATGAATTCATTGACTTCCTCGTTTGCCAAACGACCCGTATTCATGGTTTCAAGAATGAAAACGCCGTTCTCCTTGAGCAGGGTTATGTGTTCATAAAAAACCTTATCCCCCTCCTGCGGAGGCACTGCGCCCAGCCCCCAGGTATCCGCACCAACGGCCATGGGCTTGAATGAAGCTAAATAAACTGCAGCTTCATTGCTGATTCCTGGTATCGTGCTGACCCACAGATCTGGATCACTTTTCAACTTGGCATCAGTCCAACCGGTATGAAACAGAATCACGTCACCCTGGCGAAATTCAACGCCTTGAAGCTTCGCTGCCTGCTTTATATCCACCGAGCTAATCGGCTGCCCAGCAGACATTGAATCGACACCATAATACTGGGCCATATTTAACAAAACGCCTCGGCCCACGAGCGGTGGCACTTTTTCAATACCCAACTTGGTCAATCCGCTGATGTCGGAAAAGTCCTTACCCTGATTGCAGTTATAAAACTGACCTGATTCTCCCATATGACCAAGGCCATCAAGCTGAGGCCCTGAACCTAACCACATTTGCAGAACATCATCGTTGTAGTTGGATTCCCAGCCATATATCTCGGCTCCATCCAAACCAAACTGCTGGCCTGGTTGTACCACCTGCAGCCGGGTATAACGTGGCGGGAAAGCTGGCATCCCTGGCTCAATGACAATACCCAGGGGGTGGGTCTTTCCCTGCTTGATCAGCTTGCTGGCGAGAATCACCTGGTCCTGGGTAACGTAATTTGCGGCGCCTATTTCATCTTCAGCACCCCACTTAGAAGGTTTACAAACGGGATCTGACCAGACATTAAAAGAAAGCATCAAACCTATAAAAGCGGGAATTTGTAGGATACGTATCGCATTTTTCATCTCAATCTCCTCTGAAGTTAAACAGCCTCTGCCATTATCTACCAAAAAGCTTTCAATTTACTTCGGCTTCAACTTAGTTAATTACACTACTCAAACGACTAATGCCAATACTGCGTTATCTTTAATCAACAACGACGGCTGTTTTAGCTTGAGTCGCAGTCGTTTTCAGGGTTGCCAGGATGCTTCGATAGCAACCCCAGTTAAGCTGCTAAACCCCTGGATCTACCAATAAAAATAGGATTTGGCGGTTGACGATAAAAGTGCTTAAAATTTAATCATGGGTGACCTTGCCTGATGATTCTCATCGGTAAGCGAAATCATCCTTCTGACTGGAGCACTTATGTTTGATGTAAAAGACCCTATCACTTCAATCGATCAAATCAGGGATCTCATCGGCGAGGTTTACTATACCCAGGATACCAAGTGTATCGATCATATCGATGCTCATTGTCGAGATTGGATTGAACGCTCGCCCTTTTTAATCATCTCAACCGTCAGTCAATCCGGACTGATTGACGTTGCCCCTAAGGGCGACCCTGCTGGTTCCTGGCAGGTAATTGATCAGCATACCATTGCCATCCCGGATCGCCCTGGTAATAACCGCGCTGATACCTTCCAAAATATCCTTGATAACCCTCGGGCTGGGCTGATGTTCTTGATCCCTAATCGCCGGGAGGTTGTCCGCGTCAGCGGCGGTGCAAGCCTGACGCAGGAACCAACTTTACTTCAAAGCATGGCGGTTAATGGCAAAACGCCCAGTCTTGCGATTATTGTTCACGTTGAAGAGGCCATGTTTCATTGTGGTAAAGCCATTGTACGATCAAACCTCTGGCAACCAGATGAATGGGGTTCTATCGATGGGCTACCAACCTATGGCCAAGCGCTGGTGGATCATGGCAAGCTAAGCATTGCAGTCGACGAACTTGATCAGGGACTTAAAGCGCACGAGGAAACCACACTCTACTGACCGATTGGAGCCTACTTCTAAAACCATGCTTCTAAAACCATGCAGCTAAAGCATCAATGGCCAGCAATACCCGAGCAAAATGCGGCGCCCCATGCGTTTTGATAGGTTAATGGCGGCAATCGTGATCATCCCGATTCTATTTGCCGGAATACGGTCATAGTCATCATCAAAAACACTTTCTGGGTTAGGCTCTACAAGAAGCTTTCGAGAGTCTGGGCTGCCAGACTCGACATTGGACTGGGAGTGATTTTCTACCCCGAGTGTAAACGGATTAGAATCAGCTCAAATCGTAAACATCAATGGGTGTTAGCAGGAAATTAACCAATGCATCAGATAAGTAAACGAGTAAAGGCTAACATTCCGACCGTGGTTCTGACGATGCTGGGTATCATCCAGGCATTTGCTCTGGAACTGCTTTGGAACTATGTCAGTGGTACAGCGCTGCTTTATAGTATGACCTGGCAGGCATTTATGTCATGGACTCAGGTGGTGATCATACTGGTGGGCATCATCGCAATCTGGCTCGTCTATGCCTGTAATGTCTCTCGCTTTGTATGGGTGCCCTCTATCCAGGAATTTGTGCTGCCCTTTTGGGTTGGACTCATGCAGTTTATGCTCATCCAACTTCTGGATCGCGCTTGGATGGGCCTATGGCTGATTTTAATGGCTTTTTTAATCGCTACCATGATATGGATCGGACAAACTACCATGCGCAAAGCCAGAAACGACCCTGACAATGCTGCTTTTTTCTCCAGCACCTCGGCGGCAACCTGGCGTGACTTTTATCCACCCATCATTGTGTTGACGCTGTTGCTGTTTGCTGGCGTCTACGAATGGGCCACGGCTGCTTATAACCTCTTCACGCTCGCGACTCTGCTTTTAATACTGGGCTTTCTTTGCTTTCAAATACGACTACTGGCGGTGTGGTGGGATCGATCAGTCAATACGCCTGAATACGATGGCGCGGATATCGCCTCGAACTCAAACAATGGCGACCATGATCAAACTCATTAACTATGCATTCAGTTGAGGCTTGCAGGCAACTCAGTACGCCAGCCTGGGATGAGTGGGTAGCGATGACAATGTTGCATTAAATTACTAGGCGTTATTAATGCGACGCCGCATATCTGAATAGGCTGTTTCAATCAGTTCTTTCATGGCTTGGGAATTGACTTTCGTCCCCGGAGTGATCTTCACATGCCGCATGTATTTACCGGAGCCTTGCAACAAGCCTGAGGGATCTGACAATTCAGCACCCCGGAAAAACCCGATATTAACGTGCGCTTTGAAGACACCGATGTAAGCGAATGCCGCAGTGGATACACAAGCCGTTGGATAACCGTCATGCATTAATTCGCGAACATCAATTCCGCACTGGCGTATGACTTCAAACCAACCCAGGGCTATATTCCCGAGTTCGCCTGCATGTTGCTTCATCCAAACCTCGATAGCAGGGTCTCGTTTGGCACAATTTTCGAAAAGAAACAGTTGATTCATTGGGAGGGAATTTTGCCAAACCTATGTTTGAGTTGTCTTAATAACCTTACCTGATTGGGATCACTTAAACCGAACCATTTAGCCCGCTTCACTGGCTTTGTAACGAACCAACTGGTCTGTTCTGGCCCCTATTCTTTATGACTCCAGCCAAAGTAAGCACTTACTTCTCCATCGCTTGGATTCTACACCCGAATTAAACCTGCGGCGGGCAGGAAAACACGCCTCCGACTAGGTTATTCCATATGAGTACTACCCAGAACATCGGCATTCCCCCGGCGTTGATCCAACCCTGGGTCACCGCGTTATAGCGCTTTAACATTGAATGGAATCAACATGGACGACCCTTGACCACTGCCTTGCAAATGTCATTGGTTCTCTTTAGCTGCTCAGTGGTAAACTGCCGCAGCGATTGCGTCACTTACGACCGGGATAAACCCTAGTGGAATTACTCTATATAATCAGCTCTTTGGTGGTCATGCTATTACTAGTACGAGTAACCGTATGGATTGAGCCGGGTAAATGTCTACAATTGAACGTGTTTATGTATTTGCTTGGCGCTGCGATCAGTGCGGCTGTCCACTATCGTATTTTTATCACCGGAGAATTATTCGGTTGGCGGATCGGTGGAGCGCTCATGATTGATCTGTTTGCCTTGGTTATGTTGATTGTTTTTTGTACCGTACCGGTGTGGTATTTGAGCAGAAAATTGAATCATTAAGCTCGGGTTTATCTTCTGAGTCGAGTCCCATTCAAAGCGACATTAGCCACCTTGAACTGGTTATCCTTGCGGATAAAAATGCTGCAATTACAAAACTTGCGTTACCAAAAAAAGCAGATCCCTATAGCTATTGGCATCAGCGACGAGCATTAAAAGCCAGGTATTATCAGGTCGTTAGGGGCGCTTCTTCTTCCGCGTGCAAGATAGATCCTACCGGTGCTGCTGCCGCCTGCAGGGTGCTTTGAACTTTATATTCGGCTGGCAATGCCGGTATCGTTAAGACGCGCCAAATACTCATTAAGCCCAATCCCAACAGGCTACCAGCGATCAGCACAAAAAAACTCTTCAGCCCAAATAACTGCAACCAATAGACCGCTGCGATGGGGCCGATGATCGAGGCCAGCCCTGAAAACAGGATAATTGTACCACTGGCAGGAACAATCTCGGCCGGGCGCAAGTGATCGTTCGTAAAGGCCACGACAATGCAGTACAGCGATAAAGCACAGCCACCAAACAAAAATGCCAATGCATATAACCCTGCCGATGGTTCATCTATAAAGCTAATCAACATGGCGATGAATACGCCGAGCAAACAGGAAAACCCCATGACCCAGCGTCGATCAATGGAATCCGAGAGCTTACCTAAAGGCCACTGCAGAACCATACCGCCCGCCATGAGTGCGCCCATGAAATTAGCCACTTCATATGCACTAAAACCGAGCCTGGTGACGTAAACCGCGCCCATGCTGAATACAATACTGGAAACAAACTGAGACATGACTATTGCGATGACACCGACTTTGGTGCGATACCACAAATGACGCATGGTGACCCGCTCGATTTCCTCAATCGGTGGTGTCTGAACGATCGACAATAAAATCGGCACAGCGGCAACGCTGACCATAACAGAGATGAGGATAAACAAGGTAAACCCTGCCGGGTCGGCCAGATTCAACATAAATTGACCGGCACAAATGCCCACCAATAATATAGTAGTGTAGACCGAAAGCACCTGGCCGCGGTTAGTGTTGGTCGCCGATTGATTTAACCAGCTTTCAGACACCACATAGATTGCCGAAAAGGCGAAACCGGTAATCAATCGCATCACTGCCCAAACCCAGGGATCAATCACCAACGCATGAACTAAAATAGACACTGATGCGACGGCGGTCAGGGCGGCAAAAATACGAATGTGGCCCACCCTTTGAATCATCCGAGGAGTCAATAAAGAACCCGCCAGAAACCCGGCAAAATAGCAGGACATGACAAGACCAATGAGTATGTCATCAAAGCCTTCCAGGGCGGCCCGAACGCCTAACAAACTGCCCTGCACGCCAATCGCCAGACCAATAAAAGAAAGGCCAGCAAAAAGCGGCCAGATGGCAACAAAGGAGCGAATGGGCATGATCAGATAACTCGACAAAAACGGGCGCCAATTTACTCCTAAAATTCACAAATTCAAAGCATTATTTATGCTTATTTAAAGAATAATTTTTGACCTTATTTTAGCGTGTTGAATTCGCTCGGTTTATATAATTACCTATTAAAAATCAATAACTTATAAATTAGAACATAAAAAGAGTTCTAGCTCTCTAAAGCGCTGGGACTAGGACCCAGGGTCCCAACAAGTTAATGGCCTAACAGAGACGGCTAAAACAACTGCTGCAAACCAACTTCAAGCGCTTCCCAAACGGCGTTAGGTAGCTGACAAAAGTGGCTCATAAAGAAGGCTTAGAAAAGCAGCCATATGAAGGCTATCGTTTATCAATGATGGTGTGTTCTTTACCGAAGAAGATCGTTGACCGCGACATATCGATGAAATTGCGCTCATCCTCAATGAAGGCTTCACCAGCACGTCTGGCTTCGTCAGTTCGTGGCGCCTGGCCTCGATCAACCCAAGCTTCAGCGTGACCCAGATAGGACTCGACTACCGTACCCCGTGCAGCCTGTATACCCGCATCAAGCACCGAATTGGCACGATGCACCTGCCGATAGCATAGTGTACCACTCGCTGGGCCATGGGAGCGGACGATCGGTCCATGGTGGGTCAACCAATAATGACGCGCATCCGCTTCCTTGATTTCAGTTTGATGGCGGAGCGGGAAAAATACCCGAACAATGTTGGATTTGGGTCTCGCTACGATATCTTCCGGCACCGGGTTGATCTGCGGATATTCATAAGCAAACCAGAGAGGCGAGTGAGGCAAATCAATAAACCTGGACTCATCCTCAAGCAGCAGTGCCGAGGCTTTCTGCGCAGCTTCGGTGAGTAGGGTTTTCGCCAGTTCTTGCTCTGATTCCCACCAGAGCTCGGCAACACCGTCATAGGACGGTTCCATTTCACCTCGCGCTCGCTGGGCGGCTTCATTGGCGCGATCATTGAGGGTGTGAGTCTGGACATATCGGTGGATATTCAGGTCTGTTGCAACACTCGCAACCAGGGGGGCATGCTGGTTCAACCAGTATTCCTGGAAGGCTTCCCGACTCAAGTCTGGTTTCTTTCTTAGGGCAAATACTAGCCTGATCATGTCGGTTCTCCGTCAGCATGAGTGACCAATGGCTACTCAAAAATAACCAGTATAAACCGCATTAGTATAAGCATGATCAACGAAAGTGACCGGCGGCGAATACAGATTTTTTTACGTTTTAACGAAATTAGCAATACTCATTGCGGTCTCGTCACTCACTTCGGGGCAACCTAAGAATATCTCCGTGCCATGCACCGTTCCCATAACCTGTCGGCATTGAGCTTCCACATCCGCTTGTCTCAACAAGCGATAAAAGTTTACCCCTTCATCCCGCAACGGATCACATTCATTAACAATAATGTAAGTTCTTGGTAAACCTTTGACGTCATCTACCGTACAAAAACCAGGCCAAGCTAATGGATTTTTATTATTAAATTCTTCTATGCCGTAAACGATTGCCCCATGAGAAACTCCGCTAGTGGTATGTAGAGAAAGCAACAGTCCTTCATTTTCAACAGAAGAAGGATTTTCTGCTAGTGGCCAAGCCCCTGCAATATAAGGACAAATTGGGTACATGCCGGTAATTAAATTTAACTGCCCTTCTTGTTTCAGTCTTAGCGTGGTTGCGATGGTTAGATTTCCTCCTCCGCTTTCACCCGCTATGATTATTTTTTCTGACTGTATATTGAGATCGGCACTACTGGCATGAACCCATTTTATGCCCGAAACGCAATCATTCAACCCTGCTGGGTAAGGAGCAATTTCTTCAGCAGAAGAGGCCCAACGAGCATTTCTAAAGTCCACCATAGCAACAGCGACATTCTGTCTTGCTATGCATCGCCCCCAGGCTTGATACATTTCATCGAAACAAGATGACATTTCCATCCCCCCTCCATGAATGTAATAAACGCAAGGAAGAGTCTCATCGGTGTCAGGTCTTATGTATTGGATTTTGATGGTATTGCCATCAGGTTCAGATATAAATTCCTTTGTTGTGGTGCTAAGACCATCACTCGGCACAACCTCTTTATAGTGAGGTGCATTATTTATTTGAGCCATTACTGCTTTACCCAATTTAGCTTCTTCAGTTTCCTCAAACGCCATCAGTGCTTCTCTGGAAGCATGTTCAATCAGAACCGTATCGACTTCCAGAGAACCGAAGACATCCCTGATTCTCTTATCTATTCGAGGATCTGCTGATATTTTATTTGCCATTGTTAATTCCCCTTAAATACGGATTGCTTTTCTCAATGAAAGCCGTGGTTGTATTTCTGTGGCCTCCCCTTGCCTACAATATACGGGATGGGCTGCTTCTAAACCTAGAAAATCATCTACTTAGCTAACTATGGTTCTATTTAGACACGCTTTCCTGTATTAATAGGCTACAGATGCTTCGTTGCCGAGTCTCATAGCAAATTCCCTGGTTTAATCCAAACCATCACCAAACTCACAATTGGAAACGACTAGCCCTGATACCGGATTGGCTTAGCCCAGCGAAATAGCAGTCAGTTTGCCTACCTAAAACAAACCCATAGTTTTAACCAACCGCATTGCTCAGGCAGTCACAGCTACCTCACTCATTGGCTCAGGCATAGGCAGGCGGAGGTATGAACCCGCCAATTTCTTCAGCCATCAGCCTGGTGAAGTCTATCGTCACATAGTCATTAAACTCTGCCCCCACGGCTTGTAAACCGATCGGTAGACCTTCCTGTGAAAGCCCGGTCGGGAAAACCGTGCTTGGTAGATGAGCCACAGTGACAAGTCCTGACCAGAAAACTTGTTGGAAATAATCCTGTGCCACATTATCAACCAGCACTGTTCGCTCAAGATACTCACCTTGGTCTTGCGGGAATGCTGTGGTCGCCGTTTGCGGACATATAACGATATCCCAATCATTAAAAAATCGTCGCCACTGTTGTCGAATCAAAAATCTTTTGTTGTTGTGCAACGACCAAGTTCCGTGTGGCTGCACTGAGTAACGAACCAAATCGGCCGCAATGGAATGGTCATTGGGGTCTAACCCTGCCAGGGCAGCCTGGTATTCAATCTTCTGTTCTTCACTGATCTCGGCCGCCATCACCCCCCACAGTAAGCTGCTGTAGGTGTCGTGACTCTCCTCCAGGTTAATATCCGGGCGAGCACGCTCTGACACTGTTGCGCCAAGCCGACTCAGTGTATCGCCGATTAACTGCACGCGATCAGAAATCTCCCGTGATACCGGCGCCATATCCTCATTGGTCCAGATAGCGACGCGGAAATCCTTGAGATGTTTCTTACTGGGTTGTGGCAGGCTCAATTGCCAGCCCGCTGCATCATGTACCGCGGCACCCGCTGTCACTTCCAAGCTGACTTTCAGATCCTCAGCACTACGCCCCATCGGCCCGACCACAGCAATATCTGCGGGTGCTAGCTGGCCGGGTAGCGCATGCCCTGTATCTGAAACAATACCCCAGGTGGGCTTGTGTCCATAGATACCACAAAAGTGAGCCGGGTTTCGGATCGAACCACCGATATCAGAACCCGCCTCAAGGCCGGTTAGCCCTGCTGCCAATGCAGCAGAGGATCCACCGGAGGACCCGCCCGGCGTCCGTTCAAGATTCCAGGGATTATGAGTCGTACCATAAATATCATTGAAACTCTGAAAGTCAGCCAGACTCAAGGGTACATTGGTTTTACCAAAAAAATGTGCCCCGGCTTGTTTCATCCGAACGACCGTATCCGAGTCTTTTGTAGCTATATTATTTTTGAATTCTGGGATTCCCCAGGTAGTCGGTAATCCCTCGATATCGTAAGCCTCTTTGATCGTCATGGGTACGCCATGAAGTGGACCCAGCGATTTGCCCGATGCAACAGCAGCATCGGCTGCTCGAGCAGCCTGCCTGCCTCGCTCAAAATCCTTCACCACAACCGAGTTAATCTCAGGATCTATTGCTTCAACGCGATCGATGTACATATCCGTCAGTTCCAGAGAACTGACTTGTTTGGCGGCAATAGCACTTGCTAACTCCACAGCAGATTTGAATGCAAATTCACTCATTTAATTAAGTCCTTATTTATAAAGCCAATAGTCGCAACTTTATTGAACCGCTACAACTCTCTGCAAACGAGTCATCAAATACTGCCTAATCCAGATTTAAGAGCTCAACACAGCCTAATTGATAATCAACAATAAGGGCGAAACCCTTATAAAATGGTGGAGGTAGCGTCAGTCACATTCAAGCCCTGTAGGCCGCTATATCGTCTTATATAATCTCACCCTAAAAATTGTGCCCCCAAATGTACCCCCACGTGTATTTAAAACACCGCTTTTCGATCGGAAAAACATGATCCACCATCCAGATGACCGAGCGTTACGCGCACCTTGCACCCAGTGCGATGAAACGGGCTGTAGCGCTGTTGATGAGTAAAAGAGCCATCTATACTCGTCTGCGTGGCTCAGGCATCTGTATCACAACCCCATTAGTCAAAACCTCCCCGATACGGTAAAAGTACGGTATTGATAATCTTTGCATATCTGGGAGAGGAAGAATGGAAGCACTACGCGTTAATTTAGATATTTCGAGTTGGAATGTTGGTACACGAGCACTGGCAATCGGCGCTGTCGTAACAGCGTTTCTAATCTCGATGCACATGGTAGGGCTATTCAGCTTCAGTACTGTTAGCCCGGAAACACTTTGGTTTGCGATGCTTTCCGTTGTCTGTCCTACGCTGTTTATAGGTTTCTATTTTCAGCGGCTAGGTATCTGTGCGGCAGGGAAAATCATTGCTTTAATCGGCTTGCCCATAGGGATTCTATCCGCGACGCTCAATCTTATCCCCATTATGGAAAGTTTGTCTAACCCCCATTTAGGTTATGGGGGCCTACTTGGGAGTACCGTCTTCGCAGCTGTAACCGGTGCAATGCTGTCCCTAATTGCTTCCACTTGGGTAGATGGCATATCCTTTGAAACGGCCTCCTCTAACCCACGGAAGCGAGAAGCTTTTCTGGTTTGCCTAACTGCATTGATTATGTTCTGTCTATTCTCTGAGCTTTATGCCAATAGCTTTGATGCATCACACCGCTGGTTAACCGCCATGACCCATCAATGGCTTGCCCTGTTCGTTGTGTCGACAATCTCGTTACTCATTTTGTGCCGACCTAGTAGCCAGCAAGGTTTTCTTCGTGCCATCGCTACAGGTTGTGTGATCTCAATGGGGCTAGGTGTTGCCTCTGCAACAGCCTATTATTGCGAAGCATTTATTTTCCCTGCTAAGTTGGGGGTCTCTATTGCCTTCTCTATTATCTCAATTGTTTACAGTTTGTTTGCTTACGTAGTGATAGTAATAATGTCTTTGCTTAAAACGGAACTTGAGCCTATTGAGTTTGGAAAAATGAACTGGCACATGGCCGAAATATACGTGTTCTTTGTCTTTCTTACTGTAACTCCGGCATCGTTATGGGAAGCCCTAAGCGATTGGAATAGTGACAGAGTCAAAACGTACGATCCATGGCAGTCTCAATATGAACAATTGGAAGAAAGGCTCCTTGAGCTTGAACAATGGAAGGCAGACAGGCTTTTAAAGGCAGACGAGTAGTATTTCACGTTTCGTTTGGAGGTGCAGGTGAAGAGCGATCTAGGCATTCTCTGCGTGGCTCAGGCACCTGCGGGCAAGGTCAATAGTGCTATACGGGCAACCCTGAGTCTGTAGGGCAAGGCTGAAGCCTTTGTCAGGCGTCCTAGATTCGAAAGAAGATCACCAATCACCGTAATTGGCAGTTCGTGGGAAAATATGGTTTATTCATCTTATCCTCAGTAGGAGATTTTTTATGGGCTCAGGGAAGCTACAAGATTGGATGCAAATTGTCGGTCTGTTCTCGCTGGTAGGTTCTCTTATTTTTGTCGGTCTTCAGATGAAACAGTCTCACGAGATCGCACTCGCTAATCAATATCAGGCGCGAGCCGCGGCGACCCAAGATATGTTCATGTCCATGCAGGAGAGCGGGATCAATATGGGCGTGCTTGAAAAACCGATTGATGAGCTGTCGCCTTTAGAAGCCGCCGCCAAATACAATAGGACCTCATGGACATGGATTCAGTATGACAACCATTTCTACCAATATAATGCCGGATTTCTCGACGAAGAATCATGGCAGGGCCTCAGTACCCGTATGCGAGTGGCGTACAATCGTTGTGATATGAGATACGTCTGGGAGAGTGCCAGAAAGTATTATCGCCCATCATTCGTACGTTATATCGAATCGCTTGATGATGCCTGCGAAGCTTCAAACTAATTTAGGGATCAGTGTAGTTTCTCAGGCTGTAACTTGAGCAGGTGTACTAATTACATTAAATGCTTCAATTGTAACAAAGCACTTGAGCCGTAAACTTCTCCGCAGCCTTTGAAACCACTGCAGTACTACTTACACAAACGCCTCTAAGCTAGCCAAGGGAACCATCGAACGAACCTCCAATAGGGCACAATCAAGTTTTATCCGGATCTAGAGGATACGCATCTGACTGATCTGAAACGCCGTCTCCATCGTCATCATCATCTTCGTTATCCCCGATTCCATCCCCGTCGGAATCCTTGGTTTCAGAACTGTTTTGAGCGAAGGCGTCGTAGGAGTCGATGACCCCATCATTGTCATCGTCCGCGTCGATAGCATCGACGTAGCCATCTTCATCAAAGTCAGCGGTAGATGCATCGTTATCAAACACGAGCCCCAGATAGGTATCAGGTTTTAATTGTGAATCCGAACTGGGCGACTCAAATCCTCCATCGATCATGATCGCTATGTTTTCTATGGCTTCGGCTATCACATCATCGACTATAGGAATAGTCACCGACTTGACACCGATTTCACCATCCGCCCAACTTAAAGTCTCCGAACGAGTTTCATAGTCATCAGCTGGCATGGCTTCGCTCGACGGATTGAAAATACCGGTCTTGGTTTCGACGTGGATTGAATGCGCTTCGCGTCCACCTCCAACTCGCATTACCCCAAATTCAAGACCCTGAGATTGTTCCGACCCCCATACGTATCCATTGAGCGGTAGCAAAACCCCATAGTCGGTCAGATCATTATCCAATACATGACCCGTATTAACCGTCGAAAAGTCGCCAAAGGTTGCGCTGACATCAAACATTTCAATCCCCTCAGGTTCAAGGTCATCGGGCACGTTAAGGGTAAAGTACTTGACGCCGGATTCCCCGTCTTCCCAGGTTAATGAAGCATCACCTTCGTTTGCGATTAACTCTAGGTCAAAGCTAATATCGGTACTGCTGCCACTCACCTGGTGAATCTCGACGGCAAGGACATTGCTACCAGTGGCCAAATGCGATGGTTCAACGTTAAACGCCCAGAATTTGTCTTCTTCGGTGCCATCTACTGATTGCGGTGCCGCCGCCGTATTAAATCCAATAGCGCCCGAGGGCATGTTGGAACGAACAACCTCTATTCCGTTTAGGTAAACGACAGCGCCATCATCGCGTAACAAATTAATCGTCAATTTTTCGATCGAAGGAAGATCATCGACATTAAATTGGTGCCGGAAATAAGTGGTGATGTTCTTATCGTCAGATGGGCCGCTGGAAATCGTCGTGGTCTCGTCGCCATCACCGTAGCCCAACTGAGCTAGACCGGACGCCCACGTGGCATCATCAAAATCACTCGCGAACCAAGCTGCACCCTGATCGCTACCATCGTCAAGGTAGCGCCAGGTCGATCCTTTCGCTACCAGAGAGACTCCCGTGGAAACAGAGATGGTCGGCAACTCCTCATCATTCATCACTTCGCTAAGAAATCCTGATTTTGGATAGACGTTCAAATTAACAGACATCTCACCAGTACTGCCCAATCGACGAGCAAACGCAAACGGTATCGATCCACTACCTTCTTCAACCCGTATGCCGTAATAAACGGGATTGAGGAGCCCGACAAAGTCATCAGGGATATCGGCAAATTCATCATCGACGATGGTGACTAAAGTCTTCGCCTTGCCGATAAAGCCAGTGCCATCGATTTCGCTGAGTTCGATGACAAACTGCCGATACACTCCATTGCCTTGACTATCGTTATCGAGGATGGGTACTTCGATATATTTTTTTTGCGACGGCTTATCACCAGCTTGCCATGCAAGAGTCCCCGATATTGCTTCGTAGTCTTGGCCCGCAGTAGCATTTAGATCGGCAGTTGAGTATTTCACGCTGGCATCACTTGTTACGTCATAAAGTCGATGAAGTGGAATGCGAACACTGGATTCGTGCTCGAATACCACAGTTTGATCAACAGCAAATTCGATCACGCCCGCAGGAGAAGTGATCAATGTCTCGCTATCCGCGTTATCTCCGATACCATCCCCATCAGTGTCCATAGACTCACTCGAATCCAATGGAAATGCATCGTTTTCGTCGAGCACGCCATCATTGTCGTCATCCTCATCCGCTGTCATGCCGGTGGAAAGACATGTCTCAGGACATGAGTCTGGCGCGCCATCGGAGTCAGTATCGGCTCTTCCATCAATACTGATAGTTGGGAATACATCCGTGTTATCACCGATACCGTCCGAATCCGAGTCTTTACTCTCGGTCGGGTCGTAAGGAAATCTATCGTATGGATCCGCAATTCCGTCGTTGTATCGTCGATGTCA